>Ga0272441_10000142_pt1 | contig 159395 bp, 118 predicted proteins | sample SSMProp6N_FD_193582 | JGI IMG/M metagenome (GOLD analysis project Ga0272441, IMG submission 193582) | Marine sediment archaeal communities from Little Sippewissett salt marsh, Falmouth, MA, United States - SSM-Prop-6N | ecosystem: Environmental > Aquatic > Marine > Wetlands > Sediment ...
ACACATTTCCATCGACCGGCAGGACTTTTTTCTTGCGACCTTTACCACCAACTCACTCCTCGAAAATGGCGAAACTCTAGGCTAGCAGGCCGCCGGGAAACGGCCGGCCGCATTCATTGCAGAGGGAGGAGCCCATGCCCGTAACCACCGCCAAGCAGCTCAGCGTTTTTCTCGAAAACCGGCCCGGAGTACTGGCCAAGGTCTGCAGGACGCTGGCGGCCGAGAAGGTCAGCCTGAAGGGCGTTTCTGTGTCCGATTCCGTGGACCACGCGGTGGTTCGCGTTGTGGTCGACAAGCCGGGCAAGGCCCGGCGGGTATTCGAGGACCACAACCTGCTGGTCATAGAGACCGAGGTCCTGGCCGTGAGCATTCCGGACAAGCCGGGAGAACTCGGCAAGGTGGCCGGGCGTCTGAGCCGGGCCAAGCTGAACATCAGCTATCTCTACGGGAGTGCCCAGGGGGAGAGTCCCCACGGCACTCTGTACATGCGCGTCGAGGCCTCGCGTGCGAAGGTGCTCAAGGCGCTGAAGGGACTGAAGGGCATCTGACGGGCGCGGTTGCCGACGCTGCAGCGACTCGGCGTGTGGGCATCCCGGGGCCCGCGCTGTCCCGCTTTTCGACGCTTGAAAGCCTCTTGGTTCGGGAAGACAATCGCCGCACAGGTGAGAATGATTTGAACGCGGTTCTCCAAAGCGAAGGGCAGAAAGGTAGATCGAGTCATGCGAGCATTCCTTGCCGGGGGATTGGTGGCGCTGATATGCGTCTGCACCTGTGCGGGGGCGCGGGGCGGTCAGCAGGCCGGAGAGACCGCCGCCGAAACCGTCAGGAGCACCGTGAAGAACCGCGATCTCTGGGAGGCCGAAGAGCGGCGTGCCCGGCGCGAGGCGGATGACAGCAGGCGGAAGCTGGTCTGCAGCCTCTTCAGCGGCGTGCAGTACGATGACAACATCACGCTGGAGAGCATGGGCGTTGATGCCGGCGAAGCCGATCGCACCGACTGGAAGCAGATCCTGGCGTTCCGCGCGGACTTTCGCGCCGTAAACACCGAGGAGCACGTGCTGGGGTTGCGCTACGACCTGTACCAGTCGTTCATCGACATCAACGACGAGCTCCAGCTGACGGGGCACACCTTCACCGGGTATCACACCCTGATGCGCGCCCCGCACGTGTTCTACACTCCCTTGAGCGTGAGCCGCTACAACCTCTACTGGCACCGCTACCTGGACGTCTACGCGCTGAAGCCCACGCTGTTCGTGGAGCAGAGCGCGCACGCCGCGGGTGTCATCCGGTTGGAGTGGAGCCACTACAACTACTTCCATGTCGCCGGCAACGACTTCGACGAGAACGACCGGGACGCCAACGTCTTCAGCATCGGGGGCGAGGAGTGGCTGATATTCGGCGACCGCGGCCAGCATCGCCTGGAGGGCGCCTACACCCTGCGCCGGGAAATCGCCCGGGAGGAGGAGTGGGGCTCGCTGAGCCACAAGGTCCGGCTGGGGCTGGGCTCGCAGTTGCCCTGGGGTGATCTTTCCGTCGGCGGTTTCGTTTCTTACGAGGGTAAGGACTACGGCCGGGAGAACCCCGCCTTCCGGAAGAAGCAGGAAGAAGACATCATGACTTACGGCCTGACCCTCAGGCGGCCGCTGTGGAAGGACGCTTCGGTCAGCCTGTCGTATCTCTTCACAGACAACGAGTCCAACGTCACCAGTCAGGACTACGAGAGAAGCCAGTTCACGCTCGGCGTGACCGTGCAATTCTGATTTGGAGGATCCGTCATGCACGCAAAGGCACTCCTGACTGCGGCGACGGCTTGTGTGCTGGCAGCCTGCGTCGCATCTTCCGGAGAGAAGAAGGCCGCCGAAGAGAAGACCTCAGCCAGGGTCGCCGCCACCGTCCTGAGGATAGACGGCAGCGTGAATTTCAAGCGCGCTGGAAAGACGAAGTACCAGGCCCTGGCCCTGACCACCAGGTTGCACGTCAAGGACGAGGTGGAGACCGCGAAGAAGAGCAGCGTGGAACTGAAGCTGGCCGACGGCGCGAGGATTACCCTGGGAGCCGAGAGCAGCCTGGTGATCAAGGCCGTGCGCGCCAGGCTGAAGGCCGACGCCACTCTGCTCGACCTGGACGGCGGCGCCCTGGGCGTGACCCTGGACAAGCCCCTGGCCGGGCGGCAGAGGTTCGAGGTGGCCACGCCGGTGGCGGTCTGCGGCGTGCGCGGGACCCGTTTCGGGACCGAGCACAGGAACCCGCGTGGCGGCCGCAAGGGAAACAAACGTGGCAGGACCAGCGTGACCGTCGGTACCGGGAATGTCAACGTCAAGTGCAGGAACCCCCTGTTCGCCGCTCACCCCGGCCTCAACGTCGGGCGCAACGGCAGGATCGGCGTCAGCTGGGACGGCTTCGACCAGCCCCAGCCCGCAAAGGTCAGCAAGCGGCATCTGAGAGGGATCAAGAAGAAGCTGCCGGGCTGGGTTCCCAATCCGATGGACCCCAACATGCTCAAGCCTCTGAAGTACGGCCCCGGTGTGGGAAGCAGGCGACCCGGCAGCGGGCGCGGCCTGGGCAGGCTGCGCTTCGGCAAGGGCCCCTATGCGCGCAACGGCGGGGGATTCCACAACGCAATAGGTCGGGCGATCATGGGCAACATCGGTCTTTCCCGCGGCACGGCCATGGGCAACCTGCTGGGTGGCGAGAGCAGCGGGGGTCCCGGGGGGGCAGGAAAGGGCGGAGGGTCGAAATCTCCGGTCGGCACGGTCCCGGTGAGGCCCGGGCAGCCGACCAGCCCGCCGCCTTCTGACCCGCCGCCGTCACCCCCGCCGCCCTCGCGGCGAGATCCCCCCGTTGTTGACGACGTAATCGTTCCCGACATGGGGTCGCCAATCGACTTCGACGCCGACGAGCCGTCGGAGCGCCGGGGGCCATAGGGACCGCGGGGGCAGCCCTGCGGGAGCGGAACGGCAGAATGACCCAAGAGCGGGAGAAGCGAGTGAGAGCCGGATGCGCGAAGGCCGTCACCGAACGAGGAGCCGCGCCCCTGCCTTCTGCTGCCGTACTGTCGGACCGGCGGGCCGTGATCTGAAGTGACCCGCCGTGGCAAGACCGCTCTGGGCCTGGCGGGAATCGCCTGCCTTTCGGCTGTGCTGGCGGGAGCCGGCTACTCCAGCGGGGTGCTCCGGCCCCTGGACCTGATCGCCTACGATTGGTTCTTCAAGATCCGCGGCGTGCGCAAGGGCGACGAGCGGATCGCGTTCGTGGACATCGACGAGGCCACGGTCCGGCGACTGGGGATGTTTCCCAGTCCGCGCTATCGCAAGGCGTGCGCGGACCTGATAGCGGTGCTCTCCCGCCCCGGTAGCCGGGCGCACTCCATCGGTTTCGACATCTTCTTCGTGGAGACCTGCTCGAATCCCTTCTCGCCGGGGTCAGGAACGGGCAAGGCCGGCCCGGGCGTCAGCGTCGACGAGATGCTGGCCGCCGCCGCGCGGCGCCACGGCCGGGTCTGCGTCCCGGGTATCTTCCCGACGCCCTTCCGGCGCCGCTCGACGCTGGATGCGAGCCTCGAGAACGACCGCAAGCTCGCAGCGCACGGGGCGTCGCTGCTTCAGGGAGACGGGGCGCTCTGCGCCACGTACCTGGCGGATCCGTGGGGGCAGCGCAAGCTGCTGGCGACCAGGCTTGGTGTTGATCCGGAGCGAATAACCCGCACGGTTGTCCGGCTGCTGGACGAGGAGTACGTCTCCCAAACACGCTCCCTGGCGCTGACTGCCATGAGCGAGAATGAGATCGCCCCCTTTGTCACCGGGCGGCTGGACGGCCGGATGGAGGAGGTGCTGGGGACCAAGTCGCGCCTGGAGTGGACCAAGGAGTACTTCTACGCCGAAACCACCAGCAAGGCGCTCTGGGAAAAGGTCTACGAACCGGCCCGGAAGAAGACGCCGGGCATCAGTTTCATGGGGGCGCTGGCGACCCGCGGCTTCGGCTACGATCGACTGGTCAACCCCAGGCGTTTCGCAACCGCCGCGCGGCGTCGGGACGCGATCCTTCGGGCGCGCCTGGCTGCCAGGCGCGGAGTCGACGCCGGGAATCTGGGCCGGGACGTGCTGGCCTGCTATGGTGGGAGCGTCCCGGAGCTGTTCCCGGTGATCCCGGTGCTGGAGGCCGCGCACGAGATCGTGACCGTGCAGCCGCACCTGACCGACGGCGACGGGAAGGTGCGATCGTTTCCTCTGATTCTGGTCCAGGGGGATCGTGCCTATCCTGCCATGGGGCTGCAGGCGGCGCTCGATCTGCTGGGCGTTCCTCTGGAGAACTGCACCATCGAGGGCGGGGAGTTCAAGGGCTCCGGGCCGGGCGGATCGCAAGTGCGAGTGCCGGTGGACGGCGTGGGGCGCGTTCTGCTGGACTGGAACGGGCCCTGGCTGTCGTCCTTCCGGCACGTGTCCATGGTGCGGCTCCTGCCGGGCGCCGGCGGTGGACTGGAGGGCGCGCAGGATGCGCGCCGGGTGGCGCAGTCGCTCGACGGCAAGATCGTCTTCGTGGGCTTGACGGCGACCGGCACGCACGACCTGAATCCCACGCCCTTCCAGGAGCGTTACCCGATGGTGGGTGTGAACGCCCACGTCGCCGAGGGGGTGTTGCGGGGGCATTTCCCAGCAGAGGCCTCCTCTGCGCCGGTGCTGGCGCTGGCGGTACTGGGCGCGTTGCTGGGGGCTGCCTGCGGCGCGGTGCTGAGCAAGTTGCTGGGGCCGCTCGCAGCGCTTGCCGGTCTGGGGCTGGCCTTCTTCGGGTCCTACGCCGGCTTCTCGGCGGCGGGGCTGTTCCTGCCGCCAGTGTCGATCATGGCCGCACTGAGCCTTTCTTACGTGGCCGGGCTCTTCTGGCGGTATCTGGTTGCCGACAGGGAGGGGCGCCGAGTGAGGCAGATATTCGCATCCCGCACCAGTCCCGAACTGGTGGAAGAGATGATGCGCAATCCCGAGGTGGTTCGCCTCGGCGGCAAGCGTGTTGCCGCGACGATCTTTTTCGCCGACCTCGCCGGATTCACGACGGTGGCGGAGTTCACCGAGCCGGAAGATCTCATTCACCTGCTCAATGAGTATCTCAGCGAGATCAGCAACGCGATCATCGATGGCGGCGGCTATCTCGACAAGTACGAGGGCGACGCGGTGATGGCCATCCTGGGGGCGCCGGTAGAGCGCGACGATCACGCCGCGGCGGCGTGCATCGCGGCCATCGAGGCTCAACGCAGGCTGGACGACCTGCGCCTGAAGTCCAGAGACCTCCCGCAGTTCCGATGCCGGGTGGGCCTGGCCTCGGGCGAGGTCGTGGTCGGCAACATCGGCAGTGAAACCCGGGCGGACTACACAGCTCTGGGCGACAAAGTCAACCTGGCCTCGCGCCTGGAGGGCGCCAACAAGGTCTACGGTACCCGCATTCTGGTGTCGGAAACCACCGAGAAGCTGGCCGGGGAGGAGTTCGTTTTCAGGGAGGTCGACCTGCTGCGGGTCAAGGGGCGCAGGGAGGCTACCAGGGTGCTGGAGCTCTTCGGCCGGAGGGCCGATCTTTCCGAGGAACAACGTGCCGGGTTGGACGCTTTCGGCGAGGCGCTGAGCCTCTACCGCGCCAGTGAGTTCGCGCCCGCGCAGGAGCGCTTCATGGACGCCAACGAGATGCTGGGCGGAAGCGACGGTCCCTCCGAGACATTTATCGGCCGCTGCCAGCGCTTCATGCTCAAACCGCCGCCCGAGGGCTGGGACGGCGTCTACGAGATGACCGGCAAGTAGCGCGTCTCTGCGCTGCGCGGTCTTCGGTTCTCGACTGTTGAGGCTGCGGCACGGCAGTTGTCAGTCGGGCTCCGTGAAGTCCCCTGCCGGCTGCCACTCACGCCCGGTGTCGGGGTGGCGGCGCCTGAACTCGGCGGCGATTTCCTCGAGGGAGTCGGCCCAGGACTCGATATTCAGGTCGCGGGAGGGTTTGATCAGGTAGCCCAGATCCGCCGTCCGGTCGGCGGCGTGGTCCTTGGTGTCGTCCTGGATGTGGAGGAACTCGCGGCCGCTCACGGCTTGACCTTTGGGCAGGCGTGATTTCTCCCAGGTGGCGGTCAACCCGGTCATCATGGCCTGGCGGTCGCTGACGTAGCTGCGGGCCAGAGCCACGGCGGAGTCGAGTCCGGCCGCGGCGCGGGCGAAGCGGACCTTGCCGGCATCTTCGCGGGCCCTGCCGAGCAGGGCCTCAAGTTCGGCCAGGGTTTCAAGCATCAGGATGAAGTCGGCGATGAGCGCGGCAACGCTGCGCATCACCTCCAGGGAGTAGCGGTTCCGGCGGGCACGCCCGGAGTTCTCGCCGATCGTGTCCAGGGCCTCGGCCAGCAACTCCTTGCTGGCCGCGGCCTCTGCGAGCAACTCCGAATATGCGCTGCAGAAGAAGGGGCGGTTGTCGAGCGTTTCGGCGTCCGGCAGGTTGGGCAGCGTCAGCGTGCGATCGTAGCGGGGATGCCAGCCGCGCTGGTACGAAGGCCCGCGTTTGGACGGGGCCTGATCCCAGGCGCGGGACCAGAACCCGGCCAGCCGGTCCAGCGCGCGGTAGACCCGGGGCATGCGCGTGGTTTCGGGGCCGTGAAACACTCGGCAGAACTGGGCCACGGCCTCGTGCTCGTCGGGGGTTTCGGGGTTCCAGCCCCAGGCCGAGCCGATGGCCCATCCCATCCAGAAGCACTCGAGGTGCAGGCCGCTGTCGTCCCATGCGGCTATGAACGTGCCCAGGGGATCGAACCTCCGCACGGCGCCGCGGCGAACGCGCCGGCTGAGCAGGTCGATGCGGGGCTGGCCGGATCCGTCGGCGCCCGCCGCGTAGAAGTAGTCGGGGAACAGTGGCCGCGACCCCTGGATCGGGCAGTAGATCAGCTCGCGGATTCCCGAGCGGGCATAGGCGGCGCTCATCTCGTCGTTCTGGTAGACGCCGTTGACGATGCCCGAAGGCAGACGCGACACGTCTTCCGCGCGCATGGGCCACTCGCCCCAACACATGACCGTGCGGCCCTTCTCGAAGAGGTAGTCCGCGCAGCGCGCGATGAACTCGGCCATCATCCCGCCCTGGCCGATTGCCTCGCGCCGGGCCCGGCAGCCGCATGCGGTTCCGTCGCCGAGGAAGTAGGGCTCGTCGGTTCCGACGAAGAAGTACCTGCAGCCGGGGGTCGCGGCGATCAACTCGTCGTACATCGAGAAAAGCAGTTCGTAACACTGCGGGTTCGAGGGGCAGAGCATGTAGTTGTTGGCCCTGTCCTCCCGGAGGTGGGCGAACTCCTCGTGTTTGAGGATGAAGGCCAGATGGCTGGGGCCCTGGACGATGGGGATTACCTCGACGTGGTGCCGCTGCGCGTGAACGACGATCTGGCGCATCTGGTCCGCGGTGAAGGCGCCGGGGGCGCCGATCGCCGGATGGCGCCGGTAGGCGAACCTGTCATCGATTTCCCAGGCGATCGCGTTGATCTTGAATCCCGCAGCGCGTGCGATCAACAGCTTCACGGTTTCGAGCCGGTCCTGGTGGTGCTTGGTATCGTAGTGGATGACGCGCAGCTCGCGGTCCGGCCAGTCCTCGATGGTGGCCAGGGGCGCTTCCAGCCCCCCGCCGCCGGGCGCGCGGCGCAGGATCTGGACAAGGGTCTGAACCCCGTAGTAGAGGCCGGCGTCCGCGTTGCCGGTGATCCTGATCCGGTCGGATAGGATCTCGAGGCGGTAGGCCTGGGCCGAAATGCCGGCGGCAGCGCCGGTGGCGACCGCGCCGGGTTGCACCGAAAGCAGAATGCTGTGGACGCCTGGTTCGCCGATGGCGGCGGGGGGCTCCCCCAGGCGCCGGCGCAGGCAGGAGATCAGGGTTTCGACGGCGCCACCGTCGACCTCGCCGGGCGCGGAGAGGGTCCACCCGCTGTCGATGACGATGTCGCCGCCCTCGAGATTGACGCTGCGGGGGCAGGGCAGGGAAGCATAGCCGGCGGCCCAGAGCGGAGAGGCTAGTTCGGGGGACAGGTTCAACGGCCACCTCCCTGGGTGTGGTCGGGGATGTCGATGTGAGGCTATCAGGAACCGCAAGGGCGTCAACGCCAGAACGGCGGGGGAGCGCCGCGGCGGCCCGAGAGATACCCTTGATTCGGCGCCCTCGAGCTGCTAACATCGAGCTCATACGGAAGAGCGCCGATAGATTTCGCAACGACCTGAAACCACACCTTTGGGAGCTGCATCGATGACAGGTAACAACGACTACCTCCATGAACTGCGCGTGAAGGCCACGCTTGAGGGGCGCCCCCTGACTTGCGTCTGGGAGGTGACATCGGGGTGCAACCTCGACTGCCGCCACTGCTACCATCCTTCGCACGAGCCGGCAGAAGGGGAACTCGGCACCGAGCGGGCCCTGGCTTTCGTAGAAGAGCTGGCAGCCGAGGGGTTCCTGCTGCTGCTGGTCACCGGGGGAGAGCCTTTCACCCGGGGGGACATCTGGCAGCTTCTGGAGGCTGCCAGCCTCAAGGAGTTCGGGGTCAGGCTGCTGACCAACGGCGTGGGACTTGAGCGCGACGACATCGAGAGGCTTGCGGAACTCGCGCCGCTTTCGGTGGACCTCAGCATCTACGGCCAGAAGCGGGTGCACGACAGCATCACCCGTACGCCGGGATCTTTCCGGGCCACCTGCCGTACGGGCCGGTTGCTGACCCAGAACGGCGTGCGCGTGACCGTCAAGATGCCGCTGATGCGCGGCAACGTCGCCGAGTACCGCAGCGTGAAGGAGGTTGCCGATTCCTGGGGCGCTCAACTGGTGACCGACGCTTCGATCTTCTGCCGGCTGGACGGCAACCAGGCGCCCCTCGAGATGCAGGCATCCGAGGATCAGCTCATCGACTTCATGGTCAGGCGGGTCCAGGAGTCGGGACCCTACCGCCCGGCCAGCAACGTGCAGAGCGTGAGCCCGGACACCCCGATGTGTTCGGCGGGGCGCTCCAGCCTGCACGTCACCTCGGCGGGCAAGGTCTATCCCTGCGTCGTCTGGCAGGAAGAACTCGGCGACCTCACCAGGCAGTCGCTGGCCGAGGTGATGGCCTCGAAGGAGCTCGAGAGGGTTAAGGCCCTCACGGTCGGTGACCTCGAGGAGTGCTCGGCGTGCCGGCTGGCGCGCTGGTGCGTGCGCTGTCCCGGGCTGGCGAAACTGGAGACCGGTGACGAGCTCGGCAAGAGCCCTACCTCCTGCAGGCTGGCGGCGCTCAGCAGGGAGTTGCATTCCAGAACCGCTCCGGAGCCCAAGGACCAGGATTGAGTCGTCTCCCGGCCGCGGGGTTTCGGTCTTGACCGCGACCGGGGCATCCGTAGCATGACCACCGCGTCGGGACCGGCGCGGGCGAGTTAGCTTCAGAGGGCTGAACCTGCCCGCCTGCGGTGTTCCGCCGCGGGAGTTTCGGTGGTGGTGTCTCCTGCGCATCGCCGACCGTGACCTTTACGCGTAGCCGCGAGCGGCTACGGCGTAAAGGTCCGGCGGCGAGCTCCGGGGGCTTCGCGTAACCCCCGCGCCGGTTCCCGGCCGCTTCTGTCGACGGGGGCTTCGATGCACGAGCGAAAACTCTGGCTGCGGATCGCCGCGCGCACGGGAGCTTCAGAGGATGAGGTGCGCGATATCGTTCGCGAGTTCTTCCCGCAGGCCTTCGCGATGGCCCTGGAGAAGGGCGGCACGCAGGTGGTGCCGCACTTCGCGACGCTGAAGTGCGCGCCGCGCCCGGCGGGCGGCATGAAGTTCCATTTCAGGCCGCGAACGCCCGAGGAACTGGTCGCCGCGGAACGGGTGCGGGAGGAGAAACTCCGACGGCGCAGGAGCGGTGCGGATGGCGCCTGGTCTTCGGTTCGTAAGCTCGACGGCGAGGCCTATCGCCCGCAGCCGGTCGTCGCGCCCGGTGAGCAGCGGGACCGCGCGGGCCGGCGTGATCGGGAGTTCAGCGACCCGCCGCGCAAGCGCGGCTTCTTTTCGCGGCTTTTCGGGCTGGGGGAGTAGGCGTGGCGTCTGTCAAGCGGGAGCTCGCCGCCAGGGTGGCGGAAGCCACCGGGCGGGATTTCGAGATGACCGAACTCGTGCTGCGCGGCTTCTACGAGGAGATGCTGCGCACCTGCAACGAGGAACTCCGCGGTCGGGGCGGTAGCATGCCGATTCGCGACGTCGGAAGGTTCAGCGCCAGGCCCAGCCGGCGCGGGCAGAACCTGACCGGCAGGGAGTCGCACTGGTCATTCTGGTTCAGGCCGTACCGCGCGCTGGTCCGTCGCTGCGCGGAGATCTGTTCCGGGCGCAGCGGGTAGCTTCATTCCCAAAACCCATGTCGCTATCCAGCGAACTGGGGCTTGCCAGCGGCCTGCTTGAGAATCTGGCGCGCGAAGCACCATCGCGCTACAAGGCTGTCATGCTCCCGAGGCAGGGGCGTGCGCCGCGGCGTATAGACGCTCCCGATGAGGAACTCAAGGGAGTGCAGAAGCGGATACTCAGGCGCCTGCTGGTTCGGCTGGGAGTCAGCCCTCAAGCGCATGGCTTCGTGCGCGGCCGGTCGGCGGTGAGCGCCGCAGGAGTTCACGCGGGCCGCGAGTTGCTGGTCACGTTCGACATTCGCGAGTTCTTTCCCTCGGTAACTTCCGGTGCGGTTGAGGCCGTCGCGGGGGAGCTCGGGCTCGACCGCCGCGACTGCCGGTTGCTGGTGGCGCTGGTAACGTTGAGGGGCAGGTTGCCGCAGGGCGCGCCCACCAGCCCCAAGCTCGCCAATCTTGCGTTCAGGCGGTGCGACGCGAGGCTGGCGGGGCTGGCGGCGTCTCTGGGGCTTTCGTACTCGCGATATGCCGATGACCTGGCGTTCTCGGGGGGCCGAACGTGCCTGCGAATCGAGGCCAGTGTGCGCAAAGTGTTGCAGGAACACGGTTTCCGCTTGGCCGACGAGAAGAAGCGGGTAATGAGCAAGTCAGACCGGCAGGAGTTCTGTGGCCTGGTTGTAAACGGGGGGGTGAAGCTCCCCAGGGAGCGTAGGCGGCGATTGCGGGCGATTCTTCACGATCTTGCGGAGAACGGTCCCGAGGCGGCGGCTCGGGGGCGGGGGGAGGTCTTCATCGAGTGGCTCTGTGGGCACCTTGCCTACATGGCTGCAGTGGACGGGAACGAGGCTGCCAGGCTTGTCAAGAGAATGGAGGAAGCCTTGACGGGCGAAGCGGATACGGAGCCGCGTAGGCCTGCTAAAAACTCTTGACTGCCGGCTTGAGGCGGATAGACTCCCTGCTGAATCGGGTCCTGAGTGGGACTGGCTGGGGAGCCGGAGCGAGTTAGATGGGATTCATCCGCAACCTACTGAGAAACAGGGAAAAGAGCCAGCTTGAGGAGGCCATCCTCAAGGATCCGTCGCCTTCGGCCTACTTGCGGCTGGCGCGAATGTACCAGGAAGAGGGCGATCTGACCAGGGCCGCTCAGATCGCCAAGCGCGGGGCGGCGAAGTTTCCGGAGCACGCGGAGATGGGAAGCGCGGGCGCGGATCTGGGCCGGCTCGATCGCGAGGCCGAGTGCAAGCGCCTGAGGGAGAGAATCGAGAACTACCCGAACCCGCGGCTCTACTCGCGCCTTGCCGAGCTGTTGCGTGCGTCGGGCGAGGTTGACGAAGCGCGCAATGTCGTTGACCGCGGTCTGCGAAACTACCCCGACTACGGTGGCCTGCACTACGTTCTGGGGCAGATGGCCAGCGACGCGGGCGAGCAGGAGGAAGCTGTCAAGCAGCTGCAACTGGCTGTGGACCAGGACGAGTACAACTACGCGGCCCTGAAGCTGCTGGGTCAGACCTACGCGCAACTCGGGCGTCACGGGGAGGCCGCGGAAACCTACACCAGGATTCTCGCCTTCGCGCCGGATGACGCGGACGTCAAGGCTCTGCGCGGCGACGCTCTGGCCGCCTCGGGCGGCGCGGAAGCGTCGCGCCAGGTTTCTCCCTCCATGGACACCAAGGTGATGTCAACGCAAGAGGCTGCGGCGGGCATTGCCGTGGAGAAGGCCAGGGCAGAGAGTGCTGCAGCTCCGGACAAGGAGACGCGGGTCAGACCCGCGGGGGCCGCGGTTGAGGGCGACCTCACGCCCGCGATCGGCGAACTGGCGGCCTCGGCCGGCATTGAGGGCGCCGTGCTGGTGGACAACTACGGCCTGCCGGTTGCCTCGGATCTCCCCGGCGGGATGGAGGAGGCGCTGGCGGCCGCGATGGCCACCGGCCTGCGGCGTTCCGCGGGGCCGGCCTGCGGCGAGATGGGCCTGGGTTCCTTCGACGAAATCGTCGTGGAGAGCACAGAGGGGTCTATCTACGTATACGCCCTCAGAGAGATGACGCTGGCCGTGTTCGCCGAGCGCGGGGCCAAGGCCGGGATGGTGGAGCGCTGCGTCCAGGGATTCGCCGAAAAGGCGTTGGAACAGCATTAGGGAGGCGGGAGATGAAGGAGATCCTCTCCAGGCTTTGCCGCATCCCGGGGGTTACGGGAGTTCTGATGGTGAGCTCCGACGGCCTGCTGATCGCCGGCGAAACCAGCCTGTCCGATCGCGCCGCGGAGGAGGCTGCCTCCGCGGTCGTCGGGAACCTCGGCAAGTCGGTCACCGGTACTCTCGAACGCCTGGGGCGCGGGAAGATCAAGAATCTGGTGGTCAGCGGTGCGGGGGGCAGGGCCGCAATGGCCCGCGCCGGCGATTCCTTCGTCGTGGCCCTTCTGGAAGGCGAGAGCAATCTGGGGCTGATCCAACTGGAACTGGGTGCGGCTGCCAACGAAGCAGCCAGGAACATCTCTCTGTAAGGGTAGACCCATGGTGCAGATCAACCTGGCCCTCCGCGAAGTGAGCTGCAAGGTCGTCTACTACGGGCCGGGGCGCAGTGGCAAGACCACCAACCTTGAAATGGTCCACGCCAAGGCGCCCAAGGACAGCGTCGGCGAGCTGGTCTCGATCAGCACGGAGACCGATCGCACGCTGTTCTTCGACTTCCTGCCGCTGAACCTCGGCTCCGTTGCGGGCATGACCACCAAGTTTGCGCTCTACACGGTTCCCGGGCAGGTCTACTACAACCGCACCCGGAAGCTGGTGCTGCAGGGCGCGGACGGCGTTGTCTTCGTGGCGGACAGTTCTCCGAAGATGATGGAGGAGAATATCGAGTCGCTGGAGAATCTCGCTGAGAATCTCGAGGAGAACGGCCTGGATATAAACACCCTGCCGCTGGTGCTGCAGTGGAACAAGCGTGACCTGCCGGACGCTATGCCGCCCGAGGAAATGGACAAGGCCCTGAACAAGTGGAATTCACCGACGTGTGAGGCTGTTGCGGTAAAGGGCGAGGGGGTCTTCCCGGCGCTCAAGCTGGTGGCAGCGCAGGTAATCAAGAGGCTCAACAACGAGTACGGCCAGGGCGGGGGGATGCAGAAGCCCGGCGCGGCGGCCGCTCCTGCAGCCCCGAAACCCCCGGCCGTCAAGCCGGCGGCGGTGCCGTCGCCGGCGCAGCCGGTGCAGGCACCGGCGCGGCCCGTGCAGGCACCGAAGGTAGTGCCCCCACCGGTTACCCCCGCTCAGGTGCCGGCTCAGCCGGTGCAGCAACCTCCGGTCCCCGCGGTTCCCGCACAGGCCCCCAAAACAGCTGCAGCGCCGGCACCCGCACCCCCGCCGCCACCGCCGCCGCCGCCGCCACCGCCACCGCCCGTGCAAAGCGCGGCCGACCTCGAGGAGGACGACGAGCAGAACCCCATCAAGCGGGAGCTGCAGCGCAGGCGCAAGGAAGTGGGTTCGGCGGATGGAGGCGATGAGCGGCCCAAGGCGCGCAGGGCGCAGGGGGCGCCGCCGCTGAAGACGATCAGGTCCGTACAGAAGAGCAGTGGCAAGGGAAAAGTGGTGGCGCTGGTCATGGGCATCATACTGCTGGTAGCAGTGGCGCTGCTTGCCACCCTCCATTTCACGAAGGTATACCCGCTCTTCTAGCCCGGAAGAGAAACCGGCAGGAGGACGTCAGCTTGTCCGATCAAAGCCACGCAGAGAAGATGCGCCGCGCCCGTCTCGTCTTTTACGAGGATGACGTCGGGAAGATCAACGGCGTTCTGGAGGAGTTTCTTTCTGCCAGCCAGGCGCGAGCGGTGCTGCTGATCGACAGCGAGGGGCACCTCGTAACCAAGAAGGGCATGACCAGTTCCTTCGATACCGACAGCCTTTCGGCGCTGGTGGCCGGGTCCTTTGCGTCCACACGCGAACTGGCAAAGATTCTGGGAGAGGCCGAGTTCTCAGTGATCTTCCACCAGGGGCAGAACGAGAACATCCAGATCAGCATGGCCGGAGAGCGGGCCCTGCTGGTGATAATCTTCGACGACCGTACGACGGTGGGCATGGTCCGCATCTACTGCCAGGAGCTCAGCCAGCAGCTGACCGGGATCTTCCAGGCAGCGGCCGACAGGTTCGAGAAGGAGGGCGCTGAGGATCTCAACGACAAGTACGAGCAGGCGGCCCAGGACCGACTGGACGAGTTTTTCGGCGAGAGCAAGTAGCCGCGCCTTCCTATAGGCCAGCCGAGCGGGCATAGAGACCGGAATGGGCTTTCGCGGGAACCTCGCCAGCATGTCGCTGGCCGACATCTTCCAGAACCTCGCTGCGAACTCGCAGGACGGCATGCTGGACGTCGAGCGGGCCGGAGCTCACCGCTACGTGCGCTTCGGGGGCGGACTGGTCGTCGATGCCGCCCGGGAGCACAGGGGGGCCGGGTTGCGTCCACTCGCAGGCTACCTTGTCGGACGCTGCCTGATCAACGAGGAACAGGCCGAATACGCCATCCGCCGTTCGGCCGACACCGGCGGGAATCTCGCGAGGGTTATCCCCGAGCTCGGATACGCCTCCGAAGAGGATATCAACAGACTGGTTTCCAAGTACGTGGAAGAGGAGGTCTACGACCTCTTCACCTGGGAAAGCGGCGATTTCGAGTTCAGCGACGGCCAACCGCCCGAGGGCGTCTTCGGCCCCGAGGCCTCTTCGGCCGGCGTGCGCCTGCCTACCGGCGGTCTGGTCATGGAGGCCGCCAGGCGCATCGACGAGTGGGGACGCATTCGCAGCACGCTGCCCAGCGGCAAGGAAGTGTTCATCGCCGCGGAGGCCGCCGAGGAACGTGCCGAGGAACTCGACCCGGTTCACAGGCGAGTCTTCGGGCTCGCCGACGGCACGCGGGACATAGACGACCTGGTTGCGGACAGCTACCTCTCGCGCTTCGAGGTGGGCGGGGTGCTCTGCTCATTCCTGGAGGGCGGTCTGCTGCGGGGGGCCGAGACGCGGGACCTCGAAGAGGCGGCGCAGGAGTTGATCACCCGGCGGCGTCCCGAGAGGGCCGTCAAGGTCTACGAGCGCCTGCTGGCTCTCGGCCAGGACAGTGAAGAACTGCGACGGAGACTGGCGGAGACCGCGCTGCAGGCCGAGGACCCCGGGCGGGCGGTCATACACCTGGGTGTGATCGCCGATCGCGAGATCGAGGCGGGACGCGCCGAGAAGGCCGCGGAGGTCTGGCAGGAGATGCTGGAGGCCATGCCCGGCAATACCCGCGCGCTGCAGGGCCTGGCGGAGCATTACAAGCGCAAGAATCGCAGCAAGGAAGCGCTCAAGTACTACACCGATCTGTCCCGCGCGCACTCCAAACTGGGCAGTGCGGATCGGGCGGTAGCGGCCGCCCGGGCGGGTCTGGAGCTCAGCGAGAAGTCCTTCGAGCTGCGTTCACTGCTGGCCGAGGCCCTGCTGGCCGCGGATCGGAAGATGGATGCCGCCGATGAGTACGAGCGCCTCGGCGACCAGTACCTCACCGACCACCGCAGCCGGGCCGCGACGGAAGCCTACCGCAAGGCCCTGCAGATCGACCACGGCCGCAAGCACGCCAAGAGCCAGCTCACGGCCATCATGGCCGACGAGGCCGCCAGGAAGCGCGCCCGGGGGCGGATGATCGTCGGCGCTGTCATCTTCCTGATAGTGGCGGGGGTTGTGGGCCTGATCGGGGCCTACGAGTACGCCGTCGCCAAGCCCCGTTTCGAGAGGGCCAGGAGCTTCGCGGAGGAGAGGACGCGCAAGGGCGCGGCACTCTTCAAGGCGAGGAAGTTCGATGCGGCGATCGATGCCTACGGCGAGGCACGCGATGCCCTGTTGCAGGTCGAGCATCTGATCTCCCTGCACCGCTACGAGCTCGAAGCTCAGGACCTGCGCAGCAACATCGAGCTTTCGATCGCGCAGATAGAGAGCGAGAAGGCCAAGATCGAGGACGAAGTCGCCAGGCGCTCGGAGCGCATAGAGAAGGATGCAGACACGCTGATAGCTCAGGGCGACCTCGAAGGCGCGCGCGCCAAGCTGCAGGAGCTCATGGCCTCCGGCAGCGACAATTACAAAAGGGCCGCGCGCAAACGCCTGAAGCAGATCGACAAGTGCCTCGAGGAGATCCGCTCGGTGGTCTCGAGAGCCACCAGCGTGGTGGACGAGCGCAAGTGGTTCGTGGATGCCATGAAGCTGGTCAGGAAGTACCCCAACCATCCGGAGGTGCGCAAGCTCACGGTGCGGGTCAAGATCGAGTCCGATCCTGCCGGGGCACTGGTAAGCCACCCCCAGGGACCTGCTACCCCCACGCCCTGCGCCATGCGCTTTCCGGTGGCAGGCGCGACGCAGCTGACCTTCAAGCGCAAGGGCTACAAGGACAGGACCATTTCTGTGGAGGCCCGCGACGTGCCGGGCTCACAGACGATTTCCGAAAAGCTCGATCGTGTACACCTCTGGTCGGTGCGCGTTGGCATCCAGGTCGAGGCCCCGATCGTCATCGCCGGAGACACCGCGCTCTTCGGCGATCGCGGCGGTAACGTGTGGGCGCTGGAGGCCAGGACCGGCAAGGAGCGCTGGCGCAGGCAACTGGGGAGATTGAGCGCGGTTACCGGCGCGGTTGAGGTCTCGGAAGGAGCCCTCTTCGTTCCCAGCCTGGACCGCAAGGTCCACGCTCTGAGCCTGGCCACCGGCAAGCAGCTCTTCAAGCCGGCCCCGACGGGGGGGCTGGTGCGTGCCGGCCCGCGCGTGGCTCGGGTTCGGCTTCTCAACAACCAGCGCTTCCTGTTCTTCGGAGCCGAGGACGGTCACGTCTACTGCGTGGGCGCCAGGGAGGGCAAGCAGCGCTGGAAGAGCGCCGCGATAGGGCCGGTGCTCGGATCGGTTCTGCCCACCGACAAGGCTGTCTTCGTCGGCAGCGACGACGAGCACCTTCGTGCCCTCAATCCCACAAACGGCAAGGAACTGTGGAAGCTGAAACTGGGTTCGGCCGTTCGCAGCACCCCTGTTCTGTCTGAAGACAGGAAGCGGGTATACGTCGGTGCGGACAACGGCGCGCTCTACGCCGTTGACATCGCCGCTCGACGCGTCGCCTGGATGTTCAAGGCCAAGAGTGGCATTCGATCCGGACCTGTGCTGTACTCGGGCCGGCTCTTCTTCGGGACTTCGGGGGGCGTGGTCCACGCGGTTCGCCCCAGGGCCCGTTCGGCGGAACCGATCTGGGAGCAGAAGGTCGGGGGCGTGATTACAGCCGCGCCCCTGGTTACCCAGAATCGCGTCTACGTGGGCAGCCAGAGCGGCGACTTCCTTTCGCTTGACCGCGGCAACGACGGCTCCGTGGTCTGGAGGTATCGCACCGGGGGGAGGGTGCGTTCCTCGGCGGCCTGGTACAAGGGCCTGGTGCTCTTCGGATCGGACGACGGCTACCTGTACGCCTTCGACGAGCGCAACTGACGCTCATCCGCGTGCAGCGCCGTCGAATGCGGCAGGGGTTCCTAGCAGGCCGTTGAAAAAGGTGCCATTGGCACCGAGCCTGAGAGAGGAGAAAGGAGAGAGTAGACCGCAGGAGAGGCAAGTGCCCCGATCGCGCGGTCTATGTCCTGCAATGTGAAAGATTCCATGGCTCTCCTTTCTACTTTCACCTTTCTCCTGCTCTGCAGGCCGTTTTTCAACGGCCTGCTAGGGTTTGGAGCGAGGAGCGACGCTTGAACTACACCGCCCTTGCAGTGATCGCAGCCCTGGTCGCACTTGCCGCACTCTTGTGGATTGCCCTGGCGGCCAAGATGGTGGCCGACGACGAGGAGGCCAAGGCCCGCGCCGAAGGCGAACGGCGCAAGCTGCAGCGCGCGCAGCAGGAGGCCAGGAAGCGCCAGGGAGCGGGAGGAGAACCGAGTTCGGCGAAGTGAAGCCGTTCCCCCGGGGCTCTCTGGTGGCTGAGGAGGAACCGTGATGATGAGTTTCAATCAGGTGATGCACGAGCTTGTGGGGCTTATCAAGTATGCAGTCATTCTGGCCGTGCTCATCGTCACCGTCAAGTTTCTGCTGCCGATGTTCTGGGGGCACGCCTGCTACGTGGATCCCGACGACCTGGGTATGCAGGACGCCCTCGGCAAGACCAGCATCAAGGTGCCGTTCGATCCCGGGAAGTGGACCGCCGAGGAAATCGGCCGCGGTGATATCGTGATCGTCAACAACGTCTCGATCGACGAGTCCGCCTCGCGGCGGGATTTTCCCTTCCGGGTCATCGCCGTGCCGGGGGACCTCATCTCTGCCCAGCGGGGGGAGTTCACGATCAACGGCAAGCCCGAGCGCTACGGGCCCAGGCCCGTGGCGGATCGGGAAACGGACGTGGCGCCCCAGCGCCTGCCGCGGGGACACTACTACGTGCTTCCCGACAACCGCCTGGAGGGCCGCGGGGGACAACCCGGCATGATCCCCGCCTGGCGTGTGGTGGGCAAGGTCGAGGGCTGAAGATGAGAATGACGCCTCTGCTTATCGGCGAAGCGGTGCTTGCGGTGCTGCTGAGCATCTGCTGTATCTACACAGTGAGCAGCGGGTCGTACCAGCGAGAGACCGGCATCACCTGGAGGGCCGCGCGCAACGCCATGCGCCTCGATGAGCCCCAGGATGCCCTCGAGCCGCTGGAGGGATTTCTCAAGCTCAACCCCGGGCATCCCGGCGTTCGCCTGCAACTGGCCGGGCTTTACCTGCGCGGCGGGAAGACCTCGAAGGCGGTGGAACACCTGGAGACGGTGGCCGGCGACGAGACCTCCGAGGTCGAAGGCGGGCCCAAGGCGCGCAAGATGCTCCGGGCGCTGGCGGAAGTGATGCTGGGGATGTTGGACGGCAAGGCCGGCGCGGAAGCATTCGCAAAGGATCCCAAGAAAGCCGAGAAGAAGTTCTCATCGGCCAAGGCACACTTCGAGGCCGCAATCAAGCTGGAGAACCCGGCCGGCCTGGAACTCAAGCCGGAGAAGTCCGGCAAGGCCGGAAAGTCCGGCAAGTCCGGCAAGTCCGGCAAGTCCGGCAAGGCCAAGGCCGGGGCGGGGATGGGCAAGAAGCGGCGCTACAGGTACGTGGCATTCGCCGATGCCTGTGCTGGGCTGGGGCTCGTTGCCCTGTGGCAGGACGACTTCCAGACCGCCGAGCGGCGTTTTCGCCAGGCGCTCTCCGGAGACAGCGTTCTTGGGAGCGGCGTCGGGGCTGAGCTGTACAACGGACTGGGGGTGGCTCTGGCGAGCGAGCCATCCCGGGCTGCGGAAGCGGCGGGGATGTTCAACCTCGCGCGAAACTACCGGAAGGGGTGGGGGCTGGCCCAGAAGAATCGGGACGCCGTCCGGCGGGGAATGGCCGGTGCCAGAGAGATGTCCCCGAAGGACCGGGCGGTCTTCCTGAAGGAAATCGTGAAGACCCACAGAAAGCCGGATTACCGGACCTGCAATACGCTGGGTTGCGGGTACTACCGCCTGGGTGACTCCAAGGCAGCGATTAAGTACTTGGCTGCGGCGGTGAAGAAGGATCCGGCCAGGGACCTGGCACAGCTCAACCTGCTGGCGGTCCGCTGGGACCTCTTGCAGAAGGCCAAGGTCGCATTCGACGAGGACTACGACCGGCTCTTCGCGGAGCCCGAGGGCGATCCGGTCGAGCGCTTCTGGACCACCCCGGTGGGCAGGCACGGCAGGACCAAGAAGCCGAGTTCGGCCGCATTGGGGACCTACAAGGTCAAGCGCGCGGCGTACTACAGCGCCCAGGATGCGTTTCTGGGCAGCGCCGCGGGGGTTCTGCAGAACGTGGAGAATCTGCCGCCGGACCTGGAGGCGGCACTGACGCACACCCGGCTGCGCCTGACCGCCCAGGTCGGCGCACGGTTGAGTCGCTCGAGGGACAAGCGCGCCCTGGCACGTGGTGTCAAGATGCTCGAGGGCTACGCGTCCCTTCTGGAGGCGGCCGTGAAGCGCTTTCCCGGGGACTATCGTTTCCATCGCATGCAAGGCATCAGACGGCTCGAGAGCGGGAATTACGCGGAGGCCCTCAAGGCCCTGGAAGCGAGCGCAAAGCTCAATGCCGACCAGACGGACGTCAAGGAGCTCAAGGCGCTCTTCGCCCCGGGACCGGAAGTGGCCTTCTTCCGACCCCTGCCTGCTCCGCTGGCCGCGAAGAAGACGGTCCTGGCCCGCTCGACGCGTCCCCTGGTCGGGGCGGTCTTCCGGGTGCACAACGGGCCGGTACAGCTCTCGAACGAGAACGCCGTGTTGAAGCTTGACGGCAAGCGCGTGGAGGCCAGCTTCTGGGGAAGCGAGCTGCTCTACCGCCCGGAAGACGCGTTGGAGGACGGTCTGCACACCCTGGAGGCGGAGGCCACCGACCTTCTGGGACGCAAGGCCTCCGCGAGCATGAAGTTGATGGTCGACAGCTCCCTGCCGGAGATCTACAAGTCCGAGCCCGCCGACGGCGGCGGCGTGGCGACCCGCCGTCCCAGGCTGGTGGTCTATTACCGGGACAAGCACTCGGGAATCGACCCCACCTCGGTGAGGGTCGAGCTGCGCAGCTGGCGGGGGGCTTCGAAGTACTTCCAGAAATTCGTGGTTACGGGAGGTCGCTACACATTCAGCTACAAGGATGCGGGCCGGGGCATCGACATTCGGGAGGGCGCCCCTGTGGGCGCCGACAAGGTCGTGCTGGTGCCGCACACCAGGCTGGGCACGGGTACCTACATGATGACTGTTACCGTGGGGGACGTGCGGGGGCTCAAGACAACCAAGAGCTTCAAGTTTCTCGTAACCAAATAGGGGGTTCCGAAGATGCGTTGTCCCCACTGCAAGCTTGAAATCCCCATCGGCCAGCAGTTCTGTGGCGGCTGCGGCAAGCGGGTCACCGTAGGTTTCGATCACATCCAGGACTCGGTGCTGTCTGACGCCGCGGATCGCCGCGCGCAGCTGGCAGAGAAGATACTGCTGAACGTGATCGGCGGGCTGATAGTCCTCTGGGTGGGCGTGAAGCTCTACAACGACTACTACCTGACCACGGATTTTCCCGCAAGCAAGGACATCTCTGTTTCGTTCACGGCGCCGAAGCCGAAGATCCGTGCGGAGAATCGCCTGGATCTTGGCGTCAAGGCCGATTCCCTCGAGATGCCCCGGGTCGGTACCGTCGGCGCGCAGGGAATGAGCTGGCGGCGGGAGCCGTTCAGGACGCGCCTGCTGCGCGAGGAATGCTCAAGCGAGGAGGCCGACGCGGTCCGGGCGGCGATCGAACGGGCGCTGGCCTACATCGCCAAAAACCAGCACTCGGACGGCAGCTGGTACGTTGGCCGCAACGAGGGCGGCAGCGCCTCCCACGACGGGTGGGGCCGTACCGGCGTCAGCGGCCTGGCGCTGCTGGCCCTGATGGGTGACGGACACACCTGGATTGCGGTTCCCGACGAAAGAGGCAAGATGGTCGCGGGCAAGTACGCCGGGATCGTCAAGAAGGGCGTCAACTATCTCACTGCGAGCCAGGTCCTCAAGGGCCAGGACGTCGGCCTGGTCGGACCCAAGAAGGGCCACTTCATGTACAATCAGGGCTTCGCCGCGGCCGCGCTGTCCGAGGCCTACGCCCTTTCCGGCGACCCCTACGTGGGGCGTGCCGCCCAGAAGGCCGTGAACTACATCATCTCCGCACAGCAGAAGAGTGGCGGCTGGGACTACTGGGAGAAGCCCAGCGTGCGCGCGGACACTTCCGTGACGTGCTGCCAGCTGATGGCCCTCTACGCGGCGCACGCGGCGGGCATAAAGGTGCCCGGCCAGGTCTTCGAGGGTGGTCTGCGCTGGATCGACTCGGTGACCGATCCCAAGACCTTCAACGTGGGCTACGACAAGCGCTGGGAGCTCAAGGAGGAGAACCAGCGTTTCGGGACCACCGCCATGGGGTTGGCATTGCAGCTCTACCTCGGTCGCAGCCCTTCGACGGAGAGCGTCCGCCGGCAGTCGAAGCGCCTGCTGGCCTTCAAGCTGCCGGACTACGACCGCAAGTGGAAGAAGAGCCAGAAGGCGGCCGCGCTGGACTACTACTACATCTACCACGGCAGCATGGCCTTCCACCGACTGGGCGGCGAGGACTGGAAGAAGTGGAACAAGGCCGCCGTAAAGACCTTGACCGCCAGCCAGATTCGCCGGGGAACCGCCTCCGGAACCTGGCCGCTCTACGACCCCCACAGCAAACTGGGCGGGCGGATATTCTCCACCTCCACCGCGGTCCTGACGCTCCAGGTCTACTACCGCTATCCCTAGCAGGCCGTTGAAGAACGGCCTGCAGAGCAGGAGAAAGGTGAAAGTAGAAAGGAGAGCCGTGGAATCTTTCACAATGCAGGACATAGACCGCGAGATCGCGGCACTTGCCTCTCCTGCCTTTCGACTGCGCTCAAGGCTTTTCCATAGAGAGGCCCTGAGCCTGCCTGCCCTGAGCCTGCCGAAGGGTCGAAGGGCGGTCTACTCTCTCCTTTCTCCTTGCTCCTCTCCTGGGCTTGCCAGGACTGCCAGTTCTTCAACGGCCCGCTAGCCTGATGGTACCGCCCCCGCGAGGCCCGGGAAACCCCCGGCGCAAGAACCGGCACCAGTTCCCGCGCGCCAGACCAGGCGCGGAGACTCACGTCTTCAGGTGTCGCACGCGCGGGCAGCGCCTCGACCAGTACCTGGCGACGCGCTTCACCGGCTATTCCCGGTCCTTCCTGGCCGGCCTGTGTCGGGAAGGGCGGGTGCTGGTGGGCGGCAACAGGGCCAAGCCCGGCAGGAGGCTGCTTCCGGAAGAGGAGATCACGGTACTCCTGCCGGAAGGCGCGAGGGCCGGCCCGGAAGAGATGGACATCCCCATCCTGCACGAGGATGCCGCCGTATTCGTGGTGGACAAGCCCGCAGGAATCGCCGTTCACCCGGCGCGGGGCCACCTTTCGGGCACGCTCTACCACGGGCTGCTGTGGCGCTTTGCCAGGGAACTCGAGGAGGATCCCGATTTTCGAATAGGTCCCGTACACCGCCTGGACCTGGACACCAGCGGGGTCATGATCTACGCCAAGGACGAGCGCAGCCAGAAGCGCATGGCCCGGGCCATCGAAAATCGCGAGGTGGGCAAGCGCTACCTGGCGATCGTGCACGGGCGCGTACCGTTCGAGGCCGTGCTGGTCGAGGGGGCCATCGGCTTCGACGAGGGGCGCAAGCGCATGGCGATCGACGGGGAGGAGGCCCGCGCGGCGAGCACCGGGGTGCGGGTGCTCTCAGCGGGGCGGGAGATGTCGCTGGTCGAGCTGGACTTGTTGACCGGCAGGAGCCACCAGATCCGGGTGCACCTGGCGGGAATGGGTTTCCCGATTGCCGGGGACGAGCTCTACGGGGGAAGGCGCCGGGGCGAAGGCGGAGATCCGCTGATTGCCCGGCAGGCGCTGCACGCCTGGAAACTGCACATCGAGCACCCCGTTCGTCGCGAGCCTGCGGAATACACGGCGCCGCTGCCCGACGACATGAGGATCCTGGCGAAGACCTGCGGCCTGGAGCTCCCGGCTTGAAGCTGGTGCTGGCCGGGATCGGTCGCATGCGCTCGCGGGAGCTCGCCGCGGTGCGCGCCGAGTACCTCAAGCGCATGCAGCGGTACGCGGCGGTCGAGGTGCTGGAGATCAAGGAGGAGAAGGGGGCAGGGCGGGGCGCCCGTGGCCGGGAGGCCGCGAGGGTCTGCAAGGGCCTGCGCGACGGGGATTTCCTGGTTGTCTGCGACGAGCGCGGCCGGCAGCTGTCCTCGAGGCAGCTGGCCGGCTTTCTCGCCGAAAGGGATCGATCCGGCCCGGGACGTACAGTATGCCTGGTGGGCGGGCCCTACGGTGTGAGCGATGAGCTGCGCGAGCGGGCCGACCGGCTGCTGGCGCTGAGCCGGTTAACGCTCCCGCACGAGCTCGCTCAGGTTGTGCTCACCGAGGCGCTCTACAGGGCCATGACTATCACCAGAGGTGAGAAATACCACCACGAATAGGTCGACTGGAGCCGGACTCTTGACAGTGCTGCAAGGCGTTGATAGACTTCGCATTGGGATGGGAAGCCACGCGCAATGCAGCGTATGCGAGCGCCGGGGGGAGATAGAATAATGGCTGCGGACGGCAGGAAGACCGTGCTGGTTGTCGAGGACAACCAGGATATCGCTCAACTCCTGGGACAGCTGCTGAGGGCCTACGGCTGCGAGGTGCTGACCGCCCAGAGCCTGGGAATGGTCGAGCGCGAGGTGTCCGAGAACAAGGTGGATCTGCTGCTCCTGGACATACTGCTGCCCGAGGAGGTCGAGGACGGCAGGAAGATCGCCGAGAGGCTCCGCAGCGCGGGCCACGAGTTCCCGATCTACTTCATGACCGGGCTGCGCCCGCCGGACGTGGGCAAGGAATACCTGGAGTACGTCAACGGTTTCCTGCGGAAGCCATTCTCGCTGCGAGACTTGCGCAAGGTGCTCAACGAGGCGCTGGGCAGCGCGGTGGCCGGTGTGGAGGAAGCGCCGAGCGCCTCGCGCGACCTGATGGGCATGATGGCGTCGATTGCCACGGAGCAGGAAGAAGTCCGCAGGCAGCAGGCGCGCCTGGCGACCTTCGTGACAATTCTGCAGAGCGGTGAAGGCAAGGGGTTGTCCGAGGAGTTGATCAGGAAATTCCAGGAGGACTCAGTAAGATACGAAGAGGGTCTGGCGCGGATCGAGGCTTCACTGAACGAGGTTCTGGAAGCTCTCAGGAAGCACGGACCCGCGATGCTCAACGGCTAGAGGAGAGGTGTCTGAGTGGCCGAAGGAGCACGGTTGGAAACCGTGTAGGCGGGTAACCGTCTCGGGGGTTCGAATCCCCCCCTCTCCGCCATGCTTCGCCCCGTTGGGGCTACGCATGGCACGCCAGAGTTGCGAAGCATATTGAGAGTTGGGTTACGGGAGATGAGTGAGTAGAGGGGCGAAGCATGGCGCCCTGCGTAGCTGAGCGAAGCATGGGCGAGTCCAGAGAACAGTATGTTCTACGTCTATATGCTGCGAAGCGAGAATGAGCCTGACAAGAGCTCTACATCGGCTTCACGGCCAATCTGAATGCGCGGCTCGCCTACCACAATGCAGAGGGAAGTCCGGAGCACACCGCACGATACAAGCCGTGGCGGCTGGTTACCTAAGTGAGATGTGACTGCAAGAAGCGGGCATTGGCTTTTGAGAGATACCTGAAATCACACTCAGGAAAGGCCTTCGCCTCAAAACGGCTCTGGTGAATCCAAGTTGGCCGCGGAAGCGAGCGGAGGAGAGCCTACGCAGGAGGGCACAGGAAGTGCCCGACGTAGCAGGCGGATCCCCAATCCATAGAAGGATTCAGTCGCTATTAGAGGTCTTGGACCAGGCGAGATTCGAAACGAAGCGAGCGGGAACTGTATGGATGAACGCCATCGTACTCAGCGCAGCGGCACTCGTACTCGTACCCGTACTCGAGAGGCGACCCCTTTCGAGTACGGGTACGAGTGCGAGTACGAGTACGATTGGGTCATGAACCGGGCCGCACCCTTCGGCGCGGCCCGATGCTTCCACGGACCCCGGGGCGCGGTCGTTGATCTCATCTAGCGGAGCTTGGGGTCTCCAAGCAGGTTGAACGAACGCAGCACGTCGGTGTGCGGTGCGGGCAGCTTGTGCTTGGCGATCATCAGGGCCTTGCCCAGGGGCAGACCCGGTTGTGCCTGGAGCGCCCTGCAGATCTCTCTGCCGAGGATCAGCTGGCCCTCCGGCGCGCTCATTCCCGACGGGGCGACCAACGCGCAGACGCCGCGGCCGGGAGTCTTGAGCATCTTCTCGGCGAGCGAGTCTCCGCCCCAATACGCGTTGTAGTAGCCGGCGAGGCAGGCCAGAATCACGCCGGCGGGGAGGTCGTCAGCCTCGAGCAGAGACACGTGCGAGTCGCGCAGGACCTTCTTCTTGCCGAGATAGGTAGTCGCCGCGTGGCCGTAGAAGACGAAGTAGCGCGGCGACTCCTTCCAGCCGTCGACTATCGCGGTGCGGATCGCGGCGGTGGTGCCGTGGTCGGCAAACATGACCCTTTCGACGGTGCCCCAGTCCAGGAGCTCGGCGAACTCGTCGGCGCCGTCCTCGAAGATGCCCTGGTCGTTGTCGCCGACGACCAGCGCGGAGTTGAGGCCGCCGTAATTGGCCCAGTCGGCGTTGATGCGTGCCTCGACCTTGTCGACCAGGACCGTGGCTTCTTCAAGCGTGCGGGCCGGCAGGCGTCCGACTGCGACTTCGGGGTATTCGTCGCCGAAGTCCACGCAACCGATCAGGTTGTCGCTGGCCTCTTCGAAATGCGGCCCCTGCACCAGGTAGCTGGGGACCAGCCCCGAGCCGGGCGCGCCGAGGTTGCCCTTCATGTCCGCGCTGGTGTCGCCCACGATGCAGAGGTAGTCGGGTCGGTGGTGGCGAACCAGGGCGCGCAGCGCATGCGGCACGGCCTGGCCGGTGCTGAAGGCGTCGAGCACGTCGCGCAGCTCGTAGAGCCTGGCGCGCTTGCGGCGGCCGCCGTGCAGCGCGACGAGGCGCCGGGCCGCTTCCATGTGGTCGACGTGGCTGACCGCGATGTAACGGTGGCCGCCCCTGAGCCGGGCGCTTCGGGCGTCGGCTTGGCGGCTGGAGGCAACAGCGATGCGCCCGCCCGGTCCGGCCATGACGTAGCTGCGCTTGCCCGCAGCGCGGGTCAGGAAGCTGGCGTTCCAGACGTCGTCAGTCCGGGAAAGAGTCAGGCGCAGCAGTTCGGGCCTGGCGGGGTCGGTAACGTCCATGGCCACGATGTCCGAGCCGCTGAAGCCGGCGACCGTCACCCTTTCGAGCGCGCCGGCGGTAATGTCGATGTTGAGGCGATCGTCGATCGCCGCCAGCGGGCGCGGGTAACTGACTTCGATCCAGTCGGCGCAGACGAAGTCGAACGGCACTCCGGCCTGGGCGGCGCCGGAGAGCTTGACGGTGTTATTGCCGACTGTCGCGAGGCCGGCGGGCAGGTCAAAGCTCTGCTCGATTCGGTTCTGGCCGTTCCAGAGCATCTCGCCGACCAGCTGGTCGTTGAAGCGCACCTCGACCCTGTGGTCGGGAGCGACCTGGGCGATGTCGGTGCAGCCGCGCAGGGCGACCTTGAGCCTGACTGTGCCTGCGGCCATCGGACCGGGCAGGTCGGCGTTGAGGATCAGCGACGTTCCGGGCATCAGGAAGGTGGAGTAGAACCAGTGCTCTTCGCCCTCCTTTGCCTCGGTCATGCCGCTGAGATAGAACTGGTCCTCCTCGACGTGGACAACGTGCTGGTAGGTGCCGGGTCCCTCGACCTCGCGAACCCCGGGCATCGAGAGGCCGCCCAGGAGGAACTTCGCCAGGCCCGCTGCCTTGGGATTGCGGAACTTCTGCCTGAGGCCGCGGCTGAAGCCGGGATACGCCAAGGGGCGGTCGGAGATCAGCAGCGAGCGCTCGGTGTCGTAGACGCTCTTGTAGGGGGCCGAGTAGATCTCGATGCCGTCGCTTCCGCGCACGTAGTTTATGGCCCGGCCTCCGGTGTAGACGTAGACGCGTTCGGGAAGCCCCAGGGCGGCGAGGTCCGCCTTGGTGAGCTTCAGGATCCCCTCACCGGGACTCGTGACCCGGACCGTGCCGGCCCGCGCGGCTCCGAGGGGCAACAGCACCCCTGCAAACAGCAGGCCCAGTAGACGTGTGCGCGAACTCATCTCGCAGCTCCTTTCGGGTGGACGCGGACGGATTGCCCACGATGCCCGCTGGTCTCGATCTCGTCGATCTGATACTCAGCTTCGGCCGGCGCGCCGGCGTCGAAGCAGCGGTATCTCGATCCGCCGGGGCCGATGCCGAACAGCGTCGCAGGGACGTCGATCAGCTTGCGCCATGCCCCTGAGAAGGTCTCACAACGGTCGCCCGGAACTGGGGAGGTACTGGACTCCCCCTCCAGGAGCGAGCGGTGGTGTTCGACGGCGCGGCGCATTACCCGATATCCGGCCGTGCGACGCTCGACCTCCGCCGACCAGGATATCTCGTTCCCGCCGCGACGGGTCTTGACGGTTGAGCTCAGGCCTTCGGCGGCGCTGGGGCCCCAGGAGACGTTGCCGCTGCTGGTTGGCGCTCCGGACAGCCAACTGCCCCCGGAGGCGTATCCGTTGACGGAGACCGTGCCGCCGGTGGTGATCTGCAGCGTGCGGGTCTTGGTGCCGCCGACACTGTCGAATCCCATGCCGACGAAGTCGCTTCCGTCCCAGGCCGCGCCGGTGACGCGCAGGTAGTAGGTTGCACCCGCGGCGCCGTCGTAGAACTGGACGTTGTCGAAGATGGTGGTCGTCGAGGTCGCCGCCAGGGCGAGTCCGTTGGCGCCCAGGTCGTAGAAGCGCGCGTAGTTCACGTCCACGTTGCCATTGAGGGTCATGTCGTAGCTGCCGCTGGAGGCATCGATCGTGACGAAGCCGCCGGCCTGCTGACTGGTCCCGGCGGCGGTGAATACGGCGTTGGCCGTCTGGGTGAGACTGGCGCCGGGTCCGAAGCGCAGTGTGGAGTTGGTGGCCAGCTCCAGCGAGGCGGTTCCGGTCAGCGACGCCTGGGTAGTGACCGTCAGCATCTGGCCGCCGGCGACGTCGAGGCCGCCTGCGGAAATGGTGAGGTGACTCACCGAACGGTTGCCGCCGAGCGTGATGTCCGAGCCGGAAGTGTTGGCGCACTCCACGCGGCCATAGGCGGCGGAGGGCAGTGATTGCGCCACGGAGCCCGACTGGAAGTAGACCGTGCCGGTGGACGGCGTCAGCGTGCCGAAACTGGAGACGCCGCCGTTGAGGCGAAGCTCCCCCGCGCCCGTGAACGTGGTGTTGCCGGAGACGTTGTAGGTGCCGTTCACCGTGACCGTGCCGGTGCCGATGGAGAGGGTGCCGGATCCGGTCAGGTTGCCGGTGGTTGTCATGGCTGTGGGGTGCGCGGTCAGCGAGCCGCTGACGGTGATGTTTCCGAAGGTGGTCTGGGTCGTGCCGGTGAGCGCTCCGGTCCCGCTGAAGACGAGCGTGCAGTTGTTGTGCGAGAAAGCGCCGTCGTTGTCAAAATCGCCGCCAACGGTGAGGGTCTGCCCGTTGCCGTTGAGCGTGCCGGCCGCGGTGATGCTGAGATCGTTGTTGATCGTGGTGGCCCCGGCGATTATCGCGCCGCTGGCGGTGCTGTTGTTGATCTCCAGGTTGTTGAAGGTGAAGCCGAGCAGTTCCTGGGTATAGCCCGCCGCCGAGGCGTTCATGATCACCGTGCCGGATCCGGGGACCACTGTGCCGCCCGTGCGCAACGCCCCGTAGAGGTCGCCGGAGAGCACCACTCCGTTGACCGTGACCGTGCCGGAGCCGAGGTCCAGCGTGCCTGACGCGCAGCGCAGGCCGCCGTAGAAGGGGTTGTCGCCGGTGTGCACGTTGACGGTCACGTCGCTGCTTTGCAGGTCCAGCGTCCCGCCGTTAGCCAGCAGGTCGCCGGTGCTGTGAGTCAGGCCGGCGCCCATGTTGAGGGTGCCGCTGGCGACGTAGATGTAGCTGGAGGTGCTCACGGCGCTGGTAAGGGTGCTCGCGCCGCTGGCGGCGTAGACCAGGCGGCCGAAGTTGTTGGCCCCCCCCAGCGTGATCGAGTGCGAAGACCCGTCGAAGGTGATCTGGCCGGTCTCGGGGCTGGCGAAGCCGCCCCCGGAGCTGTCCCAGTCGCCCGCGCAGGTATGCGCGTAGGTGCCGGGCACGAAGTTGCCGCTGGTCATCTGGAAGTCGCCGTCGATGTTGAGGGCCCTGCTGGCCGTGAGGTTGACCCCGGCGTTCTTGGCGATGGTCAGGTTCTGGAACGTGGTCTGGGCCGAACCGTTGTCGACGTTGGCGGCAGAGGATCCGGTGAAGCGCACCGTAGATCCGCTGCCGGAGAGGGTGCCGCCGTTGTTGGTCCACGAGCCGGTCACGTCTATCGACTGGGAGGGGATCGAGATCGTCCCCGCCAGCGTGACCGAGTTGAGCGTGGTGCTGCCGCCCGGCGCGTACGTCTGGCCGGAGGGCACGCTGAGCGCAAAGCCGGCGGTGAGAGTCAGCGTGGAGCCGGACCCGGAGTAGGGCACGTCCGTATCCCCGTTGTCGGCATCGTTGATGTCGGAGTTGGTTGTGGAGGTCGTGCCGTCGCTGCGCACCTCAAGCTGGTTGGCCGTGAGGTTCAGCGTCTGCGGGCTGGTTCCGGTGGCCGTGGTTACTACAGCGCCGCGGGTGCCGCCGCCGCTGTTGTAGTAAATCAGAATGCGGTCCCCCTGGCCCACGGATATGTTCGAGAACGTGTAGGGCGAGGAGTTGGTGGTGTAGGTTCCCCGGGTCGAGCCGTCAACGGCCAGGGTCACGTCGGTCGTGCCGTCAAAGGTTCCGGTGAAGTTGACCTTGACCACCCGGTGGAAGTCGAACTCGTAGAGCTCCCAGTAGAGACTCACCCCGGTGGTGTTGACGCGGAAACGGATGCGCGCCTGCGTGACGGTCTGCTCCGTGAAGCTATAGCTCTGCCACTGCTTGTTGTTGTAGGTGCCCTGGTAGACGTCGGTCCAGCTGCTGCCGTCGTAGACGTCCACGTCGACCTGGTCGATGTAGCCGCCCTGTTTTGCGTAGAAGCGTATGCGGTCGGCGAGCATCGAGGAGTGGGTCAGGTACAGGAAGGGTCCCCACTGAGCGTCGCCGATGTCGTGGTAGCACCTGGCCAGGGAGGAGGTCTCGTCGTCGTAGGCGTTGACCTCGTCTTCCCAGCCGCTGCCGCTGTGGCCGGTAGGGGATATCCAGCCGGTTCCCGGCGAACCCGTGGTGAAGGTCATGTCCGACCCATAGGAGGTTCCCCCGGAGTTGGTGGCCTCGATGCGGAAGTGATACGTCAGCCCGTTGGTCAGGCCGGTGATAAGCTGGCCAATGGTGTCGCCGGTGACCTTGTCGCTCACCCAGGTGGTGTTGTTGCCGTAGGCCGCCGTTGTTCCCCAGTTGAAGCGAACGCTGCAGGGCTCGCCGCCGTCGTCGCTGACGGTGCCGTGGAGGATCGCAGTGGTTTCCTCCACTGAGGTGGCCGCGGTAGTGGTTAGCGTCGGCGGGTCGATGACCGGCGGCGCCTCGTAGAAGTCGAACTCGTAGAGCCAGAAGATGTAGCTGGTGCTGACGCGATGGTACCTGAAACGGGCGTACCTGACGTTCTGGCCGGTGAAGGTCTTCGTGGTCCAGGCGCAGTTGGAAACCGCGCCCTGCCACACGTCGGTCCAGGTGGAGCCGTCCTCGGACACGTCCATGTCAACCATGTCCACTTCGCCGCCGCCGAAGTCGGTGTAGACCCGTATGCGGTCGCTGTAGATCGCGCTGCCCAGGGAGAGGGTGATATACGAACCCCAGCCCATCTGGGGGTTGTGGGTCGCGTAGGTGCCGGTGTTGTCGTCACGGGCGTTGGCGACGCTACCCCAGCCCGTACCCCCGCTGGTACCGGTGGGCGAGGTCCAGCCCAGCGCCATGGCCGGTCCGGCCGTGGCGCAGGTGAGTGCCGCGCAGATCAACACAGCTCGCTTCATCTCATCCTCCCCGGCGTTCCGCCCAAGGATGTCTCAAAGGGTGCGCCTGAAGTCCGCGAGAGGCACGAATCCTGGGTACAGGCAATCTTGCGCCATGGTTCGAAGCGGCTCGTCGTGCTGAGGTTCACAAGCAGCGCTCCCCTCTGCGTGATCGCATCATTACCATAACTCATCGGCAGCCCCACCATGATCCTTAACAATGGAATTCTCTGGCTTCCGCCGGCCATTGGGTGTGGCAAGCTCCGCCGCTCTTCTGCGTAACTCATCTATCCCGAACGGTTTGGCGAGATACGCGTCCACCCCCGCCTCGAAGATCTCGGCCTTGCTCTTCTCGTCACGAAGTGCAGTCACCGCCATGATCCTGGTATTGGCCAGCCGCGGGTCGCTGCGCATCTGCCTGCAGGCCTCGCGGCCGTCGATTCCCGGCAGCATGATGTCCAGCAGGATCAGGCTGGGCAGCAGGCTGCTGGCCATGAAGCCGGCGTCGAAGCCGTTGCGGGCGACGCGCACTTCCCAGCCCTCGCGCGAGAGGACCCGCTCCATCAGGTTGGCCATGCTGCTGTCGTCCTCGACGATCAGCGCAAGGCGCGGATTGCGCTCAGCAGGGGACCGGGGTGCCGAATTCTCCTCTGAAGTGACGAAGTCCGGCACGGGCATCTCATGACGCCTGGCGAAGTCCACGAGGTCCTTCTTGGGGATGCGCCGGAAGCGCGAACCGGGAACCTTGTAGCCCTTGAGGTCGCCGGCGTCGAAGCGCCTGATCACGGTCATGTGGCAGACGCCGAGCAGCTTGGCGGCCTCGAGGGTGCTTACCCAGTCGCGGTTCTTCCAGGAGCGTTTCGCCATCCTTCACCAGCCCTTCATGGAGTTATTCAGCTTCACCATATTATGAAAAATAACAGGAGCTGAGTCAACGGTTCGCAGCTCCGGATGTAGCGTGTATGTTACTGCTGTGCAATGCGATAAGCATAAGAATCAAGATTTGGAAAGATTGACTTCAGGAACGCTCTCCAAACGGCAGAATACTGCCGCCATTCCTGGCGTAAAGCAGGGGTAACGCGTTGCCCAGCGTACCGAGAATGTAACACGGTCGGCCCCGCGGCTTCAGCGTCAAGAGCAGCAAACTCACTTGTAGTGCCATTGACGATGGCTTCCGCGAGCGGGGCTTCTCTAGCGCTTTGCGCGGTACTTCAGCACCGACCTCGAGCCGGCGTCGAAGAGGTACAGCACCTCGTAGTTGCTGGGCGCTATGTCGGCTGGTCTCGAGCAGGTCCTGGGGAGCTTGATGCGCGCGAGTTCGCCGCCGCCGGCGTCGCAGGCCATTACCAGCTTGGCCCGGGAGTCGAGCACGAAGACCCGGCCCGCGCAGGCGGCGATGTCCTCGCCCGATCGGAAGGAGACGGGCCAGACGCCCAGGTTCTTCCTGCGCTCGTCCCAGACGGTCATCTGGCCCTTCTTGTTGAGCACGAAGGTCCGGCCCTGGCTGTCGACGGCGATGCACTGGGGCGAGTAGGTGGCCTTCCTCTCCGGGGGCCAGCCGCGGGATGGCTTGCGCTTCCCGATGCCGTAGTGAAAGATGCTGTTCTGGTGCTGGTAGCAGAGCACCGCCAGCAGTTTGGAGCCATCGGTGGCGATGTCGATGGCGCCGTCCATGCCTTCCGGGACGCGGCCGCGTTTGCCGTAGGTACCCTTGGGCCGGCCGGCGAGGTCGAAGGCCTTGACGTTCTGAGCGCTGGAGTCAAGGACGTAGACGAGGCCGTCGCCGTCACACACCAGGTCCGCGGCCCTGCGGATCGCTTTGCGGTCACCGAACTCGCTCAGCAGCCACCCGTTGCGGTCGAAGACGCGGGTCACGGATGTTGCGGTGTCCAGGGCCAGCAGCGTCTCGCGGGGGCCGGCGGCGATTCTGCAGCCCGTTGAAAGAGGGCTGCCCCCGATGACGCCCCGGAAGGAGCCGGAGGCGGAGAAGCGGCTCAGGAACTTGCCGGCGCCGCTCACGGCCAGGACGGACCCCGCCGAGCTGGCGGCGAGACGCGTGGCGCCGCGCAGGCTGCCGAGGCCGGCCTTGGATCCGATGACCGTGCCCCGCCGCTTGCCGGCGGGGCTGAAGGCGGTCGCCTGCCCCGAGGCGGAGTCGAGGATCAGCAGGCTGTCTGTGGTTGCGTCGTAGGCGATGTCCGTAAGTGCCGCCGTCTTGGGGGCGCACTTGAAGGCGCCCAGAGGGCGGCCGTTCCGGAATGAGACCACCTTGAGGCGCTGGGCGTCGAGAACGTGGACCGCGCCGGTGCGGTCCACGGCCAGGCCCACCGGCTTCTCCAGGTGCCCCTCGCCGCGCGTTGCCGAGCCGAAGCTCTGGATGTAGCGCGCCTCGCGTGAGAAGACCTGGACCGACGCGCCGGTGGCCGGGACGTCGAGGACGTAGAGTTCGCCATCCGGCGAGAAGGCCAGGTCCACGGGGGCCGAAAGATTGCCGTTGCCGGAGCCCTTGCCGCCGATCTCGGGCCCGCTTGGATTCGAGAAATTGACGGTCTGGCCTATCTGGTAGCTCTTGACGGACATGTTCCTGGTGTCCAGGCAGTAGAGGCGGTCGGCGTGCACCGCGATTCTCTCGAAGCCGTTGGCCGAGTCGAAGCGCGCGCTGGAGCCCGCGGGGCTGAACTGGTCGTCGAAAAACGCGACCGTGCGTTTGCGGGTGTCGAGCGCGTAGGCGTAGCCGCGCGAGTCGAAGGCCACGTCGCCGCAGCTCTGGAAGAGCTCCGGAGTGCACAGGACCGCCTCGAGGGCGTAGGCCCGGGGCTTGGCGGCGGGGGTCCCGGTGCTGTTGACCGTGACCGAGTGGCGCTGCGTCTGGCCGGCTGGGGTGACCACAGTGGCCGAAACCGTGTACGGTCCCTTGGCGGCGGGTGCGCGCCAGTAGACCACGGGTCTGCCGGTCTGCCTGGAACTCAGCACGCCGCCGGCTGCGGACCACTTGTAGGTCACGAACACCCCCGGCAGCGGCTTGACGTCCAGGGAGATCGTGAGCCTTTCCCCGGCGGGCACTGCCCGGGGCGAAGCGCTGATGCCGGCGATCACCGGGAACGTGCGCGCGATGGTCTTGGCGGGGCTCAGGGACACGGGCATGCCGACCCTGATCTGCTTGACCGCGCTTGCCGTAGTGTCCGGGGCCAGCGAGCAGCGCGCGGTGGTCGCGGCCACGTCGATGACTTCCGCCACGGCGACAGCGCGCTCTTCGACGAAGAGCTTCTCGCCGGTGAGCGGCAGGTGGACCACGCGGGCTTGGCTGAAGACGTTGAAGACCATGCCGGGCGCGACCCCGTGCTGCCTGCCGCGGTCTATCGTGAGGATGGTGCCCTTTACCGCGCTGACCTTGCCGGTGATCCTGGCGCGGGCCGGACCCGCCCCGGTGGTTCTTGCGGTGGGCTTGCCCGCCGGGGCCGCGGCCGCCAGCAGCCATTTCTGGCCCAGTCGTTTGAAGCTCATCCGCATGGGCATGGAGCCGGTCACGCTCTTGCTGAGCCGGGGCAGCTTGAGCTCGAAGCTCCAGGTCATGGCCGCGGTGGCCTTGAGCGGGTCGCCCTTGGCGGAGCGCTCGACCTTGAGCGAGTCGAGCTTGTGGTTCCAGGCCGAGACCTCTATGCCCGCCGAGGCCAGAGACCGGAACTGGGATTCGAAGCCCTCGAGGAAAGCGGCGCCCTCGGGGCGGAAGTCGACCACGTCCTTCTTGAGCGCGGAGAAGTCCAGGCCGGCGAAGGCGGAGTCCATGCGGCCGAGCTGTACCTCCACCTTGCCGGTCTCCAGGCCCTGCTGTGCCCTGGCGCGAAGAGCCCGGACCTTCTTCTCGAAGTTGCCGAGCTTCTGGCCGGAGAGCTTCTCCAGCGCAAGCAGGCAGGCGGCGTAGTCGCCGGCCTGGTACTGGCCCTCGGCGGCGCTGACGGCTCGCTCGATCTTGTTGGTGGTCTTGACCAGGGCGTCGCAACGCGTCTTGAGCTCGCGCGCCCTGGCGCACTGCGGGGAGAACTTGAGCACCTCGCCGAACAGCTTCGCCGCGGTGTCGTATTTCCCGGCGAGGTAAGTGCTGTCGGCCTTCTTGAGCACGGCTCCCGAGCCGGCAGCCCTGTTGAAGAGTTCCTTCATCGCCGCTGTTTCTACGGATAGCGCCAGCAGCTGATTGCGAAGGCCGGCGATCTTCGGCGCTTCGCACTGGCCCTTGGCAACGCGCGACTTCAGTTCGGCGACCAGCGCCGAGATCTTGGCCAGCTTGCCTCCCGCGCGGTCCTGCCCGCTCTGGGCGATGCCGTGCAGGCGGTGGTCAACAGGAGACTCGTCGGCGATCTTCTTGTAGGTGGCACTGGCTTCGGTCCACTTCTTCTGCTTGGTGAGCTCCTCGGCGGTCCTGAGTTCCTGCTTCCAGCGCTTCTCGGCGTCAGCGAGTGCCCGGGCGGCCCTGGTGCGCAGGCGGGCGGTCTCCCGGAATGCGGGGTCGATGGCCTCGACCTCCTTGAGGCTTTCGAGAGCGGCGGCCGCGTCGCGAGCCTTGCCGCCGGCCAGGAGTTGCTCGGCCTTGAGATAGGGCCCGGAGAGTGCTTCGGTGGGGCGGGCGGAGATGCTTTCGGCGTCAAGTGCCGGCTCCACCCCCTCCGAGCTCAGGGAAATACGCCATGTCGCGCTCTGGTATCCGCGGCGCGAGAAGTTGAGCTGATAGCTGCCGGCGGGAAGCCGCAGTGAAGGAGGGCTGGCGAGGTCGATGGCCGTGCTCTTGCCCCCTGCGAGCAGCTCAACCTTCGAGCCGGCGGGCAACAGCTTTTCGAGCGGCGAGAGCGAGAGCTCGAAGAGCGCTTCGGAGGAGCCGGGATTCCCGTTGCTGCTGTTGTTGCCGTTGCCCTTGCCGGGTGTGACGATCGACCCGGATTCCGGGCGGGGGCCGGGACCGGGTACCGGCCCCGATATGTGAATGCCGGTGTATCTCTCTACGTGGGGGGCGATCTGCGGCCAGTAGTGGTAGATGGCTCCGCCGCCGGCGACCAGCAGCATGGCGGCGACAAATCCCTTGAGCGCCCCGCGTCCCTTGCGCGGCTGAACCGGCTGCATCAGAGTTGCCGGGGTGGCCGTGGGCTGCGGCGTGACGGTGGGTGGCGGTGTCTGACGATTGACGGCGACCGGCGCGGGCGTCGGCATGGTCACGTCCGAGGGCAGGGGAGCCGCCCCTGCAGCGGGCGGCGCGGGAGCCGCGATGCCCGCGTCGGTGAGTATCATCGTCGGGTCGGTGCTGGTCTCTCCCTTGAGAAACGCGCTGAGAGCGCCGACGAGCTCACCGGGGCTGGCGTAGCGGTCCTCGGGGTGCTTGCCCAGGCACTTGAGCACGATCTGCTCAAGCGGCCTGGGTATGCTCGAGTTCAGCTGGGCCGGTGGCGTGGGCGGCTCGTGGAGGTGCTTGTAGATGATGGTCCCGACGTTATCGCTGGCGAAGGGCACGGTACCGGTGAGCATCTCGTAGAGCACCACGCCCAGGGAGTAGATGTCGCTGGTCGTGTCGCAGTCCTCTCCGGCGCCCTGCTCGGGGCTCATGTAGGTGGGGGTGCCGACCACCAGGCCCGGCTGGGTGATGTCCAGCGAACCCGAGCTGGGCTTGGCCAGGCCGAAGTCGGTGACCTTCACGTTCTCCTTGCGATCGAGCATGATGTTCGCGGGTTTGATGTCGCGGTGCACCAGACCCTTCTCGTGGGCGGCCTCGAGGGCGCGGGCCACACCGGTGGCCAGTTCGGCGGCCTCGCGGACGCTGTAGCGCGCTCCCGACTTGATGGCCGCCTCCAGGCTGCGACCGTCAACGAACTCCATGGCGAAGTAGGGGACCCCGCGCTCCTCGCCGACGGAGTAGACCTGCACGACGTTGGGGTGCACCAGGCTGGCTGCGGCGCGCGCCTCGCGGCGGAAGCGTTCCACGAACTCGGGGTTGTCCGCGAAGCTCTTGGGCAGGATCTTCAGCGCCACGACGCGGTCAAGGCTCACCTGGCGGGCCATGAAAACCGTGCCCATGCCGCCCTCGCCGACCTTCTTCTGGATCTCGAAGTCTCCGAGGCGCACCCGGTTGCTGGTGGAACTGTCGCCCTTGTCCATGTGCTGCTTTCGCCTCCAGGGTATGTCCAATTCCGCCGGTCGCCGGGCCGCTGAGTCGCCCCGCGGGCGGGCCCTAGAGTAATGCCCGGAACGGGGCATATCAAGGGTTTTTCATCGGGGGGGGCGTCACCCCGGGCGGTGGGGCGGAAGTGACTTGCAGCAGGCAATCCCCGGGCTAACATGGATGTGACTGACCGGTCAGTCATTAAGGGAGGACGGTGGCCGATGGCGCGAAAGCGGGTCCGCGACGCGGAGGGCTCCAGGCAGGCGATTCTGAAGGCCGCAAGGGAGGTCCTCGGGCGGGAGGGCTTCCACGGCGCCAGCGTGGAGAAGATTGCCGGCCGGGCCGGCGTGGCCAAGGGCACGGTCTTCCTGCACTTCAAGAGCAAGGAGGGACTGCTGGTCGCGCTGATCGACCAGCACTTCGCGGCCTGCGAGCGGATCTACACCCAGGTGACCCCGCCGGGCACGTCTGCCCGCGAGCAGCTGGAGGGGATCGGCTCGGTTGCGAACTGGTCGTCTGCCGAGATCAACGAGTTCGGCCAGGTGCTGATGAGCATCTGGGGAGGGCTGCCGCCGACGGTACGCAGACGGCTGGAGAGGCTCATGAGGAAGAGCTACAAGCTCTATCTCACGCGCGTCGCCGCGCTCTTCCGGGAGCTCCTGGGAGCGCCTTCGGTCGAAGGCGTGAGCGTGGAGTCCCTGGCCGCCGCCTATCTCGCGGCGCTTGACGGGCTGGTGGTGCGCGAGCACGTTGTTGCCAACGCCAGGCCTGCCGCCAGGGAAGTGAGCCGTGCCCTGAGGTTCGTACTGGTGGACAACCTGGCTGATCGGGCGGGCGGTGGGAGGAAGAACTCATGAGGGCCGCTCTGGTTGCGTTCGCGCTCTGTGCGGTCGCGGTTTCGAGTCCGGCCGGCGAGTCCACGGCGGTCGGTGAAACCGGGGAGAGGGGCACGTCCCCCGCGGCGGGGGCGAGTGCCGGGGACGGGAATCGCGGCGTCGGGCGCGGGGAGGGCGGCAAGGTGATCAGGCTGTCGCTTCGCGGGGCGGTCTCGCGCGCGCTGGAAACCGCGGAGCGAATCAAGGAGGCTCGCGCGGGCCTGGCCGGCGCGGCGGCGGCCGTGGGCCAGGCCCGGGCCGCCGGGCTCCCCCAACTGTCTGCAGATGCGTCGTTTACGCGCAACAAACGGGAGTTGACCGAGTCTGACCGGGCGATCTCGGAGCTGGCGACGTTCTTCGCGGGCGGCTTCGGCGTCGACCCCGGCGCGGTGGGCGGTGACGAGCTTCTCCCGGAGCGCTATTCGAAGCTCTACACCGCGGGCCTGAGTGCCCGTCAGACCATCTTCGCGGGCGGCAGCATCCTCAACTCGGTGCGTGCGGCCCGGGCCGCACGGGACGCAGCCAGTGCCGGCGTGCGCAGCGCTCGGGAGCTGGTCATTGCCGGCGTGGTGCGCGACTACTACGTCGTGCTGCTTGCCGGCGCAGTCCACAAAGTGAGGAGTTCCTCCCACAGGCTGGCGCAGGAGCACTACGAGGATATGGTGGCGCGGCGCAAGGCCCGGGCGGCCTCGCGGTTCGAAGTGCTGCGAGCCAAGGTGGCCATGCAGAACCAGGAAGCGCAGATGATCAACAGCGAACTGCTGGCCCGGCGGGCGCGGCTGGGTCTGCTGCGCCGGATCGGGGCTCCGCAGGACAGCCGGCTTGACCTGGTCTCGTCCTTCGGATCCCCCGCGGCGCTTCCCGGGCTCAGGGAGGGGCTGGGACTGGCGGCCGCCAATCGCTCCGACCTCGTGGCCAGGAGCCACGACCTGAGGGCCCGGGAGCACGACGTCAGGGCGGCGCGCGGCGGATACTACCCCACGCTCGCCGCCGTGGCGCGCTGGGGCGGCCAGTCGGACGACGATCCATTCGAGGGAGACGAGTTCGACGAGAGCGGATACCTCGGCCTGGAACTGCACTGGAACTTCTTCGACGGGCTGATGACTCGCTCGCGCGTGGCCGCCGCCAGGGCCGAGCTTGACCGGGTCCGCTGGCAGCGCAGGGGACTGCGCCGCGACGTCGAGCTGCAGGTCAGGCGATCACTGCTGTCGCTGCGCAGCGCGGTGCGGTTCATCGGCGCGCAGGGGGCCAACGTTGCCGAGGCGCGCGAAGCGCTACGGCTTGCGGGCGTGCGTCAGAAGGCGGGTGCCGGTACGGAGCTCGAAGTCCAGGACGCGCGCAACCAGCTGGAAAGGGCTGAGCTCAACTACGTTCGCTCGCTCTACGACTACTGCATGGCCAAGCTCGAGTACTATGCCGCCACCGGCACTCTGGAGAAGGTCGAGTGGCCCGGCCGCAAACCGGCGAAGGCTCCGGGGGGCGAACCCTCCAGCAGGCCGTTGAAGAGCGGCCTGCGGGAGCAGGAGAGAGGAGAACAGTAGAAAGCAGAGCCGAGGCCCGGGCGCCGGCCCGGGCCTCGACGGCTTCGCGGTTTCCCGAATCGAGAGATGATTCTCGCGAGTCGGTCCGTTACTGGGTTCTGAGGCCCTGCTGCTGACCCTGGCCTTCGGGGATCTCCGGGCGCTCGGGGAGCTTGCCGATCTTCTCGTCCAGCGTCGCATCGCGATCGGCGTAGATCTTCCTGCGCTTGGCGCTGAGTGCCTTGTAGGCTTCCATCTTCTTGGCGCGGTCCTTGATCTTGCGGATCGCGGTGTAACCCTTGCGGAGTTCGGCGGTCTTGGTTTGGAACTCCGCGATGATCTTGTTGGCCTCTTCGAGCTTCTTCTTCTGCTCCTCGGTGAGGACTTCGAGAATCTTCTTGTCGCGTTCGGCGTTGAGCTCCGCGACCTTTTCGCGGAGCTTCTTGTACTTCGCCTTTCTGTCCTCCGAGGTCAGCTTCTCATTCTTGTTGCTGTAGGCCTTCTTGTAGAGCTCGCTGCTCTTCTTGGAGTACTCATCGTAGATGGCGTCGATCTTCTCGATCTGCTCGTCGGTCAGGCCCAGTCGCCCGTAGACCTGGTGGTACTTGGCCATGGAAAGCCTTCGGCTGCTGTTCGCGTTCTTGCCCCCGCCGGCCGGGTCGGCGGCCATCGCCGAGGCGCAGAACGCCAGGAGCGCAACAATTGAAAGTGCTTTCTTCACTGTGTGTTCCTCCTTACATCATCCATCATCAGCGGGCGCGTGCGTTCCGGGGGCGCCCCCGGTGTGCAACGCGCCCTACAGCGCATTTTGGGGGGGCCGGCTCGACCACGGTGGTCGGGCTGGCCGGAGTCTTGTGACCGTTGAGCAGTTCGAGCAACAGTTCGATGCGGGCGTCGAGGACTTGGGCGCGCCGGAGAGCGGGGGCCTCCTCCCGGGCCAGAGATGAGAGTCGTCCGGCGTGCGCCTCGAGAAGGTTCTTCAAGAGCTCGAGCTTCCAGCCCAGGGCGCGCCTGCGTTCGGGGGACGTGGCGGGTTTGCCGAGTTCCTCCAGGTAGCGTGCGCGGCGCGCGGTGTAGTCGGCGATCACCGCGCGGTAAGTGGGGCTGAGCAATCCGGCAAGAAGCCGGCGCTGCTCGCTGCGGAGTTCTCGGAGGAGCGTGCCGGGGTCGCCGCGGAGAGGTTCGCTGCCGTCGCCGCCGATGACGGCTTCTCTGGTCCTCAGCGTGAACCGCTTGCCGGCGAGGGTCAGATCAGCCCACCCGGACTCCAGCAGGAATACCTCGGGGGCTTCGGCGCCGGGCGCGGGGTCTTCGGCCGCGTAAGCAACGGGGAACAGCCAGTCCTGGAGGAACGAGGCCGCGCCCTTGCCGGCCGGTGGCGGCGGGCTGGCGCGTGTCGCCACGGCGAACTCTCCACAGGCCACGGCGGTCAGGCGTTGTCCCCTGACGTGCAGCGGGGAATCGGAGAAGCAGCGCATCCGGCCGGAAATCAGGTCGAGGCCCGGCCGCGACTCGTAATCGGAAGGAATGCCGAAGTGCGAGCCGCTGAGTATCCTGGCCCGGCTCTTCTCGCTGGGCAGTTCGATCTCGGCGTCCCCGGCCGGGGAGACCACATAGCGCCGTCCGGGAAGCATGATTCCGACAGGCTGCCCGTTGCGAAGAACCTCCCCGGAGAGGAGGTGCGCCTGGAGGTTTTCAGCGGGGCGGCCGTCGGAGCCGGTCGAGCCCGGCTTGCCCGGAGAGCCCAGGTGCTTCCAGGCAAGAAATCCGATCAGAAGCACGGCAGCGGCAGCCGACAGCCAGTAGACCAAGCCGGCGGAGTTCTGCCTGCTGCGCTCGCTTCGGCCCCCGGCGCGGCGCAACCGTCCGGGGGTCTTTCCGGTGCGGCAGGCCCCAGCCGGCAGCAGGGAACCGCCGAGGGACCGGGCCCACTCGCCGGCGCCGCGCAGCAGCGCGACCTGTTCCCGCAGGGCCTCCGCCTCGGCGCGGCAGGCAGGACAGTCAGCCAGGTGCGCCTTGGTCGCCTCGCGCTCCGCGGGGGGCAGCGGCGGGTCGCCTTCGATGAGGGCCAGGAGGCGCTGGCGAGCCGATTCGCAGTTCATTGCGGCGGGACCTTTCCCAAGCGCTCGCGGAGGATCTGGTGTCCGCGCGAGAGCCTGCTGGTGACCGTGCCGAGCGCCACTCCCAGACAGCGGGCTATGTCGGCGCAGTCGTGTTCTCCGACGTAGCGCAGCAGGAAGACCTCTCGGTAGCTTTCGGGCAGGCGCTCGACTTCGCCTATGACCCGGCGGTAGAGCTTATCGCGTTCGCTTCCCGAACCGATTGGGCGCGGCGCGGAGCGCTGCGCGCGATCCCGCCTGGCGCGGTCCGCTAATGACGCCCGCGCCAGGTTTCGCGCGATCGTAGAGATCCAGGTGGCAAAGCTCTCCGGCTTCCGGAGGCGAGAGAGTTCACGCCAGGCGGTCATGAAGGCCTCCTGGACGAGGTCTTCCACGTCGGTCCGGTCGCTGGTGTGGGCGGCGATGACAGCGGTGACGAGTCCGGCGTGAGCCTTCATTAGTTCCCCAAAAGCGTCCCGGCTCCCGGCCCGGGCCCGGAGCACCAGTGCCCTGGTTTCCTCGGGGGGCCGGGCCAAGCGGGATTGCCTCCTTATCGCGTCACTCTAGATGAATGCGAGGGCGGTTTGCTGCGTCGAATCATCGGAAAATGTCGCGAGGTGTCAACCCGCTGCCTGTCGCGCCGGTCACCAGGGGATTGCGGGCGGCGGAGCGGTGGCCGCGGACCGCGGGTGGAGGGGGCGGGGGCGCCCATTTCCGCTGGCGGTTCGACGCCCAGGGAAGTAGAATCCGCCGTGTTCTGCGGTGCCCCGTTTCAGAAGAAGAGAAGAGGAGCAGGCATTTGGCTGCAGTCATCGCCCCGGGAATGTCAGGAGGAAAGTGCAGCAGGTGGCGCGTCCCCGCTGCAACGCGAGAGTGGAGCGGCGCGTGAGGAAGCCGATCGCCCTGCTGCTGGTCTTCCTGGGCCTTTCGGTCGGCGGATGCAGCCCGATCGTCTTCCATCTGGGGAAGAGGCATCGCGGTCCGCTGCCCAGGAACGAGGTCGCGTTCCGGCGCGTGGAGCGCGACTTCCTGAGGGCCATCGAGCGCAATCCCGGGGATCCGGCGGCACCCGCGGCGCTGGGAGCGATCTACCACGCTCGCGGCCAACTCGAGAAGGCTGAGAAGTTCTTCAAGCTGGCGCTGAAGATCTCCCCGGATTACTACACGGCGCAATCGGGACTGGCGCTGCTGTACCTCGACTGCGGGAGGTCCCGCGAGGCGCTTGTGGCGGCGCGCAAAGCCGCCGGGAACAATCCCGGCGACGCTGCCGCGTTCACGGTGCTGGCGCGAGCGGAACTGGCCAACGGCAGAACGAAGCGGGCTCGCGCCGCGCTGAACAAGGGACTGGAGATTGACCCGGAGAACGTCGACCTGCTGTTGCGCCTGGCGGGCATGGCCGTCGGCAGCGGAGATCTGGTGCAGGCCGAAAGGCTCTGCCGCGCCGCGGTAAACGCCGATGCGAAGAACCCGCACGCCGCCAGCGACCTGGCAATGGTGCTGGCCCTGCGGGGCCGGACCGCCGAGGCGGTCGAGCGGGCGGCTGCCTCGGCGAAGCTGCCGGGTGCGGGGGCCTTTCAGTGGGAAGTGCTGGGTTTTGCCCTGGGGCGAGCCGGCGATGTTCCCCGAGCGGAAGCGGCCTACGGGCACTCGCTGAAGCTGTCGCCGGACAATCCCACTGCGCTGGGAGGCCTGGCGGCCCTGCTGGACAGGGCCGGTCTGAAGCGAAAGGCCCTTGAGGCCTACCGGGAAGCGGCGAAGAGGGCGCCCGGACGGCGCCACGCGCTTGAGCGCGTGATTGCGCTGGGACGTGAACTGAACCGTCCCGGCGACGTTCTGGAGTCCCGCCTGCGACTGGCGCGCGCCTTTCCGAAAGAAGTCGCGTTGCAGGCCGGCGCGGCCTCAGCGCTCCAGACGGCGGGGCGCAGCATCGAGGCGGCCGCGGGATGGAAGAAGGTGCTGGCCCTGGACAGCGGGCACGTCGGGGCCCGTCGGGCGCTTGCTCGCATCTGGAAGGCCTTGGGCAAGGCCGGCAGCGCTACGCTGCAGTACAAGGCCCTGCTCCAGAAGGATCCCCGTGACCCGGTCGCACTCGAGGGGCTGGCGGCGCTCTACGTTGAGGAGCGCAAGTTCGGGGAGGCGCGGTCGCTTTACGAGACGCTGGTTGAAGCACACCCCAAGAGGGCCGGCGGCCGGGCCATGCTCGGCCTGGTGGCGGCGGAACTGGGTGACCTGGACACGGCGGAACGGGAGCTGAAGGCGGCTCTGAAGCTGGACGCGAAAATGGCCATCGCGCACCGCGAGCTTGCCGATGTGCTCAGGAAGCTTGATGACACCGGGCAGGCGGAGAAGCACGCGCGCGCGGCGGTGAAGCTCGCTCCCTACGATCCACGGGCGTGGAAGAATCTTGGCCGGCTGTTGAAGGCGCAGGACCGGAAGAAGGAGGCCGCGCAGTGCTACGCGCGGGCGGTGTCCGAGTCCGGCGGGGCCGACGCGGAGTTGATCTGGGCGGCCGCCGGCGCCGCTGAAGAGGCCTCCGACGCCAGGGGCGCCGCGAAGCTCTACGGGATGCTGGTGCTCAAGACGCGGGAGCGGGCGTCCGCTGCCCGGCAGCTGGCCAGGCTGGCCAGTGGCGCGGGGCGCTCCGGTGAGGAGCTCTACTGGCTGCGGGCGGCTCTGCTCTCGAGCTCGAAGAGGGCTCCGTGGCGCGCACGGGTTCGCAAACGGGTGCACGCTCTCTACGCCGACGAGAAGGCCGTTCTGGCCGCACTGCAGCGCTACTGGGCGGATTTCGCCGAGGACAAGGACGACCCCGTGGCCCTCGCGGGCCTGGGCGCGCTGGAGATCGTCCGCGGGCAGTACACCAACGCGGCCCGCAGCTACGAACGGCTCCTGGCGTCTCGGCCGCGCAACCGTGAGGCGGCCGCGGCCCTGGTGCTGGTCTACGAAAGGCTGGGCAAGCCCCGCAGGTCGCTGAGTGCCGCGCTGAGACTGGTCGCCATTGACCCCGGGAGTTCGGCCGCACGCTTCGAATGCGCCCGGGCGTATCGTCGGATGGGCGATCACCGTCGCGAGGAACTGGCGCTGCGCGCCGCAATCAGCCTGGATCCGAAGAACGCCGCTGCCCACAACGCGCTCGGAATACGCCTGGCTCTCAGCGACCGTCTCGCGGAGGCGCGCGGGTCTTTTCAGAGGGCCTCCGAACTGGCTCCCGTTGCTGCCTGGCCGGTGCACAATCTGGGAGTCCTGACCGGCCGGGAACTCGAGGATCCGGAAATGGCAGAGCGCTATCGGTCCAAGGTCAAGGTGCTTGTGAAGCGGGGCGCGCAGCCCCCGCCGAAGGGCAAAGATAAGGACTACTGGAACTTCATCCCCGAAGAAGACAGATAGGTCGAATCACTACCGGGAGCGGCTGCCCGCTCGCGGGCGGCCGGTTCACTGCGGGTCGCGCCCGCAAGTATGTCCTTTTGAAATGGATAGTCCGAAAGGATAAGGTCCGCCCGGTCCAGAAGACCTGTGCGGGACGACTTTCGCAGCTGGTTGATGTGAAGAACGCCCCGGATTCACGGAATTCAAACGAACCACAGGGGTGATTCGTGCGTCAAAGCAGTAGACGCGAGAGGGGAGGTCGGGCACCGACCGCGAGAAGATAGGAAGCCGGTTATGATGAGTGCAGGCAGGAGAACCAGCACGGTGACCAGAGAAGAGGCCGAGAAGCTCGCCCGAGGCGGTCTTACGCCGCTGAGCCTGTGCCTGTGGTGCCTGGGCCTGGTAGTCTTGCCTACGATGGCACTTGCGATCGTGCTTTCGCTGATGTCCTGAACGCCGAGAGCGCTTCCGGAAATACGGCGGCCGGCCCTCAGGGCCGGCCGCGCGTATTGTCGGGAGGGGGTCCCGTTAGTCCACAGCTGCGTACTGCGAGGTCTCGATCAGGACTTTCTCTTGCGCCAGCTGCCGGGTCAGGTCCTGGCGGCGCTGGCGAGCTGCCGCGCGCTTGGCGCGGCAGGCGACCCTGTATGCGGTGGTGTAGAGCCAGCCGGCAACCGAGTTTCTGGTCGCCAGGTGCTGGGCCTTCCGCGAGAGAATCAGAAAGGTGGCCTGGGTGGCCTGTTCGGCCTCGCTCTGCTCGCCCAGCATTCGCAGGCAGGTGGAGTAAACCATACCTGCGTGGCGGTGTACGAGCTGAGCAAAGGCCTCCTTGGATCTTGAGGAGGCGTATTGCTGCAGCAGTCTGCGATCGGTCATCAATGGCCTCCTGCGCCGGAAACATCACATGTGAGTCCCGGTCTGTGGGACTGTACACCGCGCTGATGCCAATGTCGGCGGAAAACCAGGCCAATTTATCCGAAGGTCGGATGTAAGTCATGCCGGAGCAAGTACATCGAACGGGTTCGTTCCTGAGCGTGCGAAGGGGTATCGGCAGACGGGCAGATTGGGAGCGATCGGAACGTCACCTCAAACAGGATGGGTGTGATACTGGTGAATTCAGGAGATCCCGATGCTGCGCAGCAGGACGCTGAGCGTCTGCCTTCTGACGTCTGCTTCCTTGATTCTGGGAGCCTGTGCCTTTGCGGTTCTGGGTGGCGGGCGGCGCCCGAGCCATGTCCGTCCGTCGGGCCGGGACAGAGGATCGAGGATGCTTATTGCGGGTGTCCCGCTGTACAGGCAGTGGGACGCCCGCTGGGCCGAGCAGTTCATGAAGCCGAGCCGCGCGACGATGCGGCGCTACGGCTGCCTGGTGTGCTGCGTCTCGATGCTCTTCTCTCATTACGGTATCGCGACCACGCCGGGAGAGTTGAACGGCTACCTCAGCAGCAATGGGGGCTACACCGGTTCGGGCCTGCTGAAGTGGGGACCGTGTGCCCGCTACACTTCGGGGAGGGCCCGGGTGGACTACATCGGCGGACCAAACGGCAAGCGCCTGGCGACGGAGGTGGCTTCCGGCAATCCGGTAATTGTCAAGGTGCGGCTTTCGGGGGGAGCTTTCCACTGGGTGCTGGTCGTCGGCTATCGCGAAGGGGACTACCTGGTCCATGATCCGCTGGGCGAAGAGAATGGTCCTGTGAAGCTGTCGAGGTTCGGTAGAATGATCCATGCCATGCGCATCTTCCGCAGGGTGGAGATCTGAGTGCGTGAGACCGGACGGTGGAAACAGTTGCCGGAACCCGGAGCGTACGCCGCAGGTTGATTGTCACGTTCACCTCTGGGGACTGGGCGACTCCGATTCCGGCATCTGGATTGACCGCCGGTACAGGTTCTCGCTGAACTTCCTCGGCAACGGGCTGCTGCTGGGCATGCACCGTCGCAAGCGCGCGGGTCTCAGCTACGACGCCTACTACCTGAAGGTGCTGCTGGAGTCCCTGCGCTCCTCCCCGATCGACCTCGCCGTCGTCCAGGGCATGGAGGGTGTCTACGGCGCGGGTGGTGAACTGCTGCGCGACCGGATGGCGATTCACATCCCCAATGAGTACATCTATCGCGTTTGCGCCGCCAATCCCGAGTTGCGGCCGGCGGCGGCGATAAGTCCCGCCCGGCCGGACTGGGAGGCGCAGCTGGAACTCGCGGCGGAGAACGATGCGCTCTACGTGAAGGTCAACCCCTGCGTGGGGGGCACCGATCCCGGCGACCGGAAGTGGCTGCCATTTTATCGCAGGATGAAGGACCTGGATCTCAAGCTCTGCTGCCATACCGGCCCGGAAAGGGCCTTGCCGGGAAGCCGGCCGGAGTTCGCCGACCCCGCCCGGCTCGAACTGCCGCTGTCAGAGGGCCTGACCGTGATTGCCGCTCACGCCGGGACCGACACCTGGATGGACAGCCTGCCCTACTTCGACAACATGAACCGGCTCATGGAGCGCCACGAGGGCCTCTACGCGGACACCAGCGCGGTTGCCCAGGTGTTCCGCTGGAAGTGGGTGGAGAGAGTGGGCGCCGGCCAACTGGTGCGTTCGCGGTTGTTGCACGGCTCGGACTTCCCCGTGCCAGTGACCACGCTGCCCTGGGGCGTGCTGGGCCTGCAATCCTGGTGGCGCATCAGGGGTATGGGATCGGCTTTCGCCCGGGACCTCGCGGTCAAGGATGTTGCCGGCTACGGCCGGGAGTCCGCCGAGCGGGCGGCACGGGTGCTCGGGATCGCTTCTCCGGTGGATCCTGACGGATAGCAGGGGTTTGCGAGTCAGAGAGCCTTCGATATCCTGCCGCCTCCGAGGACGCGTTCTCCCTGATAGAAGACCGCCTGCTGACCCGGTGCGATGGCGCGCACCGGGGTCTCGAACTCCACCCGTACCCGCGAGCCGGCAAGCGGCTCGAGCTTCGACGGCGTTTCGCCTCCCGCGTGGCGCACCCTGACCGTGCAGGCCAGGGGTGCGCTGGGTGCGGCACCGTTCCAGTTCACCTCCTCGGTCACCAGGCCTGTCGCGAGGAGTTCCTCGTCGGGACCGACGATGACCGCGTTGGCCGCGGCGTCTATTCGCAGAACGTAGAGCGGCACGCCCGTCGCAAGGCCCAGTCCCCGGCGCTGACCTATAGTGTAGCGCCCGACACCGCGGTGTTCCCCCAGCAGCTTGCCGGCCGAATCGAGCAGCGGGCCGGGTTGCAGGGCTTCGGGCGCGTAGCGGGCCAACACGCGCGCGTAGTCGCCGTCGGGTGCGAAGCAGAACTCCTGACTGGCGGCCTTCGCGGATATCTTCAGCCCGTAGGAGGCAACCAGTTCGCGGACCTCTTCCTTTCCTGATACCCCGCCCACGGGGAAGAGCGTGCGCGAGAGCTGCTCCTGCGTGAGCGCGGACAGGAAGTAACTCTGGTCTCGCTGTCGGCTGAGGCCGCGCAAGAGATGGTACTCCCCGGTGGGTTCATGGCGCACGACCCGTGCGTAGTGGCCGGTGGCGATGAATTCGCAGCCGGCCGGGAGCAGGCGATCGAAGAGCGCTGCGAACTTGACGCGGCGATTGCAGCCTACGCAGGGAGACGGCGTGCGACCGGCGGCGTAGTCGCGGCAGAAGGGCTTGACCACTTCGTCGAGGAAGACCTCGCTGAGGTCCAGGAGCACGTGGTCGATTCCCAGTTTCCTGGCAGCGCGGGCGGCGTCGGCCGCATCGCGGGGCGAGCAGCAGGCGCCGGAGCCGGGGGCCAGGCCGGCGAAGAGCTCGCAGTCCCAAAGCTTCATGGTGACGCCCAGGGCCGCCTGGCCCGATGAGGTCAACATGGCCGCCGCGGCGGTGCTGTCGACTCCGCCGCTCATGGCCACTGCAACTGGTGTCAGCGCCTGGTCCGCCAGGGGTACCTCCCTGCAGGTCGGAAACTACTGAACTGATTATACATCCGGTTCTTTCCCGGTGTCAAGCAGGACCCGGAAGGCGTGAGGTGCCGGTACCCGAAAAGCGCCTCCAACCGGCGAGAGATTGTGCCCCCTTTGCCCAACGAGTTGGAGTGCAGAGGCTTATGGCCAGGAGGGAGCGGTCGCGTTTGCACTTGAATCTGAGGCACCCGCAGGGACAATTCCGCCGAGTTGTCGAGTCAGGCCGCGTGAGGCACACGCGGCGGGGAAACTAACAGTCAGGGTTGGTGATAGTTACATGATCCGCATCGAAGCGCGTTCCGGAGAACCTCTGGAGAAGACTCTCAAACGCTTCAAGAAGGCGTGCGAGAAGGAAGGGCTTGCCAAGGACATTAAGAAGAACGCGTACTACGAGAAGCCGAGCGACAAGATGCGCAGGCGAATGAGAAACCAGGTCAAGCGCATCAACAAGGAAAACCGGAGCAAGGAGGTCAGATAGCCTTCGGTGCCGCACGGTCTTTCGATGGAAGCTCCACGAGGATGGCGAACCCTGAGGGATAAGCCATCCTCTTTCCTTTATCATATCGGGTAGCGAATCCGGGGGGCCTCGAGGCAGGGGATCCCGCTACCGGCCGCAGGGGGACACCAGGCAGTGTCCGAAGCGAGCGCCGTTCTAGAGGCTGCTGACCTCAGCAAGATCTACCGCGATTTCTGGGGTCGCCCGCGTGTACTTGCGCTCGACAGGCTGAGTATTAGCGTGCAGCGCGGGGAGGTCTTCGGTTTGCTGGGGCCGAACGGTTCCGGCAAGACCACCAGCGCCAAGCTCTTCCTGGGACTGCTGTGGCCCAGCGGCGGTGAAGCCAGGCTGCTGGGGGCGGCACCCACCGATGTGGACGTCAAGCGCAGGGTAGGGTACCTTCCGGAGGAATCGTATTTCTACCGCTTCCTTACGGCTCGCGAGACGGTGGAGTTCTACGCCCGCCTCTTCGGCATGGGCCGCCGCGAGCGAAGGCAGAAGGCTGCGGCCCTGATCGAGACGGTGGGACTGACCGCTGCGGCGGACCGCAAGCTCTCTGAATATTCCAAAGGAATGCTGCGGCGCGTGGGCCTGGCACAGGCCCTGATCAACGACCCCGAACTGGTGATCCTGGACGAGCCCACTTCGGGGCTGGACCCGGTCGGCACCAGACAGGTCAAGGATCTGGTCCTCGAGCTCAAGGCGCGCGGAAGTGCGGTGGTGCTCAACAGCCACCTTCTGGCGGACATGGAGGATATCTGCGACCGGGTGGCCATTCTCCACGCAGGAAAGCTGCGCAGAGTCGGGCGTCTGGCCGATCTGCTGGAACGCGGCGAGGTGGACGAGTTGACCTACTCGGGTCTGGATCCCGAAGGCGCCAGGGCCGTGGAGCAGGAGGTCCGGCGGCGGGGTGGAGAGGTGATCGCCAGCCGTCACCCGCGCAGGACGCTGGAGGAGTTCTTCCTGGAGACTATCGGCGAGCGTTCGGGCGGAGCGAAACGCCCGGGCGGGGATAGCGGCGAGTGAAAGCCGGCGACCGGACCCGGGTGGGGCTTTCTCCCGGGTCGGCGGGGACGCCGGGCCTCAGCGCATTGCTCGGCGGGATTGCGCTTCTGCTGCTGCTGGGTCTCCTGCTGGGACATTACGGAGAGCGCGCCGACCTCCAACGTCTCTTCGACCTGTGCGTTTCTGAGGCGGCCGCGCAATGGATGCTTGCCGCCTTGATACTGGTGGGGGCGGCAGCCGTTCTTGCCTCTCGACGCGGCGGGCAGTTGGCGGCCGTGTTCCTGACCGCGGTGCGCGAAATCGGTCGCGGCGGCAGCCTGTGGATCGCGGTGGCGGTCGCCGTGGGCCTCGCCGCGGGAGCGCCTTTCCTGGATGCCGAAGGGGGTGCCGCCGGGCGGGTCAAGATGATCGCCTCGCTGACCTCGGCGGTGGCCGCAATGATCGGAACGCTGCTGGCTGTCGTGCTGCCGGCGCTGAGCTTCTCGCGCGAGATGGAAACTCGCAGCATATACGTTACCGCGACCAAGCCGACACCGCGCTGGGTCATCTTCGGGGGCAAGCTCGCGGCGGTGGCGGCAGCGCTGGCGGCCGCGCTGATTCCGGTCGGCTGCGGTGCGTTCGTGGCCGGTTACCTGAGCGTTCGCGGCGAGGCGGCCGCGGCCGAGGTCGAGGGTCGCAATCCCGAACACGTGTGGCTGAGTGCCTACTACTCGCGCCGCGATTCCCGCCCGCGGCTTGAGCGCCGGGCGGACGGCAGCCTGCCGCGCCCCGAGGTCTTTTACGTCGGCAGGAGGCGCGACTACGAGCTGGCGGTGCCGGAGCAGGAGGTCGGGCGCAAGTGGCTGGTTCTGCGGATTCACGCCGGGCCGGCCAATCCCATGCTGCAGACCGCCCCTGCAAGGCTGACTTGCGGCGGACGGACCCATCGGGTCGAGGTCGACCGTAGCCGCCCGGTCGACCTGGTGGTGTCGGCATCCGCCGCGCGCGATGGCCGGTTGAAAGTGGGGCTGGAGCCGGTTCTTGATGAGGAGGGCATCAATCGCGGCCTGCGCAGCGATCCGCGCGGGACCTTGTCGATCGCGGTGCAGGGCAGCGGCTTGGGGGTAACCCTGGCCAAGATGCTGGCCATGATCTGGCTGCAGCTTGTGCTGGTCGCGGCGGTTACTCTGACCGCGGCCAGCGCGCTATCCTTCCCGGTGGCGGTCGTTACCGGCGCGGCGACCGCCTTGACTGGCAATCTCTCCGGGCTGGCCGTCGGCATTTTGCGCAACGCGCTTGCGGCGGGGCGCCAGGCGGCCTCCGCCGGGCACGGTCATGGGCCGGGCAGCGCACACGATCTGGCCGGGGTCGAGGAGGTCTCGGCACTCGGACAGCTGGTGCGCCAGCAGGCGGCCGGGATGCTGAGCCTGCTGCCCGACTTCGAGGCCGCAAGCACCTCCGAGTTCCTCGCCGCCGGGGAGTACGTGCCCTGGCGGTTCCTGGCCGCGGGAGTGGTCGCGCTGCTGGTCTTCAGGACGTTCCCGGTTGCTCTGCTGGGATGCCTGGTCTTCTCGCGCCGGGAGGTCGGGTCGTGAAGCGGGCCAGGTCCGTGGCTGCCAGCCTGGGGATGGCTCTGGTACTGCTGGCTTCGGCGCGTCCCGTGGAGTCATGGCTCGTAAGGCAGCGCAACGAGAGGCACGGGGGATACAGCTTATCTGACTTCGGCCCGCGCGGTGGACGCTCGCTGGTCGAGACCGTCTCGACCGCCTGTCTTGGAGGGTTGCGCGGGATCATCGCCGACCTGCTCTGGATGCGCACCATCAGGATGGAGCAGCAGGGCCGTGTCTACGAGAAGGTGGCGCTGCTCGACGGCATTCTCCGGATGCAGCCCCACTTCACCTCGGTGTGGGTCTACCAGGCGCGGGTGCTGGTATTCGACCACGGCTCGGCGCTCGAGAATCCCTCCGCGGAGGAGGCCTATCGCTGGATAAGGCGGGGGATCGACGTGCTCGAAAGGGGCATTGAGCGCAACCGCGCAAGCTACAGGTTGCACTTCGTGCTGGCCGACGTCTACATGCGCAAGCTCTCCCCGCGGAACATCGACCGCAGGACCTGGCGCAGGCACTTGCGCCTATGGGAGGGCGATCTGGTGCGGGAGGCTGAGGACCAGTCGAAACGGGCCCGCTGGCCCGAGCCCCTGCGCGACTGGTACCGGGACCTGAAATCAGCCGGGAAGAAGGCCGGAGCCCGGGACCTGACGCCGGCGGGCGTCAGGGAATGGTATGAAGGAGTGGTGCGCTCGGCCCGCGCGCGGGGCGGGCAGGAGCCGGTGTTCGACGCCTACCTCGGACTCAAGATGGCACAGCGCCACTACCGCCTGGCCGCCGGAAAGCCGGATGTGACCCGCTCTCGGAAGTTGCTTTGTCAGCGGCTGGCGATAAGATGTTTCGAGCACATGGGCCACTGGCGCGAGGCCGAGGCTGCGTGGATCAGCTACCTCGAAGCTCTGAGGCGCTCCGGGGAGTACGGACCGGGGTCCTCGGCCTACCGCGCGAATGCCAGCTTCTTTCGGCAGTTCATGCGCCACCGCGCGGCAGACCTGCTGACCAGGGGCAAGGAGAGCGAGTCCAGGGAAGTGCATCGTAGGATGAAGACCTCCCTGAAGTCGGTGCCGGACTATCGCGGCCTGATCGCCGAGGAAGTCAGGGGCCTGCTGCAGATGCGACAACCTGAGAGGTCGCGAGCCCTCTACGAGGTTCTTCGCGACAGGCTCAAGGATACCAGGACATACGAAGAAGTGGTCAAGGCTCCCGTCGGGAAATGACCCGGCGGGGCTTGGTTGAACCCAAACGGGAGAGGGAAGGAGACAGGGGAGTGAGACGAAAATCTCGCAAGTGGATACTGCCGGCCGCCGCGTTCGCGGCGACGGTTGTGATTCTGCTGGTCTTCTCGGCCTACGGCCAGGAGGCGGGCAAGGCGGAGAGCGCCGCCTCGGCTGTGGCCGGTGTCGCCGAGAAGGCCGCCGAGGCGGACGGGCCCTGGGCCAATAACGAAGACCGGCTCAGCATGCTCTGGCTCTTCGCGCCGGCCGGGGCGTTGGCCGGAATCATTGGCGCCTGGGTCTGCTACTCGTTGATGATGAAGGCCGACGAGGGCGACGAGCAGATGAAGAAGATCGCCGGGCACGTGCGTGCCGGAGCGCGGGCGTACCTCACCCGCCAGTACAAGGTGGTCGGCGTGGTCTTCGCGATCCTGTTCCTGTTCTTCGGCTTCCTGAGCTTCGTCCTGGGAGTGCTGCCCAAGCTGGTACCCTTCGCATTCCTGACCGGCGGGTTCTTCAGCGGGCTGTGCGGCTGGATCGGCATGAGCACCGCAACGCGGGCATCCAACCGCACTGCCGCCGGTGCCAAGCAGTCGCTCAACCGCGGCCTGCGCGTGGCCTTCCAGTCCGGCGCGGTGATGGGCCTGATCGTCGTGGGCCTGGGCCTGCTTGACATCTGTCTGTGGTTCGCGGCGCTGTACTGGCTGGTGCCCAAGATCAACCCCGCCTGGGAGCTGAGGCTCGACGAGATCACCGTAGTGATGTTGTGCTTCGGTATGGGGGCTTCGCTGCAGGCGCTGTTCGCGCGCGTGGGCGGCGGGATCTTCACCAAGGCCGCCGACGTGGGTGCGGACCTGGTCGGCAAGGTAGAGGCCGGGATTCCCGAGGACGATCCCCGCAACCCCGCAACCATCGCCGACAACGTCGGCGACAACGTCGGCGACGTGGCCGGCATGGGCGCGGATCTCTACGAGAGCTTCTGCGGGTCGATCCTGGCTACCGCGGCGTTGGGCGTTGCCGCCTATCACGGTGCTAAGGGGTTGACCGAGTCCCAGATCCACTTGAAGCAGCTGGGCGCGGCGTTCGTGCCGATGGTCATCGCCGGCGTGGGCGTGCTGCTCTCGGCCGTGTGCGTGGGGTTGGTGCGCACGAAGGAAGGTGCCAGCCAGAAGCAACTGCTCTCCGCCCTGGGGCGCGCGGTTAACATAAGCGCGATCGGAATCGCCGTCCTGGCCTTTGGCGTGATCTACCTGATCCTGGGCAAGGCCGGTCTTGGTATCTGGGGGTCGGTGGTTACCGGGCTTCTGACCGGAATCATAATCGGCAAGGCCACCGAGTACTACACGGCCGCCGATTTCAAGCCCACCCAGAGGGTCGCCGAGAGTTCGCAGACCGGCCCGGCCACCGTGATCATCGAAGGCCTGGCGGTGGGCATGGAGTCCACCTGGATCCCGGTTGTTGCGGTTTGCGTCGGTACCGTTGCCTCATTCCTCTTCGCCGGTGGCCACACCAGCCCCGAGATGGGTCTCTACGGCGTGGGTATCGCCGCGGTGGGTATGCTCAGTACTCTGGGGCTGACCCTTGCGACCGACGCCTACGGTCCGATTGCGGACAACGCCGGCGGCAACGCCGAGATGTCCGGCCAGCCCCCGGAGGTTCGCGAGCGCACCGACGCGCTGGACTCGCTGGGCAACACCACGGCCGCGACGGGTAAGGGCTTCGCCATCGGTTCGGCGGCTCTCACCGCGCTGGCCCTGCTGGCCGCCTACATCGAGGAGCTGCGCAACGGCCTGTACTTGCTGGGCAAACAGGCCGACGTTGCCGCCGTGAAGGCCGCGGGAGCCGTCGGCCACGAGCTGATAGACAACGTGCGTGGCTTCTGGGAGGGCGGCAAGGTGGTTACCAAGGTGCTGATCCGGGAGGAATGGGTCGCTGCCGGCAGCATGAAGCTGGACCACTTCATGACCTTCTACAAGGTAGACCTCCTGAATCCCACCGTGCTGGTGGGCATGTTCCTCGGAGGGATGACCGCTTTCCTCTTCTGCTCGATGACCATGAAGGCCGTGGGCCGGGCCGCCCAGGCCATGGTCGAGGAGGTTCGCCGGCAGTTCAAGACCATCGCAGGCCTGATGGAAGGCAAGGCCGAGGCCGACTACGCCACCTGCGTGGACATTGCCACCAAGGGTGCGCAGAAGGAGATGATGCTCCCCAGCCTGCTGGCGGTGATCATTCCCATCGTGACCGGGCTGGTCTTGGGCGCCGCGGGCGTCCTGGGGCTTCTGGCCGGCGGGCTGGTAACCGGGTTCGCGCTGGCGGTGTTCATGGCCAACTCAGGCGGGGCCTGGGACAACGCCAAGAAGTACATCGAGACCGGCAAGTACGGCGGCAAGGGCTCGGACAACCACAAGGCCGGGGTGGTCGGCGACACGGTCGGCGATCCTTTCAAGGACACCAGCGGTCCCAGCCTGAACATCCTGATCAAGCTGATGAGCATGGTCAGCGTGGTTGCCGCGGGACTGGTGGTCAGCTACGGCGGCTGGATCGACAAGCTGGGCGCCTGGCTGGCGAAGTAGCGGAATACGGATGACGCAGGCGGCCCGGTCCACTGGGGCCGGGCCGCCGCTTTTCGGAGAGAGAGACCTGGCAAAGAGCAAATCAAAGAAGAAGGCCAAGGGCCGCAAGGGCCCGCGTCCGGCGAGCAAGCCCGCGCTGCCCGAACCGGAAGACATGGCCATCGCCGCCGCGGTCGCGGCGGACGAGAAGAGCGGCGAGGATATCCTGGTTCTCGACCTCAGGGGGCGTTCGCAGTGTGCGGACTTCTTCGTGGTTGCTACCGGTCGGGTGGAGGCCCACCTTTCGGCGATAGTCAAGGCCGCCCAGGAGGAACTGGCCGGCATGGGCGCAAGGCCGCTGGGCCGTGCCGAGGCAGTCGCCAGCGGGGGCTGGGCGCTCCTGGACTACGGGCCGGTGGTCGTGCATGCTTTCACCCACGAGCTGCGCGGCTACTACGACCTGGAGTTGCTCTGGGGGGATGCCCCGCGCGTGGAGTGGTGGGCGGCAGAGAAGGGCGGGTAGGCGCGAGCAGAGGCGAATAGAGCCGCGAAAGGGTTGCTCCGCCGGCTTTCGGCGTTTTGCGCTTGACGGCCTGTATCCCGCCTCTAAGATCGGCCCTGTAGCAAACTTCCTGTGTCCTTGCGGGAGTCCCCGGCGGGCTCCTATTTTTTGGGACCTACCCCGTCGGAATCGGACCTGGAAGGGAACCTGACGGTTCTTGAACAGCTTCGGAGGTACCGTGCAGAACGAGGATCTACTCAGACTGATCGACAGCATCCATCGCGACAAGGGGATCGAGAAGGAGTATCTCTTCCACTCCCTGGAGCAGGCTATCCGTACGGCCAGCAACAAGCGCTTCAAGCCCACCGGCGAGCTGATCGTGCAGGTTAACCGCATGACGGGGGAGATTGAGGCCTTCGAGGACGGCCGCAAGGTCGACCCCTCGCGCTTCGGGCGTATCGCCGCGCAGACCGCCAAGCAGGTGCTGATCCAGAAGATCCGCGAAGCGGAGTGCGAGGTGGTCTTCGGCGAGTTCGAGGCCAAGGCCGGGAGCGTGGTCACCGGTTCGGTGCAGCGTCTTGAACACGGGTCGGTGCTGGTCAACCTCGGCCGGACCGAGGGGCTGCTCCCGCGCAGCGAACAGGTCTTCAATGAGCAGTACCGCCCCGGTGAACGCATCCGCGTCTATATCATGGAAGTGCGCCGCCGCGGCCAGAAGGTTTCGATAATCTGCTCGCGGGCGCACTCCGGTCTTGTCAAGGCGCTATTCGAGCTTGAGGTGCCCGAGATCAGCGATCGGATAGTCGAGATCAGGAACATCGTGCGCGAGGCCGGTCACCGCACCAAGGTCGCGGTCTGGAGCGCGGACCCGCGCGTTGACCCGGTCGGCGCCTGCGTGGGCATGCGCGGGGCGCGCATACGCAGCATCGTGGACGAGCTTGGCGGCGAGAAGATCGACATTATCCGCTGGGCCGACACTCCGGACATCTTCGTGCGCAACTCGCTGAAGCCCGCAGAAATCACATCGGTGGAGTTCGACCGCGACGAGCAGCGCGCGCGGGTGGTGGTACCCGAGGAGCAGCTCTCCCTGGCCATCGGGCGCAAGGGCCAGAACGTGCGCCTTACCGCCAAGCTTACAGGCTGGGGTATCGACATCCTGACCGAGGACGAGGCGCGGCTCGAGCGCGAGTTCAACCAGGCGGAGATGCACAAGCTTCCGGATCTTGCTCCCGAGATCATCGAGCGCATGATGATGGTGGGGTTCAAGTCCATCGACCACATCATCAAGAAGCCTGCCGAGGCCCTGCTGGAAGTCAAAGGGCTGGAGCCGGAGGACGCCGAGCGAATTCACGCCTACGCCCGGGTTCGATCCGAGGAGATTGCCGCTGAGCGGGCCGCGGCGGCCGAAGCTGCAGCGGCGGCGGCCAAGGCCGCGGAAGAGGCCGCGCTCAGTGAGAGCCTGGGAGATGCCGCGCCGGAAGAAGAGGAGCAGTCCGGTCCGGAAGAGGCCGAAGAGGCCAAGGAGGAAGCTGTTGCCGGGGGATCGGACGAGGTTGAAGAGGCCCCCGTGCCCGCAGAGGAAGTGGCCCCGACAGACGAAGCAACCGACGGTTCGGAATCTGGTGATGCCAGCGAGGAGGTCAAGGCCCCCGCTGGAAACCAGGAGCCGGCTGAGTGAGCTGGGAGGTGAGTCATGAGTCTACGAGCTTACGAACTCGCCAAACAGCTGGGGATGCCGACCAAGAAGCTTATCAGACAGTGCAAGGAAGTCGGCATAGTCCTGGACAACAACTTCACCAACATAGCCACGGCTGAAGCCGAGACCATCTACAAGTACATCACCACGGGTGAGAAACCTGCGGCACCCGCGCCGGAGGGCGAAGGGGGCGTTGATGAAGCGGGCCCCGAGGAGGAGGCGCGAGGTGGCGCTTCCGGGCCCTCAAAGGCCGCGGAAACCAGGGAGGCTGAGAAGAAGGAAGCTCCCAGGAAGAAGAGAAAGGGAAAGACTGCTCCCAGCGAGCTGGCGGCGGCCGCCGCAGCGGCTCTCGATCAGGCCGCGCACCTGAAGGGTGAGACCGTCGAGGCTGGCAAGGGTCTTGCCGCGGAAGGCGTCGATGAGGAGGCCAAGGCCGAAGCGCTGGAGGCCGACAAGTCGGAGGAACCGGAAGAGCAGGAGAAACAGGAAGAGCCTGGCAAGTCGAAGTACGGTGTCGTCCGGGCCGCTCCGGCGCCGGCGGTTCCCGAAGTCAGGATCGGATCCGATCTGGTTACGGACCGTCGCACGCGTCGCCGCGCGCCGCGCCAGACCGGCCGCCGCGCGCCGCGGCGTCCGAGGCGCACCCGCAAGCCGGTCGACCCCAGCAAGGTCGTGCGGCCGAGCTCCGCGGAGATCTCGCTGCCGATCACGGTTCGCTCGCTTTCGCAGACAATCTCGATTCGCACCAGCGACATCATCAAGAAACTGATGGCCCAGGGGCAGATGGTTTCGATCAACGATGTGCTCGAGCCCGAAGTCGCACAGATGATATCGATGGAGTTCGAGTGCGAGCTCAAGGTCAAGCAGGTCAAGGACATTGGCGAAGAGCTGGACGCGTCGGCGGAAGAGGACAACCCCGAGGACCTGGTGCCGCGGGCCCCGGTCGTGACCTTCATGGGTCACGTGGACCACGGCAAGACCAGCCTGCTCGATGCGATCCGCGAGAGCAACGTGGTCGGCGGAGAGGCCGGCGGGATCACCCAGCACATCGGGGCCTACCGCGTGGTGCAGGACGGCAAGGCGGTCGTGTTCCTGGATACCCCGGGGCACGAAGCCTTCACCGAGATGCGCGCGCGGGGCGCGAACGTGACCGACATCGTGGTGCTGGTCGTAGCCGCCGACGACGGGGTTATGCCCCAGACCGAGGAGGCCATAAACCACGCCAAGGCCGCCGAGGTGGCCATCGTGGTGGCCATCAACAAGTGCGATCTGCCGGGTGCCAATGTACAGCGGGTCAAGCAGCAGCTCAGCGGGGTGGATCTGGTTCCCGAGGAGTGGGGCGGTACGGTGGGCATGATCGAGTGCTCGGCCATCAACAAGCAGGGCCTGGACGAGCTTGTCGAGCGCCTGGCGCTGGAAGCGGAATTGCTGGAGCTCAAGGGTAATCCCAAACGCGACGCGCGCGGGCAGGTACTGGAAGCCCGTCTCTCGCAGGGCCGCGGTATCGTGGCCACCGTGCTGGTGACCAACGGAACCCTGCGCAAGGGTGACGTGATTCTCTCATCCCACGGTTACGGCCGGGTCAAGAGCCTGATGAACGACCGCGGCGAGGAGATCGACCAGGCCGGTCCGGCAACCCCGGTGGAAGTGCTGGGACTCAGTGAGATGCCGGAAGCCGGGGACGCCTTCTACAAGGTGACGGATCTCACCGAGGCCCGCAAGGCCGCCGAACGCAGGGCGGCGGACCGGCGTGCTGCCACGCTGACCAGCCGCACCAAGGTGACCCTCGACAACCTGGCCGAGCAGATCATGGCCGGCAGGACGCGCGAGCTGAACCTGGTCGTCAAGGCCGACGTGCAGGGGTCGCTGGAGGTGCTGAACAAGACGCTCGGTGACATCACCGGCAAGGACGTGCGTACCAACGTAATTCACGCAGCCATCGGCGGGATCAACGAGAGCGACGTGCTGCTGGCCGAAGCTTCGGCGGCCATAATCATCGGCTTCAACGTTTCGGCCGACGGTTCTGCGCGGGCCCTGGCGATGGACAAGGGCGTGGACATCCGCGTATACCGGGTGATCTACGAGGTCGTGGACGAGGTCAAGAAGGCGCTTGAAGGGCTGCTGGAGCCGGAGAAGAAGGAGGTCGTGCAGGGCCACCTGGATATCCGCGCGGTCTTCAGCATCAGTCGCAGCGGGAACATCGCCGGTTGTTTCGTCACCGACGGGTTCATCACCCGCAGCAGCAAAGTGCGCCTGATCCGCGACGGCAAGATTCTTTACGACGGTGGTCTCGGCGGCCTGCGTCGCGTCAAGGACGACGTTCGCGAGGTGCGAGAAGGATTCGAGTGCGGCGCGAAGCTGGCCAACTACGAAGACTTCAAGGTCGGCGACACCATTGAAGCCTACGAGATTCAAGAGGTCGCCGGCAAACTGGAGTAGCTCGCGCAGCCGGCCGGGCGCGCCTGCCGGGGAGGATTCGGCCCGACGGCGAGCGGGGGCCGGCCCACACACCTCAGAGGTCGAGACGGATGTCTGCTGGTATTCCTGATGAACGTTCAGGCACGTCACTTCGATGTCGGCGGGTGGCCGAGGCGCTGAAGGAAGTGCTGGGCCGGACCATCACCCAGGAGCTCTCCGACCCCAGGCTTGGCTTCGTTACCGTTACCAACGTAGATGTCTCGCCCGACCTCAAGTCGGCCAGGGTCTACGTATCGGTTCTCGGCGGCGAGGGGGGCCGCGGCAAGACACTGGGTGCGCTGAGGCACGCCGCGGGGTTCATGAAGCGGCGTTGCGGAGACGAACTCGACCTGCGCTTCACGCCCAACCTGAAGTTCGAGCTCGACGAGGGTATCGACAAGTCGATTCGCGTTTCGGAACTGCTCTACGGCGGCCAACAGGGCGAGGCGCCCGAGAAGCTGCCACCGTTTGACGAGAGCGCAGGCGAGTCCGCCTGCGAGCCCAGGCCGGAACCGGATGCGGATCCCGAAGCGGAAGCGGATCCCGAAGCGTGAGCCAGAATTAGAGCCAGAGCCCGAGACCGGACCCGAGCCCGGGCCACCTGAGAATTATCACTATCTGAGACCCATTATCACCATACAGCCTCGCCATTTGCGCACAACGTGGTATGGCATCATGCTCAAAGCAAAGGCTTTAAGTTCTTCTCAGCGATGGCACGCACCTTGGTAGCTGGGACTGTTGGACGGTCGCAGCACGCAGGGTTGTGCGCAGTCGAGAGGAGAGGATCATGGGCGCGCGCATAGGTCACTACGGTGGAGCATTCGCCAACATCGACAGGGCCAATCGCAATCCGCTGGAGGTCTTCAAGAGCTTCGGCCCTCACAAGGGCCTGCCCTCGAGGGGCGACGTGCCTCACTTGCTGCGAATGCTCGAGGTGGTCGATGCCCGGGTGGCAGGCGAGGCGCACCGCGCGCTGGTATGGATCACCGGTGTGGACTGTGGCAGGGATGCGGTAGCATGGCAGAGATGGTGGCGAGAGCACGGCAGCGAACTGGCCGGCGTGGAGAAGGACCGCGAGGCGGTCAGGAATCTGTTTCGGGCCCTGAAGGGTGATCTGCTCACCGGACGATGGGCGGAAGCAGTCGGCAGGCTCTCGACCCGCGTGCGCGCGACAAGGTCGGACGAGGAGAGAGCCGGCTTCATAGGCCGATACGGTCAGCTCTTGCGCAAGGTCTACCGGGATGCCCGGGCGGAGCTGGTGTCCGTCAACGGGGATCGGGGCAGGATATCAGTGAACTGGGGCGAACTCGGGTTCGAGTTCACCGATATCGAGGTGGTGCGCGACCCCGAGGGCTGGCGAATGGACCGCCTTCCGTGGGCGCGCAGAGTGGTCAGGTCCCACGGGGACGTGCACCGGGCAGCGGAGTTCGCGGGAAGGGTTCTTCCGGTGGTCGGAGGAAGGCGGGCGGTTGTGCCCGAAAGCGCTCCCGGGTCCATGCGGCATACCCGGTGGCGCTGGCGCATAAACACCGGCGGACTGATTGCCGTGGTGATCGCCGCCGGCCTGGTCTTCGGCGCGCTGCACGTCATCTTCTTCGGAGGCGCAGAGGCCCGCAGGTGGGTGCTCGGTCTCGGGGTGATGGCCTTGGTGGGCGCTGCTCCACTGATGCTGTTCTGCGGGATGATCTTCGATCGGTTCCGCGGATCGCGCGAGATACGCAGGGATCTGGGCGAGCTCACCGGTCGGTACGCGCCGCACGCACGCGGGCGTCGCTAGCAGGCCGTCTTCGAACGGTCTTCCAGGTGGAGGAGCTGAGATGGTTGCCATGCACTCGATGGACTTCGGGGATGCCTGCGGGAGCCACAGGGGATGGCTGAAGTCCGGGGCCGGGCGTAGCAGGCGTCGGCGTGTCGAACTCGGCCTTGAGGAGGAGGCCGTAGCGGCGGCGTTCGTTGCTCTCAAGCGCGTGTTGTTGCAGGGCCGGTGGGGGGACGTCTCGGGCCTCCTGTCGGCCAGGATTCAGGGCCGGGCCACCAGAGGGGAACTGGTCGAGGTATTGCGTTCGAGGGCAGGCATGCTGCGCAAGGCCTATCGTGACGCGGGTGTCGTTGACGTCGAGGTCGTCGGTGACTCGTCCCGGTTGACTCTCGACTGGGGCAGGCTCGGATTTGCCCGTTGCGAGATGAGACTGGTCAGGGAGCAGGGCAGTTGGCGCTTTGACCGCGTTCCTTGGGGCGATTCCCTGATTGCATGCGCGGGCACCGACCGTTCGAATGAGGCCGCGATGAATCTCAAGGAGCACAGCAGGCACGACTGGGGCAGGAGGCGTGAAGGGCCGGTGTTCAGGAAACTGGGACTGCTGCTACTGACCGTGATGCTCATCTTCGGTACGTTGATTGCCTTGGCGCACGGGCAGCCATGGATCGCGCTTGGTGTCGGCGCGGCTACAGCAGCATCAATCTGGGTAGCTGCTCTCGGTGGAAGGAAGAGGCCCCCCAGGTCAATGCCGCCGCAGGCCAGGTCCAGGCGTTAGCAGGTCGTTTAATAACGGCCTGTTGGGTCCCAAGCCGGAAGGCGCCGTGTCGCGTTTCGGAATGGCGTTAGACAGGCCTGCGACCGTCGTTGCTCAGGTGCCTGCCCGGCGCTCCCGTGATGTTCCGGGCCATTCTGACTCCTTGCGGCCAGAGTCTGCCATTTTGGCAGGCTTTGCTGCCTGACCACAATTCTAAGCTGTGGGCCACGAGAGGGTTGCGTCCGCGCGGGATGCTTCGCCGGGTGGCATGTCCATTGCATAAAAAGTATGGAAGTTGAACCGGAGGTGAAACGTGATGCAGATGGACAAGTACACGATCAAGAGTCAGGAAGCGCTGGCCGCAGCGGCATCGGCTGCCGGGGGTGCGGGGCAGCAGGAACTGACGCCAGAGCACCTGCTGGCCGCGCTCCTGGCGCAGCCCGAGGGCCTGGTGACGCCGCTGCTGAAGAAACTGGGCGTCAGGCCCGAGGCGGTGGCCGCCGAGGTAGCCTCGTCAATCGAGAAACTGCCGACGGTCAGCGGAGCGCAGCCCTATGCCGGCAAGCGCCTGCAGGACGTGCTGGAAGCCGCGGAGAAGGAGGCCCGCAAGCTCAAGGACGAATACATATCGACCGAGCACCTGCTGCTGGCGCTGGCCGGAGAGGGCAGGCAGCCCGCGGCCACGGCGCTGAAGGACCAGGGTGCGACTCGGTCCGAGATACTCAAGGCCCTGGCGGAGATGCGCGGGTCGTCCAGAGTTACCGACCAGCAGCCCGAGGAGAAGATGCGCGCGCTGGAGAAGTACGGGCGCGATCTGACCGAGATGGCGCGCAAGAGCCAGCTCGACCCGGTCATCGGGCGCGACGAGGAGATTCGCCGGGTGATGCAGGTGCTCTCCCGGCGTACCAAGAACAACCCTGTTCTGATCGGCGAACCCGGTACCGGCAAGACCGCGATCGCGGAGGGCCTCGCGCGGCGGATCGCCGCAGGCGACGTTCCAGAAGGCCTCAAGAACAAGCGGGTGGTCGCGCTGGACCTCGGGGCGCTGGTGGCCGGGACCAAGTTCCGCGGCCAGTTCGAGGAGCGGCTCAAGGCGCTTATCAAGGAAGTGACGGACTCCAGCGGCGAGATTATCCTCTTCATCGATGAACTGCACACCATCGTGGGAGCGGGGGCGGCCGAAGGCGCTGCCGATGCCGCCAACATGCTCAAGCCCGCGCTGGCGCGCGGGGAACTTCGGTGTGTCGGGGCGACGACGCTGTCGGAGTACCGCAAACACGTCGAGAAGGACGCGGCGCTGGAGCGCCGTTTTCAGCCCGTGCGCGTCAGCGAGCCCAGCGTGGAGGACACCGTCGCGATCCTGCGCGGGCTGGCCGAGCGTTACGAGGTGCACCACGGCGTGCGGATCCAGGACGCCGCGCTGGTGGCCGCGGCGAACCTCTCGGCACGGTACATCACCGACCGCTTCCTTCCGGACAAGGCCATCGACCTGATCGACGAAGCCGCCAGCCGGCTGCGCATCGAGATCGACAGCCTGCCGGCGGAACTCGACTCGCTGGAGCGGCGCAGCATGCAGCTGGAAATCGAGAAGCAGGCGCTGCTGAAGGAAAAGGACAAGGCCAGCAAGGAACGCTTGGCCGGAATCGAGAAGGAACTGGCCGATCTGGGCGAGGAGCTCTCGGCGGCCAAGGCACGCTGGAGCGCGGAGAAGGAGGCCATCGGCGAGCTGCAGCGCATCAAGGAGGAGATCGAGGCGGCCCGCAATGAGGAGGAACAGGCCCAGCGCGGTGGCAACCTCGAGAAGGTGGCCGAGATTCGCTACGGCCGCATCCGCGAGCTGGAGGAACGCATGGTCGCCGCCGGGGAGCGGCTGGCCGAGCTGCAGTCGGACGGGGCCATGTTGCGCGAGGAGGTGGACGCCGAGAACATCGCCCAGATCGTCTCCCGCTGGACGGGGATTCCGGTCGCGAAGATGCTGGAGGGAGAAGTCGAGAAGCTGCTGCGCATGGAGGACCGTCTGCGCGAGCGGGTGGTGGGGCAGGAGCCTGCGGTCCGGGCGGTCAGCGACGCGGTCAGGCGCGCGCGCTCGGGGCTGGCGGACCGCAATCGCCCGGTGGGTTCGTTCATCTTCCTGGGGCCTACCGGCGTGGGCAAGACCGAGCTGGCCCGGGCTCTGGCCGAGTTCCTCTTCGACACCGAGAAGGCCCTGATTCGCGTGGACATGAGTGAGTACATGGAGAAGCATGCCGTAGCCCGGCTGATCGGGGCGCCCCCGGGATACGTGGGCTACGAGGAGGGCGGCTATCTCACGGAGGCCGTGCGCCGCAGGCCCTACTCGGTGGTGCTCTTCGACGAGATAGAGAAGGCCCACCCGGACGCCTTCAACATCTTCCTGCAGATTCTTGACGAGGGGCGGCTGACCGACGGCAAGGGCCGTACCGTTGATTTCAAGAACACGGTGCTGATCATGACCAGCAACATCGGCAGCCAGTTCGTGCTGGAGATCGACGACGAGGAGGAACTCGGCCGGCGGATGAACGAGGCCATGCGGCACACCTTCAGGCCGGAGTTTCTCAACCGCATCGACGAGACGGTGGTCTTCAGCCGACTGGAGGAAGAGCAGCTGGTTGAGATCGTCGAGATCCAGCTCCGGCAGCTGCGTGCCGTGCTCGCCGAGAAGGGCCTCGACCTGGAGCTCGACGATGGTGCCCGCAGGCTGCTGGCCAGGGAGGGCTACGATCCGGTCTTCGGCGCCCGCCCGCTCAAGCGGGCCATTCAGCGCAAGGTGCAGGACCAGCTGGCGCGCGGAATTCTCGAGGGCCGGTTTGCCGGGCACAGCCGCGTGCTGGGCCGGGCCGCAGGGGACCAGATCCGGTTCGAGGCGGAGTAGCCCGCGGCTTACAGAACTCAGGGGTCATTGTAAGCTTTCCCCTCTGCTTTCAGCGCCATTCTATATGTGAAAGGAGAGGGGATTATGAGCCTCAGCCGGTCAATCAGCTTCGACGGCCACCAGGTCGCAAGCTCCCCGTCGCGCAAGAGATCCCAGCTTCCGTGTGCAGTGTGCGGGCCGGAAGTGGACACCGGGATGCTCGAGAAGCGCCTGGAACACATGCGAGGCAGGCTGGACGATGTCGGGTGGCGCGACCCGGAACTGCTGGTGAGAGCCGCCGGTGTCTGCGTGGAACTCGGGAGGCGTGAAGAGGCGGTGGGCATGCTCTCCCGTGCCCTGGAGATCAACCGGAATCACGCCTACGCGCGATCGAAACTGCTCCAGATCGCCACGCCGCGGGAACTCGCCGGGATCGATCTTCCGCCGGAGCCGATCAGGCTGACCGGCAATCCGCTGGAGCCGTTCGCCTACCCGTTCAGGGGCGGAGGCGGCCTGATCCTGTTCGCGGGCGGGCTGTTCTACGGGCTGCTCTTCGTGGGGCTGTGGTTCGCAATGATGTTCGGGTGGGCTTTCTTCGTGCCGGCGTTGATCGTTGCTCTGATCTTCATGGGCTACTTCGCCAAGTACATGGAGAAGGTGACCTGCGCCTCGGCCGTGGGCCGGAAAGAGATGCCCGACTGGCCGGACTTCGACCCGGGCCACGTCGGGCTGGTCCTGAAGATTGGTCTGCTGTACCTCGTGACCCAGATACCCGCGCTGCTGGCGTCTCTGGCGGGGGGTGTCGTTGCCGAGGGCAACCCGCTGGCAGCAACAGCCGCCGGCTTCGCCGCCAGCGAGATCGGGATGGTCTTCTACCCAATGATGCTGATGGCCCTGTTCGTCCGGAAGAGCTTCTTCGCAGCGCTGAACCCCCTGGTGATTTTCCGCGGGATTGCCGCCTGCGGCGCGCAGTACTGGGTCATGGTCGCCATCTGGATGGTGATCTTCCCGGTGCGCGCCGCGATCAACGGCGTGCTGGGGGTCATACCCTTCCTGGGGATCGTGCTGAGCACGGCGGTGAGCATGTATTTCTTCGTGGTCGCCTGCCGCGCACTGGGCCTGGTCTACCAGTCGCGCCAGGAGAAACTGGGCTGGTACTGATAGCCTCGAGAAGGCGGATCGCTCTGCATCTGAGTCGAACATCCAATGGACCCCTCCCCGGGCGCCGGAGCTGGCTTTCGGGGAGCCCTGTTCCATGGACATGGTCGCGCCCGTGGCCAGCGGTCCGGGTGCGCTCGGGTGCTATGGCGTTGACACGGGCCGGACCACGAGTGACAATGCCGGGCGGTGTGCAGGCAAGGGGCCGGGATGAGATACGCTGAGGTCTACGTTCATCGACACATGGTGCCCGACGGCGGGCTGGCCGGACGTACGGCGGTGGTCTTCGACGTACTGCGCGCATCCACCACCGCCGCACAGGCTCTTTCTGCCGGGGCTGAGTGCCTGGTGCCGTTTGCCGACATATCGGAAATGCGGAGGTTCAAAGACGAGCTTTCCGAGGAGGTCGCTGCGCGGACGCTGCTTGCCGGGGAGCGCGGCGGCCTCGCCGAGCCCGGCTTCGACCTGGGCAATTCTCCCGGGAAGTTCACGGCGGATGCCGTAGGCGGCAAGGTGATCCTGTTCTCCACCACCAACGGGACCGACGCTTTGAGCCGGGCTGCCGAGGCGGACCCCGTGTACTTCGGGTCGCTGGTAAACGTGGAAGCGCTTGCGACGCTGCTGGAAACCCGGACCCGGCGGGAAAGCGAGGAGCTCGCGCTGGTGTGCTCGGGTACCGAGCTGTCCTGTTCGCTGGAAGACATGCTGGCTGCCGGGATGCTGCTGGAGGCGCTCGGGGTGCGGGAAGGCGACTGGGAGGTCGACGACGGCGCTCTGGCGGTTCTCGCAGTCGCCGCCGAGTGGAAGGGCCGTGTCAGGGAGTGCATGGAGAAGGCCGTGGGAGGCCGAAACGTGTCTGCGCTGGGGCTCACCGCCGACATCGAGTTCGCGGCCCGGCCGAACAGCATTCCCGTGGTTCCCAGGCTGGTGACCGACTGGGGCGACCTCTCCGGTGCCGACGTGCTGGTCGGTGCCGGTGGGTAGGGCGGCTTGGCCTGGGCGCTGCTCTTTTTCAAGGGCCTGGTTATCGGAGTGGCCAATATCATCCCCGGGGTCAGCGGGGGGACCTTCGCGCTGCTCCTGGGTATCTACGAACGCCTGATCCGATCGGTCAAGTCAGTTGGCGTGGGTACGCTGCGGCACGCGGCCGGGCTTCTGAGCTTCAGGGCGGGGGCGCCGCAACGCTTTCGCGAGGAGTGGAGGCGCATCGACGGAGCCTTTCTGCTGACCCTGGTGACCGGCGCGGTGGTCGCGATTCTGGCCTGTTCGCGTTTGATCAAGTTCCTGCTGGCCGAGTACCCGGAGCTGACCCTGGCTTTTTTCGTTGGGCTGATTCTGCCCTCCATGGCTGCGCCGTACGCCATGATGACCAGGCGCCGGCCGATCGAACTGCTCTGGGCCCTGGCCGGGGCCGCCGTGGTCGTGGCCATCGCCCTGGCGGGAGCGGGGGCCGGTGCCAAGGGCGGGGAAACCGGGGGGGCAGGTTGGCTTGCGATGCTGGCCTGTGGCGCGCTGGCCATATCGGCGATGATCCTCCCGGGCGTGAGCGGGTCCTTCCTGTTGCTGGTGCTGGGGCAGTACACGGCCGTGATCGACGCTATCAACGCGGTTACCGGGTGGGGCAGGGCGCTGGTTACCGGCGGCGATTCCGCCTTCCCGTTGAATGAGCTGGGACTGCTCGGTTGTTTCGCCGCGGGGGCTCTGGCGGGCCTGGCCGGATTCACCCGCCTGTTGGCCTGGCTGCTCAAGCGATATCACTCCCAGACCATGGCGTTCCTGATAGGCCTGATCGCCGGATCGCTGTGGACGCTGTGGCCCTTCAAGGACTACTCCGCTGCCGAGAAGATTACGGCCTGTCCAAACGTCATCCCCGGCGTGAACGCAGTACTGGCCTGGGCGCTGCTGGCCGCCGCCGCCGGTTTCGCACTCGCCGTGGGCAGCATGTTTCTGGGCAGGCGCGTTCCGGCAGAGGGGGCGCGGCCCGAAGCGGACTGCCGGAAATCTTGAAGCGACATATCTGGATACGCGTCCTTTTGTAGCGGTGTGCGCCTGTCAGACGGGCGCGTAACCCACTTGCTCGTGCGACATGCAAGCTGTGCTCCAGTAAAGTCTTAGAATATGGGCTCCTGGAGCCTTTGCCTGGCGCTGTTCTTCTCCACGCGTCCTGCTGGTGGCATTTTGCATGGTTGTGGGGCTTGACTTGTGGGGAATCGCATGTAGACTGAATGTCATTCAGACAGTGACTGGAGGTTCATGGATCATGAGCCCTGAAACTGACGAGCAGGGCGGAAGCAAGGCCGGTGGCCTTGACCTACTGGAGGAGCTTCGCCAGGTCGCTGCGGCGCGATGCCGCTCGGGGCGGGAATTGGATTCGGCTCTTCTTGCGGGCATCGAGAAGCGTGCGGACAGGCGCAAGCAGTTGCTGGCCCGGCTGCGATCAGAGGTGCGCTGTTGGGTCGCCCGCAATCTCTTGAGCGAAGCCGCCGCCGGGAAGATCGAGAATGCTCTTGCCAGCGAAGAATCGGAGTTGACCTCGCTGGTCGGCGACCTGCAGCGGCCGCTGGCAAGGCCCGAGATACCTGTGGCGCGGCTGGTGCCGCCCGAAGAGATCGCAGCGGAGAGGAGCGCGGGCGGCGAAGCGACCGGACGGCAGAAGTCCTCAGACCGGGGGGCGGGGCGCACCGAGGAAGAGGATGCTGGCAGCGAAGCGCCCGCCGCGGCCGAGGAGGCGCAGAAGGCTCCTGCCGCGGCGGTCTCTGCTTCGCAGGACGAAGCCGGGCCCGAGGCTCGAGCGGAGGACGGGGCTCCGTGGTACACGGTTGAGCGCAACCTGCGCATTCTGGCCAACCTCGGCATACTGGTGTTCAACATCGGCCTGGTGGGGTTTATAACCTCCGCCTGGGGCGGGTGGCAGGACGGCACCAAGGTGGCGGTGCTGGTGGGATACACGGTGCTGCTCCTGGCCGGCGGCTACCTGCTGAGGCTCAGGACCAAGCTGAAGGTCAGCGGCACCGCGCTCCTTGCGCTGGGAGTGCTGGGCGTGCCGATTGACTTCTTCTCGCTGCACTTCTACGAGCTTACGACTCTCTCGCGCAGCGCGCTGGGGCTGATGGGAGCAGGTGCGTGTCTGGTTGCGACACTTGCTGTTGCCGTCAGAACGCGGGAATCGCTCTTCTGCTGGTTGGCGTACCTGGCGAGCATCTTCGGCGCTGGGTATTTCCTCGATCTCCTGCAGCTGAGATTCGAGGTCTGGCCCGCGCCGATGATCGTCCTGTTCGGCGCCTTCATGGCGGTCGGGGCGGTCGCGTGGAGGCGGGGCATCGACAGGGAGAGCCGCCTGGGCCTGCTGGCCGCACCTGCAGAAGCTGTCGCGGTGGCGGGCGCCAGCCTGGTGCTGCTGGCGCACCTCGCGTCCTGGCTGGTGTTCGGGAGAATCCAGGCTGGCCCGGATCCGGCAGCGGTTATCTGGCCGTTGGCGGCCTGCGCCTGTTTCTTCACGGGACTTGCGGTGCTCCGGCGGCGGGGAGCCATCCTCGGAGTAGTTGCGGGCCTCAAGGTCCTGATACTGGGGGCGGCACTGAGGTCGCTGGGCGTGGCCGGGCACGAGTGGCCTGTCTATTACATGCTCTTCGGGGTCCTGCTGGTGGCCTCAGGCGGGCTGTTTTCCGGCAGGGTCGAGCGGCAGTGGCTTCTGCCGCACTGCGCGGCGGGCTGGGCCGCCGCCGGGCTGTCACTGCTTCTGGCCGCGGTATCGTACCTGGCTGATCTGGCCGGGCTGCGGTCGCCGGCAGGCATGGCTTCCGGCGATGTGTTTATCCTGACCGCAGCGCCGCCGCTGATCGCCGGAATCGCCTGTTCGCTGCTGCGGCGGGACCTGCTGCCGGTGGTGCTTTCGGCGGTTCTGGCGACTCTGGAGACGGCGCTGTTGCTTGAGCGCTTCGAGATCGCATACTTCGCCGTGCCGCTGAGCTTCGCCCTGCTCGCAGCACTGATGGGAACGGCTGGCGCGCTCCTGCAGCGCAGCGGAGATCGATTCCTGCAGGGCAGGGCTCTGGGCGCGGCCGCGGATGTCGTTGCCGGTCTGGCCCTGGCCTGTCTATTGACCCGAATCGAACTCTTCTGGTCAGTAGCCGGGGCCCGCTGGGCTATGCTCTTCTTCGGCGTGGTCTGCGGGAGTTACGTCGCAAGATCTCTGCTGGGGCGGATTTCGGCCATGCCGGCGCTGACGTCCTTCTTCATGGTCCTGGTCTTCGGCTGCCGCAGTCTGGGACTGCACTGGAGCGTGCAGGCTCCTGTGCTGGCGGGCGGGGCCCTGCTGACCACGCTGGCGATGATCCCGGTCAAGGGCTATCGCCAGCCGGCCTTCCTTCTGGGGCAGGTTGCCGGGGGGGCGGCGATCGTGCTGTCGTTCTTCGTCTACTGGCAGGCGGGGGCGAGCAGTCACTGGGGACTGCTCGCGGTGGCACTGGTTGCGGGGTTGCACCTTGCCTCCGCGGTGATCGAGCGCAAGACGATCCTGGAATACACCGGGCTCGGCATCGCCGGCGCAGGGATGATTCTCGGCGCCTACGAACTTGGCATGCCGCCGGCACGACTCGGACTGGCTGCCTTGGGGCTGCCGGTGGCCTACCGCCTGCTGGCACTGGTCAGCTGGCGGCTGGAGCTGCCGGTCTTCAGGGACAGCCCGGCCGCGAGCGCCGCGCTGGGCAGCGGCATTGCGCTTGCGCTGACGATTTCGCTCGGCGGCAGCAGCGTTCACGTTTTTCCCGGGATTGCGGCGCTTGTCTTGCTGGCGACCTGCTGGCTGATCGCGACCCAGGCGGTTGGCGAGGACCTGCGGGAGTACGCGGGCGCGGCGATTTCCGTGCTGGGTAGCGCCATGCTGATCGCCACCGCGGGCCTGCTGGTGATATGGAGGGGGGAGTCACTGTGGCCGCAGCTGGCCCTGGCGGCGGTGGGAGTGTTCCACGCCTATAGGGCCCTGGCGCGAGGGGAGCGCTGGTCGGAGTACGCGGCCATGACGGTCGGGGCCGCGGCCTACCTGCTGGTATTCCCGGAGTTCGAGATGGAAGCCTCCAGGTACGGCATGGTGGCCATGGCCCTGCCGCTGGCCTTCTACGGGGTCAGCGCCGTCGGTCGCGAACTCGGCTGGAAGTCATTCGTCGAAAGTTCGTTCGACATGGTCGTCCCCGGGTCCGCGGCGGTGCTGGTGCTTTCGCTTCTGGCCTGGCTTGGCGGCGCCGTTCTCGCCGTGGTGGTCAGCGTCGCGGCACTGCTGCTGGCAAGTTTCCTGTCCGCGTCCCGAGGCCGTGCCGAGAGCAGGTGGGCCTCGTACGGTCACTGCGCGGCGGCGCTGATGATGGCCCTGGGAGTGGGTGTGCAGGTGATCCGCAAGGACGCGGCGTACGTCCCGGAGCTGGTCCTGGTGGTCTTAGCAGCCCTGCAGGTTCTCGCCGCGCTGGACCGGCAGAAGCGGGCGCTGGAATACAGCTCGATGATGCTCTTCGGTGTTGCATACCTGCTGCTGCTCCGGGATCTGGGGCTCAAGGCGGAACAGGCCGGGCTGGCCGCCATGGCCCTGCCCGCTGCGTACCAGGGACTCAGTCTCCTCGGCGGGAGGCTGGGCTGGTCCCGGTTCGTCGACAGTGCTTTCGACGTGAGCGTACCGGCAGCGGCCGCCGTTCTGGTGCTCACGCTCATGGGCTGGGTCAGCTGGACGGCGCTGGTGATCGCGGTGCTCTGCGGCAGCGTCCTGAGCACGGCCTTTCTGGTCATCTCGGGGGCGGGAGGGTCGCATATCCCGAGATCGACAGGGGCGGCTCTGGCTGCCGCAGCGCTGGTTGCCGCTGCGTGGTTGCAGGTGGAGGGATCGCAGGTCTTCCTGCTGCCGGTGGGAGCGCTGGGGCTGACGGCCTTGCTGCAGGTGCTCAGTGCCCTGAGGCGACGGTCACTCGTTCTGGAGTACACTTCGCTGGTGCTGGCGGCGGGGGCCTTCCTGCTGGCGTTCCGGGATGCAGGGCTGTCCAGGGAGCGCTACTGCCTGATCGCCGCGGCGGTCCCCCTGGGCTGCTACGCCCTGAGCCTTGTGGCCCGGGGGCGTTCCTGGCCGGGATTCAGCAAGAGCGCCTACGACCTGAGCCTGCCGGCGGCCTGCCTGGCGCTGGGTTTTGCGTTTGCGTTTTCGCTGGGCAAGCCCGCGTCGCGTTCGGTCTGGTACACCGCGGATCTGTGGCACGCGATCGGCACGGCTTCCATACTGGGCTCGATGTACATGGTGCAGAGCTACGTGCGCAGCCCGCGCAGGTACATGTGCCCGGCCGTGGCCAACTTCCTGGGAACCGGCCTGTTGGTCGTGGCATACCTGTTGACCCTCAGGGTGTTTTCACGCGGCACGCCGTACCGGGCACTCTGGATCATGGCTGCTGCTCCGGCCTGCGTGGCCTACGGTGCCTTGCTGTTCAGCAAGGATCTGGCCCGGCGCGGCCTGGCTGCCGGTTCTGTAGGCATCGGAGTGTCGGCCGGCGCGCTCTTCCAGGCCCTGCTCTTTCCAGACAGGCCGCTGGTGGCGGCGCTGGCCTTCGCGATGGCTGCCGTGCTGTACGGGCTGGTCGCGGCGATCCTGGGTTCCGGCTGGTTCGGCGCGGCCGCGTCCGCGGCGCTTTCAGTTGCCTACTTCTCTCTGATCAGGCACATGGCCGTTCCGGCCGAGAGCTACGTTCTCTGGCTCGTGGGCCTGGGATTGCTGCAATCGCTGGTCGGTGGGCCGGGCGGCAGGGCGGAGCGACAGCGCCGCCCTGCGATGTTCACTGGCATGCTGATCTCCATCGGTTCGATCAGCTGGATGATCTACCGCGGAGAGGTATATTTCTCGCGCGGCGGGCCCGAGATCGACGTGGCCATCTGGACGATACTGGGGGCCGCCGGGGTCTTCGCCCTGGTGGCGGTGCTGCAGCGTTCGCGGGCCGCGGCGTACCCGGCGGCGGTGGCGCTGCTGGGCGGCTACTACCTCGTGCTCCACCGCTTCGCGGTGAGTTGGACAGAGTTCTACACGGTGCCGATCGCGCTGATGGCCATGGCCTGGTCGCGCCTGTTTGTGAGACGAAAGTGGGGCAAGACCCTTGCCAACTTCGCCGCCGGAGTGAGTCTGGCCCTGCTGTTGGTGCCCTCTCTGGCGCTGTCGCTCGACAGGCATTCTCCGGATCACCTTGGCCACATGCTGTGGGCTTTCGGGTTGAGTGTTGCCTCGGTGCTTGCTGGCATGGGCATGCGTCGCAAGGTCTACCTGGGCGCGGGTTTGACCGGTTTTGCCTGCGAGGCGCTGGTCAAGCTCTATCACTTCAAGCTGGAGTACGACGTCAGCGACTGGATCTGGCTGCTGCTGGTGGGGGTTGTCATCCTGGGATTCGTGCTCTACGCCGAGACCCGGCGCAACAAGCAACTAAAGGCCCACGCCGAAGAGGCCAGGGCGCGTCTGGCAAAGGTGTTTGCGAGCTGGGAGTAGTCCTCGAGGGCGGTTCGGCCGGTGACGGCCGCGTCAGTTGCCGCGGCCGCCTTCCTTTGGGGGACGAACGGGCACGAACCGGCCCTGTGAGGGGTCCTGGGCACAGGCGGGTGCCTGGTCTCGCTTCCTGTCCTCGCCCGGCGCGATGGGGCTGGCGCGTTTCCTGACGAGGATGATACAGGGTATGGTCCGGCCGGCTCTGACGTGCCTGCGGGTCTTGCTCCCGGCGTGCACCACGGCCATTCCCGAGCTCGGGCCCCCGTCGAGGTTGACCGCCGCGGAGAGTCCGAATCCCCCGCGAGATTCGGACATGGCCAGCAGCGAGGAGAGTTCGACCAGGCCCACCGGCTTGTCGCAGACCATCAGGACCGCACGCCCCAGCGCGTCGACTCCCGCGACAGTGCGGCGGTGGCCCTTTCCGCGCGAGATTGCCGGCAGCCTCTTGCCGTCCTTGCCACGGGGAAAGAAGATTGCTTTGCCCCGGTGGACCAGCAGTGGCTGGTTCTGGACTGCGAAGTCCATTCCCTTGTAGGGGGGCTTGACGTTCTTCATGGGCACAACGGCTGGTTTGCCCTTCTTCGTAACGATGAAGGCGGCGCTGTCCGGCTGCTTCGCGTTGCGCCTTGCTAGCCTCTTCCCACCAGAAATCAACAGCGCGACGGGCTCGAGCTTCATTCCGAAGTAGCCGCCGTTGAACCCGGCGACGGCGCCGGTCTTCTCGACGACCTGGAGAGCGGTCCTGCCCTTCTTCACCGGGTTGAAGGTCGCCTCGCAGCTGAAGAGCAGGGGATTGAAGCGCAGGGCGGTGATGGAGACCCGGCGTGCCACCAGCCCCTGCTTGCCCCGCCGCTCGAAGCTGAGTTCGGCCTCGCGAAGCTCGAGTCCCTCCTCGAGCTTTGACCAACTGGAGTCCTTCCTGATCCGCCAGACGCCAGCCCGGCTGGCGCTCTGGCAGGTGGCCAGGATGATAAAGAAGAGGGCCAGGGGCAGGACCAGGTGCATGGTGATCAGCACCAGTCGCTTCTTGGCAACGCTATCCATAGCGGGTGAGTCTAAGCTGCAGAACCGGGGCGGTCAAGAATCAGGCGGGCGGCGCACGCGGGCGCAGACCTGCGAGGCCGTCAGCCGATGTCTGCCTGCCTGGTGGTGTCCGAGCAGGGCCATTATGGCACACCGAGTCCCGGCGGGATGCCATTGTGCGTCTGGAAGGTCGCGCTTGTTGATGTAAGGCTCGTGATGACGTTATTTGCGGACACCGGACTGCTCTTGCTGTGGCACGTAAGTTGCGGTCAGTCACTAGCTTAGAACCGAACCCCGTCCGGGACAGGCTTCCCGGCTTAGAAGGAGTGAGACATGGGCAAGATCATTGGAATCGATCTGGGGACGACCAACAGCTGCGTTGCTGTCATGGATGGCGACGCGCCCAGCGTAATAGCCAACAGCGAGGGCAACCGCACCACGCCGTCCATCGTGGCCTTTACCGAAGAGGGCCGGTTGGTCGGCGGGGCCGCCAAGCGCCAGGCGGTGACCAATCCCGAGAACACCATCTTCTCGATAAAGCGCTTCATGGGCCGGCGTCACAGCGAGGTGGAAGCCGAGGAGAAGATCGTTCCCTACAAGGTTACGGGGGACAGCCACGAACTGGTCAAGGTCACCGCGCACGGCAAGGAGTACACACCGCAGGAGATCTCCGCCGCCGTGCTGCAGTACCTGAAGAAGTGCGCCGAGGACTACCTCGGCGAGGAGGTAACAGAGGCGGTCATAACCGTTCCGGCGTACTTCAATGACTCCCAGCGCCAGGCCACCAAGGACGCGGGCAAGATAGCCGGCCTGGATGTCAAGCGCATCATTAACGAGCCCACTGCCGCGAGCCTGGCCTACGGCCTGGACAGGAAGGGCGGGCGCATTGCGGTATTCGACCTCGGCGGCGGAACGTTCGACATTTCGATCCTGGACGTCGGCGACGGCGTGTTCGAGGTTCTGGCCACCAGCGGCGACACCCACCTGGGCGGTGACGACTACGACAAGGCGGTCATAGACTGGCTGGTGGAGGAGTTCAAGAAGGAACACGGCATGGATCTTTCGCAGGATCTCATGGCGCTGCAGAGGTTGAAGGAGGCCGCCGAGAAGGCCAAGTGCGAGCTCTCCAGTGCGACCACCACCGAGATCAACCTGCCGTTCATAACCGCGGACCAGAGCGGTCCCAAGCACATTCGCGTGCAGCTCAGCCGGGCCAAGCTGGAACAGCTGACCGAGCCTCTCACCAAGCGCACAATCGGTCCCTGCCGCAGGGCTTTGGAGGACGCCCAGGTGTCCCCTGGCGACATAGGCGAGGTGGTGCTGGTGGGCGGAATGACCCGCATGCCCTCGGTGCAGGCCGCGGTCAAGGAGATCTTCGGCAAGGAGGCCTCCAAGGGCGTGAACCCCGACGAGGTCGTGGCCGTCGGCGCCGCGATCCAGGGTGCGGTGCTGAGCGGCGATGCCAAGGAGGTTGTGCTGCTCGACGTGACCCCGCTGACGCTGGGAGTGGAGACACTCGGCGGCGTGATGACCCCGCTTGTCGAGCGCAACACCACCATTCCGACCAGCAAGACCGAGGTCTTCTCCACCGCCGCTGACAACCAGCCTGCGGTGGACATCCACGTTCTTCAGGGCGAGCGCAAGATGGCCGGCGGCAACCGCACGCTGGGCAGATTCCAGCTGACGGGCATTCCTCCCGCGCCGAGGGGCGTGCCGCAGATCGAGGTCAGCTTCAACATCGACGCCAACGGCATTCTGAATGTAGGGGCCAAGGACCGGGCCACGGGCAAGGAGCAGTCGATCGTGATCAAGAGCTCCAGCGGGCTCAGCGACGACGAAATCAAGAACATGGTCCGCGATGCCGAAGAGAACGCCGAGGAGGACGAACGCAAGCGGGCCCTGGCCGACGCCCGCAACATGGCCGATCAGCTGGTGTTCACCACCGAGCGGACCCTCAAGGAGCACGGCGACAAGGTAGGGGACGAGGAGAAGAAGAACATCGAGGCCGCGATAAAGAAGGTCAACGAGGTCAAGGGCGGCGAGGACACCGAGAAGATCAAGGCGGCCTGCGAGGAACTGACCAACGCCAGTCACAAGCTGGCGGAGGTCATGTACCGGTCGGCTGCAGCGCAGGCCGGCGGTCCCGAGGCGGCCGCCGGGGCGCAGGCCGGACCGCAGCCCGGACCGCAGCCCGGTGTGCAACCGGGTCCCCAGCCGGGACCGGCGTCCGAGGGAGACAAGGGCGACAACGTCGTCGATGCCGATTTCACGGTGGTCGACGAGGATAAGGACAAGAAGTAGCGCCGGGGGCCTCTCTTCGCAGAGCGCACCCGTAGAGTCGCAAACGCCAGGGCCGGGCCCGCGGGCCCGGCCCTGGCTGTGGCTGGAGACCTGGCAGGCCGTTTTTCAACGGCCTGCCAGGGTTCTCAGGGTTGGCCGGGGCAGTCATTGACTCTCTTTCTCGAGAAGACCTCCTTGAATGCCGTCCGGCGTTGCGTAGATTTAGGTCATGGAACTCGTACGGGTACCCAAGGTGGCCGAGGCCGTAACCGAAGGAACGGTGAGCCGTTGGCACGTTTGCGTGGGCGATCGTGTCGAGGCCGGCGAGGCGCTGGTCGAGATGATCACCGAAAAGGCCGAGGACGACGTGCGCAGCCCAGGCGCGGGCCGGGTGGCGGCGATCTGTGCCCCGGAGCGCAGCACGGTGCCGGTTGGTTACGTTCTCTGCGTGCTCGCGGAAGAAGACGAGGTGTTGCCCGACGTCGAGGCCTTGAACGCGGATATCATCAAACGTCACCGTGCCATGCTCATGGGAGAACTGCCCGAGCACGAGGCGGGGGACTCCAACTCCGGGACGCCGGAGTCGGCCGCGGGCGCCGGGTCGGGCGGAGTCCCCGCCAGCCCGGCCGCAAGGCGCCTGGCCCGGGAGAACGGCCTGGACCTCGGCGAGGTGGCCCGCAGGCTCGGTCTGGAGGGACGCGTGTCCGAGGGCGACGTGCGGCGCTTCATGGAGAACCACGGATGATCCTCGGTACCGGTCTGGACCTCGTTGAGGTGGCGCGGATCGCGGAACTGGCCGATAGGCACGGCGAGCGGTTTCTGAGTCGCGTCTTCACGGAAAGGGAGATCGCCTACGCTGAGCCCAAGGCCGCGCGATTCCAGCACCTGGCGGGAAGGTTCGCGACCAAGGAGGCGGTCTTCAAGGCGCTCGGCACCGGGTGGAGTCAGGGCGTGGGCTGGAAGAGCGTGGAAGTTGCTTCCTCCGCCAGCGGCAAGCCCGAAGTGGTCCTGAGCGGGGGAGCAGCTGAGAGACTCCGCGCGATGGGGGGAGAAAGGGTGCACATTTCCATCACGCATACAGAGGGAATGGCCTCGGCCAGCGCGATTATCGAGGGTTAGGCGGATGGCGTTCCAACACGTCGTGGTTTACGGCGCGGGCGCGATCGGCAGCTATCTAGGCGCGTGTCTGTCTTCCGTGATTCCCGTGACGCTGATCGCCCGGCGCGAGCACGTCGAGACCATTGACGGGCGCGGACTCTTCGTTGGTGGAGCGGCGGACATCTTCGTTCCGGCGGAGAAGATCAACGCGGTAACGGGATTGGCGGCACTGCCCAGGGGCAGCCTGGTCGTGGTTGCCGTCAAGCTCACCGGCGCGGTTGATGCGGGCAAGACTCTCGCGGGTATGGCCGGGCCGGATTCGGTGTTCCTGCTGGTTCAGAACGGGATGGTTGCCAGCGAGCTCTTTCTGCAGGGAGCCGGGTGCGAGCTCGAAGTCGCGCGGGCGGTGGCTTCCTGCGGTGTCGACTTTCGCGAAGCCGGCAAGGTCGAGTACTGGGGCGGGGGCATCAGCTTCGAGAAGGGCAAGCGCTGCGCGGAACTCGTTGAGCTGTTCGGCAGGGCGGGTGTCGAGAGCTCGGAGTGCGACGACTTCGAGAAGGCCCTGTGGGTCAAGCTCGCGGCCAACTGCATGATCAACCCGATCACGGCGCTGCTGGGAGTCCGGAACTCAGGCGCGATGGTTGCGGAGCTGGCTGAGACGCGACGACAGATCGTTGCCGAGGTCTCCGCGCTGGCAGCCGCCGAGGGCTGTGAACTGGACTCAAATCTGGCCGAACAGATCGAGAAGGGCCTGGCTTCTGGCGGGAATCGCTCGAGCATGTTGCAGGACGTGACTGCCGGTCGGCAGACGGAAGTCGACTATTTGAACGGGTTTGTGGCTGACCGGTCCGACGCTCTGGGGCTTCGCGCGCCGGTCAACGCCGCGATGGCGGCGATGATCCGGGCGCGCAGCGCGGCGGAATCAAGAGGGGGCCTTTCCTGTTGAACACCTCGGTGCCGGTCCTATAATGGCCGGAAGCTCCGAATCCGCATAGAGGATCGTCAACTTGGTCAAAACCATCGGCAGACACGTGCGCAAGTCCTGGATTCACGGATGGGGCAAGGTGCGCCGCTTCTGTCTGGCGACTCTGCGGCCGAGACTGGTGAGGCGCAAGACCGAACGCCGCGAGGGAGAGTGCACGCGCTGCGGGGCCTGTTGCCGGCTGGTCTACAGGTGCCCCGCGCTGTATTACGACTCCGACGGCCAGGCCGGCTGTCGCTATCACCAGTTGCGACCGATGAACTGCCGCGTCTTTCCCATCGACGAGCGCGACATCGCGGACCGCGATCTGGTGATGCCGGAAAGGGCCTGTGGTTTCTCGTTCAGGGACGCGGCGGACCGAGGGGTCGAGCGAGAGGCGGGCTCTTGACCGCGGTGATCTTCACAGGCTTCCACGACATGTCGGCAGAAGACTCACGCGGAGCGAAGCGGCGATGAGGAACTACTCCGATTCCGCACGGGCCGAGGAGTTCTACGAGCGCGGCGTGGAGCTGGAGGACAACGGCGAGCTCGAGGCCGCCCTGGAACACTACGAGAAGGCAATCGGCGAGGACTCCGCATTCGGGGACGCTTACGTCGAGATGGCCTACATCCAGCTGCGTCTGGGTGACGAGCGCCGGGCGGTCGAGAATCTGCGCCGGGCCATTCGGGTTGCGGGGCATCCCCTGGCCTACTACAACCTCGGCTGGATCTACGAAGGTCGCGACCGGCCCGAGCGGGCCGAGATGCTCTACCGCAAGGCCCTGACCGTCAGCCCGGAAATGGCCGATGCCCACCTGGGGCTGGGTGCGATTCTGCTCAACCGCGGTCGTGTCGACGAGGCCCTGGCGCACGTGGACCGCGCCGCGCAGCTCGACGCCGATCAGCGCTACGTCGGGTACCTGCGGGAATCGGCAGTGCCGCGCTACAAGGAGTTTTCCCGGCAGCTTGCCGCCTGGGGAGGCATCGGCAACCTGGGTACCAAGGAGCAGGTCTACCTCGACTTCGGGGCCATGCTCCTGGGTTCGGCCGGGGACGACGGTGTGCGAATTCCCGACGAAGAGCGGCGCGTGTTTGACCAGCGCGAACAGGTGGCGGTTACGTGCGGGCGCTTCCTGGCCGCGGCGGGGTCGTTCCGATGGCAGTACACGGCGGTGGCCTCGGTTGATCCCGAAAGCGAGCCGCTGGCCGGGCTGCTGGCCGAGCGGCTGGAGTTGCCCTACTGGCGGCCGGACGAGGTCAGTGGGCCGGGACGGGTCCTGCTGGTGGCTGCGGCGCTCAACGACACGCGCGAGTACTTCGCGGCGCTCGACTCGCTGGAGGAGTCGGGGTGCACCATCTTCTCGTTCATGCTGGGGCTGGCTCCCGCCAGCGCGCGGAACCTCGACTACCGCTCGCTTCCGCAGATCGTCGGCCTGCTGACTTCCGCCCGGCCGTACTGGCTCTCCAGAGAGCTGGGAGCCGAAGAGGACCCCGTCGAGCGGCTTATCGCGGACTGCCGGGAATCAGACGTCGAGGAGCCCAACAGGGATGAGCAGCTGGCCTGGTACGGTCGGACCCACTCGCACCTGAACTTCCCGCTCTGGGGTCTGGGAAAGGTTCAGCGCTAGCATGCCGCTGATAAGCGGCCTGCATAGCGGGAGAAAGGTAAAAGTAGAAAGGAGAGCCGTGGCGTCTTTCACACTGCAGGACATAGACCGCGAGATGGCGGCAGTTGCCTCTCCTGCGGTCTACTTTCTCCTTTCTCCTTTCCCAGGCTCGGTGCCAATGGCACCTTTTTCGACGGCCTCTTAGTGTATCGGCGGTGAAGGGCACCGACGACGGAAGGCGGAATCCCATCGCGAGCGGGAAAAGGTGATATGAATAGTTACGCGCTTCAGGCGTCAGGTGTATATGGTTGACATGATCGAACTCAGAAGGATCCTGGCGGCGGCGCTGGCCGCAACGGTCTGCACTTGTGCGTTGGGAGCTGCGCCGGCCCGTTCCGGCGAGCCCGCCTGGGAGAGGTGCAGGAAGCGGGTTGGCGAGCACAAATTCGACAGCGATTACGATGCGGCGCGGACACGGCTGAAGGCCTTCCTGGCGGCGAATCCGGCCTCGGAGCATGCCGCAGAGGCTCGCAAGGAGCTTGAGTCGCTTGAGAGCTTCGCGGAGAAGCAGATCGAGGGTATCTACAAGCGCGCGCGGAGCTTCAGTGACGGGCGGCGTTTCGACAAGGCGCTGGAGCTCTACACCGAGATAATCACGCGCTCTCCGAGCCCCGAGTGGGTCAAGAGGGCACGGGAGGGCATCGAGCGCAACGACAAGGCCACCGAACCGCTGTTTGCCGCGGTGAAGAAGAAGTGCGACCAGCTCCTGGCCGAGTGGAAGTACGCCGAGGCCGCCAAAACCGCGGCAAAGAGCGCCGAGGACTTCCTGGGCACCAAGTGGGCGGATTTTTCCGAGAAGATCGGCAGCGAGTCGAAGGAGATCAGCGAGTTCTTCGTCAGGCTGGGCCTCAAGGTGGAGAAGGGCAAGAGTTCCCCCAGGAAGACCCCATTCAAGATCAAGGACCTCTCGGGATGGTACGTGCGCGGCAAGATCGTCCGTGCCGACGAACAGGGGTTCATGTGCACGGTGACCGGCGCGGGACGGACCTACGCCTGGAAGGACCTGCTGTCCGACAAGGGCGGGCAGAATCCCAAGCGTTTCCTGGAGATCATGGACCTCTACCAGCCGGAGGGCCGCGACCAGCTGGCGTTGGGGATACTCCTGTACCGCCGGGGCTTCAAGTCTCAGGCGGCGGATCGCTTCCGCGTGGCGGCCAAGAGGGGCGATCTGTCCGACAGGGCGGAGCGATACCTGGACCTGATCGGGGGAACGCTCAATCGGGTGGCTTACGACTTCAGCTCCGGCCTGCAGCTCATGGACTGGCATGCCAGCGGCGGCCGCTGGCGCATCGTCAAGGGACGGTTGGTTCAGGAGGGCGAGAAGGGCGAAGGCGATCTGAAGCTGGTGCGCCACAAGTACAAGGCCAGGGAAGTTCGCTTCTTCTTCGAGCTCACTGCCCCGTCACCCAAGGGCCTGGTATCCGTCGTACTGGTTCAGGATGACAGGAACTCGTTCGGATTCGCTTTCAGCCCCGAGGAAGGCTACTCGGCCTTCGGTTCCATTGAGGGCAACGTCAAGACCGTCAAGGACGCCCGGTTCAGACTGCCCCGGGGGCGGAAGGTCCGCGTGCGCTGCGGCCTGAAGGGCGATACCTTCGCGCTTTCGGTCGGCAATCGGAAGCTGCCGCGACTGAAGCTGGCGGGTTTGAGCAGGCTTGAGGGGCACTTCCACCTGCGCAGTCTGGGAGCCAAGGCAGGTTTCGACAACATCGTCATTCGCAACATCAAGGACTGACCACCGCCTGACGCTCAGCGCAACCCTTTCTCGACCAGTCCTTTGACAGTCGAGAGGGCTCCCCTATAATCGCCCCCCGCAGGGCCGCTTGGTACGGTTACTGCCAGGCCGTTGAAGAACGGCCTGCCGGGTCTGGCAGCAAGAAGGAAAGCTGGTTGTGGCTACTGCGAGAGTAGGTCTGATTGGTCTGGGGACGGTGGGGGCCGGGGTCGCCCGGCTGCTGCTGGAAAGACGCGAAGAGATCGGCGCCCGCAGCGGCGTAGATCTCCAGTTGGTCTGCGCCGCAGACCTGGATTCCTCCCGTGCTGCGGAACTGGGACTCGGCGAGGAGATCTTCACCTCCGACGCCGAAGCCCTTCTGGGCCGCGACGATCTGGACATAGTCGTCGAGTTGGTCGGCGGCACGGGCGCCGCGAGGGGCTTCGTGACGCGAGCCCTGGCCGCGGGGCGCAGCGTGGTGACCTCCAACAAGCACCTGCTGGCCGAAAGCTTCGAAGAGCTCTCGGCCGCAGCCCGCGAAGGCGGGGCGGAGCTCTTCTTCGAGGCCGCGGTGGCCGGCGGCATCCCCATTCTGAAGAGTCTGCGCGAGGGGCTGGCCGCCAATCGCGTTGAGGCGGTGATGGGCATCGTCAACGGGACCTGCAACTACATCCTCACTGAGATGAGCGAGCGGGGCGGTTCCTTCGCGGACGTGCTGGCAAAGGCGCAGGAGGCCGGATACGCGGAAACTCCGCCAACTCTGGACGTCGGCGGGCACGATTCGGCGCACAAGCTTACGGTTCTGGCGGCCCTGGCCTTTGACGGCCTCTACGAACTGGACGACGTCTACGTCGAGGGCATCGAGAGGATCACCCCCGCGGATATCAGCTACGCCGCGGAAATGGGTTTCGTGGTCAAGCTGCTGGCCATCGGGCGGCGCTGCGACGACGGTGTTGAACTGCGCGTGCACCCCACACTGCTGGAGAAGCACCACCCGCTGGCCTCGGTCGGCGGGGTCTTCAACGCCGTGCTGGTCAAGGCCGATGCCGCCGGTCCGCTGATGTTCTACGGGCGCGGGGCCGGGCAGGATCCCACTGCCAGCGCAGTGGTGGCTGACCTGGTCGATGCCGCGAGGTGGCGCGCGCTGCCCGCCGATGCCCGGGCGGCCCGCGCGGCCAAGCTTGCTCCGCGCCGGCCGCGGTCGATGGACGAGGTGCGCTCGCGTTACTTCGTGCGCTTCAACGTGGCCGACGAGTTCGGTGTTCTGGGGGCGATCGCTACGGAACTCGGTCGCATGGAGGTTTCCATCCAGGAAGTCATCCAGAAGGAGAAGCGGCCGGACGGCGTCGTGCCGGTGGTGATGCTGACCCACCCGGCGCGCGAGGCCGATTTCCGGGCGGCGATCGCGGCCGTGGATGCCACCGAATACGCTCTGGAGCCCACGGCCTTCATTCGCGCCAGCTTGGAATAGCGAAGCGGTCATCATGAAGTACGTGGTCATCATCCCGGACGGCTTCGCCGATCGTCCGCTGGGCATCCTGAAGGGTCGCACGCCGATCGAGGCGGCCAATACGCCATGCATGGACGAAATGGCCCGGGGCGGTCAGGTGGGCCTGGTCAACAACGTGCCCCGGGGCATGGAGCCGGGTTCCGACGTGGCCTGCATGAACCTGATGGGCTACGATCCCAAGGTTTACCACACCGGCCGGGCGCCGTTGGAGGCCGTCAGCCTTGGCGTGGAACTGGGTGACGACGAGATCGCTTTCCGGGCCAATCTGGTTACGGTCACCGAAGGCATGATGGTGGACTATGCTGCGGGGCACATCAAGAGCGGCGAGGCTGCAGTGCTGATCGCGGCGCTGTGCGAGGAGCTGGCCGGCGAGCCGCTGCAGCTGCACGCCGGTACCAGTTATCGTCACCTGATGGTCACCGCAGAGAGCGAGACGCTCAAGGCCAGGACCACGCCTCCGCACGACTTCACCGGCAAGCCGCTGGAGGGGCACTGGCCCCGGGGTAAGGGAGCCGGGTTCCTGCGACGGGTGATGGACCGCTCGGCCGAGGTGCTCGCCGGACACGACGTTAACGAAGTGCGCGTTTCGCTGGGGGAGAACCCGGCGAACATGATCTGGTTGTGGGGTGGCGGTACCCGCCCGCACCTGCCATCCTTCCGGGAAAAGTGGGGCCTGAACGGGGCCATGATCACGGCCGTCGATCTGCTGCGCAGCCTCGGCATGCTGACAGGCCTTGATATCCTCAAGGTCCCCGGGGCCACCGGCTACCTGGATACCGACTACGGGGCCAAGGGTGCGGCGGCGGTCGAGGCGCTGGAGCGGCACGACATCGTGGTGGTCCACATCGAAGCTCCCGACGAGGCCGGGCACGGCGGCAAGGCTCTCGCCAAGCTCAAGAGCCTCGAGCGCATCGACGAGGAGATCGTTGGACCGCTGGCTGAAATGGCCCGGGGCCGCGGCGACGTGCGCGTGCTGATTTCCGCGGACCACGCCACGCCGGTGGAGTTGCGCACCCACACCCCAGAGGCGGTGCCCTTCATGCTGTGGGGCGAAGGCGTTGAGCCCAACGGGGCCGCGGCCTTCTGCGAGATAGCTGCGAAGGATACCGGCCTGCGCGAGAAGAAGGGGCACCGGCTGATGGCCCGGCTTCTGGGTCGTGAGGCGGCGTCATGAACCCGGGCAGCGGCAGGCCACTGGTCGTCCAGAAGTTCGGCGGCACTTCAGTCGCCACTGCCGAACGCATTCTGCACTGTGCGGGGCGCACCGCCGGACTGGTGCGCGCCGGCCACCGGGCGGTCGTGGTGGTCAGCGCCATGGGCGGGGCCACCGACGAACTCATCGGGCTCGCCAGGCAGGTCAACCCCCGTCCGCCGGAGCGCGAAATGGACATGCTGCTGGCCACCGGAGAACAGGCCTCAACGGCACTTTTCACCATGGCGCTGGACGGCCTGGGCGTTCCCGCGGTGGGGTTCACGGCCCACCAGGTGGGCATTCACACCGACGGGGTCTTCCAGCGGGCGCGGATAACGGGCGTGGACGCCTCGCGCGTCCGCAGAGAGCTGAGGGCGGGCAAGGTCTGCGTGGTGGCCGGTTTCCAGGGTATCACCGACCAGCTGGACGTCACCACCATGGGGCGTGGAGCCAGCAACATCACCGCGGTGGCGCTGGCCGCGGTTCTGGGCGCGGAGCGTTGCGAGATACTCACGGACGTGGACGGGGTCTACACCGCCGACCCGCGGATGGTCAGCGGCGCGCGGCGTATGGAGCGCATCAGCCACGAGGAGATCATGGAACTGGCCAGCATGGGCGCGCGGGTCATGCAGACCCGCACCGTCGAGCTGGCCAAGAAGAACGGCGTGAAGCTGCTCATCGGCTCGAGTTTCGTTGAGGGACCGGGGACCCTGGTGGTCGAGGAGGACCGCGAAATGGAGGAAGTCGTAATCAGCGGCCTGGTGCTGAATACCAACGAAGCCAAGGTTACGGTCGAGGCCGTCAGCGACGAGCCGGGCATGGCCTCGCGGATTTTCGAGCTCCTGGCCGAGAGGCACATCAACGTAGACATGATCGTGCAGAACGTCTCCGGCGAGGCGGGCTGCACCGACGTGACCTTCACGGTGGGCAAGCCCGAGCTGGGGGCCGCGCGCGACGCGGCCGGAACGCTGGTCCGCGAGGGGGTGGCCCGCGGCTTTCGCGCCGACGAGAGGGTCGCCAAGCTCAGCGCCGTGGGCCTGGGCATGCGCACCCACGCGGGCGTGGCCGCAAGGATGTTCAAGACTCTCGGTTCGGAGGGCGTCAACATCCAGCTGATCTCCACCAGCGAGATCAAGATATCCGTGGTTGTCGACGAGTCCGACGGGCCCCGGGCGGTGCGCGCTCTGCACCGCGCCTTCGAGCTCGAAGCGACCGGACGGAGGACCTCTGGCGGGCGCAGCCTTCCCGGACGTGGGAAGTCGCCCGCCCGCAAGATCAAGCCTGCCGGCAGAGGCAAGAAGAAGGTCGAGAAGACGACCAGGCAGAAGACCGGCAGGAGGAAGAAGACGTAATGGCTGCGACCAGGAAGCGAAAGGCGGCTAACGCAAAGAGCAGGAAACCCGCCGCGGACAGGCGGCGCAAGCAGGCGTCGCCGGCGCCCGACGTGCTCGTCTACGATACGACCCTCAGAGACGGGGCGCAGGCTGAGGGGATCTCCTTTTCGCTGGAGGACAAGCTGGACATCGCCCGTCAGCTCGACGACCTCGGCGTGAGCCACATCGAGGGCGGCTGGCCGGGATCGAACCCCAAGGACATGGCCTTCTTCAAGGCCGCCTCGGGGCTGGGGCTGAAGCAGTCCCGGATCGCGGCGTTCGGTTCAACCCGCAAGGCAGGTTCGCGCGTCGCGGCCGACCCCAACATCCGCGCGCTGATTGGTGCGGACACGGCGACGGTCACTCTCTTCGGCAAGAGCTGGCGGCTGCACGTGACCGAGGCGCTGCGCACCTCGCTGGCCGAGAATCTGCGCATGGTCCGGGACTCGGTCCACTACCTCAAGTACCACTGCGAGGAAGTCATCTACGACGCCGAGCACTACTTCGACGGCTATCGCCAGGATCCCGACTACGCCCTGAGGACCCTGGAGGCCGCGGCGGAGGCCGGCGCCGACTGGTTGGTGCTGTGCGACACCAACGGCGGATCCATGCCGGAGTTCATCGCTGAGGTCACCGCCCGGGTCCGTCAGAAGTTCGACGTGCCCGTGGGCATCCACTGTCACAACGACTCCGGCATGGCGGTGGCCTGCACCGCCAGCGGGGTGCAGGCCGGTGCGCGGATGGTCCACGGCACGATCAACGGGCTGGGCGAGCGTTGCGGGAATGCCGACCTCGTGACCGTTATCCCGGTCCTGCAGCTGAAGATGGGAATGAACTGCCTCCCGGCGGACAAGCTGGCCCGGCTTACGCGCGTGAGCCGTTACGTGTCGGAAACCGCCAACCTGCATCCCGCCGACAACCAGCCCTTCGTGGGGCGCAGCGCCTTCGCCCACAAGGGGGGGATCCACGTCTCAGCGGTCAACCGCAACGCGCATACCTATGAGCACGTGGAGCCCGAGAGCGTGGGCAACGCCCGGCGCGTACTGGTCAGCGAGTTGTCCGGCCGCAGCAATATCATGGCGCTGGCCGGCGATCGCTATGACCTGAGTTCACGGCCGGAGGCCATGAAGAAGGTGCTCGAACGTGTGCAGGACCTGGAGAGTCGAGGATACCAGTTCGAGGCCGCGGAGGCCAGCTTCGACCTGCTGCTGCGCAAGACCATGAACGACTGGCAGCCCTTCTTCAAGGTGCTTGGGTTCCGGGCCGCCAGCGACTTCACCGAGGACGGCACCGAGCGCACCGAAGCCACCGTGCGCCTGGAGGTCGACGGGCAACTGGAGCACACCGCCTGCGAGGGCAACGGGCCGGTCAACGCCCTGGACGGTGCCATGCGCAAAGCGCTGGAGAGCTTCTACCCCGAGCTGCGCCAGGTGCAGCTTATTGACTTCAAGGTCAGAGTGATCAACGCCAAGGAGGCCACCGGTGCGATGGTCCGGGTTACCATCGAGAGTTCCGACGGCCACAGCCGCTGGAACACTGTGGGAGTGAGCGAGAACATCATAGAGGCCAGCTGGAAGGCGCTGGTTGACTCCATAGAGTACAAGCTGCTGAAGGAGCGTTCGCCGAGCGGAGGCAGGCGCGCCGCAAAGAGCGCAGGACCGGGGACCAGGGCCCGGAAGAAGACCGGGACCAAGTCCAGGGCCAGGGCCAAGGCCAAGGCTAAGGCTAACACCAGGGTCAAGACCAGGGCCAGGCGCACGCGGAAGCGATAGGTATCTGGCGCTTCCCGGATGGAAGCGTACGGGAGAGATCATGGCCAAGAGCAAGTCGAAGCGAGGAGGCGATGAACTCGCCACCCGCTACAAGCCGGGGGATGTCGAGGCGCGGATCTACGAGGCGTGGAGCGAGGAGGGGTGCTTCAGTTCGTCGCCCGAAAAGGATCTGAAGCCCTACTGCGTGGTTATCCCGCCGCCCAACGTTACCGGTGCGCTGCACATGGGTCACGCGCTGAACGGCACCGTGCAGGACATCCTGGTGCGCACCCGGAGGATGCAGGGGCGCAACACCCTGTGGCTGCCCGGGACGGATCACGCCGGGATAGCCACCCAGAACGTTGTCGAGCGCAAACTGGCCGCGGAGGGGACCACCCGCGAGGACCTGGGGCGCGAGGAGTTCCTGAAGCGCGTCTGGACGTGGAAGGGCGAGTACGGCGACCGGATCATCGGCCAGCTCAAGCGCCTGGGCAGTTCGTGTGACTGGTCGCGCCAGCGCTTTACCATGGACGACGGGTTGGCCAGGGCGGTCGGCGAAGCCTTCTGCCGCCTGTTCGAAAAGGGGCTGATCTACCGCGGTCACTACCTGGTCAACTGGTGCCCGCGTTGCCGCACGGCGCTGGCCGACGACGAGGTCGAGCACGAGGAGACCGAGGGCTGGTTGTGGCACATCCGCTACCCGGCCGCCGACGGCCGCGGCAGCGTGGTGGTGGCCACCACCAGGCCCGAGACCATGCTCGGAGACACCGCCGTGGCGGTCAATCCCGAGGACGAGCGCTATAGCCAGATGGTCGACAGGAACCTGCGACTGCCGCTGGTGGGCCGCGAGATCCCGGTGATCGCCGACGAGGTCGTGGACATGCGCTTCGGCACCGGTGCGGTCAAGGTCACCCCGGCACATGACCCGAACGATTTCGAGATCGGCCGGCGTCACGATCTCGAGCGTGTTTCGATCATGGACGAGGACGCCAGGATTACGGAGGACGGCGGGGACTACGCCGGGCTCGAGCGCCTGGAGGCCCGCGAGCGCGTGCTCGACGATCTCAAGGAGGCCGGTCTGCTCGAGAAGACCGAGCCGCACCACCATGCAGTGGGGCACTGCTACCGCTGCCACGCGGTGGTCGAGCCGTTCCTCAGCGATCAGTGGTTCGTGAAGATGAAGCCTCTGGCCGCCGCGGCCATCGAGGCAACCGAGAGCGGGCGGGTGAAGTTCCATCCCCCGCGGTGGGAAAAGGTCTATCTCTCCTGGCTCGAGAACGTGCGGGACTGGTGCATTTCGCGGCAGATCTGGTGGGGGCACCGGATTCCGGTGTGGTACTGCCGGAGCTGCGAGAAGGCCATGGCCTCGCGCACCGCGCCGGACAAGTGCGACCGCTGCGGGGAGGACGAGCTGCGCCAGGACGAAGACGTTCTCGACACCTGGTTCAGCTCGTCGCTGTGGCCGTTCTCTACGCTGGGCTGGCCCGAAGACAGCGCCGACCTCGACTACTACTACCCGACCGACGCGCTGGTCACCGACCGCGGCATCATCTACTTCTGGGTGGCGCGCATGGTGATGATGGGCCTGGAGTTGATGCGCAACGTGCCCTTCAGGGACGTCTGTATCCACGGCACGGTGCTGGACGATGTCGGGCGCAAGATGTCCAAGAGCCTGGGCAACGGCATCGATCCCATCGAGATGATCGACGAGTACGGTGCCGATGCGGTGCGCTTCAGCCTGATGGTCCTGACCACCGAGGGCCAGGACGTGAAGCTCAGCCCCACCAAGTTCGAGATGGGGCGCAACTTCGCGAATAAGGTCTGGAACGCCAGTCGCTTCGTGCTCATGAACATCCAGGGGCTGGAGCCCCCGGGAGAGGCGCTCAACGATGAGTTCCTCGACGTCAGCGATCGCTGGGTGCTGTCGCGCCTGGAGCTGGCCGTCGAACGCACCACCGCGGGGATCGACGCCTTCCGCTTCAACGATGCCGCGCAGGCCGCCTACGATTTCGTGTGGCGCGACTTCTGCGACTGGTACGTCGAACTGGCCAAGAGCCGGCTGCGCAAGGCGGAGAAGGCCGGCGACAAGGCGGTTGCGACGTCGATCCGGCGGATGCTGGCCTACCTGCTGGACCGCGCGCTGCGGCTGCTTCATCCTGTGACACCGTTCCTGACCGAGGAGATATGGGGGCACCTCAATGCCGCGGTTCCCGACAGGGAGTGTTTCTCGATGGCTGCACCGCCGGTATCAAGGCGCTTGATGCTGGCTTCATGGCCGCAGCTGGAGGAGGAGCGCCGCAATGAGGATCTCGAGGCCGAATTCGCGTTGATGCAGGACATCGTCCGCGAAGTGCGATCCGTGCGCCAGAAGCACGGCGTGCCGCGCAGAGAGAAGGTCGATATCATCCTGTCCCCGGACGCCGAGGCCAGTCTGCCCGACCTCAACCCGCATCTGGCACTCATCGGCGAGATGGCCGGATCCAGCACCCCGCAGATCGACCCCGAGCTGGAGCAGAAGCCGGAGGGCTTCGCCAGCGCGGTTCTTACGGGTCTCAAGATCTACGTGGATCTCGGCGCGCGGCACGATGCCGGCGAGGAACGCAAGAGGCTCGAGAAGAGCCTTGCGAAGGAAGAGGACAACCTGCGTCGCTCCGAGGGCCGGCTGAACAACGAGGCCTTCCTGTCCAACGCCCCCAAGGAGCTTGTTGCGGAGTACCGGGCCACGCGCAAGGAGATTATCGGGCGCATCGAAAACATCAAGAAGGCGCTCGAAAGCCTGTAGCCGGCGATTGGCTTTCGGGTTTTTCTTGTGGTTCCCTCAGGGGGCGCCGCGGTAGAATGACCCGAGTGCGGAGACTATCCGCGTCTGGAAACTGATGGTAGAAAGGGGAGTCGAATGAACAAGAGATTCCTGAGAAACGTGGTAGCCTATCTGGTAGGCGGATTGGGCCTGCTCCTGATTGTTTCGGCCTCTTATCCAAACGCAATTTCTGCATGGTTTGCGGGCGGTGACAAGGGTGTGGGCTTCGCGCTTCGCGGGGGGCTGGTGGGTATTCCGCTCTTCTGCACGGCGGTGATTCTCTTCTTCCTGAAGATTGACAGCGGCGAGGTCGCCGAGGGCGATGCACCCGCACCTGCAGCCGAAGGGGACAGGCAACCCGAAGGCGGGGCCTGACTCCATGTTGGTGACCAACGCTGCCGACGTTCCAGCCCAGAAACTTGACCTGGGCGGAGCTGCGGGCTCGAGCATCAAGTGGCTGGTGGGTCCAGACCAGGGCGCCAACAACTTCGCAATGCGCCTGGTGACCGTGGCTCCCGGGGGAAGGACGCCGGACCACGCCCACGACTGGGAGCACCAGTGGTACGTCCTGGCCGGGTCCGGTGAAGCCGTGGACGCCGCGGGCGGGCTTCATCCCGTCGGACCCGGCTCGGTGGTATACGTGCCCGAGGAGGAGAAGCACAACCTCCAGAACACGGGCGAGGAGCCGCTGGAGCTGATCTGCATGATCAAGTGCACCGCAGAGAGCGCCCCCGGCTGCCAGCCGCCTGCCAGTTGCGCGTAGAGAAACGGGGCGTCCCGGGTTCCGGCGCGCCGCTGCCGGCTACGCAAGAGGCGGACGAGCGTGCCGGTCAGGCCGAGCCCGGCGCCGCGGTACTCCCGCGCACGGCGATCCTCGGGGGAACCAGGACGGATTCGGGCTTGGCGTCCGCGGGCCTGAGAACGAGTTCCGCCGCCTTCCTGCCGAGAGCCTCGCTGGCAAAGGCCACCGAAGTCAGGATGTTGCTGCGCCCGGTGGTCACGGCGGTGTCGCCGTAGCCGGCGATGGACAGGTCGTCGGGTACGCGCATGCCCTGTTCGGCCGCGGCCTGCAGGAGCAGCAGCGCGCGACCGTCGTCGCAGCAGATCACGCCCGTGGGCCGGGGCCGGAGGTCCTGGAACCACTCCAGGGCCGCGGCCGCGTCACGGAAGTTGATGCGACATCCGGCGACCCAGCCGGTCGGCAGCTCGGAGCGGCCCGCCTGGCGCAGGGCGAGGTTCAGTCCCTCGCGTTTCCAGGGGTTGGCGTCGGGGCGGTCCATGTCGAGGTAGGCGATGTGCCGGTGGCCCAGCGAAAGCACGTGTTCGGTGAGCATGCGCATACCGGCCAGGGCGTCCTCGCGCACGCTGTGCATGGGGATGTCGTCGAAATGGTGGTCGAGCATCACCTTGGGCCCCGGCATTCGCCTGACCACCGTTTCCACGAACTCCCTGTGCTTGTACATCTGTCCCAGGACCACGATGCCGAGATAGGTGCTTTCGGGACTGAGCAGGAAGTGCTGCTTCTGGTGCTGGTGGTGACACTGCACCGGGCGCATGATCGCGCCCTTCTCGAGCAGGGCCCCGCTCAGCGCCCTGAGCATCGGGCCGTAGTAGGCCTTGTCGTCGAGGATCATCTTGGGATCGGACATCAGCACTGCGACGAACTTCTTCTCGGTGTTCACGCGGCACCCCCGTTACCCAGGTGAGGATTCTAGGCCGCGACCGCGGGGCGGTCAAGACTTGGGCCCCGAGGGTCAGGAAACGCCGGGGAGCGCCACGGTGTCAGCGGTTTGCTCCTGCCACGTGCGGATCCTCGCCTCCAGATCCGAGATTACAGCGGCGTTCTCGGGGCGGCCGAAGAGGTTCTCGGTCTCCAGCGGGTCCGATGCCAGGTTGTAGAGTTCGCATTCGCCGTTTTCGCCCCAGTTGAACTTCCAGCCCTTCGGGCTGATCACCGTCCGAACGGCCGTGTCCGAATCGGAGTCGTAGGTGTCGTCGTTCTTGGGATCGAGATCCGAGCTGTTCCACTCGACGAAGACGTCGCGGGGCTCGAAGGGCCTGCCTCTCGAAATCGGGGAGGCGAGGCTCGCGCCCTGGAGCGAATCCGGACGGACTTCGCCCATGAGTTCGAGCAGCGTGGGCACCAAGTCGATCTGGCTGACGCGTTCGGTGATGCGACGCGGCGAGACGCCGGGAAGCCGAACCGTTAACGGGACCCTGAGCGCCTCCTCGAACTGAACGGTCTTGGCCAGCAGACGGTGGCTGCCCATCATGTCGCCGTGGTCGCTGGTGAAGACGACGATGGTCTCGTCATCCAGGCCGCACTCGTTCAGCTTGCCGAGGATTCTGCCGACGCTGCTGTCTACAAGGCTGACCAGCCCCCAGTAGTTGGCGATCATCCGGCGCCAGTCGGCTTCCGTCTCGAGCTTCAGGCCGCTGTGGCCCTTACGGCGGTAGTGTTCTGCGAGGCGCCGGCACTTTTCGGGGACGTCCGCGCCCAGCTGATGCTCGAAGTTGTCGGGCAGGGTCACCTCGGCCGGAGGATACTCGTGGTCGCGCGGACCGAAGAAGGGCATGTGCGGCTCGAGGAAGTTGACGAAGAGGCAGAAGCGGCGGTCGCGGTTCTGCTCGATGAAGCGACAGGTGTTCTCGGCGAGGAACGCCGGCTTGCCCAGTTCCTCTGGAAGGCGCGCGGACAGGTCCCGGGAGTACTGCGGCAGTTCGTGGTCCTTGCCGCGGCGACCATCGGGTTCGATTCCTTTGGCGTCCAGGAAGCGGCAGTAGTCGCTGAGAAGGTCCTCGTACTCCGGCCGTGATGAGTGCATCCAGTAGAAATCCTCGATGCTGACCCATTCGTCGAAACCGTGCTGGGCGACCACCTCGTCACCGAGGTGCCACTTGCCGTGGTAGCCGAAGGCGCAGTTGTCGCGATCCATCATCTCCGCGATGGTCGGGGTCTCCTCCCGCAGCGGGATGTTGTTCGCGGTGCAGCCATTCGTGTGCGGCCAGAGACCGGTCATGATCGTGCTGCGCGAGGGGGTGCACACCGACTGGGTGACGTAGGCGTTCTCGAAGAGGACGCTCTGGTTGGCCAGGCGGTCGAGGTTGGGAGTGCGTATGCTCCGGTTGCCGTAGGCGCCGAGCGTGTCGGCGCGCTGTTCGTCGGTGAAGATGAAGAGCAGGTTGGGCTTGCGCGGCATCGTGGCTCCTCCTCTCTCCGGAGAATCATAGAAGATGTGGACCTCGCGGTCAAAGCGGGTAAACTCCCCCCCGGTGACGGAATGGTTACAGTCAAGACCGAACCGATTGACGTCAGGGCGTCGGTTGTGGAGCGCGTTTGGCAGGGCATGCTGATCGTCAGCACGCTGTATCTGAGTTGGCTGCTGTTCATGGTGTTCCACGAGTTCGGCCACGTTTTCGGCGCGTGGATTACCCATGCCCGCGTCACCGGCGTGAAGCTCGGGCCGCACATCGTCTCGGAGACGACGATCGACCCGCTGCAGAACCCCCTGCCGCTGGTGGTGGTCTGGGCCGGCCCGGTGCTGGGGATCGCCATCCCGCTGGCGATCTGGGACATCTTCCGGCGCGCGATACCGGATCACGCCTACCTGGCTCGTTTCCTGGCGGCGTTCTGCCTGGTGGCCAACGGCGCCTACATCGGGGCCGACGCATTCTACCGCAACGGCGACGGACTGGTGATGATCGAGTGCGGAACGCCGCCGTGGGTCATGTGGGTCTTCGGCGCGGTGGCCGCCGGCTGCGGCCTGCGTCTCTGGCACGGCCTGGGCCAGCGCTTCGGCCTGGGGCAAGGCCGGGGCCGTGTGGACCATGCGGACACGGTTATTGTCTGCCTGCTGCTGATCGGCGTGGTGCTGGCGGAACTGCTGATCTTCAGCTAGAATCCCCGGACCACCGGATCGCAGAAAGGGAAGAGAATGCTGTCACTGGAGTTCATACGCGAGAATCCCGACCTGGTCAGGGCGGCCTGCACCGAGAAGAACTCCCCCGCCGACATTGACCGCATACTGGAACTGGACGAGCGGCGTCGCGGTGCGCTCAGTGCGGTCGAGTCCGCCAAGGCAGAGCGCAACGCCGGCAGCAAGCAGGTCGGCAGGCTGATGAGGGAGGACCGCGAAGCGGCCGAGAAGCTCAAGGAGCGAATGAAGGAGCTGGGCGAGGATGTCAGGCGCCTGGAGAGCGAGCTCGCGCCGGTGCAGGAGGAACTGGACGGCCTGTTGCTCACCGTGCCCAACGTCCCGGACGCCGAGTCCCCCGCGGGGTCCGGCGACGGGGACAACGTGGAGGTCGGCTCCTGGGGGGAGAAGCCCTCCTTCGACTACGAGCCCCGGCCCCACTGGGAGGTGGGCGAGTCCCTGGGGATCCTGGACTTCAAGCGCGCGGTCAAGATTTCCGGGAGCGGCTTCGTTTCCTTCCGGGGCCAGGGCGCGAGGCTTCAGCGCGCACTGATCAGCTACATGCTGGACTGCGCGCGGGAGAACGGCTACACCGAGGTGGCGGTACCCTTCCTGGTCAACCAGGACGCCGCCACCGGGACGGGACAGCTGCCGAAGTTCGAAGAGGAGATGTACCGCCTCAAGGCCGACGACTTCTTCCTGATCCCCACCGCAGAGGTACCGGTGACCAACCTGCACCGGGAGGAGATTCTTCAGGCGGCGCAGCTGCCGATCGGGTACTGCTGCTACTCCGCGTGCTTCCGGCGGGAGGCCGGCAGCTACGGCAAGGAGACCCGGGGCATGGTTCGGGTGCACCAGTTCGACAAGGTCGAACTGGTGAAGTTCACGACCCCCGAGAACAGCGGTGTCGAGCACCAGGCCATGCTGGCGGACGCCGAGGGGGTGCTCCGGGGCCTGGGGCTGCACTATCGCACGGTGCTCGTCTGTCGCGGGGAGCAGACCTTCGCCAACTCCAAGCAGTACGACATCGAGATCTGGGCGCCGGCGATGGGCAAGTACCTGGAGATATCCAGCGTCAGCAACTTCACCGACTTTCAGGCCCGGCGGGCGAACATCCGCTTCCGCGAAGGTAAGGCCAGGCCGCAGTTCGTGCATACCATCAACGGCTCGGGCACGGCCCTGCCGCGGCTTTACGTCGCGCTGCTGGAGAGCTGCCAGCAGGCCGACGGCAGCGTGGTCCTGCCCGAAGCGCTCAGGCCCTACATGGGCGGTGCGGAGCTGATAGAACCGGAGTAGACTCCGGATCTGGCGCTGAGCTTTCCAGCTGCTCTCCTGCTCAAGAACTCCGTTTTCCGGCGGGCTGCTGCGTTCGGTACCGCGCGAGCAGTTCGACGACCTCTTGGTGGGGCAGGGCTTCGACTGTGTAGCCGTTGATGCCCACCATTCGCTGGTTGGCGACCAGGCTGTTGAGGATGGCCTCGTCGGTGGCCTGGAGCGCCGACGCGAAGAGAGGGTTGAGGTCCGTGTCTCGAATGTGACGGAGCTCGGGGAGGCTCTCCGCCTCGGAGAAGCTCCCCGGATTGGCGGTAGAGAATGCCAGGAAGATGTCGCCGGAGCTGTGTCGTCCGATCGAGCCCGACCGGCTCATGCCCAGGGCCATCCTGCGCGCGAGGCGCTTGAGCTGGTGGGGGAGCAGAGGCGCGTCCGTCGCAAGAATGCCGATTATCGATCCGTCGCCGCTCAAAGGGTTGGGGTCGGCGGGCAGGTGCCTGCCGACCGGAACGCCGGAGATGACCAGTCTCTCGCGTCGACCGAAGTTGGCCTGAACGAAGACGCCGATCGTGAATGTCCCCGCGTTCATTTCTACGAGTCGCGAGGACGTTCCCGAACCGCCCTTGTATCCGTAGCAGATCATGCCGGTGCCGCCGCCGACGCTGCCTTCCTCGATCGGGCCGGGAGCGGCCGAGTCCAGCGCCTGGAAGACGTGCTCTTCCCTGACGTGGAAGCCGTTCATGTCATTCAGCCGGCAGTCGCAGGTCTCGGCCGCGACCGGAAGAATGAAGCAGTCGGGGAGTCCCCCGGCGCGTTCCAGCATCCACCTGATGGAGGCGTCGCGGGCCGTGCCGCAGGAGTGCGTGTTGGTGATGGTGATCGGCCCGTCGAAGTGGCCGCACTCCTCGATGAGAATCGACCCGGTCATCTCGCCGTTGCCGTTGAGCACGTGGACGCCGGCGTGAACCGCAACTCGCGCGTCTTCGCGGCCCCGCGGGAGTATCGCGGTTACGCCGGTGCGGACCGGGCCGCGCCCTACGACCAGCGGACCGTCGCCCCGGATGAGCGTGCAATAGCCGATCTCGAGGCCGGGAACGTCGGTGATCGCGTTGAAACGGGCGGGAGTCCCGTCGAAGGCGATGCCGAGGGCGCGGGCTCGGGGACTACCGGAGGGCGTACGGTTGGTCGTTTCGTTATCGGAAGGGTCTGGCGCTGCAGCGGAGGGGGTCATGGTATCGGCGGGAACTTGCCGGTGTCTATGACTTCCTGGGCGGCGTACTTGCTGCGCTTGGTCGGCTTCTGGTCGGTGGCGGCGGCGGCTATTGCGCCGGATGCCTGGGCCTCCAGGAAGGCGCCGACGAACTCGGGGTCGAGTTGCGAGCCGGCCACTTCGCGCAGGATGCCGGTGGCCTTATCGACTTCGAAACCCTTGCGATAGGGGCGGTCGGAGGTCATCGCATCGTAGCTGTCGGCCACCGCCAGGATGCGACTGGTGCGGCAGGACTTGTCGGAGCCCAGTCCGTCCGGATAGCCATTGCCGTCCCAGCGCTCGTGGTGATGTCGTACTGCGAAGGTGACCTCGTCGATGTAGTGGTGGCGTATGTTCTGGACGATCTCGGCGCCCTGGGCGGGGTGGCTCTTGATGATCTCGAACTCGTCCTCGCTGAGCCTGCCGGGCTTGTTGAGCACCGCCTCGGGCACGCCGATCTTGCCGACGTCGTGGAGCAGGCCGGAGAGTTCCACAATCTCGCGGTCGCGCTCGGAAAGGCCCAGGACGTCGGTGATGGCCAGGCCGAAGGCGGTGACCCGCTCGGAGTGACCGCGGGTGTAGTGGTCGCGGGCTTCGACCGCGGCCACCAGCGCACGGATCGCACCAATGAAGACGTCCTCGAGGTCCTCAATGAGCCGGCCGCGCTCGATGTTGACGCCGGCCTGTGCTCCAATGGCGGCGAGAAGTTCGAGGTCGCGATCGGTGAACTTGTGCCGCGCGTCCGTCGTGTCAACGTAGAGCGCGCCCAGGATGGTTTGCTTGCTGAGCAGCGGTACGCACATGACCGAGCGGATCTGTTGCATGATGATGCTGGCGCCCGCCTTGAAGCGATCGTCGCTGGTGGTGTCGCTACTCAGGGTCGAAACCCCGCGGCGCAGGACCTCCTCGACCACCGTGCTGCTGACCTGCAGGCTGGTTTCGGGCTTGCCCGCGTTGGTCATGGCGGCGGCGGGCTGGATCTTGCCGGTCAACGGATCGCGGATGAGAATCGCGGCGCGCTGGGCCTTGGTGGATTCCAGCACCGACTCGAGGACCGCGTCGAAGAGCCTGGAGAGGTCGTGTTCGGCGTTGATCACGCTGCTCACCCGGCAGAGGGTCTGCAGGGCGGCGTGGGCCTGGGCCATCCCGGCATCTGTAACCGCGGTGGCCGGCGAGGACATCATCATGGTCTGGTCGAGTTCCACGACTCGCTCGCTGTAGGCGCCGGTGGGCTTGTCCTTGACCAGGCTCAGCGTGGTGCGCCGCTCGTAGCGCTTGGCGCGAGAGCCCCTGAATTCCACGCGAACGGCCGCCAGGCCGATGCGGATCTCGTCATTGTCGTGCAGATAGCTGGAGACAACCGGCTCGCCGTTGACAAAGGAGCCGTTGGAAGAGCCCAGGTCAGTGAAGAGCACGCGGTCGCCCTTGTTCTCGATCAGGGCGTGAGTGCGGCTTACGCCGTCCTCGACCAGTTGGAAATCGCAGTTTTCGGAGCGGCCCAGCGTGGCCCGGCCCCCGGAGGGAACGTGAAAGCTCTTGCCTTCTGCACGGCCCGAAGTGATCTTCAGTTGTACGGTTATGCTGGCCATTGCCGGGATTATAGCCACGCCTTCTGCGCGGAGTCAAGTCGCTGTGGGACCGGGTCCTGCCGCCGGGGGGCAGCCGGACCCCGGTCATGCCCGCTGTACAGCCTTGACCGTGATGTGGCAAGACGGTATACACCCAACCGGGGCGCCGGCCGGCGTGGGGCGGACTCAAGTGTCGGCATACGGCTTCTTAGGTGCGAAGAGAGCCCCGGTCCGAAACGGCACGAGACTTGCGTGTTATCTGCTGTTAGAATTCCCTGAGTCTCGGCACGGGATACAACGGACGCGGAGGTATCAGTAGATGAGTGCTTGCAGAGCGGTGTTGATAACCGGGCTAAGCCTGGCGATAGTGAGTTGGGCAGCCCGGGCCGGAGAGCCGGCGGGCGGAGAAGAGGCGGCGGCGTCGGCCGAGAGGGGCGCGGACAACGGCGCCGGCGAGAAGTCCGGCCAGGCGGCCAAATCCGGGATGGTCAGTATCGGGAAGGTGCGCTGGTACAAGAAGCCCCGGCGCATCGAAGTCGACGGGTACTTCAGCCACCAGGACAACCTGCTCGAGTTCCTGGCGGTCATCAAAGGCGGCAAGGAGTACGAGAGCCTGCTGGTCTTCGACTGCCGGGCGATCGATCTGAACCTTGCGCTTATCGGGGCCGGATACAAGGCCGCCGGGGGCGTTCGCAAGAAGGGCGATCCCCAGACTCCCAAGGGGGACCCGGTCTACCTTTCGCTCGAGTGGAAGACCGATGAGGGCAAGACCAAGCGGATTCGCGCCGAGGAGCTTCTATACAACCGGGCCACGAAGAAACCCATGCGCAAGACCGCCTGGGTCTTCAGCGGCAGTTCCTTCGTAAAGGTCAAGAACCCAAAGACCAGGAAGACCGAGTACCATTTCCTGGCCGACGAGTACAAGATGCTGATCGCCATCTGGCGCGACCCCGCTGCGATTTTCAACAACCCGCTGGATACCGGTCACGACGACGTATTCTACGTGGTGAACAAGAAGGCCGTGCCGAAACCGGTCAATTACTTCTGCCCGCGGCACCCGGAAGTGACCTCGAAGAAGCCGGGAAAGTGTCCCAAGTGCGAGGTGGGAACGCCGCTGATCCCCAAGGGGCGGCCGGTCACGCTGATACTCGAGCCCGCGCCCAAGGACGCTCTCAAGCCCGAGAACCTCCGTGACGGCGGCGACCAGGCCAGGAACATAGGGGAGGAACCCGAGCCCAAGATGGCACCCGGGACTCCGGCTCCCAAGGCTCCCAAGGCGCCCAGGGGGGCCGAGCCCTCCACCAGCGCCGAAGAGGAGGCTCCCGCGAAGTAGAGCCATTTCGGCCGCGGTCGTAAGGTGTGCGGGGCATGTTGCGCGCCGCGTGCCTCGCGGTCCCGGCCAGCCACGGGCGGTCCCGACGCCTTGTGTCCGACGAGGGTCCCGATGCGCCTCGGTCCTATCGCGGCATGACTTCCGTTCGGGAGTGGTCGGTCCAGCCCGGAGGGGAAGGCGGTCCCGAGTACTTCGAGCCCTGCTGGGTGCCGCGGCGTTCGAGCTCGGCCTGGATGGCTTCGAGGACGCGCAGCTTTCCCTCCCGCCACTTGGGAGCGATCAGGGAGTCGCCCTGGACATCGCCGACGAAGCGTTGCAGCACGGTCCAGGGCGGCATGCGCTCAAGGACGTCCGCGGCCAGCGCGGCGTACTGCTCCATGGTCAGCATGGGGATCTCCTGGCGGCGGTGCATCTTCTCGAGGGTGGTGTCCCGCACCACGTGAAGGTGGTGCAGCTTCACGCCGTCGATGCCCAGGGCCGCGACGCGGTCCGCGGTCTGGCACATCATCTGCGCGTCTTCGCCGGGCAGGCCGAGTATCAGGTGCACGCAGATCAGTATGCCGCGCCCCCGGGCTCGGGCTGCCGCGTCCAGGAACTCCTCGAAGGTATGTCCCCGGTTGATGAGATCCAGGGTGCAGTCGTGAGCGCTCTGCAGGCCGTACTCCAGCCAGAGATGGGTACGGCTGGCGAGTTCCCCGAGGTAGTCCAGGACTTCGTCGGGGGTGCAGTCCGGCCTGGTGCCGAGACTGAGACCAACCACGTCCTCCACGGATAGCGCTTCCTCGTACAGTTCGCGGAGCTTTTCGATGGGCCCGTAGGTGTTGGTGAAGGGCTGGAAGTAGGCAATGAACTTGTTGGCGTGGTAGCGCTCGGCAGCCAGGCGCTTTTCCTTCTCGAGTTGCCGGCTCACGCTCAGCCGCGATCCCGCGGCGGGGCTGAACGAGCGGTTCTCGCAGTATATGCACCCACCGCGTCCCTTGGTGCCGTCGCGGTTGGGACAGGTGAAGCCCGCGTTCACTGTCAGCTTGTAGACCTTGCAGCCGAAGCGCTCCCTGAGGAACTGGCTGAAGGGGTAGAAACGTCTCGCGCCTCTGTAAGTGATGGGCCTGTCCGGCCCGGGGTCTGCATCTGGCATGACCGGCATTCTAACCACCATCAGGCGGTTTGCCAGATACTTAGAACCCCGAGCGAAGTCCGGGGAAGAAGGCGACGTCAGAAGGGCAGCACCTGAAGCTGCGGATGAAACTCTCTTGACTTTGCCGGTCCCGGTCCCTAGCATCTTAGGCGCGCTCGATCGGAGCCAAGGCTCGGCACGTGAGTGACTTGGCGTCGGCCGACGGGCGTTGATTGCGCGAAGCCGTCGTTCTGTCCGGGAGGTGGGATTATGCGCAGGTTGCGCCCCGAAGCATTCCTTCTGTTGCCGGTTGTCTGTCTGGCCGTAGCGTTGTCGGCCTGGGCCGGGGACACAGTCGAGGAGGACCCTGACGCCAGGAAGGTCAGTGGCAAGGTTCCCAAGAAGAAGTTCGACCTGAGCGGCGTGAACACCACCAAGCGGGTGGAGGACCCCAAGGCGGTCCGCAAGCGCAAGGAAGAGGAGAAGCAGAAGAAGGAAGAGGAGATCGTCCGCTACAAGGCGGCGGAGATAGCCCCGGAGGGGCCGCAGGTTGTGCTGCACTTCCCCGACGTCTCGCGCATGTACCGCTCCGCGGAGAAGAGCCCGGTGGGCAGGCTGATGGCCGAGGAAATGCTGGGCCGGGTGTGGAGGACCAAGGTCCTTGCTTCCGTCCGGGAGATCCCTGCTGCGCGCAAGGGGACTCCCACCGGTTCAGGTATGCTGGCCATGATCTCGCGCCTGAAGGAGGTCTGTCAGGGCGAGGTGTTGGTAGCCTTCTACGGCGCTGGTAGCAGCAAAAATTTCCCCGCGGTGCTGATGATTGCGGAGATGGAGGGCGAGGCGCGTACCTCCTTCCGCGATTCGGTGGGCGACATAAGGAAATGGGCCGGCTTCGGGGATGATTCCAGTACCAAGGTGGCCAGCAGCGGCAAGTTCGAATTCGACAAGGTCATCCACGACAAGAAGGTGGTGGCCTGTTACGGTTTCGTCGGAAACCACCTGGTGGTCTCGGTCGGCGAGTCTCTCTATCAGAAGGTGCTGGCGGCGGCCACCAGCAAGGGAGATCACAGCCTGTCGCGCGACGTCGAGTGGAACGCGGCGGTGCGCAAGCTGGGCAAAAACGCCGACATGTATCTCAAGGCCGATTACGAGAAGGCTATGCTGTCCGTTCTGGGACCCGACGCCAAGAAGGAGCAGGTCAAGGCGGTGAAGGCCGCGGCCAAGGGCATTCGTTATTTCGGGGCGGCCCTTAACTTCTCGGCGGGCGCGGTGCGCGAGCGTTTCATCATGGAACTCGAGAAGGACAGCGACATCTTCAAGATGTTGCCCGGCAGTGGCCCGAATACCGCGCTGGCCAAGCTGATTCCCCTGGACGCCGCCTACTACGACATCCAGATGGTCAAGCCGGGTGCCGCGGCGATCTCCTACCGGCGCTCGCTCAAGGGGTTGCCCGAGGAACAGCGCAAACACTTCAATAACGCCATCGACAAGATGTTCGCCAAGAGCAAGCTCTCGCTCGAAAAGGACATTCTGCCGGCATTCGGCGGGCACTTCGCCAGCGCCGTGGTGCTGACCGGTATGGGCGCGACCATGGACTTCGACATCCTGATCGTGGTTCAGCCGGCCAACCGCGAGAAGGTGAAGAATGTCCTGATGGGCCTGGACCGGGCCGGGGGCAAGGAGTTCCGCTCTGACACCTACATGGGAGCCCAGTTGAAGTACTGGGTTCGACCCGAGAGCGAGGGCGGCAAGCCCAAGGTGGCGATCTCCGGCCCCAGGATGCCCTGGATGAAGAAGGCGGCTGCGATGGCTGAGGGGCCGCTGGGTCCCATCAAGGCCTACGCGATAGCCAACCAGTACGTGATCCTGGGAACCAGCGCGCGGGTGGTCAAGCTGGCGGTACGCCAGACCGACCCCGCGGTTCAGAGCTCGTGCATTGAGGACAAGCCCGACTTCCGAGCCGTGCGCAGCAGCGTGGGCGCGGCGCCAAACGAAATCCAGTCCGGCTACCTCGATCTGCGCAGGCTTGCGGAGTTGTGCTACTCGCTGGCTGGCGCGGCGGGTGTCGGGGCGGAACTTCCGCCGGCCGACAAGGTGCTGGGCGAACTGACCGGCATGTTCTGGTCGGTGCGGCGGGAAGCCTCGGGGATCTCGATGGAGGTCAGCAGCCCGACGGGAATGCTGCCGTTGGCCGGGGCCGGTTTCATGGGAGCCTGGGTGGGGGCCATGAACGCGGCGGCGCAGGCCGAGAGGGTGGCGCACACCCGCAAGCTCAAAGCTTGCTGGAGGGGCCTGGAGACTTTCGCTACCGACTTCGGCCGCTACCCGCTCAAGCCTTCGGAGCTCTTCAAGGTGTACGTGGAAGACTCCAGGAACTTCGTTACGCCCGATCAGGAACAGGCCGAGATGCCAGTGAGGATCAAGGAAGCCGCGGATCTCAACACCAAGAGCGGCTACAGCTACGTGAGCGGTCTGAGCCCCAATTCGACAGCCACCACCGTGATCATGTACTCGGCCAGGACTGACAGTCGCGGGCGGCACTGGTGCCTGTTCACCAGCGGCAAGGTGCGGGCGGTTGCGCCCGATGAACTCAAGGGGATGCTGAAGGGGTTCTAGTAGCCGGAAGCGCCCGGATTTGCCGGCCGGGGAGGGGCGGTCGGCGCGGGACGGGGAGTGATCTCACACCGTGAAATGCCCGCGCTGCACAACGGAACTGGAAGAAAAGCGGATGGGAACCGGCAGAGCCGCGGTGTGCCCTTCCTGCAAGGGTGCATGGATTCCTTTCGCAAGCATCGAGTCAGTCATGCCCCGTCTCTCCGAACTGGCTCCACAGCCGGGAACCGAGGGGGTGGGGTGCGGGGTTCCCGGTGAGAAGCTCAAGTGCCCGGATTGCGGCGGGGATCTGGTGGGGGTCAAGAGCGGCGAGTTCCGGGGCGCGGCGGTTCGCACCTGCCTGGTTTGTTTCGGCCGGTGGGTGGACGGCGCCGAGCTCGAGAAGCTCGGCGGGAAGGGGTTCTTCAGCCGGATTCTGGGGGCTCTGATCCCCCGGGGCCGGGCTCCGATGGCGGACGAAGATCTCCCAACAGCGGAGGCGCCTCCTGCAGAGGAGAGCGCCAGGACGGAGACACCAGAGGAAGAAGACCGGGGTTGACATGGTGAGCAAGGACAACGGGAAGCTCCAACGGCTTACGCAGGACCTGATAGCGATGGCCGAACTGGTCGAGCGTAACGTGGACACGGCGGTCATGGCGCTGGTCGACAACAACAGTCGCTTCGCCTACGAGGTCATATCTCTGGACGCAGATATAGACGAAATGGAGATATTCATCGACAAGGAGTGCCTCGACCTGCTGGCCGCCAAGTCGGCGGACGAAGAGACCTTTCGCTTTCTTACCGCGGCAATGAAGATAAACAACGACCTGGAGCGGATCGGCAACCAGGCCGTGACCATCGCCGAGCAGGTTCTGGCCCTTATCCACATGCCCGTCAAAAGACACCGCGGTCCGGATCTCAGCGACATGCTGGAACGCGCCGAGGTCATGGTCCGCCAGAGCGTAGAAGCGCTCATCAACCGCGACGTGGAGCTTGCCTGGCAGATCTGGGATGAGAACGCCGGTGCCGAGGAGGATCTCAGGCGAGTGCTGGATGGCTTGGCCTCTTCACTGGAGACCAGGCCAAAGGCCGCAGGCCGGGCCATGCACCTTGCGCGGGCCGCGATGGCCCTGGGGCGCGTCGGAGAGAAGACCAAGGACATCGCCGAAGAGGTCATCTACATGCGCGAGGGGATCATCGTCAAGCACCATGAGCGCGAGCACCGAAGCCGGCGCAGCGTCGCGCTCAGCGGTGAACCCGAAGACAACTAGCTGCGATCGCCGGAGGAGTTTCCCATGAAGAAGATGCTCTTGCTGTTGCCCGCCTTGATCCTGGCTTCATGCCTGGGGCGCGCCTGTGCCGCGGGGTTGGGTGTGGAAGCCAAGCTCTGGCGTCCGGATCTCGACAGCAAGGTGCGGTCCAGCGAGGACGATATCGACGGCACCGACCTCAGCCTGGAGGGGGACATCAACATCGACTCGGAGGACGATGTTCCCTGGGTCAAGCTCTGGCTGGGCAAGGGCCACAGGCTTACCTTCACGTACATGAAGTTCGAGTTCTCCGGCGAGGACAACCCCGAGCTGAACTTCAACTTCGGGGGCGAGCGCTTCAGGACCAGCGTTGAGGCCAAGGCCAAGCTGGAGAGCACCGTCTACAGGATCGCGTGGGAAGCCGACTGGTGGCACAGCAGGAACTTCCGGCTGGGCACGATCTTCGGAACGGAGATATTCGACACCGAGTTCTCCGTGGAGAACGACGCCGTCGGCAAGGAGAAGGTTGACGTCAGCGTTCCCGTTCCGATCCTGGGGCTCCAGGGCGAGGTCGGCCTGCCGTTCGGGTTCGGAGTCTACGGCGAAGTGGCCGGGCTATACATCGGTTACGGCAAGTTCGAGGGTGGCTTCATCGAGTGGGAACTGGGCGTCAAGTACAGCTTCGGGAAGCAGAAGAACTTCAGTCTGATAGCCGGCTATCGCGCCCTGGACGTAACCCTGGAAGAGGACGACGACAGGGCCAATCTGGAGTTGGGCGGATTTGCCTTCGGGGTCGGTTTGAAGTTCTAGCCGCAAACAATGAGCAGCCCCGCGGCGCGGGGGCCCTGGCCCTCGCGCCGCGTTTCATACCGGGAAGCGGATTTGGCCAAGAAGGTTACAGGCGGCATCTTCGTTACCGGTACCGACACCGGTGTGGGCAAGACCTTCGTTGCCGCGGCGCTGGCTCGGGCCATGTGCGGGCTTGGCATCGACGTCGGCGTGATGAAGCCGGTGGCTTCGGGATGCGTCAGCAGGCGCGGCGCCATGGTTTCAGATGACGCGGAGATTCTGACCGGGGCCGCGTGCGTGGACGACCCGGATGAGGATGTCTGCCCGCTGCGCTTCGCTTTGCCGCTGGGGCCCAGCGTGGCGGCGCGGCGGGAGGGCCGCCGGTTGGACCTGCGCAAGGTTCACGCCGCGCTGGGGCGCCTCCGGAGGCGCCACGAATTCCTGATCGTCGAGGGCGTGGGCGGGCTGGCGGTGCCGTTGAACGGTCGGAAGGACGTCGCAGATCTTGCCCGGGAGACGAAGCTGCCGCTGCTGGTCGTGGCCGCAGACCGCCTGGGCGTGCTCAATCACACTGCGCTTACGCTCGAGTATGCGCGTACTAAGCGGACGGAGGTGGCCGGGGTGGTGCTAACGACGGTAGATCCTTCCCGCGACGTCTCGCGCACCGACAACCCGGCGGAACTGCGTCGCATGGGCGTGCCGCTGCTGGCAAAGCTCGGCTTTTGCCGTTCGATTGAAGGCGCTGCGCGGCAGCTGAAGCCGCTGGCCCGGAGGCTTGTCCCTTGACGGAGATGCTGACCAGTCCCCAGAACGAACACGTCAAGCACCTTGCGAAGCTCCGGAAGGACGGCCGGTTGCGGCGGAGTAGCGGGCACTTCCTGGTGGAAGGGCCGCGCTTCGTGGAGACCGCACTGGAGAGCAACGCAACAGTCGAGGAACTGATCTGGTCCCCGAACCTGGCCGGCGAGGACCACCCCCTGGCGGCCAGGGCTGGGGCCGGGGGGATAGAGATCGTCCGCGTCAGCAAGGACTGCTACCGCAAGATAGCCGACGTGAAGAACCCGCAGGGAATCGCTGCGCTGGTGAAGACTCCCGAGTATGACACCGACCAGGTCCTCTCCGACGCGGAGGGACTCTACCTTGTGGCTTGCGGGATTCAGGATCCCGGCAACCTGGGGACCATGATCCGCGCTGCCGACGCGGTGGGCTGCGCGGCGGTGCTTGTGGTCAGACCCGCCGCCGATATCTTCAACAGCAAGGTGGTCCGATCCACGGCGGGGTCGCTGCTGAACCTGCCGGTTGTGGCCCTCGACGAGGCCGACGCGCTGGCCTCGCTTGCGGCTGCGGGTATCAGGCTGATCCTGGCTGACGCCGCGGGAAATGCCGATGCTCGGACCGCCGACTGGTCGGTGCCCGTGGCGCTGGCCGTGGGATCGGAGGCCCGCGGGTTCAGCGAGACGTTGAGAGGGGCAGCCGCGGCAAGCGTGCGCGTTCCCATGTGGGGGCGGTCCGAGAGCCTCAACGCCGCGGCCGCCGCGGCGGTCTGCCTCTACGCCGCCCGATGGGGGCAGGCGGAGTAGCGCGGTGGGGGAGGCCGAAAGGGCGGAGCCCGCGAAATTGATCGTCGGTGGCATAAGCGGCGACCGGGTCGCGTGGGGCCTTGCACGCGAGCTGCTCCTGGAGCGCTACGGGCCTTTGGAGTTCGAGGCCGGTCCGATTGCCTTCGACATGACCGCCTACTACGAGGGCGAAATGGGCAAGGGCCTTTTCCGCTGGCTGGTGAGTTTCGAGCAGTCGGTGGGCCAGAGCGAAATCGCCGGGATAAAGCACGAAACCAACCGCCTGGAGGCCGGGATCGCCGCGAAGCGGAACTGGCCGGTGTCGCGCCCGGTGAACCTCGATCCCGGCTACGTGACGCTAGGAAAGCTGGTCCTGGCCACTACCAAGGACCAGGCGCATCGCATCGCGGTGGGCGAAGACATCTACGCCGAAGTGACCCTGCGTTTCACCGGCGGCAGGTTCGAGCCCAACCCCTGGACTTACGCCGACTACCGTCAGGAGAGCTACCTGGAGTTCTTTGCGAAGGTCCGCGAGTCGCTGCGGGCCGAGTTGCGCGCCTAGATGGCCGTTGACAATGCGTACCGAGCTACCGGTTGGGCAACTTGGCCAATGAAGAGAACCCAGGAGACCGCCATCCTACATGACCTGCATCTTCCAGCTGTCGGCCTGCTCCGCCGGCCGTTCTCTTGAGGACTGAGGCCGGGCCTACTCCTCTTCCCAACGGCGAGCGGCGACCCTGGCGGCGGCGAGCTTCAGCAGTTCCTTGCGACTGCCGGCCTGGCGCACCATCCTGAGGAACGCGTCGCGCGTGCCCGCGGCGGTCAGGGCGTCCCAGAACTCCTTGCGGGTCAGAACGCCCTTGCGAAGCGTAAACGGCGCGAAGGCGTCGACGGGGATGAGGTAGTCGGACTTCGCCAGAGAACCCCGGGGGGCCTTCTCCCAGTTGTCGCCCTCGCGGCGCAGATGAGGCGGGTGTACGTATTCCACTTCGAGCCGGGCCAGGCGCACTCCGACCACGGACCAGTGAGTGACTTGGCCGGCGGGGCCGACAGCAACAGGCACACAGATGCGAGCGTCCGGTTTGAGGTCGGGATCCCTGCGGAAGCTCTCTATCCAGTTGAGCGCGGCCTGCCGGCAGGCCGCGAGGTCGACTCTCTCGCCGGAAGCCAATTCCGGTTTCAGGCCCACATCTTCACAGCTCACCAGATAGAGACCGTAGAAGAGACTGCGCATGAACCTGAGTTCGGTGTCGAAGTCGTCGTCGCGTTCGCCGGCCTTGCGTTCGCGGATCTGGCCGTAGGACCAGGTTACGCGCGTGCCGTACATCTCCTCGAGGTCGATGCCGAAGGCGGAAAGAAGCAGGTTGCGGACGAAGTCGTAGGCGCGCGCCGTTCGCAGGTAGTAGGTGGGGGCCGGTTCGAGGCGCAGCCGGGGCGCAACCCGGAGGTTGCCCGCAAGGACCGCGGATTTCGGCACCTTCGTCTGGCGGGCGTGGGTTTCGCGCCGTCTGGCGAGCATGGCCTTGAATGACTCGAGCATACGCTGTTTGTAGCGAGCCGAGAAGATCAGCTTGCCCTTCTCGGGGCCCTTGCCGGGCAGCAGCAGGGGCTCGAGGGCGAACACCTGGTGTTCGTACCAGCCGGCGTTCTTGCGGGGAGCGAGATCGATCTCGCCGCTCCTGATGCGCTTGACCAGCTCGCGCATCAGCGCCTTGCCCGAGGCCAGGCCGAGGCGCTCGAGCAGCTCGGCTTCTCGGCAGGTTGAGGGTGGCAGGAAGCTGACCGTCGCCCGGCGCGTGCCGTGTTTCTTCGAGGCGGCCGAAAGCGCCTCGGTTGTCAGCTCGCCCTCAGGGAGCTGGTCGAGCGACAGGCAGACGTATGGGCTGGTGAGCCTGCGAAACAGGCCGACGAGCTTCATGTAGTCGGCCAGCAGCTTCTTGTCGGAGCGGAGTGCCTTCGACAGGGCCGCCGCCACTGCGAGCTCACCCTCGGTGCTGAGTTCCCTCGCGAGGAAGCGTTCGGTGCGGAAGAGGGACTGCAGCTCCTTGTTCCAGTTGTAGAAGCCGACCGGGCGGGATGCGAACTCGTCGGCCATGAATGCGTCATGCAGCTTCCGGGCGCGGGTGTTCAGCTTGCGCTCGGTTATGCCCGCGAGGGTGCTTGCCGCGGCAATGAACTCGGCTGCGTCGCCGGAGAGCCTGGGCCAGAGCCTTGCCAGGATGCTCTCGATGCCCGCCAGCCTGCCGCTGACACCCTTGAACGCCGCGAGGTCCACCGCCGCATACAGCGAGTCGTCGAAGACCTTGCACTTGCTGTCGAGGAGGTTGACCGAGGGAATCACCTCCTTGCCGCCGAAACTGACCGCACGGTCGTAGGTCGGGTATATCTTCTCGAGGTGGGCTTCCCTGCCGGGGCGGATGGGGCGCAGGTCGAGGCGCAGGACTGCCGCGCTCTTGTTGATCTCCCAGCCTTCGTACCTGCGGGAGTCAACCAGCGTCTCGTCGAAGGGGGGAGGGGAGTCGGGAGCGGGGTCGTCCTTGAATATCGAGTCGGGCTTGGGCTCGGGGTCAAGGTACTCGCTCACGTAAGCCGGCGCGAACGCGATATAGGCGACGGTACCGCCGACTATCAGCAGGGCGACGACGATCGCGATTGGCAGTTTCTTCATGGGGTTTCCTCCGGGCGCCATTGTATCGTTACGGCAGCCGACCGCGCAAATGCCGGCAGGACTGGAAAATGCACTAAGCAAGGGTAAGCTTGCTGCCTTGAGGCGTAACCGCCGGGCCAAATGGAGAAGAGATGTCGGAAACGCAGAGCGACAGGCTGGGAGAGGTGCTGGCAGGGGCGAAGGGACTGATCTTCGGTCTCGACGGCGTGCTGGTCTCGACCGATCGGCAGAAGTACGAGAGCTACCGGCGGGCTATCGACCCGCTGGGGGCTGACATCTCCTTCGAGTTCTACGCCACGCTGATCGGCAAGTCGCGGATGGATACCTGCCAGGCGATCGTGGACTACTGCCTCCTCGACATTTCCGCAGGGGAGCTGGCCGATCTGCGGCAGGCGGAGGTGGCGGCGGTCTTCGCGGAGTTCGGCATGGACGTGATCAGTCCGGCACGGAAGATGCTCGCGGTGCTGCCCAGAGGGAAGTACAAGCTGGGGCTGGTCTCGAGTTCCACGCGCGAGCGGGTCGATGTTGCGCTTGAAGAGCTGGACTTCGACTTCGACTCGGTGGTCTCCGGCGAGGGGCTTAAGCCCAAGCCGGCGCCCGACCTCTATCTCAAGTGCATGGAAGAACTTGGCGTAGAGCCCGACAACACGGTGGTCTTCGACGATGCCGAGAACGGCATCGTCGCCGCCGACGCCGCGGGATGTCGTGCGGTGGCCGTGCCCACCGAGCACAGCCGCGGCCAGGATTTCTCCAAGGCGCTGATGACTATCGACTCGCTCTGGCAGGCCGGCGAGTTCCTGATCTAGGATATGGCGCCGGGTGCCGGGCGCCCAACACCCATACCCGACATCCAGGAAGGCGTCACAGCGGCAGCTTGACCGGTGCGCCGCCGGCCCTTGCTGACCTGTAGATCGCGTTGATGATCTCGACGCTCTTGCGGCCCTCGGCGCCGTCGACCAGAGGCTTTCCCCCGTCGAGCGCCTTGACGAAGTCCTCGAACTGTTTCTGGTGGCCGACGAAGCTGATGGCCTTGGGGTCGCTCTGGCCCCCGCTGGATTCTCCAGCGGCGAACCTGTCGCGGATGGCCGCGTCCTCGGCGGTCTCTTCGGCGAACTCCCACTGCTTGAGGCTGTCCTGTTCGAGGATCATAGAGCCCTCTGTGCCGCAGACCTCCAGGCGCTTGAGTTGCCCGGGATAGGCAGCGGTGGAGCCCTCGATCACTCCGATCGCACCGTTCTCGAACTTCAGAATCGCGGCGGCGACGTCCTCGACTTCGATGCGCTCGTGTGCCAGGCAGTCGGTGCGGGCGACGATCGACTCCACCGGCCCCATGAACCACTGCAGGAGGTCAATGGCGTGTATCGACTGGTTCATCAGCGCGCCGCCGCCGTCCAGGTCCCAGGTGCCGCGCCAGGCGCCGGAATCGTAGTAGTCCTGGGTTCGCCACCACTTGATGTAGGCGCTGCCGAGGGTCAGCTTGCCGAATCTGCCCCCGTCGATGCTGCTCTTGACCAGCATGGCCGCGTCGGCGAAACGCGAGGGGAAGACCGTAGCCAGCTTGACACCGGCCTGTTGGCAGGCGGCAAGTATCCCGTCGCAGCGCTCGGGAGTTATCTCCAGGGGCTTTTCGACGACGACGTGTTTGCCGGCCGCGGCCGCCTTGCAGGCAGGGTCGAGGTGCAGTCCCGAGGGCGTGCACACCGTGACGATCTGGAGATCGGGATCGGCCAGGAAGGCGTCGATGTCTGAATAGGCCTTGCCGCCGTGTTCGGCGCAGAAGCTGTCCGCCTTGGACTGGTTGCGGGAGAAGGCCGCGACCAGCCTGCCGCCGGTCATGGCGTCGATTGCCCTGGCGTGAAACTCGGCGATCATCCCGAGGCCAACGATGCCGAATCCGTAGTCTGCCATCCGTGCACGCTCCTTCCGCTGTGAGGTCGGGAAGGAGGATAGTCTCCGGGATGGTTTTTGCAAGCGCCCCGTCGGTCAGGAGGGCATCCGCTATCGCCAGAGGCCGTGGTGGGCGCGAAGCCATGCGGCCAGTTCGCGCCCGGCGCAGTCGCGGGGCGCGTGCGGGAATCTGTCGCGGAACCGCTTCTCGAAGGCCTGGGGGCTCAGTTGCGAGAACTTCAGAACCTGATGGTCGCTGGCACGTTCGAACTCGAAGGCGCGTCTGGTGGTGCGTTCCGCGAGAATCTTCCCGCGGACCAGTTGGAGTTTCTCGCCGTCGTACCACTGAAGGACGTCGCCAACGAGGCGTGAGCCGATGGAGAGGAATCGGCCGTAGAGCCCCATGTCCACCAGCGCGACCAGCTCTTCGGAGGGACCCAAGGAGTCGTCCTTGGAGCTGAGGCCTCAGTCGTTCTGAACCGGGGCGCCGCCGCGCTGCTTGCGATTTTCCTCCAGGAAGGCCTCGGGGTCGGCCACCTGCCCGGAGGTCTCGCGGTGGTGGCGCAGCTTGAACTCAACGAATTCGCGGATGCGCCGGCGGTCACGCAGCTTGGCATTGACAAATCGTACACCCAGCTGGAAATTGCCGGATTCTCCGCGGTCGTAGACACGGACCAGTTCGCACTCGCCCTGCAGGTCGGCCAGCTCCGGTACGTCGACGATGCCCAGGCGCAGGCTGAAAGGCTTGAGCGGCAACATCATCATCCCGGTGCGGATGTCGCTGAGCAGCGCGCCGCCGATGCTGAGGTTGGTGATGATGGCCTCGCCCTCGTCGAAGAGCGAGCCGTCCTCGTTGAGCAGCTCGATCCTGGCCTTGGCGTTGATGCGCACGCGGCCGTACTCGCGCTTGAAAGGCCGGCGAATCGCCGTGAAGTCGTAGCCGAGGCGCTCGGCTGTGCGAAAGATCAGCTCGCGGGTCTTCTCGCTGGCCGAGTAGCGCGGGTCGCGATTGAGGACCTTTGTCACCGTGCTGCGATCGATACCCAGATACTCTGCGATGTCCTTCTGGCTGACTGCCATCTCATCCTCTCCTTATCTTTAGCGGTTCCTTGCCGGCACAAGCGGCTTCGGGTTGTTTGCGGGGTGCCATCGGAAAAGAGGCGGCTGCGGGCGCGGGTGGCTCTCGGCGACCCGCAAGGGGCCGCGGAGCTTGAGACCCGCGCGCCGGGGCTCGCCGTGAGCGGTCTCTGTCTCGAGGCGGGCGACGCGTTCGCCTCGCCATCAGTCCGCATCCTCTGCCGAGCGTGGGGGGCCGACGTAGAGCCTGCTGACCGCCACTTCGGTCTGATCATCGTCTTCGGCGCCGCCGGCCTGTAGGTACAGGCGGACCGGTTCGCGCGCCAGCAGCGCGGTCTCGCGGGGCGTAAGGGCCATTTCGGCTACGCAGAGACCGCCGGCGAAGATGCGCAGGCGGTAGCCCTGCTTGATGAAGCCGATCTCGCACTTGCCGCTGTCGGGGAACAGTCGCTTTCTCACCAGCGCGGACTCGCTCCCCAGCGAGGCGCAGCCCATCGTTCCACTCAGCGGCCGGAGGTGCCGTACCATGCTGCTAAACGCTGCCGATGCGGTATGCGGCTCAGGCACGATGGAAAATGTGGCGCAGGAGGCCTTGCTGTCGACCATCGCTTTTCCGAAGGAAATTCCGATGATGCCCCCGGCGGGCATCGCTACCCGGGCGGAGATCTCCAGGTCTCCGGTCCACTTGACCTTCCTGGCCTCGAGGCAGTGGAGCCGGGCGTCGCGTTGCAGGCGCAGGATGCCTTCGGTGTATCGGATGCCGCGGGTGGCGCGCTTGCCGCTGATGCCACTTCGCAGGATGAAGTCGCCGGCGAAGGAAGCGATCCGAGCGGGGGTTGTGAAACGGTAACTGGTGGCGGTGTGCTCGGCGGACCGTGGCGCCGCGTAGGGAGGCTTGAAGTTCACAAGCTCCAGGACCAGGCGCGGGCGGCGTTCGGCCATCTGCAGTATCGCTTCGCTGCTGGCAAAGGCAACCGGTTTGGCAATCTCTTTTCCGGTCAGCATGAAGCCGTAGTTGCGTCTTCGGCCCTGCAGAACCTCTCTTACCGCTGTGGTCACGTCCAGGCTGAGCCAGTGGCCCGCGTCGGGGAGCTTCGCCTCGTCGAGCACGCCAGGGCCCTTGCCCAGGTCGAACGCGGTGTCGACATCGCCTCCCGGGGTCTTCCATGAGTAGTTGCCGGTGGGGCCTCGCAGAGCGTGCAGCCAGGTGGCACCGGTGGCACCGGTGGCACCGGTGGTGCTCCTGGCGGCAGTTCCCGAATGCCACCTCGAGGCCAGGCAGCAGGCGCGGATCTTGCGAGCCTGCGTGCTCCCGCGGACGCAGAAGAGCTCAAGCTTCGCCGAACGGAGCTTGGGGCCGCGGGGCAGCGAAGCCAGGTTGAAGTAGAGGAGGGCGCGGCTGCTGCTACTGACGACGGTGAGTTCGCGGGAGTCGCCGAACGAGGTGTTCTTGTGAGGGCCATGGCGGACCGACGTGTCCATGGCGCCTCGAAAGTACCCGATCCCCAGATCCCAGGCGGGAGATCCGTACTGGAGGGTGAGCTTGCGGACGCTCGCGGCAGCGGCCGCGGCAAGAGCGGCTGCGGCCTTCTGGCGCAGTGTGCCGACCCTGTCGCGGTTCTCAGCGAGGGTCCTGGTGGTGTCGTAGGGGCCGCTCAAGAGGCTGTCGGCCGCACTTGCCGCCTGCTGCCAGCGTTCACCCCTGATGTGCGCTTCGAGACTGCTCAGGAGGCGCCTGGCGACTTGTTCCACCTCGGAGGACCTGGTGGTCGAAGGCGTAGCAGGCTTGCCCGGATACCGTTTCGGGTCGAACTTCCACCGCTTCACCAGTCGGGACACTATCTTGAGGTCCGTGGCGGTCGCCAGTTTGTCCCTGCTGACGAAAACCACCAGCCGGAAGGCGTCGGCCCTCTTGGCCGGTGACCAGGACAGGCCGGCATTCTTCAGGACCTGTTCGCAGGGCCATGAGGCGATGCTGACGGAGAAACGCTCCTTTCCCCGCTTGCGCGTGACGGCCACAGTTCCGGCCTGGGTGTCGAATCCGTCGAAGGTCCCGGTTATCGATCGCTTGTGAATCCGGGAGTAGACCTCGATGCGCTCGCCGAGCTCGCCGGCGCGCAAGCGCCGGTCCAGTTTCCGGAACCTGGCACTGACCGCGTCGTAGACAGACGCGGCCGTCTCCAGATCCGCCAGTTCGAGCTGCATCTCCCGGGCGATCTCCGGGGCGAGATCGGGTGTGAGTGCGGTCATTCGGGCCCGCGTGGAGGTGTGGGTGCTGGCCGCCTCGCGGAACTTGCGCTCGGCCATCAGCCTGCGGAAGCGCGGCAGGAACTCGGCGAACAGCTTCTCCACGGCGGTCGCCGCCGCCGCGCGGGCGACAGACTCGCGCTTGCTGATAGAGGCCAGATGCTGCCTGAGGCCGGTGGTCACGTCCGGCAGGCCGAAATCCGCGGCGACGCGCACGGTTCTGCGCGCGCCCGAGTAGTCACCGGCTTCCAGGAGCCTCCTGGAGTCGGCCAGAAGCGTCTCCCAGCGGGCGAGGCCGGCGGCTTCGCACTTCTTAATCTCGGCTTCGGCGAGTCGGAGAGCCGTGGGCTCGTGAGCGTAGCTGAAGTCCGATGGTAGAGTTCGGAGGAGCGCCACGGCGCTGCCGTAACGTCGGGCGGCAACCAGCTTGTGTGCCTTCTTGCGCAGGGGTTCGAAGGCTTGCGCAATGGCTTCGTCCAGCAAGGCCTGGAGTTGCGCCGACCGACCGGCGGCGCGCAGGCCCCAGGGGCTCCTGGGCCCGGCGTGCCTGGCGACCGCTTCGAAACGCTCAATCTGCCCGCGAAGATCATCTTTGTGCTTCTTGGCCCAGTCCTCGGCACGCTCGAAGCGCGCCTGGTCGGCAACTTCCCTTCTGTCGGGGCCGCCAGGGTTTGGCAGCCCGGGCCTGTGGGGATCCTTGCGCTCGGTGCGCTTTCTGGGGGGGGGCTTCAGTCGGCGCGTTGACCAGTGATATAGACCGCCGCCGGCCAGTGCCAGTACGAGGACGGCGATTGCCGCGGCTATCTCCCGGGAACGTCGTCGTGACGCCGAGGCAGTGCGCAGCAAGCGCGTGTTGAACCTGCCGGTAGGCTGGCGGCGCCGCGTTCTGCGGGTGGCGGGCGGAGTTTCAGGCGCGCGGCGGGTCACGGCGTGGACCGGCGCCTGACCTGCTGCGATCATCCGCAGGTCCTCGGCTACCTGGTTCACGGACTGGTAGCGATCGTCGGGCTGCTTGGCGACCATCTTGTCGATGACCGCCGAGAGCTCCGGGCTGACTGCGGGCGAAGCCTCGGCCGCCAGCGGCGGTGGATCCTCAAGGTGCCTGGTCATGATCTGGAGCGGGTTGTCGCCGGTGAAGAGCGGCCGTCCGGTGACCAGGTGAAAGATAGTGGCCCCGAAGGAGTAGATATCCGCCCGGGGGTCAATGTCCTGCCGGCCCCTGGCCTGTTCCGGCGAGATGTAGTAGGGCGTGCCCACGGCCATGCCGGCCTGGGTCAGGGAGACGTCGTCCTCGGGGTTGGAGGAGCGCGCCAGACCAAGGTCGCAGAGCTTGGCGGTTCCGTCGGCGGCTATGAGAATATTCTCGGGCTTGATATCGCGGTGGATGATGCCGTGGTCGTGGGCGTGTTGCAGGGCTTCGGCGATCTGCAGGGCCACGTCCAGGACCTCTTCGACGGCTATGCCCGAGGGGCTGGCGGCCAGCTGGGCGGCGCTGCTCGGGCCGTCGACGAACTCCATGGCCAGGTAGTGGTAACCGTCGGCCTCTCCGACCTCATAGCCGCTCACGATGTTGGGGTGGTTGAACCTCGCAACCGCCCGGGCCTCGCGGTAGAAGCGGGCGATGAAGTCCATGTCCCGCGCGAGACGCTGGGGCAGAACCTTGAGTGCCACGATTCTGTTCAGGGACTTCTGGCGCGCCTTGTAGACCGCGCCCATCCCGCCCGTGGCAATGCGTTCAAGCAGTTCGTAGCCCCCGAGCATCTTGGCGCCCGAATCGCCGGACTGCTCGGCCAGAATCTGGTCAACCTGGCTCTGGGTCGCCATGCCCAGGGATACGAGGAGATCACCGAGTGGCGGCGCAAGCCCTTCCTGCAGTCGACGGCGTTCCTGCTCACGGAGGGCGCGGGCCAGCTCTTCGCGAGTGACGAAGTGGTGAGCAATCGCCAGTCTTCCGAATCGGACATCTTCTTTGCTGGCCATGGCCCCAAGCCCCGTCGAAGGGTACGCGTTTCGTGCGCTTGTGCACTAAGTGCAAAACCACAATACAATGTACTGCAGCAGAAGAAGGAGTCAAGTTGTTCCTGCACATTGTGGCGCACCTTGTGCCGCACGCTCGGAAGCGGGGGTTGCACAGGTGCTGCAGGTCAATGGAAAGAGAGTGTGTCTGACGGGCTATCCAGGAGGTCCATAGGTGCGTGCTGGTTCAGACGAGTTCGATTGATCCGGCCAGAAGCGAGTCCAGAACTCGGCTGGCCATCTCGCGGCAGGCGACAACCAGGCGGCGGTTATGTGATTCCGCCGCCTCGTAAAGCTTGAGCACTTCAGCTACTACGGTGCTCGGGATGTGCTCGACCGCATAGAGGTCCAGGAAGAGCTCAGGCTGGCCGGTGGCGAGCAGCGCGGTGCAGGCGATTGAGAACTGGCCTGCGTCGCACATATCCAGATTGTCCGCGAGCACGGCAAGCGTGGCTCGCTGGGCATCACCGCTGACGGTGATCCTGAAGCGTTCGTCGACCAAGTGTGTGTTCCCCGTCCCCGAGGCAATATAGCTCATGTTTGCAATATGGTCAATAGGTGCAGAGCTTTTAGAGTGAAGATCTTGCGAAAAGGGTACTTGGCGCACGTGTGCGCAGCGCTGGAGGAAGCCTTCTTGGTGCTATTCCGAACTGCTGATGCTCTCGTAATACCTCTTCACCAGTTCCTCGTAGCCGGTGGGTACTCCGCCGTCCATCGCGTCGTAGAGTTGCTCGCGTAGCCTCTTGGGCAGCGCCCGCGAGTTTTCGCGGCGTACCTGACTGGTCGCTGCGGCATAATCGCGGGTGGTCTTGAGGCCTGTGAGCAGCACGTTCCGCTTGCGCGAGACGTTGGCGTAGTGGCCCTTCTTGATCTCGCTCTGAACGTTCTTCATGAGCGAGATGACCCGGTCTATGTCCGTGGTGGGGTGGTTGCGCAGCTTGAGCTCCAGGCGGATGCGTTCGGCGCGACTGAGGATCTGGGCCTGCTTGCCGGCCAGTTTTCCCGTCTTGGCGTTCGTGTCGGGAGGCGGTGGGCCCTCAAGGCCGTCGCCTCCGGATCCGCCGACCTTGCCGCCACCGGTTGAGCCCCCGGCTGAGTCCTTGCTCTTGTCGTCGATCTGGCCCTTGAGGAACTGGTCCGGGGTCAGGCGCGTGGGGGTCTTGCGACCGCCCTTGCCGGTCGCCTGGTTCTCGACGAACTCGCCGGAGGCTTTGCCGGTGCGGCCTTCGCCCGAGCGGCCGGAGATCTCGGAAGAGTTGGGCAGGCGATTGCCGGTAACGCCCTGGGCGCTCATGTTGCTGATGGGGCCGTCCGAGGCGTCCCAGCCGGCACCCTTGTCCAGCGAGTCGGTCCAGGAGCTGGTGGTGTCCTCCATCTCCTCGAAGACGTCCTCCTGCTGCTCCATGAGGTCGCCGATAAGGTCCTCGATCTGCTCAGGCAGCTCGGCCATCGGGGCCTGGTTCTCCGAGAGAGGCTCTTCCATCTCCCACTTCTGGCGGTCTGGCGTGTCAGGCAGCCACTTCTCGAGGTGGGTGGTCAGGGCCTCGGCGCTCTCCAGGCCCGCCTGCTCCACCGGCACGGGCAACGGCTTGGAGTTCTTGGTCATGGCGTCCTTGGCCTTCTCGACCTCGACGTAGGTTTCGATGAGCTCCTTGATGAGTTTGGGGTCGGTGAAGTCCTGCTTGTGCAGCTTGCTCAGGTCCGAGTGCGCGTCCTTGAGGAACTTCTCCCACTTGTCCTCGGTGGCGCGCAGGGCCTCCATCTTCTTCTTGTCTTCTTCGGTGAGATCCTCGACCGGGCGCTTGGCCAGCTCGTTCCAGGCCTCCAGCAGCTTCTTCTGCTCGTCCATGAACTCCTTGAGTTTGTCGTGGAGGTCCTTGAGCTTCTGCTGCACGTCTTCGGGCAGGTCGGAGGCTTCCTTGTCGTCCTCCTTGACTGTCTGGGCCTCGAGATCCTGCATTATCTGCAGGAGATCCTTGAGGCGGCGGATCACCTCGTCCTGGCTGGCCAGAAGGGCCTTGCGGGCGATAGCGTTGCCCGCGGCGGCCGGAGAAGAGGCCAGGCCCGCTGCGGCCCTCTGGGCCGCGAGCTCCGGGCCGGAGGCCAGCAGAAGCACCGCGGCGTGCACCTTGCGCGAGGTGGCGTCGTCGGTGGGAGCCAGTTCCGCCGCGGCCAGAGTGTCCCGGCGGATGGTCGACTGCCGGGAGTGAAGTGACTTGCATCCGGCGAGCAGCTGTGCCTCGGCGATGGGCTTCCCGAAGAGCGCCCCGGCGCCGGCGCGGGCCGCCTGCTGCTTCTCGAGGACCTGCCGCAGTCTGGCGATGAACTGGGCCATGTCCTTGATTCTGCGGGCCCTGGCCACGCTGGGGTCTATCAGCCTGATCTGGAAGGTGGGGCTCTTGGCGGTCTGCAGGCGGTCAGTGGCCTCGGCGTAGTAGTAGACCACGTCCCCGGGGTCGAAGTCGCGCGGGGAGAGCTTCCAGCTGATACCGCGCTGCACCGAGCGGGGGGAGGGCAAGGCGGTCCATTCGGCGAGCTTCTGGAGTTCGCCGCCCCGGTTTCGGCGGAACAGCAGTCGCACGCTCTTCAGGCCGTAGTCGTCGGTGATCGACAACGCCAGGGGCAGTGCCTTTCCGACCGGGAGTTCCAGGTCTTTGCCGGGAGCGGTGATTCTCGCTTGCGGCGGGGCGTCGGGCAGGGCGACTATCGGGTAGCGCGGTGGATTCAGGTTGCGATGGCCGCTATCGTCTTCGATGGTTATGGAGTAGCTGCCAGATTTCTCCACGGTGAAGCTGGTTTCCAGCCCGCTGGAGGCGTAGGGCAGGTTCTGCCTGCTGCCGTCCCCGAAAGCGACGTAGCCGCCCCTGACCTTGCGATTGGTGTGGGCGACCAGGCGAACCTCGGTCCCCCGAGGCACGCGGATCTCGCGGTTGGCAACGTTGAGGAGCTTCACACGGGCGCGCCCGGTGTAAGCGGGATACCGGTAGGCGAGATCTACGCGCGTGACCGCCGGTCGGGGCACCACGCGCAGGCTGTAGTACCTCGACTGGCTGTCGCCGATCTCGACCCGGTAGCGGATTTCGCGTTCGAGGCTTCGGATCACGTAGGCGTAGGTCACGCCGTCGCCGGATTCCATCCGGCGCGAGAACTCCGAGCCGTCCTGCTCTCTGTAGTAGAGCCGACCGGCGGGATGGCGCGGCTCGCCGGTGGGCGCGATTTGAACTTGAATCGCGACCTCGGATCCGGCGAGCACTGTGGCGTCGCCCGGTTTCACTTCGAGGATGTCGACGCTGCCCACGCGGGGGACGAACGTGCCCGGCATCAGCAGACGCTTGAAGGCGCTGCCCATCCGCGCGGGAGAGGCAGCAAACGCCAGGATCAGCACGCCGAGGGCGGCGCCGGCGCAGATGGCCTGGCGCTTCATGGTCCGGCGGTCGACGGTTATTCCCGGGTCCAAACGGGCGCTCTCGGCGAGCGCCTGGCGCATTGCGGCTTCGGCCAGGGCCGGCGCGGGAGTCGGTGCGGAGGCCAGCTGCAGGCTGCCGATCAGCAGGTTACCGAGGCGAGGTTGCTTGATCTCCACCATGCGGGCGACCTGCTCCAGCGGCACGCGCTGCAGCATGGGCCAGGCGATGAGCAGCGTCACTGCAGCTGCGAGGGCCGATAGCGAGCCGACCAGCAGCGCCCAGCGAACCGCGTCGGGGAAGCGGAACAAGGTTTCGGCCCCGACCAGCAGCAACAGAAGGATAGAAGCCGACGCTGTCAGCTTCATGCCCCCGCTCAGCACGCGGCTGGTACGCCAGCGGTCGCGCACGTAGGCGAGCTTGTCGGAGAGAATCAACGCCCCGCGTTTCAGCTTTCTTGACAAGTGGTGGCCCTCGCAGACCGGACCCCGCGTCCCCCCATGCCGGAGCCAGTCGGATCAGGATTCCCGCCTTCAGGAACAACCAGCCGAAGCGTGAGTCACTCCTGGCGTCATCAGCGGCTGCCCTTCAATGTCATCTAACGAACGGCCGACGGCGGCCTTTGGAGCAATCGGAGCCTGGGCCAGCTCATCGGTCAATTGGACTTGATTAGCGGGATTGTGCCCGTATAATCCTCGCCTGCAACTCGAAGCGGCCGTGGCGGAACTGGCAGACGCGCTAGCTTCAGGAGCTAGTGGGCTTCGGCCCATGGTGGTTCAAATCCACTCGGCCGCACCACGCCAACAAGGGAGCCGCCTCCGGGCGGCTCCCGGTCTTTGCAGAGATCGCAGCCGGCATCGGCTCGGGGTTCGTGCATATGCACATTGATTGAACATGAGGGAACGCGGAGTTCGGCGCGACATCGCCTTGCTGTATGATATGCGCCCCTGCAAGGCACACGATAAGGATGGATGGGGAATGTTGCCGAGAGGTTATCAAGGTTCTCTTGGGGCGTTACCGGGCCATGCTCAAATTGATGTGGATTTGGCTTGACATCGGGGTGGCACCGGAGGTTTACTGTATGCAGGAGCGTGGGATCAGGTCCCCGGAAGGGGACGGGAAACCGAGTCCTGGCCGACGGTCGACCCGGCCATGGCTTCTGGACAGAGAGGGTCGAGAGGAGGTGAGCAAGCATGAGAAAACGCAAGGGATTTACCCTGATCGAACTGATGGTGGTGATCGCAATCATCGGTATTCTCATCGGGCTGCTTTTGCCAGCCGTTCAGAGGGTCAGGGAGAGCGCTCGTCGCGCCACGTGCAAGAGTAACCTGCGCCAGATCGGCCTGGCTATTCACATGTACGCGGACGACAGCGACGAAATCTTCCCCAACGCGACTACACAGGCCTCCAAGGATCATGCCTCGCGCAGTTTCCAGGCGGCCGAGCCTGCAGACGGGGACTTGCTGGGTACCAAGTCGCTGCAGCTTCTGTCTCCGGACTACGTCGACAACCCGAAGATCTTCAAGTGTCCTTCGGGCCAGGCCGACTACAAGGAGATGGGGAAGGGCGAGACCGTCACCGCGACAAGTAGCAGCTACTGGTACGACCCCCGGCACCGGGCGACGCACGCTGGTTCGGTGGTCATCGTCGGTGATAAGAAGGGCTCCGGCGAGTCCTGCAAGTCGCACGGCGGTTCGGGGGGCAACTTCTGCTTCGCCGACGCGCACGTCGACTGGCAGCGCAAGCCAAGCGGCACCAACAAGCTGACGACCGACAAGGATACCGACCCGTCGGGAGTCTTCTATCCGGGGACGGCAGGTTACGAACACGACACCTGCCTGGTTCAGTAGTACGCCCCAGAAGTAACCCACGCTCTGCGGGGCGGCCCATGCGGGCCGCCTCGCTTTTTTGGGCCGCAAGGGGTAGAATCCCGTTATGAACTCCGAGTCCGATCGCGTCGCATTGCCCGTGGCGGTCGCCTTTGGTGCGGGTCTGGCGGTCGCGGCGCTGGCCTGGTACGGGAAACTCAGGCACCCCTCCTACATCCGGCAGGTGCTGCTCACCGGTATCCTGGCGCCCGCTGCTCTGACCGTGGCCCTGTTGCTGCTGGGGCCTTCGCTCTCCGGCCTCAGGGCGGCGCTCGGCGGCACGTGCGCCGCGGTCTTCTTCGCGGCCGTATGGGCGCACGCCGGGATTGCCTGGTTGTCCCTGCTGTGGACCTCGAATGCCGGGGCGACGCTTGACCGCGCGGTGGTGCTGACCACGCTGGCGGTCTGGGGCAGCGCTTGGCTATTGGCTTCGCGCGGGTCGCGCTGGAAGTTCATGGCCGCGGCCTTCTTCGTGGTGACCGGCCTGGAGGCCTTCACCGGCGCCAGCAGCCACCTCGCCCAGATGTCGCTGGGCACCGCTCCGGCGCGGCTCAGCGCGCCGATAGGCAACGCCAATACCGTTGCGGTGCTGATGTTCTTCCCGATTCTCGGGGGAGTTGCTATCGTGGTCGCCTCGCTGGGCAACGAGCGCTGCTGGCCCTGGCCGGGACTTGGCGGTGCCGTCCTGGCGGTGCTGGCGACGGCGACCTTCTGCTTCGCCGGGAGTCGCTCGGGGTTAGTGGGCCTGGCGGCGGGGCTGGTGGTGCTGTCTGCGCTGATCCTGCTGCGTCTCTGCCCGGCAAGGGGCATGAGCCCGAAGTGGGCACTGCTTCCGGTCGCGCTTGCCGCGATTGGGATCTGCGGAGGCGGCGTTGCACTGGCCGCGAGCGCCGGGGCGCGCGCGGAGTTGTCCTACCGGCTGCGGTCCGGCAGCCTGGCGGCGCGCTACTACGGCAGCATGGCCTCGTGGGAGATATTCAAGGAGAACCCGGTCGGCGGTTCCGGCGCGGGGACCTTCCTCTCGGAGGCCCCGCGGCGGACGCTGCCGGAGCGCTACGCCGGGAGCTACGGCAACACATTTCTCAACGTCGCCCACAACGAGTACGCCGAGACGGGGGCCGAACTCGGCGTTCTCGGGCTGATGGCATTCCTCGCCGTGCTGGGCGGGGCGTTTACGGGCGGGTTCCGCGGGAGCCGCTGGAGCGGTGATACTCTGGAGGCCGGTTTGTCTGCGGCGCTGTGTGCGTCGATTGCTGCCGTGGCGGTGAGCTCGCTGGCCGATCCGTCCTTTCGCTACTGGGACTTCACCGGGGTGTTCTACGCGGGCGCGGCGCTGGCCGCCGCAATGGATCGGCAAGGGCACGGTCGCCCGGACCGGGAGCTCGCCGCGGGCGGGCCGGGCGCCACGGTGCGGATCGTCACGGTGTTCGGCGGGGTGCTCCTGGCGGGCCTGGCGGGCATGCGCTGGGCCGGGCCCGACATGATGCGGGAAAAGAGGTGGCTGGAGGCCCACGTTGCCGCGCGCAACGGCGACCACGCCGCGGCCGACGTGAAGTACCGCGCGGCGGTCCGTGCCCACGGCAACTTCCTCTCGCGGGTGCTGGCGCACTACGACTGGATCTCAGAACGCGCCGCGGCCGACAGGCCCCGAGAGGCCCTAACACTGGCCGAGGAACTCGACGCCGAGATGCCCGAGTGCCCGCTGGTGCTGCGTCGTCTCTCATCCGCCCGCCTGAAGCCGGGCGATTACGCCGGGGCGCTGGCCGCCCTGGTCAGGTCCGGGCGGCGCGATCCCTTCGCGCGCAGCTTCCCGCGCGATTTCTTCGGGGTCTTCGAGAAGAGCGCGCAGAAGAAGGGCATCGCAACTGCTCCGGGGTCGAGGCGGGAACGCGAGAGCTCGGGCAATGCCGGAATTATCGAGGCGGTGCGCGCGAGACTCAGACTGTCGGGGCACGACTCCGCAGTGCTGGCTTCGCTCGAGGCCGCCTCCCGGAAGTCCTGGAGCGAGGCCGAGAGGCTGATCCGGGGCATGGACCCGAGTTCGGCCAGCTTCGTGGAACTGGACCTCTGGCGGGGGCTGCTACTGATCGACGCCGGCAGGCCCGAAGAAGCAGTGGCGGCCCTGGAGCGGCACCTTGCGCGGTGCAAGCGTCACGCACACGGGTACCGGCATCTGGCTCGCGCGCATGCCGCGGTCGCAGGAAGCGCCGGCTCCGATGGCGAGGTCGGGGCTCTGAGGCTGTGCCTCAAGCACGACGTCGAGCACGAGGAGGCCCGGCTGCAACTGGTCAAGGCCCTGGTTGCCCGCGGGGAATACGCGCAGGCCCTGGAGACAATCATCTCGCACCTGCCGATTGCCCGGCACAAGGCCCGCTTCTACCTGGAGGCCGCCGAAATCGAAGTGCTGCGCGGCAGGCCCGAGGCGGCCATAAGGCTGCTGCGTACCGGGCTGGGCAAGACCCGGAGCCGCAGGATCCACAATCGGATCAGGGAAATGGAATCCGGCCGCCCTGCAAGCGGTGCCGCAACAAGAAGCTGACACAACCCCACAGGCCCGCCACAGCAGACATGCGCAGCCGGTAAAGGGCGCCAGCGGAATCGCCTTTCTGGGATTATGGCTATTGACAATGCAAGCGCATGAGAGCATATAGAAGTAGGCGCAATTGTGTGCGAGTGGAGGGGATGCATGTCCGACGAGCGGAATTCCGTAGGTGCAGAGACTCAAGAGTCTCAAGAGAAGTGGTTTACGACGACCGAGGCGGCGGAGTATCTGGGCGTCAGCCAGGCGACTATCTTCAGGTGGATGAAGCAGGGGCTGATCTCGTTCCACAAGATCGGCAAGGCCACGCGCTTCAGCCAGGAGGGCCTCGACGCGGTGGTCACCAAGACGGTGGGGCAGACCGAGGCCGAGGCGGCCGCCGGGAAGTGCTCGTCCTGCGGACACAGCATCCTGGTCGACGGAACCATGCAGGGCTTCGGCCGGATGTACTTCCGTCCCAACAAGACCAGGTTCTGGACTTTCCAGGAGGCGCTGGTCCCTCTCAAGGTGCTGGTGTGCGCGGCGTGTGGCCACGTCGACATCCGTGCCGACACCTCCAAGCTGACCAAGCTCATGCCCGACAATTAGGAGACCCCTCATGGAGTCGCTCGCCGGTAGCGGTAACTGGAGCCACGATGAGTTCGCCGACGAGGAAACAGCTTCGCCGGCCTTGACGGAGGAGAGGAGTTCGGCCGCGCGCCCAGGCATCGACTGGCGCAAGCTGATCGTCGGCAACGGCGGCAGCCTGCTCTACCTGGTCAGCGCGCTCTGCCTGCTCGCCGGACTCGGGCAGATCATCGGGCCGATCCTGGCCGAGAGTCACGATACGGTGAAGCTCTTCCCTTCGCTGGGAACGCTGTACCTCTACGAGCTGTGCCTGCTGGCCGCGGCGCTCTTCATCGTGCGCTGTAAGAACGTGACCGACGACGCGGTGGTGCTTCTCGTGCTCATTGCCGTGTTCATGGGCATCGGCGGCCTGGCGCTCGAGACCGTAGCCTCCGATGACAACGGGCTGGCGCTCGCCTGCGGGCTGCTCCTGCTGGGAGCCGGTGCCGGCAAGCTCTGGGCCATAAAGCGCTGGCTGGCGCCTCAGCTTAACAGGGTTGTTCTGGGCGTGGTCTTCGTCATCCTGGCCTGCGGATACCTCGGGCCGGTGGCATTCGCCAGTTTCAACGTCGACAGGGACGAACTCGCGCTGCGTCCGGGATGGCTTGCCGGCTGGTGGATTCTGGCCCTGGCGTGCGCGGCGCTCTACGTTACCGCCGAGGTGCTGCCACGCGGCGACGCCAGGCGCGCCGGAAGTGGGGGCGGGGACTCGGGCGACGGCGGCGCCGAAGCGGCGGAGGTTCCCTTTGCTCTCACGCCGGGGATGGGCTGGGTTTTCGTCGCCGTACTTCTCGCCATGGCCGTGTTGCACCAGATGGGCCTGGCGCATCTGGCCGGCAACGGCGAGGACCCCGACGGCTTCCCCTGGAGCTGGTTCGACCTGCTTCCGATCGCGATTTTCGCCGTGCTGCTCGCCGTGCAGTACCGCAGGCTCTTCGGCTGCGAGTGGGGGCGTCTCGACGAGGTCCTGATGGCGCTGCCCGCGCTGGGCATCGCCGGGAGTCTCCAGGCCGGGGGCGTGGCGGGCCTTCCCGGACTCGACTGGGAGCTTCTGCGGCATCCGGCAGCGCTTTCGGCTCTGATTTGCGCGGCGATTGGCCTGAAGGCCTGGCACACGCGGCGGGACCTGCCCTGGGTGATGACGATCGGCTACGCGGCGCTGGTGGCGTTGTCGTTCTGCCCGGCGGCGGGAGGCGGCGTGACCGGCGGCTGCGTCCTGGCGGCCGGAATAGTTCTCCTCTTCGGCCTGGTCGTGATGGTTGCCCTGACCCGCAAAATCGAGTGGGCGGTCGCGGCCGCGGCCTTCGTCGGCCCCGCGGTCTTCCTGAGCCCCATCGCGCGTGAAACCGCGTCGGTCTCGTGGATGTTCCCGGTAGGGCTGGCGACCATCGCGCAGGGAGTCGCTCTCTGGCTGGTGCAGCTGGCATTTCGACGGAGGTGCCCGCGATTCCTGGCCAGGCTGGCGCCGCTCATGCTGCTGGTCGGCGTCGCCTCGCTCTTCGGCGTGCGCAACCCGGCCGTTGACGTGGCGCTGCTGGTGCTCGCAACGGCCGGCATGGGCGTCCTGGCGTGGATCCGCGGAGGCGAACGTATGGCGGCCCTCATGTATGCGGGAGTACCGGCGTGGCAGGGCGTGCAGCTGATGCGCGCCAGCTTCGGCTGGGGATGCGTCGGCCTGGGCTTCCTCCTGCTCGCCGCCGGCGTCGTCTACAGCTTGAGGAAGGGCAGACACCCCGCGCTGGCGGGACTGCCGGAGAACCGATGAAACAAGTTGAAGGTCTGAGCCGCGCCGCCGGTACCGGCTCTGGTTGGACCAGGTTGGCGATAGTGCACTCGGTGTGCATGGTGGTACTCACGGGCTTCTGACGTCCTGCCGCGAGTCGAGGGCGAAGGGAAACGGTGTACAGCCTTCAGCCGTCTTCCTCCCTGATTCGCCGGGCCTCCGGCACTTCCGAGAACGATCAGGCCATGGACCCTGCCAGCAAGGCTCGGAGCCTCGGGCCGGTCTTCTCGACGTCGAATTCCTCGCGGACTCTGCTGCGCGCAGCGCTGACCAGCCTGGGACCCAGGCCCGGCTCGGAGTCGAGGCGGGCGAAAGCCGCGGCGAGGGCCAAGGGGTTTCCGGGCGGGCAGACCAGGCCGGTCTTAGCGTCCTCGAGGAATTCCGGGAGCCCGCCGGCTGTGGTGCCCACTACGGGCAGGCCGGCGAGCGTGGCTTCGAGCAGGACGTTGGGGATGCCGTCGCGGTCACCGTCGGGTGCGACCACCGACGGCGCGCAGAAAGCGTTGCAGCGCGCGAAGGCGTCGTCCATCGCCGCCTGGTCGCCGAGTGGCTCGAAGCGGATTCTCTCGGCAGCGCCTGAGGCGCGGGCGCGGGACTCGAGCTTCCCGCGCAGCGGTCCGTCGCCCATGATCTCGAGCCGGAAATCCCCGTGAGCGGCGGCGGCGATGAGATCGGCGAATCCCTTCTTGGCGACGAAGCGCCCGATGGCCAGGACACTCGCCCGGCCTTCCGCTGCCGGGTCGCGGGGCTCGGGCAATTCGGCGGGGATGCTCACGCCGTGATGGACCACGCTCAGCGGAGTATTCGCGGAGGCGCACTCTGTTTCCAGTTGGGCCGCTGCGGCTCTCGAGCAGCAAGTCACCGCTTTCGCGGTGCGGGTCTGCGCAGCGCGCCAGGCGCGATTGACGAAGACGTCCCACGCATGACAACTGAGGACGAAGGGCAGGCCCGTCATCAAAGAGGCGGCAGCGGTGGCGAGGCCGGGCACGGTGGCCCAGTGCGCCCAGAGCAGGTCGCATCCATGGCGCAGCGCCTCGCGGGCGATGACCGGCCCCCAGTTCAGGCGCGGGAGGAACGCCAGCGTGCGGCGCGGGTCGGCGGCCAGGCTGGCCGGGAGGTGCCGCAGGGCCCTCGTCATTCTCAGCGCGCGCAGCGGGTGCAGCGCCTTGGCGGCGACGCCCGAGACAGAAAGCCAGTGGGGCAGGGGGTGAACCGCGGGGCGCAGGGAGGCGAAGGGCTGCTCCGAGAACAGCGCCGCGTCTCCCGGAGACAAGGGCAGGATGCAGAGCTCGCACTCGTGAGCCGCGAGCCAGGCGAGTTCGCGCGCGATGAATCTTTCGCTGAGCCGCGGGAACTCGCCGAGAACCACGCCGACCTTCATGGCCTAGCTCCGGGGGGCGTCGAGCTTCTTTCGCAGGTCGGCGTGCTCGATGCGGTCCTGCTCGAGGAGCTCGCGGTAGACATCCAGCGTCTCTCGGGCGGTGCGTTTCCACGTGAACGCGGCGGCGCGCGGCGGGCCGGCCTCCCTGAGCCGCGAGCGCAGGTGGTCATCGGTCAGGATCAGCTCGATCCCCTCGCGCAGCCGGGGCAGGCTGGCGGCGTCGACCGCAAGACCCGCCTCTCCGGAGACCTCCACCAGCGCGGGGTCCCGGCTGGTCAGCACCGGGCAGCCGCACGCGGCGGCCTCCAGCGCCGGGAGGCCGAACCCTTCGACGATTGAGGGGAACAGCAGGGCCTCGGCCAGGTTGTACATGGGCGGCAGGGCCTCGTCGGGCAGGTAGCCGGTGAAGAGGATGTTGGCGCCCTGGCCCAGGCCGCGCACCTCGCGCACCAGCGGCTTCCACTTCCAGCCGAGCTTGCCGACGATCAGGAGCTTGTGCTCCAGGCGCCGGTTCATCCTGGCGGCGAAGAAGGCCTTGACCAACTGGACCAGGTTCTTCTTGGGTTCGACCTGGCCGACGAACATCGCAAACCTGGCGGGCAGGCCCTGGGCCCTGCGAAACTCCTCGAGCGCGGCGCGGTCCTCGATGACCTTGAAGCGTTCGTCGATGCCGTGGGGTACGACCCGGAGCTTTTCCGGGGCGGCGTCGGCCACGCGTTCGAGCGCCCGCGCGGAGGCCTCGGTCGGCGCGACTATCCTGCCCGCGAGCCGGCAGCTCTTGGCCAGGAAGCGCTTCAGGTGCGAGGCGGTGCCCCGGGTGCAGAGGTGCGGGTGGGTCAGGGCGATGGCGTCCGCCGCGCCGAGCACCGCCGGGGCGTGGATATACTGCGGCAGGACGTAGGCCGGACCGTGGAAGACCTCGACGTCGTGCTTAGCCGCGACAAAGGGCATGCGCAACTGCTGCCAGAAGACGCGCGCCAGGCGCCACGTCGAGGGGAAGATCATCTTGTGGATGCGGACGTTGGGACGCTTCAGCCACTCGGGCGGCTTGAAGCGGCGGCCGCAGTAGACGACGAACTCGTCGCCGCTGTCGAGTTCCACCAACGCGCGCAGGAGCGACTCGACGGTCTTCTCCACGCCGGCCGGCTGTCCACGAAGCAGCGTTGCGTCGTATCCTATGCGCACGGGATCAGTTTGGGCCTCTTTGCGCCGCAATGCAAGCGGTTTTCACCGCTGGCAGGCCGTTGAAGAAGTACCCAGCGCCCGAATGGAGCAGCAGCAGAACAGTAGAACGCAGGAGAGCACTATCATTCATGATAAGGTCTCTTCCGCCTCCAGCAGGCCGCTTTTCGACGGCCTGCTGGGGCCCGGGGCCGCTATTCGTGTGGCCGGGAATGCGAGAGGTGGTGGGCCGGCTATTTCTCGCGGCATGGTACCCGGGCTTGGGTTCTGCGGTTTGCGAGCGGAAGTCGCGGTTGGAGGGCAGCATAGCCTGAAGAGCTGCAGCGGCGCCACCCCGGCCGAACGCAGCGCAAAATGGAGGTGTCAAGATGCTTGACACCTGTCGCCGGGCCTATATCCTCTTAATAATGAGGCTCCTAACGACGGGGCTGACGGTTTAAATGCTGGACAACGGGAGGAAGGATGACTGCGCAGTTGATCGACGGGAACGCCGTCGCGGAAGGGATCATAGGCGGCCTGACGGCCGAGATTGAGAAGCTCAAGGCGAGCGGCAACGCGCCGCAGTTGGTTGCCGTGCAGGTCGGCGAGAACCCGGCCAGCCGGGTCTACATCAGGAACCAGCGCGAGAGCTGCGAGAAGATCGGCATCGCCTATCGCCTCGACGAGCTTCCCGCAGACACCACCCAGGATGCGTTGTCGGCTCATATCCGGGGGCTCAATGCCGACGCCGCGGTCAGCGGCGTGATCCTCCAGATGCCGCTGCCCGAGGGCGTCGACGCCCGCAGGGCGCAGTTGGAGATAGCCTTCGAGAAGGACGTCGAGGGAATGCACCCGGCGAACATGGGTCGGGTTGTCTACGGCGACACCTCGCTGGCCCCCTGCACCGCGCAGGGCGCCTTCATGCTGGCCAGGAGCCTGGAGCTGGCACCCAGCCACGATCCGCTGCCGGAGTTCGCCGGCAGGATGATCGAAGCCGGTAAGACCACGCCGAGCCTCTACGGCAAGAACGTCGTAATCGTGGGGCACAGCGAGATCGTGGGCAAGCCGCTGGCGCTCCTGTTCCTGGACCATTTCTGCACCGTGGAGGTCTGCCACATCGCTACCCGGGATCTGGCGGCGAAGACGAAGGCGGCCGACATCCTCTGTGTGGCGGTGGGCAAGGCCGGCCTGATCAGCGCCGACATGATCGGCTCCGGCGCGGCGGTCATCGACATCGGCATCAACCGTGTGCCGGATATCGGCCCCGACGGCAAGCAGAAGCTCACCAAGAAGGGCCGTCCCAAGAAGAAGACCGTCGGCGACGTGGATTTCGAGAGCGCCAAGGAAGTGGCCGGATACATCACACCGGTTCCGGGCGGCGTGGGCCCCATGACCGTGGCCATGCTGCTGAAGAACACCGTCGAGGCCGCCAGGGCCGCGGCGGGGCAGGGCTGAAGGCGCGGCCGGAAGGGCGGCCGAGGAGCGCCCATGGCAGCAGGACTGGGGATCGACCTGGGGGCCAGTGCCGTAAAGGCCGTCAAGCTTCGCAGGCGCGGCGGCGGGTGGCAGGTGCTGCGCGCCTGCCGGGTGGTCGATCCCGCCCCGCCGCCCCCGCCGGTCAAGCCCGGCAAGTCGCTGCAGGCTCCGCCCCGCGAGCTGCCGCGCGACGCTCGGGCAGAACTGCGCCGGGCGGGTCTCTCGGGCAACGGTGCGGTGGGGCTTACCGGGCGGGACCTGATGGTCAAGTACGTGAGCACCCCGCCGGTGCCGCCCTGGAAGCTCCAGATGATGATGGACCTGGAGATCAAGGGCACCAGCGGCGCTGACGTCTGCGGCGATTACGCTGCGCTGGACATCCCCGGCGACCTCACACAGGAACTGGTCTCGTTGGTGGCAGTGGGGCGCACCAATTACGTGGAGCAGCAGATCCGGCTGGCAACCGAGGCCGGTATGGGCGCGGAGTGGTGCTGTCCCAACGCCGTGGGGCTGTTCAACGTGTTCCTGGCCAGTTCGCAGTACCGGGACGGCGAGACCACCGCGGTACTGGACATCGGTCGCGACAACATGGACCTGGTCCTGCAACGCGACCGAGTGCTCTACTTCGCAAGGGGCGCTACCGGCGGCGGTCGGCGCTTCACCGACGCGATAGACGGCCTGCTCGGCGTGGGCTACGAGAAGGCCGAGAACTACAAGTGCCGCCGGGCGGCGATCGTGACCGACGGAAGCGGTTCGGAGAGCGAGATGAAGGTCTCCGGGGCGCTCTGCGAGGTGGCCGACTCGATCGCTTCGGCGTTGCGATCCGCGACGGTTTTCTGCCGGGCGCAGGCCAAGCTGTCCCGCCTGGAAGTCGAACGCATCGTTATCTCCGGCGGCGGTGCGCGCCTGAAGGGCCTGGCCGAGTACCTCGCAGGGAAGTCCGGTTTGCCGGTGGACATCCTCGATCCCGCTTCGCGAATGGACATCTCCGCGCTGAGCCCCGAGCAGCAGGCCCTCTTCGAGGGCGGTCGCAGCGCGGAGATGGCGGTGGCTCTGGGCCTGGCCATGTGCGCCGCGGACGAGAGCCTCTTCAGGCTGGAGGTGATACCCGAAAAGGTGGTGGCCCGGCGCAGGTTCTGGCGCGGCACCGCCTGGGCAATCGCCGCCGGCGTGGTGCTGGCCGGGTTGCTGGGCGTCGACTACCTGGGGGCCAACCGGGCCCGCGAACGGGCGGCGCGCAGGCATCTGGAACTCATCGAGAAGCTGAAGGGCACCGGCGACGCCGAGGCCGTCAAGCTTCGCGAGGCCCTGGGCATCGAGCCCGCCGGGAAGAAGCCCGGTCTCGAGAAGATGGCCGGGGAGTATAAGAAGGAAGTGGCCGAGACGGATCTGCTGGCGCGGCGGGCGCGGCTGCTGGTGGGGCCCGGCCAGCGCAACATCCCGGTGCTGGGCTTCATCAGGCTGTTGCGGGCGGTCACGCCGAAGGGGATCGTGCTGACCCGGCTCGAGGCCGAGCGGCCTGACCCCGAGGCGGGAATTCCCGCCGACCAGGTCGAGGTCAGCGTGCGCGGCCTGGCCAACCCCAAGGTTCTGGCCGAGGCCGACGAGTTCAAGGCGCTCGAGAACTACCGCAAGAAGCTGCAGGCCGAGAGCAGCCGGCTGGCCTTCAAGATCGACGAGGCCAAGATCACCACCGGCGACAAGGTCGGCGGCAGCGGCCGGGCCTTTACGCTCACCGCCCGGATCTTCACGCTGGGCGTGAAGTCCGAGGAGGAGGCGAGCGAGTCCGACGAGGGACCCGAGCCCAGCGGTCCGCTGCCGGTGCCCGGCACCGAGCCGGGGCCGCGTCCGGTGATCGTACCGCGGGTGTCGCCGAGCAAGCCGAGATTCTACGCCCCGCCGGATGAAGGCGGGGAGAAGCGCCGGAAGCCGGACGATGGCGACGGCGACGGTGACAAAGGGAACAACTTCTGAGTGCGGAGGCCCGGTAGTGAACTTCTGGGAAGCTAACCGCAAGCTGCTGGTAGGCATCGGGGTCGCGGTGGCCGCGGCGGTCGCCTTCGAGCTGACGGTTGTCGGCGCGGTCCGCGGCGAGGCGCAACAGCATCGCAGCAGCAGCCGGGACCTGCTCGAGAACGTCGAGAGCCACACGAAGAAGAAGATCGGTGTTTCGGACGCCCTGGCGGAGCTTCAGGGGCAGCGCGACCGGCTCAAGAAGGTCATGAAGGGGATGGACGGGCTGCTGCTGGACATCCCCAAGGGTTCGCCATACCTGGTCCCGGAGATGCGTCGCAACGACGCCAAGTTCTACTTCGAGGAGCGGCTCAACGCACTGCGCAAGGAGCGCGTTGAGGGCCGGGCCTACCCGGGCGAGTTTCCCCTGGGTTTCACCAAGGAACTGCGCGAGAAGGAAGATCCCGGCCTGCTGCTCGAACGCCTGGCGGCCGTGGACCGCCTGACCAGGGCGGCGCACGCGGCGGGAGTCGAGCGCATCCGGAGCATCCGCCACGGCTCGCTGAAGATCAGGTCGGCCAGGGGCATCAAGGACGTGCACCTGGCCCTGCTGACCATGCAGATCACCGCCGTGGGGGGGGAGCGCAGCCTGGTGCAGTTCATGACCGAGATCAGCACCGAGGGGCGTTTCCTGGCCCTGGAGGGGCTCAGCGTCGAGGTTGACAATCTCAAGGCCAAGACGTTCACGATGACCGCCAACGTGAGCGCGTTGCGGTTGCGCAGGAGCGCGCCGCCCAAGATCAAGGGACCCAGAGTCCGGAGGCACCACTTTGGCCGCTACTAGCGGGGCGGACGGGGCGTGAACTCCGGGAGGAGGTCTTAAACTGCCCAGAACCAGCAGCGGGTTCGACCGCATCAAGGAGAAGTTGCTTTTCGGGATCACCGTGGCGGCGGCCGCCCTGGTGGCCTGGAATGCGTTCGCCGGCGGCGAGCTCGACGCCGAGCTGCCCGCCGAGCCTCGGGTCGCCGAACCGCCGGAGGTCGGCGCGGTGCTGGGGGCCAGGAAGATCTTCGCGGTGGGTTCCTACTGGGACCAGGCCGGGGCCCGCTTCGTCTTTGTGGAGCCCGAGATGGTGCGGATCTTCGAGCCAGTGGACCTCGCGGTTCCGACGATGGAGCCGCCCAAGATGGTGATGCCGCTGCCCGATCCCGGACCGATGTTGCGCTACAGCGGGGCCCTGCCGCGGCTGGACGGAACAACTCCCGCAGACGTGGGCGGAGAGGGCGCCGGTAAGGACGCCGGTAAGGACGCCGGTAAGGACGCCGGTAAGGATGCCGGTAAGGATGCCGGGAAGGACGCCGGTAAGGATGCCGGGAAGGACGGAGGTGACGAGTGAGCCGCCGGCTTCTCGCAGCGCTGGCGCTCTGGGTGTTCGTGGCTTGCGCCATGCATGGGCGGGGCGTGCGCGCCGCAGAGCCCCTCATCGAGGTGCGGCTCTACGACAAGGTGTTCCTCAAGAACGGGGGCATGCCCCTGGTCGGCAAGATTCTCTACCGGACCAGGAAGGAACTCAAGATCAAGCTCAAGGGCACCAGTATCGCGCGCATCGTGCAGATGGGCAGCGTCGAGAAGGTCCTCGAGTCGCAGGACGCGCGCAAGGCCTTCAACGCGCGCTACGGCCAGTTCGCCGCCAGCAAGGATGCCAACGGTCTCTACCGCCTGGCGAAGGCCGCTCTGGCGCTCGACCGCACCAGCGACGACCGCTTTCGGGACGCGGTGAAGGCGCTGGAGAAGGCCCGGGAGTGCAACGCCAACTACGCCGTCGCCCGACTGATGCTGGGCCAGCTCTACCTTCTCCTCGGCGATAACCGGAAGGCGCTGACCGAAGGCAGGGCTGCAGTAGCAGCCAACCCGGAGAGCGCCGCCGGATCGGTTCTGGTGGGCATGGCCCAGGTGCGGCTGGGGAATATCAAGGCGGCGGAAGAGGCGGTGAAGACCGCGCTGATGCGTCGCGGGAAGGGCGACGTGCAGGCCGGCGTGGGAGCGGCACGGATTTACGCGGAGATGGGCAGGATCGCCGAGGCCGAGAAGGTCATCGAGCCCATCGCCGAGGCCGAACCGCTCAACGGCGAGGTCAAGCTGGTTTCCGGTCTGGTGGCCCTGCGCAAGGGCAACCTGATCGCCGCCGAGAGCGCGCTGGTCTCCGCGACCGAGAAGTTGAGCGACAGGCCCGAGCCGCACCTGGCCCTGGGCTGCGTGCTCTATCTCAAGGGCGACCTGGCCGGCGCGATGAAGTCCGTCAACCGGGCGCTGAACTACGGCGGTCGGGCGCGCAGCCAGGCACTCAAGGCCCTGATTCTCCTGCGTGACGGCAAGCTCGAGAAGGCCGCCAAGCACGGGGACCAGGGGCTGGCCAGGCAACACGACCGCGGGCGGGTCGCCGCCGCCCGGTCATCGGTCTACCTGGGGGCCGGCGATGTCGACAAGGCCATCGACGTTCTGCTCAAGGGCCCGTTGGGAGGCACCTGCCGCGATGCCTATGTGCACTACCTGCACGGGCACCTGGAGCACAAGCGGGGCCGGTTCGCCGACGCGCTGGCGGCCTTCGCCAAGGCCGCAGAGAACGCCTCTTCGGTTGGCGGCGCCGCATGGTTCGACGCGCACATGGCCGCCGGCAGCGCGGCGCTCAAGGCCAGGAAGTACCAGGACGCAGCGCGGCACTACCGCGCGGCGGTGGGTGCGCGCAAGAACTCCGCGGATGCCATGGCCGGGCTGGGGCTGGCCTACCTGGGTCAGGCCGGCCGCGAGGACGATGCCGACCGCGCGCTGCGGCGGGCGCTAATTATCGATGGCCATTGCGTCCAGGCCTACCTGGGCCTGGGGTTCCTGGCCAACCAGCGCAAGCGCGAGGCCGAGGCCATCCGCCTCTTCGAGAAGGCCTCCGGACTGCAGGGCGGCAGCCGCTACGCCGCGGCCGCCCTGGGCAAGCTGCGCGCCGGGCGCGGCGAGGAAGTCGAGTTCTTCGCGCTCGACGGGCCGGGGCTGCCTACCGGGTGGAAGGGCGACCAGCGCTACGGGGTAATCGCCGAGTGCAGGGCGGGCAAGCTCTACCTCGGCGGGAAGCAGGCCCAGGTGGGGGGGCGAAACACGCGCTTCTACGTGATGCAGGACAGCCGCAGGTTCGCGAGGCTGGAGATGGACGTCGAGGCCACGCCCACCGGTAGCCTGGTAGCGGGGCTCTTTCTGGCCGGCTCCAGGGGTCTGATCGAGATCGGGCTGTTCGAGACCGGCAAGCTTTCCTGGCGCATGAAGAACCGCGGCGGGTACAGCCCGCCAAAGGATATCATGGACTGGCCCAAGGGCACCGCGGATCGGCCCGGCAAGGTCCGCCTGGCGATCGAGTGCGTCGATCCCGGCCGGGGCCGCTTCCGTCTCTTCGTCAGCGGTGGGATGGCCAAGGACCTGGTGGTCGACACCCTGGCCAACGTCCAGGGCTACCAGGTCGGGGCCTTCTGCCGCGCGCAACTGGGCGAAGAGGTGAAGGTTGCGCTCGACAACGCCACGCTGGTTACCAGGAAGGCGGGGAGCGATGAGAAAAAGGACAAGTGAGCGTGCCGGGCGCCGGCGCCGGGCGGCGGGCTTCACGCTCACCGAACTGCTGGTGGTGCTCTTCATCATCGGGCTGCTGGCCGGCCTGATCCTGACCGGCGTGATGGCCGCCCGGCGCAAGATCGGCCGGGACAACACCCGCAACATGATCACCACCATCTCCGGGGCCATAGAGCGTTACAGCAGCGACTGGGGAGACTTCCCGCCCGGCAGGGGCGGGCTGGAGGGCTCCGAGGAGCTCTTCGCCGCGCTGCGCAGCGAGCGCTTCGAAGGGCCCTATCTGAAGGGCGACTTCCCGCCGGCGAAGGACACCGACAACAACAAGCGCAAGGAACTCGTCGATCACTGGGGGCGGCCGATCGGCTACACCCATCACCGCAACTACACCGGCGAGCCCAGGCCCGACGAGTACCGGCTGGAGTCGCCGGGACTGGACGGCAGGAGGGGCACCGGGGACGACATCGTCAACTGGAAGAAGAAATAGCAGGGGCGGGAGGAAGCCGTGCGGCCGGCGATAGTGAAAGCGCGGGTTGCAGGGGGGCGCGCGCCCGCGCGCGGGCGCTTGCGGGGCGGATTGACGCTCGTCGAGCTGATGGTGGTGATCGCCATCATAACCGTGCTGATGGGCGTGGGCGTCGGCGTGTGGGCGTCCTTCCGCGGAGGTTCGGCCCGCGACCGGGCCTACCGCAGCCTGGTGATCGGCTGCCGCCGCGCCAAAGTCTTCGCCATCGAGGAGGGAGTGCCCAGCCGGCTGACCATCTTCCGGCCCAGGAACCGCGCCCACGGCCTGCAGGCCAGCGGCATGCGCCTGGTGGGCTACTGGCATCTGGAGAGCTCCAGCGATCCCGGGCGGCCGGACGGTCCGGATCCCCTGGAGGGGTTCGCGGGCAGGAAGCTCGAGCAGGCGGGGGGCGTGTTCTTTGACGAGAAGGGCGTTGTCTCCGGCCACCGCGGTACCGGTATCTACTTCAAGGACGGTGGATCGATCGTGCTGCCCACCGATTCGATGCGCCTGCCTGGTGGCGGGCGAATAAGCTTCTACATCCGTCCGGAGATAGTGGAGCAGAAGCAGAACCTGCTGACCCGCGGTCGGGAGCTGGAGATGACCCTGGCCAACGACGGGAAGCTCGAGGCCCAGGTGGGGTCGGTGATCATCTCCAGCGAGGGTTTCAGGCTCGCGCCCGGTCGCTGGAGTCAGGTGGCCCTGGAGTACGGACCTAACGCGGTGACAATCAGCGTCGACGGCGTGGTCCGGGCTCGCAACGCCCCGGACGAAGAGATCGAGATGCCTGACCGCAAGGAACTCGACCTGCCCCTGGAGATGGGCGGTGGCGAGTGGCGGATCTACGGGACGGTAGACGAAATCGCCGTGCACCGTGCGGTTCGCGAGGGCATGGTCTTCCTGCCCGGCGGCATGCGGATTCTCGGCGACGCCGAGGAGGTGCGCTTCGAGGGTGGCGGGATGCTGGATCGCCGCTTCCACAACGGGCCGGTAAGGCTGGGGCTCTCGGCGCCGAAAGAGGAGGGCAAGACCAGCGTGCGCTGGGTCACGATAGACCTGATGGGCAACATCAGGGAGGAGCGCTAGCGATGCGGTATCCGCGGGCGATCCGGCGGCTGATCTCGCGCGGGGCCAGGCGCGCTAGGCGCAGGCCGGGAGTGGCCCTGATCGTGGTGGTGCTGCTCCTGGCGGCGCTGGCGATGGTCGGCGCGCCGTTCCTGCTCTCGGCGGGACTGGAGCGGCGCGAGAGTCGTCTCTTCGACGCGCGTACCAGGGCGCGGCACGCGGCCGAGGGGGCGCTGGGACGGGCGTTGTGGTGCCTGACGCGCACCGGCGAGGACGTCGAGCGCGCCGGCTACTTCGGGCGGCCCTTCGACACTCCCGACTGGGACACGCTGGAGGAGCTCAAGGTCAGCTTCGCGTTCAGCCCCCCGCCGCTGCTCAAAGGGGAAAAGGACCCGCCCCCCTGGCCCCCGGGCCTGGACAGCGACACCTTCCACAATCCCCGGGGAGAGATCTGGACCGCGACGGTCGAGGACGAGCAGGGCAAGATCAACATCAACTCCGCCAGCGCCGCGCTGCTGGGCAATGTCATCCGCTCGGGCATCCTCGACCAGGTGCTGGTGCCCGGAGCGACCTCGATGACCATTGGCGACACCTACTACTTCCCGGCCGACGATGACGAAAGGACCATAGACGGCTTCGTGCGCGTGGGACGGGAGGTCATGGCCTACACGTCGAAGACCGAGACCACGCTGGACGGCCTGCTGCGGGGGCTGTACGGCACCGAGATCGACAAGCACGGGCCCGGGGCGCTGGTCTGCGACGCGCGCGGCTGGGCGATCAGCGCGCTGCGCACGGCCGGCGGTCGCGGCGGCGCGCGCCTCCGGGGGTACAGCGGGGTTTCGGGCATCAGGACGGTCGCCCAGCTGCCGGCGGTGTCCTACGGCGGGCGCAGCTACCGCATGGCATTCAGCCCTGCGCTGTACGAGTCTATCGAGCGCTACCTGACCGCCGGCAGCTACCGCCCCAAGGCCGACGGCTGGGTCCGGCGCGAGAAGGTGCTGAACGGCTCATGGACCGGCGACCAGCGCACCTTCCGGCTGCGTGACAACTCCAATTACGGCCCCGGGACCCTGCTGCGCTTCCTAGACGACACCGGGGCCGTACGCGGTTACGGGCGCGTGCTCCGCGCCGCGGAGAAGCCGTCGCGCCGCAACAAGGACTTCTGGATCATCCTGGAGTATGGCGCCGGTTTCGGCCACCAGGGCAACAGCGAGGTTTACGTCGAGGCCGAGTTGCCGCACGCCGTCAACGTCAACACCGCGCGGATCCCGGTGATCGCCGCGTGCATGACCGGCGTGGCGCTGCAGGGCGGCAGGGGGCTGAACTACGACCAGGCCGCGCGGCTCGCCAACCGCATCGTGGACTACACCATCACCAGCAAGGAGGATCTCAACGCCGTCCTGCTCGAGGCGCTCAAGGCCCGCGAGATCAGCGACGCGCAGCGTCGCGCGATCCTGGAGAACGCCACGGTCCCGGGTTCGACGCGCCTGCGGGTGTGCACCGCGCCCTTCTGCTTCCGGGCCTACAACCTCTTCACCATCGAGGCCAGCGCGGTAATCAACAACCCGGCCTCCGGGCGGCCCCTGGCGGGCCACACCATTCGCCAGCTGGTGCAGATGCCCACGGCCTCGCCCGGCACCTTCCTGGTACGCAGCCAGAAGGAGTGGGAGGAGCAGATGCGCGCGGGCTTCGGCCGCAAGGTGGTCAGCTGGCCGGTGCCGGTGGTTTTCGACAAGAACGCGGCCCCGGACACCAGCGTCGAGGAGAACATAGGCGACGTTCGCCTGGGTACCGGCAAGCTGGACAGCAGGGGCAGCAAGGTGCTGCCCGGCACTGCGGTGGTCGACAACTGCGAGAAGCGACGCGTGGGACTGGGGTTGACGCCGGACGGCTACAGCATGAAGGGTGGCAGCCGGCTGAGCTACTCGTCAAGCACGTGTTTCCAGAAGCGTGACGGCAGCGTCACGCCGGGGTCCGTGGAGATGTGGGTAAAGGCCGACTCCTGGGGCGGGAGCCTGTTCCGCTCGGCAAGCAGCTCGCGGGCCACGCGCAACCTGATCGACGTGTCCTTCGACCCCGACAACGACGAGCTGGTCATGGAGCTGGCCGACGGAACCCACGAGGGCAAGACCGTAAGCTACCGCCAGCCATTCAATCTGGACCGCGACGTGTGGTACCACGTCAAGGCCATCTACAAGTCAACCCGGCGGGGGGGGCAGGCCTTCGTGGTCGACGGCGGCAAGATCGCGCCGCAGGGCCCGGGGCGCTACTACCCGATGACCACGCTCAGCGAGGACCTCGACGACTGGTCCGGCAAGGCGGTGGGCGATCCGCGCGAGGTGACCGTGGACAGCACCTCGGCGTTTCCCGGCAAGGGCGCCTTCGTGATCGACGGGGAGATCTTCGAGTACGACGGCAAGACCGCGACGGTCTTCCGCAACGTCAGGCGCGGCCGGCGCTACACCCGGCCGCTGGCGCACTCTCAGGGCGCGCCGGTGGAGATCTGGGGGTACTCGGTCCGGGTCAGCGGGAGCATCCCGCGGGTCACCGGGCGGGTTTCCTCGACCATGGCCGCCAACCCGCGCACGCGGATCGACATGCCCGATCCCGGGCCGCCTCCCGGCCCGGGCGGGATCGACGACGAGGACGACGAGATCAAGGTCGACAGCACCGACGGCTTCCAGGACCGCGGCTACATATGGATCGACCGGGAGTGCATATATTACGGTCGCAAGAAAGCCACGCGATTCCTGGATTGCGAGCGCGCCCAGCGGGGCACCACCGCGGCCGATCACCGCGACAACAGCACGGTGGTGCCGGCGTCGCTGCGGATCAGCAGCAGGAGCGGGTACGCCAGCCGGGGCTACGTGCAGATCGAGGACTCGGGCAACAGGAACCGCGTGGAGTGGATCTCCTACGACCGGATTCTGACCAAGGACGACCGGCACTACCTGGTGCCCGGGGTGCACACCGACCGCAACGGCCGCAAGTATATGGGTTCCTGGCGCGGCAGCCACGGCACCGGCTTACGCGGGCATCGCAAGGACGCCGACGTCATACCGGTCTTCACGCTGACCGGGCCGCAGTGCGGCGACCAGAGCAGCCCGCAGTACGAAGAGGTGACCGTCACCGACAACAGCGGCAACAGCCAGCGCGCGCGCCTCAAGCTGGTGTACGAGCGCACCTGGTACTGGCGCAACAACAACACCGGCGCGGAGGGTTTCGGCCACACCTGGCGGGCGGCCTTCGACCGCCAGGTCTCGCGCACCTACAGCGGCTCGCAGTGCCGTTTGCTCAAGTTCCCCAGCGGGGAGCTGGCCATCAAGCCGAGTTCGCTGCGGGTGGGGCGGGGCTTCAGCGGCGACGTCGACGAGATCAGGGTGACCACCGGCCACAGCCCGGCCGGCCGGATCCCGGCGGGGGTCACGCTGACTGCCAACGACAGCGCCGTCGAGATCGAGATGCCCTCGAGCGCTTCCGCGCGAAGCGTGCCGCGGAGCGGCGCGGTGAGGATCAACGAAGAAATCATCTACTACACGGGGACCTCGTCCACCACCAGGACGTTGCCTTTCACGCCGCGGGTCCCGTTCCGTACGCCCCAGCCGCAGTACGACACGCGCAGCGTACCGGTGGTCAGGCTCAGCGGGGTGCGCCGCGCGGTGCTGGGTTCGAACTCCGCGGCGCACGGACCGTGGAGCCCGGCGGTATTCCTGGAGGCCATGCCGGTGACGGACCTGACCTCGGGAACCGCCGAGACGCACAGTTCGGTCAGCCTGCGCTCGACCAGCGGGTTCGAGTCAGAGGGCTACGCCCTGGTAGGCTCGGAGGTCATCGGGTACAGCAGGAAGCAGCGCGGCGGCCTGACCGGCGCCTACTTTCGCGGGGCTTTCGGCTCGGACTCCCAGGCCCACAACAGCGGTTCACTGGCCATGCCGCTGCCTTTCCGCTACTGGGACCGCTACCTGGCCGAGAGCGACAGGTCGGAAATGGCCTACTTCCAGGGATCGTTCACCGCCGCGGGCACGCGCTGGCGCAGGATCGGGATGGTGGCGGCGCGAACCACACACGTCCGCCTGCGCCTGCAGGTGCGCTTCGACGGCGCGCCGGGCTGGGACTCCGAGCCCACCAATCGCAAGGGCGGGCTGTTCGAGTTCGAAGGCCCTGGGCCGCATGACCTGGTGACTTCCGCGGGCCGGAGGATCCGCGCCGACCAGATCGAGTACCGGGTGCTCTTCGACTACCTGTCGGGGGCGTTTCGCGACGACGGCTGGAAGCAGACCCCTCGGATTGACACTCTCTTCGTGGAGTACGGCAACCCGCTGGTCGTAATGCGGCGCGAGGTTCACGTCAGGTGATGCGGCGTAGGGCGGGCCTTACCCTGGTCGAACTGCTGGTGGCCATGGCCGCTGTGGCGCTGATCGGCATGATGCTGGTGGCGATCATGAGTTCCTCCATGGGTCTGTGGAACGCCGCCGAGCGCCAGCGCAAGGTGTACACCCGGGCGAGGGCGATCTTCTCCTACATGGAAGGAGACCTCGAGGCCGCCCTGACCCGCGATCCCCCGGGGCGCGCAGTGCACAACCGCATGTTCTGCGAGTCCGGCCCCAACGGCCGGCAAGTGCTGATGATCACCCGCACCTTCGGCACCGGCGGCGAGCGGGGCCTGGCCTTCAGCGCCGGCGACGGGCTCGACACCGTTAACCGGCCGCAGCGGGGGGAGAAGCCCGGCGCCGACGACGAGGACTCCGACCCGCGCACCGGACAGGCCGACGAGGAGTTGTACAACTTCAAGGACGACGACGGCGACGGGCGGGTCGACGAGGACCTCAGCGCCCTGGCGGGCTCGGCGCAGGTTGCCTACCTGCACGACGGGCGCGAGCTCAAGAGGGCGGTGCGTTCGCCCGCCGGCAGTGATTTCGCCAGCATGTTCGGTGACGCCCAGGTGCTGGCCAGGGACGTGCTCTACTTCGGCCTGCTCTTCGCCACGCCCTACACCCACACCCAGTTCGGGGGCCTGGACGCGAAGAACCGGCAACTGGGGCCCCTCACCGCCAGCTGGCACCCGGAGCTGCCCCGGCTTCCGGTGCGCAAGAACCCGCAGGGCCCCTTCGGGCCCGAGCGCCTGTGGGATTCAACCCGCGGCGTGTTGCGCGAGTTCTCGTTCTACGTCGGACCTGAAAGCAGGGACGACGGCGAGGACGACGTCTTCCCTGAGATGGTACGCGTTACGGTCGTGATCGAACCCGATCCCCTGCGCACCGTGCGCACCGACACCACCGGCTACATCAACGATTCGATCGGGCTGGTGCCGGTGGCCTCCACTCGGGGCTTTCCGCCGGGCGGGCGGACGGACAGTTACATCCTGGTGGACGAGGAGTGGATGCACTACTCGTCCAAGACCGGCCGGTCGTTCACCATCGACCAGCGCGGGGCGAGGGGATCGGCCGCGGCCGTGCACGAGAGCGGAGCCCCGGTGCGCCGCGGCTACACCTTCAGCCGCACCTTCTACCTGCCTGGATATCGCAGCGAGGAAGCGGTCACTGGCGGGCGCATGCAGTGAAGCGCCGGAGCGGGTTCTCCCTGATAGAGGTGCTGGTGGCCATGGGCGTGCTGGTCCTGGGCATCGGCGGTGTGCTGGCAATCTTCTTCGCAGCGGCCGACACGCACCGCCGTGCGTTGACCGAGACCACCACGGCGATCATCGCCGACTCGGTGATCGCCGAGCAGCGCGCGGCGTTCAACCGCAACCGCTACGGCGAACCGCTGCCCATCAAGGAGGAGCCGGTGCCCGGCTACGAGCTGTACTCGTGCTCGGTGCTGCCCACGGCTGTGGGCCGTGACCCGCAGACCGGCCGGACCACGCACCTCTACCTCGAGGTGGTGGTTCACTACCAGCACCGCGGCCAGAAGCGCCGGGCAGTCTACCGCACCGTCTTCTTCCGCGAGTAACCCGCCAGCTCCGGCTGACGCCCCCGCTAAACCCGGCAGCGAAGCCTCGGTGCATCGCAGCTGGGCGGGCCTCGAGTGCCGGCCGCCTCTCCGGGCTCCCCGACGGCGTGAAGCCTCTGTGTGCGTTGGGCTTCCGGATATTCCCAAGCTCGGCGGAATACCTCTCCGCCGGTGGGGTGCATCTTTCGTAAAGAGGAGGTGCAGCTTGAAGCCATGCGGATACCTGTTACCTGTGCTGATCCTGGTTACGGTCGGAGCGGCGGATTGGGGAGCCGCGGGCGCGTCCGAGGCGCGCCACCGCCGCTGGGCGGCCAACGTAATCATGCCCCAGGTCCGGTCGTTCCGGATCGATCGCACCCGCTCCCCGGTTGCGATCACCGGCGTGGAGGCTGGCGTTGCCATTGCCGGGCAGGTGGCCACCACCACGCTGGATATCAGCCTCTCGAACCCGTCGGCGCGGATGCAGCAGGCGGAACTGCTGGTGCCGGTGCCAGGCGGTGCGGTGCTGCGCGGTTTCACGTTCCAGGGCGCTGGCAAAGAGCCGTCGGCGGAGTTGCTGCCGAAAGGGGAGGCGCGCAGAATCTACGACTCGATAGTCTCGGAGATGCGCGATCCGGCACTCCTGGAGTTCGCGGGGCTGAACCTGGTCAGGAGCAGCGTCTTCCCGGTCCCCGCGCGGGGCACGCAGAAGCTGCGCCTGACCTACGAGCAGGTCCTGGCCGCGGATGGATCGCGCGTCGACTACTTCCTGCCGCGCAGCGAGTCGCTGGGTTACAGAGTGCCCTGGCAGGTATCGGTGAAGATCCGCTGCCGGCGCGAGATCTCCACGGTCTACTCTCCCAGTCACCGCATCGAGACCCGAAGGCAGTCCGGTAAGAGCGTGTCGGTCAGGTTGGGAAAGGGCGCGGGCACAGAGCCCGGTCCGTTCCGGCTCTCCTACCTGCTGGCGGCCAACGGGGTGAGCGCCTCGCTGATGGCCTACCCGGATCCCGGGGTGGGGGGCGGCTACTTCCTGCTGCTGGCAGGGCTGCCCGACGTCGCCCGGAAGGCCGGCGTACCGGCGATCAAGCGCGAGGTCACCCTGGTGCTGGATCGCTCGGGGAGCATGAACGGCGAGAAGCTCGACCAGGTTCGCCAGGCCGCGCTGCAGATTATCGCGGGGCTCGAGCCCGGTGAGTACTTCAACGTGATCGCCTACAACGAGGGCGTGGACAGCCTCCGGAACCGCCCGGTGTTGAAGAACGCCGGCAGCGAACGGGACGCTCGCAGGTACCTCAAGACCCTGCGGGCGCGCGGCGGCACCAACATCCACGACGCCTTGCTGGAGGCGCTGCGACCCAAACCGCAGAAAGGGCTGCTGCCCATCGTGCTGTTTCTCACCGACGGCAGGCCTACCGTGGGGCAGACTTCGGAGACCACCATCCGCGAGCTGGCCGCCAGACACAATCGCCACAACCGGCGGGTTTTCACCTTTGGCGTGGGCGTGGACGTGAACACCCCCCTGCTGGAGCGGATCGCAAGTGCCACGCGCGCAACGACCACGTTCGTGCTTCCCGGGGAGGACGTCGAGCTCAGGGTCAGCGCGGTTTTCAAACGTCTTTCGGGACCGGTGCTCGCCGACCCCCTTCTCGAGCTTCGCGGTCCCGACGGCAAGCCGGTTCCCGGCCGGGTGCGTGACGTCCTGCCGGTGCGCGTCCCGGACCTGTTCGAGGGCGACCAGCTGGTGGTCCTGGGGCAGTACGTGGGCGACGCGCCGCTGCATTTCCGACTGAGCGGCAACTACCGGGGCCGGAAGCGCTCCTTCAGCTTCAGGTTTCCGCTGGAGAAGGCGACCACCAGGCACTCGTTCGTGCCTCGCCTTTGGGCCAGCCGCAAGATAGCCATACTCAGCGACGCGATCCGCGCTCTTGGAGCGGATCTCGAGGTCAAGCCCAACGCGGTCGGGGACCCGCGGGTAAAGGAACTGGTCGACGAGATAGTCAGGCTTTCGACCGAATTCGGGATCCTCACCGAGTACACCTCGTTCCTGGCCCGCGAGGGCACCGACCTGACGAAGAAGGACGCGCTTCATACCGAGGCCCGCAGGAACTTCATCGACCGCGCGATGCGCGCGCGGTCGGGGACCTCCTCGGTCAACCAGGAGATGAACCTCCAGTCCCAGAAGGCGCAGATCAGCCTCAACCTGCGCAACGGTTTCCTCAATGCAAGGATGCAGCGGGTGGAGGTGGCCACGGTCCAGCAGGTGAACGACCTGGCCTTCTACCGGCGCGGCAACCGCTGGGTGGACAGCCGCCTGGCCGGCAGCAGCAAGAAGGCCGACCGGGTGGTGGCCTTCGGCAGCGCCGAGCACCGGGCGCTGGTCGACAAGATGGTGGCGCGTGGACGCCAGGGCAGCATGGCGCTCAAGGGCGAGATACTGATGGAAGTCGACGGCAAGTCGATTCTGGTCAAGTGAAGAGGGAGGTCCGATCATGAGGAAGCCATTCGCACTGATCCTGAGCGTGGCGGCGCTGGGCGCGATCCTGGGGGCGGTCCCCGCAACGGCCGCGGGCAAGGGCCCCGGGGACGTCGGGAGCGCCGTAAGCGCGCCGGGGAGGAAGGCCGGGAAGAAGGTGTCGCGGCCCCGGGTGGAGATCGCCATTCTGCTCGACACCTCCGGGAGCATGAGCGGGTTGATAGAGCAGGCCAAGCGCCAGCTGTGGAGTATCGTCAACGAGTTCATCACCGCGAAGAAGAACGACGTGCGCCCCGAGCTCAAGGTGGCGCTCTACGAGTACGGCAAGAGCACGCTGCGCTCCGATGAGGGCTACATCCGGCAGATCCAGCCGCTGACCGACGACCTCGACAAGGTATCCGAGGAGCTCTTCGCGCTGAAGACCAACGGCGGGGAGGAGTACTGCGGCTGGGTCATCAAGCGTGCCGTCGAGGAGCTCTCCTGGAGCCGGAACAAGGAGGACCTCAAGGTCATCTACATCGCCGGCAACGAGCCCTTCACCCAGGGGAAGGTCGACTACCGCAAGAGCTGCAAGGCGGCCATCGCCAGGGGCATCATCGTCAACACCATCCACTGCGGAAACCAGGCCGCCGGCGTCAGCGGCAAGTGGAAGGACGGCGCGGTGCTGGCCGACGGGGCCTTCGCGGTCATCGACCACAATCACTCCGTGGTGGCCGTTGCCGCGCCCCAGGACAAGAGGATCGCCGAGCTCGGGGCCGAGCTCAACAGGACCTATGTGGCCTTCGGTGCCCGGGGCAAGGACCGCGCTGCAGCGCAGGCTGCCATCGACAGCAAGACGTCCAGCATTTCCACCGCGAACATGGCCCAGCGCGCGGTGGCCAAGGCCAACGCATACTACGTCAACGCGCACTGGGACCTGGTCGACGCTGTCAACCACAAGAAGGTCGACCTCGAGAAGGTCGATAAGAAGGATCTTCCGGAGAACATGCGCAAGATGACGCCGGAGGAGCGCAGGGACTACGTCCGCAAGCAGGCTCTCGAGCGCAAGAAGATCCAGGCCGAGATCAACAAGCTCAACACCGCCCGGCGGAAGTACGTGGCCGCCGAGATGAAGAAGCGCGCCGCCAGCGGCGAGAAATCGCTGGGCAGCGAGGTGAACAGGTCGCTGCGTGCGCAGGCCGCCAGGAAGAACTTCAAGTTCCAGGAAACGCCAGCAGGCCGCTGAAGAAGACCCCAAGGCGCGAAGCGTGAGCCAGGAGGAAGGACGAGAGGAGAATGCCCTTCGAACTGGCTCAGGGCCAATGACGAGGCCGTGAGCAGCGCCTGACGGTCAGAGGCCTGCCAACTGTTTGCGCACCGGTAGCAGGACCTGCCGCACAGCTTCATTCCTCGAAACAGCGCATCAGCTCTTCTGCGAAGATTGCATGCCCGCGATTGTCAGGATGGTTGATCCCGTTGTTCAGGAGAGAAAGATAGGGCAGGCCTTCTTTCCACAGGTGCGCCCAGCGCCGGGATGCATCGGCCAGTGCGAGATTGTGTTCTGCGGCAAAGCGGCGGAGGTTCTTTACGTAGGGCCTGGAGTCCTCCTGCCGCATGGACGTGGATCCCATCATGGCAAACATGGTGAAGTGCGGCGTAATCAGGATCACCTCCGCGTTCAGCTTCCGGATTCGTTTCAGAATCAGGGAGTACTGTCTGTTGAACTCTTTCCAGCGGGTCAAGCCGCAGTCGTTGACGAATTCGATCGTGACCAGGTCCGGCTTCTTCTCCGCGATCCACTCCCATCGCGGCCGTTTGTCGCCCCAGCGCTTGACGGCGCTCGGATTATCGGGCTCGGTCCACTGCCGACTGTTCGAGCCGCCTGCAGCAACGTTGTGCACGGTCACGTTGGGGTATCGTTTGCGGAGCGCTTTATCGAAAAGTGTCGAATAGCGCTTTTCCTCGCGCGGGTCTGCGTCGCCGCCGACTGTAACGGAATCGCCCCAGCAGACAATGGAGACCTTATTCCCGGACTTGAGCTTGGCCATGGTTGCGGGAATGCGGCTGCTCATCTTCAACGCCTGCGCAGGCGGCTTCCATTCAGGCCCCTTGGGGAAGACATTCTCTTGTCTCAGCATGGTCCGTCCTGCGCCGGGCCAGTAGAGATACGCAAGCACCACGCAGTCTTTCGGGTGCTCGGGAGGCAAGGGGTTCCTGAGTGCCGGTTTTCCCTTGAGCACGCGGGCTTTGCCGGAAGAGCAGAGCACAACGGCATCCAGTGCTTTGGGTCCAAGCTGATACTCTGCGATGTAGGGCGTTCCGGCCTTCATCCGGCTGCCCTTCTTGAGCGCAGCCGCGTTCCATTCCTCGTCCAGGACGTAGTCCCGGTTGAGCTTGTAGAGGGTGCCGTTGCTGTCTCTGAAGCGTGCGGATCCGGGAACCATCATGCCGGGGGCCGCGATGAAATTGCCCAATGAACGGCCGTTAAGCCTGGTCCGGCTCTGCCAGCGTCTGGGCGGATCGGGCCAGAGCTTCACCGTTTCCTTGACCGGTATGGGTTCAGGAGCTGAAACCTCCAGTATCGCGTCTGCCTTGAGATCAACGGCCTTATCCCCGATCTTCGCACGGCCTGCATGCACCCGCAGCTTCCCGTTCCCGGTCGTTACTTTCAGACCGGACAGGACTGCCGGATTCCTTACTTCTGCATATGGCGTCGCACCCTGCTGCGTCGGCCCCGGTTCCGCATCTCCGACTGCCGGCATCGCAATGTTTTCCAAGACCGTGTTCTCCATCGCCAGTAGAAGCAGTATCGACGGAATGATTCTCATCTTGGTCATGCTGTCTACCCGACATTTGCCAGATGGGGATCCCAGGCCATCCCTCAGGCCTGTTGCGCCCGTGATTCTCTCCCGCCTGCCCTGCCTTTCAAGGCAGCTCCCGGCCCCGGGGCGATCCTGCCCCGGCGGGCCGTTCTCCGGGGGCCTGTCAGTACCTTCCTGTTCGCTCGGTTGTGTCGATGGTCACGGGAGCGGACTTCTCCATGACGCCTGAGAGGCGTACCTTGATCTCCGCGAACCGGGGGTTGTCCCAAAGGTTGTCATGCTCTCCCGGGTCGAGCTCCAGATCGTACAGCTCGCCCCAATCTGCCCGATGATAGGCAACCAGCTTGTAGCGCTCGTCCATGGTCATGGTCGCAAATGAGGGCTGGTGCGGGGCACGGTCGGCCTTTCCGAAGTCCATGTCCAGCGCGTCGTAGAACTCGGTTCTGACATGCTCTCTGCCGGTGCTGTCCGCGTCACCGCACAGGACCGGCACCAGGCTTCGTCCGTCGCAGGGGTGCATCGCGGCCCCCGCCACCTCCGCCAGGGTCGGTGCGACATCCGTCAACTCGGTGAGCCCCTCGAAGACGAACCCCCGGCGCACCCGTTCCGGCCAGGACACGATCAGCGGGACGCGCACGAGTCCTTCGTAGAAGCGGCACCCCTTGGCGTTCAGGCCGTGATCGCCGATCATGTTGCCGTGATCCGACATGTAGACAACGACGGTGTTCTCGCGCTGTGTGCTGCGGTCCAGCGCATCCAGCAGGCGCCCGACGTTTTCGTCAATCAGCTCGATCATCCCGTAGTATGAAGCCCGGTTGCGCTGCCCCACTTCACCGGGAACCCGCGGTTGCGGCGACTGGAAGCAGTGTGTTCTCGAGATGCGCTGCTGCACGGCCAGGTCGCTCTCGCGAAAGTCCGGCGGCGGCAGCTCCGACGGCTCGTAGCGTTCGGCGTATGCCCGCGGCGCGTCGTACGGTGGATGCGGGTCGAAGATGTTCACGCTCATCAGCCATGGACAGTCGCGCGGCTCCCGCATGAACTCGATGGCGCGGTCACAGCACCAGGTTGTCTGGTGCAGTTCCCTGGGGACGTCCGCCCGATATCTCGCGCCGCCGTGACGTTCCGGATCCCATCCCGATCGGTCCAGCGCTTCGTCAAGCCTGCCGATGCTCTCGAGCCAGTCGGTATACTGATTGCCCTCGCCGATCCCCTGGCAGGGCGCATGACTGTACCAGAAGCGCCGATAACCGTCGTCAACGCGCTCTTCCACGCCGTTCCAGGCAGAGGCGACATGGAGCTTGCCGGCAAGACCGCAGTCATAACCCTCATCGGCGAGCAGTCGCGTAATCAGCCTGACACCCTCCGGCAGGTTCATCCGGGCGTTTCCATTGAGATTGGCCGGAAGGCGTGAAGGATAGACCCCGGTCAGGAAGCTGGCCCGGCTCGGCGTGCAGATCGGGCTCTGGCAATAGGCCCGTGTGAAGGCAACGCCCTCGGAGCAGAGCCGGTCCAGGTTCGGGGTGCGGATGTGCTCGTTTCCGAGTGCGTGGATTGTGTCCCCGCGCTGCTGGTCCGTGCAGATCCAGAGAACGTTCGGGGGTCTCTTCACATCGGCACCTCCCCAAGCATGATGGGTCGATGCTTGACGACACCGGGCACCGGCTTCTGCACCCGGCCGTTCGAGCCGTCCACGGCACAGAGCATGTGATCCAGAAGCCGTGCGGTCAACTGCTGCTGAACATCGCTGCAGGAGGTATCGTTCCAGAGGTTGTCCCTTTCGCCGGGATCCTCCAGGCGGTTGTAGAGCTCGCCGAAGGCGTCCCCCGCATACGTCGTGAGCTTCCACTCCCGGGTGGTCAGGGTGCGCATGCGCAGGCCGGCCATGTCGTCGTCGTTCTCGGTCATGGCAGCGTCGCGCAGCCACTTGCTTTCATCAGTCATGCCCGGAAGCATCGAGTGCCCGTGCATGCCCTCCGGCTCCTTCAGGCCCGCGCATTCCAGGAGCGTCGGGACCACGTCCACGAGGGAAGCCATCGCGTCGACACGATGCGAAACCGGAATTCCGGGACCGCTCATCAGCAGGGGGGTGCGAAGAACGCAGTCGTAGTGCAGCCCCTTGCCCAGTAGCCCATAGTCGCCAAGGTAGTCGCCGTGATCGGAAGCGAAGACGACAATGGTGTTCCCCGCCAGGCCGGTCTGGTCCAGCACGGCAAGAAGGCCACCGATACAGTCGTCGAGCTGCTTGTTCATGCCGGCGGTGACGGCTCGGACGATCTTCCAGTCCTGCGCCGTGAATCGCTCATAGTCGCAGGGCGGCGTGCCGATAATCCTGTCGCCGCTCGCGTCAGTGTTGCGGTAGCACTCGACACCCGCGTGAGGAGGGTTTGTCGATTCCGTGATGGGCATCGACGGCTCCTCCATGTCCTCGGGTGCAAACAACGTGTCGTAGGGTTCGGGAACGGTAAAGGGGTGGTGTGGATCAGGGAACGAGCAGTGCAGGAAGAAAGGGGCGTCGTGCCCGGCAGCATCCCTAAGATACGCTGAAGCACGGTCGGCGATGTACCGGCTCGAATGGACTTCCGGCGGAAGCGGCCACCGATAGCAGCCCGGTACAGAGCAGAGCGCCTCTCTCTTGTCCCGGCGTTCCGCGAAGTCCGGCACCCGCTGCCGCAGCCACGCTGTGTATTCAGGGCCGAAGCACCGGTCGCCGTGTCCGTTGACCAGCTCCACGTGTTGAAACCCGTAGTAATCGCAGCGGCCCTTGCCAGCGCGCGCAGCCTCGACCGCGCGGGGCTCCTCGACCTGCGGCACGAGGTGTATCTTCCCGACGGATGCGGTCCGGTAACCGGCATCCCCGAGTATTCGCGGCAGGAACCGCGGGTCGTCCGGAGTGCGGCATCCCACCATCCGGCTTCTGAGCGCTGATGGATAGCAGCCGGTCAGCAGGCTGGCGCGGCACGGCGTGCAGGTGGGCTGGGGCACCATGCACTGGGAGAAATGCACCCCGCCCTCCGCCAGCCGGTCAAGCGACGGCGTGGCCCCCAGCTTGTTTCCGAAGCAGCCCAGCGCATCGGCCCGCATCTCGTCCACGAGAATCATGAGTATGTTGGGCGCCGTCATGCGGAGCTTCCCCTCTGCGCCGCCAGGCGCGCCCTCTGGCTGTCCAGAACGGTCCTGCGCAGGCCGTCTCCGTTCCAGAGCGCTGCCAGTTCGGCCGAGAGCGCGGCGCGGATCTCGCGGCAGGACTCCAGCGCACTCAAGTCCCGCGTTTCTCCCGGGTCAGCCTCCAGGTCGAAGACTTGCGGCGCCTCGTCCACGCTTGCCATGATCTTGTGGTGGTCCCGCCGGAGGGCAGCCATCGGGCGGTCTGTCCACGTGGCGTAGTACTCGCACAACGCGTAGTTGTCCCAGCGCCCGGTCCCGTCGATGACGCCGGTCAGGCTGCGGCCGTCCATTTCCGACGGGTCACCACCGGAGATCTCCGTGAGAGTGGCGGTGAGATCCATGAGCGAAACGTTCTCGTTGCGCGTACCGTTCGGGATCCCGGGCCCGGCGAGGATGAGCGGAACCCCGGCGCTGTTCTCGAACAGGGACGACTTCATCCAGAGCCCGTGATCGCCCAGCATGGTGCCGTGATCACTGGTATAGACAACCAGGGTCCTTTCCGCCTGGCCCGAGGCATCAAGGGCGTCGAGGATCGAACCGACCTTTTCATCCATGCGCGAGATCGACGCGTAGTACCCCGCCCGTGCGTGACGTATCACCTTCTCCGGGAATCCCTCCTCGAGCATGCGGCGCAGGAGGCGGTTGCGATCGTGGACCGGGTGGTGATCGCCGGGACCGGGTTCGCCGGGCAGGTCAAGAGCTGCTTCGTCGTACAGATCCCAGAACCTCTGCTCGGCATTCCAGGGACGGTGGGGATGCTTGAAACCCACAATCAAGGCCCAGGGGGTATCGCTGTCCTCTTTTGAGCGTACATGCGAGATCGCTTTCTCCTCAGCCGTGTCGTCGAGTGCCATGCCCGAACCGGCATCCGCAGGCAGGCTTCGGAGTTGATGGCCTTCCACGCGTCCTCCCGCCTCCCATTCCGGGATAGATGCATTGGCATCGGGGTCGGAAGCGATCTGCCGGGCGAACCCGTGGAGTTTGTCGTCTCCATTGAAGTGCATCCGGCCGCACAGCACCGCGTCGTACCCGGCCCCTCTGAGGTGGTGCCCCAGGGTGGGTTCGCCCGAGCCGAGAATCGTGTTGTTGTCCCAGACCCCGAGCGTCGACACCCGCTTTCCCGTCATCAGGGCGGACCTGGAGGGAACGCAGAGCGGCGAGTTGCAGTACGCGTTGTCGAATCGGAGCCCTCGAGCAGCCAGCCGGTCCAGGTTGGGTGTCCGCACGTGGGGATGTCCGTAGCAGCTGCTGAACGGACGGCCGTGCTGGTCCGAGAGGATTACGAGCAGGTTGGGTCTGGTCTTCACGGGCGATCTCCAAGGCGCTGAAGCAGTGTCTTATCGTTTCCGGAAGCATCGAAGAGTTCCTGACGCACCGCCGCAGCATTAACGGAACGGAGCTCGCCACCCGCCGCAAGACTCGCTGCGGCACCGGCCGCCTGTCCCATCAGGCAGCCGGTGGCCATGGTGCGCGCCGAAGACAGCGCCAGGCGGTCGGCCGAGAAGCAGCGCCCGACGACCAGGCAGTTGGTTGTGCCCCTGACCAGCAGGGAACCGTATGGAATCTGGTATGGCGGCAGGATCTCAGCCGTCTCGTTCGCATCCACCGTGAACGTACCGTAAGCCACCGCATCGTCGAAACGGCGTCCTGCGCGGCAGTCGGCGATTCTCAGGATGGTTTCTCCCTCGATGCGGACGCTCTCGCGCAGCCCCAGCATCGGGGCGACACCGGCGTAGTAGCTGCTGGCGTCTTTGTTCTGCATGTAATGCGAGGCAAAATGCGGAACAGCTTTGCGCATGGTAATGACCGCGTCAGAGTAGCCGTCACCCGTGGATGTGTCGAGGATGCGGTGAAACAGCTTCATCTTCAGTGCCACCTGATCCCTGCCGCCGGGCCACACGCTGTAGTCCGGTTCCACGCCGTCTTCGCAGACAGGTTCCGCAGGGGGCGGCTGCGTCGTGGCCGCACCCCTTCGCATGAACATCATGTTGCTTGGCTTGATCACGCCCGGAAGCGCCGGGTCGTCCGGCAGGGCTCTGCCTCCGGCGTGACGCGACAGCACCCCGTCGCCGGTGGCGTCGATATGGACATCCGCGCTGATCCGCTGCTGGAGGGAGCGATTGTGCAGAACCACTGCTTCGATCCGGCCTTTTCTGACATCGGCGCCGATCACGTCCGTGGCATAGAGCAGCGACACCCCGGCCTCCAGCGCCAGTTCCTGGAGGACGAGGCTGAGGTAGTTGTGGTCGAACGTCCAGTTGACACGCGCGTACTGCTCGTTGGTCTTGACGGGCCAGCCGTTCTCTTCGCCAATCGCCCGGTAGTCACGCAGCCGCGCGATGATGTCGTCAAACACCTGCCCCTGCCCCTGAAGGCCGCCCCGGGCAGCACAGAAATTGGCGACACACCCGGCGGTGCCGAGCCCGCCCAGCATCTCGAGGCGTTCAACCAGAAGCACGCGCCGTCCGCTGCGGGCCGCGTGAATCGCCGCACCGCAACCGGCCAGCCCACCGCCGCATACTGCAATATCGTATGTTTTCATGCATCCCTCTCCGCGACCGGGAGTTCCGCCAGGACCTCGAATGCAGGTTCCACGTCCCGATCCCGTTCCAGTTGTTCAAGCACGCATGCGGGCTCAAGCTCGCGTGGCGTCGTGCCCTTGTGAAGGCTCAGCGCCGCAGCCACCCCGGCCGCCTCGCCCGTGGCCATACAAGTCTGCTGGATCCTGAGCGACGCTTCCGCCCGATGCCCGGCTGACACGCACCGGCCCGCCATCAGGAGGTTGTCTATGCCACTCGCAACGATACTGCCGTACGGAATGTCGAAGTACTCGCCGGCAGCAACCTTGCTCATCCGTTTCTGGTAGTATGCCTCGTCGCGATCAACCGCGGGGCGCGAGTAACTGTCCGCCGGCCACACATCAATCTCCCAGCTCGACCGCGCGATCCCGTTCGGACGCTTGCGCAGGTCGAAGGCGTCTTCATCCGTCACCGTCTCGATCCCGTGCAGGCGGCGTGACGACCGCAGGCCGATCTGCGCAGAGGTGTCCAGCAGGTACGCGTCCTCGCACCCGGGTGCATACCGGCAGATGAAGTCCGCTGCCTGGCGGGCCTGTTCGCGTCCTTCGCGCTCTGCACGGGTGAAATCATACGGGTCCAGGGGATCAACCTCGAGAACGCGGCTGATCACGGAGAGAATCTCACGACGCCGCTCCAGCAGTTCCCACCTCCACGCCTGGATGTAGTTCAGAAGACGCTTCTTCTCCGTGACCACCGGGGCCGTGTACTCACCTCGCTGGACAGCAGCATCAAGCGCGTCGGCAAGTTTCTGCTTCCCTTCCGCATTCGGCCAGTCGACAGGCTTGTGGACATTGGCGATCCGAAAGACCTTGGTCAGTGCCATGGCCCACCTGTTGACGCCGTCACCGGTATCGAAACCTACACCGGCCTGCGCTGCCACGTAGCCGTCGCCTGTGGCATCGATGATGCGCTTTCCCAGTATTGCCCGGCGCCCGGCACGCGTTTCCGCGATCACACCCGTGGCAACGCCGTCCCGGAGGACAAGCGTGCTGCCGTGAACGTGGTGCAGCAGCTCAACCCCGGCTTCATGGCAGATGTCGTCCCATACGTATTTCACCATTTCGGGATCAACACAGCTGCGAAGTTTCTGCTGGAGACCACCCAGATGGGCGATCTCCAACTCACGAATCCCGTTGGCCTTTCGCAGGCGACGGGCATACTCGTGCCACACGCCCTGGAAATCCACGCCATTGGTGCTCAGGACAACGGCTACGATCTGCGCAACCGTAGCCCCGCCGAGATACCCGTTCTTCTCCACCAGGAGTGTCCGCGCACCATGGCGCGCGGCAGCAACGGCAGCCGCACATCCGGCGGGACCGCCCCCGCACACGATCACGTCGTATTCACTCAGCACGGCAAGCTCTCTTGCCGGTTCCTGCATTGTATGGGTGTTCATTCGAAGGACCTGCTTTCCTGCCTTTTCAGCCGATGTCCGCGGGCTCGATGTAGGCACCAACAATGTGTGCACGATCCGGTTCATCGCCGCAGTTGGTGTAGTCTACAAACATGATTCGCCCGTCTTCCAGCACAACCCAGGACGAGTAGCCGCAATCCGGCCAGGGCTTCTGGTCCGGATGGTTTGCATGAATCTGGATCATCCGCTCCCGCTGGTACTGGTCCGGCCACCGGCCGTCGGCCGAATCCCACGACCAGGAGATGTCAGGAAGTGATATATTTTTGACCTCATAGCAGATCCGTGACCACCAGGATTGACGCCACTGCCAAAAGCTTCAGGTCTCTGAAGAGAGATCTAAATAGCTGATAAATCAGGATTTACAGGCGAAAGTTTCTTGCATTGGTGGTCAGCGTTGATAGAATGTATCGTATTGTGGGACA
>Ga0272441_10000143_pt1 | contig 159168 bp, 158 predicted proteins | sample SSMProp6N_FD_193582 | JGI IMG/M metagenome (GOLD analysis project Ga0272441, IMG submission 193582) | Marine sediment archaeal communities from Little Sippewissett salt marsh, Falmouth, MA, United States - SSM-Prop-6N | ecosystem: Environmental > Aquatic > Marine > Wetlands > Sediment ...
TATTTTTGGTACCGAAAAGGGCATTATAGGTTTTTGGTGATGGCAAAAGCAAAAAGCCATTTGAGATGAAAAAAGGACCGATGGTTTAGGGAGCAAAAAATGAATGCACTTTTCAAAAATCGTCGCGCCGATTTTTGGAGGATGCTGAGGATGAGGATCGGTTAACTACTAAAAAGCGTTAAAGAAAAATTATAAAAAACCTGTATTTAGGGTCTATATCAAGCTTTTTCGGAGAAAAAAGGGCGTTTTTCTCAAAGGATGTTATGGCAAGGGCAAAGCGACTTTTTATTGAAAATGTTAAAGCCCGTCTGGGCTTTCGAGTTAAAGGACGGAAGGTGGTCGAAGTTGGGGAGGAGCATCAGCTGCGGGAGATTATCGAGTGGATCGTTGATCAAGCATTGGAACCGTATAATCAGTCATATACCTCTCAAGCCATGTTTCCCTAGATAACCGTTTGGGACGTAAAAAAATAAGTTTGACAAATATTTCCTAATACGGTTAAGTTCAGACATCAAATATACAATTTTTGTTGAGGTCTATCGAGATGACGAAAAACACGCTGGCCAGATTCTATTTTATCTTCGGTTTTAGGGGGAGATATCTGCCCATGGCCTGAGTGTCGAGTTACTTTCTTAAACCGTGGGCAAGCAAGCCCACGGTTTTTTTTTGGTTGAAAATCAGCAGTTCTTGAAAAAGGAATCCTAATTCCATGGACCAAAAAAACTTCAAGCCGATAGCTATTCAAGCGGGAACGGCCCGAAGGATTGTCTCCTCACATCGTCCTGTTGAACGAAAGAATTTGAGCCTGAACGAGAGGCTCGGATTAGTCTCCCTGATTGATGAAGGGATGCGACTCGGCCTGGCCGACGCGCCTGTTGTCTCGGATCTTTTCAACAACCTGTGGGAGCTTGTCGCCGCTACCGCCTCAGGGGCGAAGATCAACCGCAACACACCGGGCAACGCCCAAAACGGTTTCCGGGTCCTTGAGATCAGTGCAGAGTCGGGAGAAAAGCTGGGGCGACTCAATATGCTGTACCTCAAAAAACCCCTCCCCTGCTACTACCTGGTATACGTTGAAGTGGCCGTGCCCTATAGAAAAAGGGGGCTGGGCAATCAGATCCTCACCCACTTTGCCGATTTCTTGTCGAGCAAATCGGCGATTGGTATCCTGGATAATATCATCCCCAACGACGACCCGACATATGATATCTATCTCAAACACGCATGGAATCCTGTCGAAGACATCATCGGGGAGTCACCCTCCGGCAAGGACCATAACTACATGATTTATCTGCCCAGGGGATTCGAAAACAAGGACCTGAAAGAACCCATACTGAAACTGCTCTACCACCTCGGAAGAAAACGAACCATCATCGATATGAGAGACAACCAGATGATGGTGAAGAGAACCATCGCTGAATTCAAGGAGTTGTATCAGACCCTGACGACCTATTTTGAGACGGAGTTGAAAAACCGGGAGTCATCCCCGTTCATGAGATTTATGTTCACCCGCTTTGTGACAAAACTCATAGCCTTCAGGAGACGAATCGGAAATCTTTTGGGGTATACGGGCGGGGAATCCATGATGCAGATTACCGTCTCCCCCGAGGTCTCGAGGCTGAAGTTGAAGTCCTACGCCCCAAGTGAACTGGAGACAAAAAATCCCATGGTCGTCGGGGACCTCGAACTGCTCTCCAGGATCCGGGACGATTTTAAGATCAGGCCGGCCAGGACAGTTGAATCCCTTCCCAATTACCGAAGACCCAACCTCAAGACCTGGCTGGAGGAGAGGGAAAAGTCCTTTGAAAATCCCCTCACCATCGGCGACATTATGGACCTGGGCTTTGATCCGACCCGTCTGAAGGAGATCACCATCGACGGTCAGGAATTCATATTTGAGCGTGTACAGGCCAGACAGATCCCTGAAATTATGAAAAAGAACGAACTCCTCGAGCATATTTCCATCAAAATGGCCCAGGAAAAGGTCAGGAATACACCGGTACGAACCAACCCTGCCCTGTTGATCTTTCAGGACAGAGGTAATGCCTATGTATTGCGCAGTAAGATCGACGCCATTCACTGGGAGGAAGCGCTGGAACAGGTGCAAAGCCATCCGCACCTGAAAGAACTCAACCGTACAGTGAAGATGGATAGCATTATCCTCAGCACCGTGAAAGAAGCTGTCGAGGCCATCACCCATAAACTGGGCCTGGAAAATGGGATGGTCCTCGATCAGTTGAGCCCGTTCATTTCCTGGGACCTGAAAAACAACCAGCCCAAGATGATGATCGATTTTTCGACCACCTACCTCGAGTCCGCCTGGATGGCCTAGCCCGGTGAGCACCCGGAAATGGCCCTTGAAAAGTGCAATAGATAGACGGACAATCCTTAAATAATCAAAATAACTTCTAACAACTTAACATTATTGAATTATTTAAGAACGTTCCCCTGGTCCCCTGTTGAATTTTTCAAGGGGAACCCTATTCATGGGGATGTAAGACAACGTTTCGCAAGGGTGTAAGGCATGGCCCTTATGAAAATTACCTTAAGAATAAAAATGGCTATATAGATAAACCCATCAGAAAATGGCATAAACTTTAGCCATAACTCTTCAGTTCATATCAGACAACAATAGGGATTAGTTGTATCACTGCATTCAATAATACCCTAATATCCCTACCTCCGGGCAAGAAGACTGTGAAGGGAATATCTTTTCCAAATTAAATGAGATTCAATCAGCCGACACAAAAAACCGCGCGGGTGATTAGCAGCGCTCGCAGTCAAAATTCAGCCTTGACCATAGGACCGTATTTGGTACTATATACAAATCGAACGTGTTAAAGATGAAGATTACAAATGATATAAAGCCTCTTACCTACCTTAAATCAAAGGCAGCTCTTTTATTAGATCAAATCAATGAGTACATTTCAGCAGAAAACACTCAGAATGCGCTAACTATGCTAAAAAAATAAAGAAAAAGGCTTCAACTCTCTTTACCCTTTCAGAAAGAGGCCGCATTGCACCGGAACTTCAGGGCCAAGGCATATTCCAATACAGGGAATTGGTTATCCTGCCATATCGATTAATTTGCAGGATCGCTGGAAAAATAGTCTTTGTTTTATCCGTGATTGATACACGACGGACTGTTGAAGATATTCTTTTGAATAGAATGATTTATAGAGAATAAGAACCCCAAACACCCGGGTTCACCTGACCGGGAATCCGCTGCGGCTCCTTATCGGCAGTTGACCTAAGCGTTATGCACTTAAATTAATTCAAATAAAGATTTCAAAGAGATATGATTCGTGCAAAAACAGGCCTATTTTCGGTTTTATGCCGAGCTTAATGATTTCTTATCAGCTGGTCATAGATATCATTTATTCGGTTATTCGTTTAAGGGTACCCCTGCCATCAAGGACTGTATCGAGGCCTTGGGCGTACCTCATACGGAAGTGGATCTTATACTAGTTAACGGAGCCTCGGTCCGGTTTGACTGCAAACTGCAGAATGGAGATTATGTATCGGTATATCCGGTCTTTGAAAGCGTAGATGTCTCACAGGTAACAAGACTCAGGGCGAAGCCCCTTCGAGATCCCAGGTTCATAGCGGACGTTCATCTGGGAAAACTTGCAAGGAAATTACGCATGCTCGGATTTGATATCCTTTACAGAAATGATTATGATGATATTGAAATTATAGATCTCTCATTGACTGACAGGCGGATCATCCTGACTCGCGACCGCGGGATCCTGATGAATAAATCGGTTACACATGGCTACTGGATAAGGGCTGACCATGTCTACGATCAACTCACGGAGGTCTTGAATCGTTTTGACCTCTTTGCTCAAGTCACGGCCTTTCGCCGCTGCCTGGTATGTAACGGAGTTCTCACTCAAGTTGACAAAGAAGCGATCAAGGCCCGCTTACTGCCTAAGACAGACTTATATTACGATGAATTTCATGTGTGTTGCGAATGCGGCAGGTTTTACTGGAAGGGATCTCATTACCGGGAAATGAAAATCTACATAGAGAACCTGTTAAAGCATCAAAGACAATGATATTTATGAGAATAGGTCAAATTCGCCTTTAACTTTTGAACAGATGAAAAGAGTAGAACTCCCCCATTCTTGATGCCGACCGTAAGTGGAGACCGGGGTTTGGCTGTTACAAACCAAACGGGAAATTATGATGAAACGTTTGATAGACAGGGTTTATTTTCAGGAACTATCAGAACAAAATCCCATGGAAGTATGCACAAGGGCATTATGCTCGTATGATAATGCGAACAAGTTTTACACAGTGTCCTTATGGGGTGAAGGATACAGGATATATCCACATCAGTTTAGAATTGAATGTATCGGCAAAAACCCTCAAAGATTTCATTCCTATTTTGAGCTTTTTATTGTTCATTATCTTCTTAAGGTAAAGGAAATTGAAGCCTCAAGCCAATGGATTTCCGAAAAAGACATCACCGAGGGCATGACGTTTTTCCGAGGCCCACATGCGATTCCGACGAATTTAATTTCAACTCGATTTGACAGCGACATGGAAGGTTTCAATAACAGATGTGAAGAACTAAAGGGTATCCCCGTCAGCCTGGCCGATGCTGCCTATATTTTTGAAATAACGCCCAGAATTCCGGTAGCTGTCTTGTATTGGAGAGGTGATGATGAATTCCCGACCGAATCTAAGATTCTTTATGATAAAACCATTGTTCGGCATTTTGCATCAGATATCATTTATGCCCTTGCAGTCGGGATTTGTGAAAGACTTGCAAAACCCATGAGTTAAATTTTTTGGATTATCTCCAAAAGAGTTGGTCTAAATGAAGGATTCTTTGCCCTTGCTTAGCTCAGCTCAGTCCCACTGCTTTGCAGCGGGTTCCCGGTTTCGAGGGGTCAAGGGGCCGCGGGTTCGAGTGAAAAGCTTAAAGATCATAGGCAGCTAAACGTTAGACAAAAATCGAATACACCTTGTTTGCATATGTATGAAGAAACGAAGCGTTTTTTTAAATATGAGCAATACTGTTTTACCCCCCCGAATCAGAAGATCCGCTGTTTTCATATCAAGGGATACCGCCTGAGGGTATGGGAAAAAAACGGCTATAGAGTATATGCAATTTTTCTTTATTGCATATGGTTCAGACTGTGAATTGGAAACCCGGGACATGACATCAGCTGACCTGGATTATTTGAAAGAAGTAAGCTTCAGAGATTAAGAAGGGAAATAAGGGATGTCGGGGCAATGTCCAAAGCGATGATCCCTGGAAAGAAAACCCTTGAATCCTTGAATCCTTGGACCCTTGGACCCTCTTCGACAACTAAGTTGGAGAAGAACCATTTTTATAAGGATATAAAAAAACAGGGGACTTATGCCGGAAAAATCAGATTATATATGTGATCCTTTAAGGGCATCTTCCATGGGCATTTATGTAAATTCAATCATCAAGATTTTCTTTTTCTGTGTCCTTATACTATTTTTATCCCCTTTCTCCGTTTCGGCTTCCGATTCTCAAGAGATCTTGAAACAAAGTATAATAGCCTGGAATCTGGAGCAGCACAAAAAAAGCCTCTCAGATAATTCCTATAAGGGTGAGGAGGGCGTACTCAGACTTCGGCCCGATGTGGCACGCTCTTTCGGACTGAAGCTGCCTGAATACGAGGATTATGAGGCTGCTGTCAGAATTTTCGAGGATGCGGAAGAAATCCTTGACAGGATAATAAAAGAGATCTCTTCAGACAGGAGGACTCAGCTTTCAAGGGAAGAAATAGGGGAAATAGGTAAACTCGCTCTCAGCCATAATCATGCGGTCGAAAAGGCCAGGGCTCTTTTGGCATCATACAGGTCCGGGATAAAGAAGGCCTCTGACGACAGGCTGGACAGGCCGAATTGCCTGAAGCTGATGGAGGTCTTGATTGAGGAGAGCATGAAGGCCTGTTCATATAACCTCAGGGACGGATTGGCATCCTTTTACAACCGCTGCCAGGGCATGAATGATTCCGACGGACCTTTGAATACGCGCAATGTGCGTTTCGTCAATCATATATTTAATGAATTTACCGAAAGGGCCTCAGGACAGGACCTGAAACTTTTTGATATGGAAAGGGGCGGTGAGGCAAACGGGCTACATGGCAAGGATGACTGGCAAAGGGCACTGGGAAGGAACGAGTCCCGTTATGCCGACTTTCTCAATGATATCTTAGGCTCGGATGATAAGGGGCATTACCCCGTAGATCCTTTACTGTTTATGGCCCTGATGAGGCGAGAGTCAAATTTCGACTCAAAGGCGGTTTCTTATGTGGGAGCGGCCGGACTAACCCAGATAATGCCGATGACCGGCAAGGGACTTGGAATGAAGCATATCTTCATGCCCGATTATTTCAATGAGGCCCAGACCAGTTTTTCCAAGGAGAGGAGGTTAAGAAAAAAGGCCGTTAATCTCATATTAGGCATTACGGATAAAAACAAAGAAAGTCATGCAACGTTGGCCAGAAAATATATGCTCGATTCCCTTGAGTTCGCCGGCACAAGACGCAACCTTTTTCATCGTTATAAAAAGGAACTCTTGAAGGACGGGACCGATGACCGTCTGGACCCCCGAAAGGCTATCGATTTCGGGTTCAGATATTTTTCAAGGATGATGAGGATCCAGGATGGAGACATAAGCCTTGCCCTGGCATCCTATAACGCAGGACCAAAGAGGGTTGCTCAGTACGAGGGCATCCCCCCATATAAGGAAACCATCACTTTCAGAAACAGGGTCCTGAGATATTACAGAGACTACCTGCACAGCCTGAGCAGATGATTGGCGACATCCCTTAATCATGAGAGATTTCAATCTCTGCGATGCCTTCCGCTCTTTACAGTAAAAACCTTCCGGCTACTGCCGATGATGCACAGAAACAATCTCAACACCTCAGCCGTTTCTTTTTGTCTTGTCGTGACGCCTTTCATATTTTACAATATCACCAAAGATATGTAAAAGATGATCTTGTAGTACCCTGAACCACCATCAATAAGAGATTTATGACCTATAGGTCATAGGCCTCAGTCTTTGCTCCTTGGCGCTTTGCATCTAACATCTTGCCGGCGCCCGGAAGTCAAAATTCCAAGTCATGGTTGATTGCGCCTGAATCAGGCGGTGGATTTGGGTAGTCGGTTTCAATGGGTGAGTGTCCTGGATGTAACTTTTTAATAAACAAGGAGTTTTAGCGATGAATGCAGGTGCTATGCAAATGAGCGATCTTGAAGGACTCAAGCTCGTACGCCAGGGAAAGGTAAGGGATGTATATGAGATTGAGGACTACCTTCTTATAGTAGCCAGCGACCGAATGTCGGCCTTTGACGTGGTTATGGATGATACTATCCCGGACAAGGGTAAGATCCTGACCCAGATCTCTTTATTCTGGTTCAAAACAATGGAATCCATTGTGGAAAATCATATCGTCAGCAGTGATCCGGAACAATATCCCGAACCATGCAAAAAATTTGCCGAACAGCTCAAAGGTCGAAGCATGCTTGTCAAAAAGGCGGAACCTCTTCTGGTCGAGTGTATCGTGAGGGGTTACATTTCAGGTTCCGGTTGGAATGAATATGTCTCTCAGGGAAGCATATGCGGAATTTCCCTGCCCCTGGGCCTGAAGGAATCTGAAAAACTGCCTGATCCGATATTTACTCCCTCGACCAAGGCTGAGAAAGGGATGCATGATGAAAACATATCCTTTGAAAAGGCGGTTTCGATTCTTGGGCGGGATGTGGCTGATAAGGTAAGCCGGCTTAGCCTTAAGATCTATGAAAAGGGCAGGGACCTTGCGGCGGAAAAAGGGATTATCGTTGCGGACACAAAATTCGAATTCGGCTTTTTTGAGGATCGTATAATACTCATAGATGAGGTTTTAACCCCTGACTCTTCAAGGTTCTGGCCCACAGATTCCTACAGTTCGGGTGGGCCGCAGAAGAGCTTTGATAAACAGTTTTTGAGGGATTATCTCCTTGATATAAAATGGCCGAAAAAACCGCCCCCACCAAACCTCCCGCAGGAAATAATTGAGAAGACAAGGGAAAAGTATCTGGAGGCCCTCGAGCGCCTGACAGGTAAAGGGCTTGTTGACTAATAAGGCATGACAGGCAGGGGTGAAACCGATCATTTGCTTCATCGATGACTCTTCCTTTGAACAGTCTCCGGTGAGAGAGGAGATCGCCACATGCGCCCAGACTGATAGCAGACCTGAAAAAGATCATATCCATCCTGCCTGATAGGGAAAACAGTATCCCTATCCCCCCTTAGATTTTCGGCTTTTTCCTGCCTTTTTTTGTAAAAGTTCCGGTTGAAGAAACATGAAATATGAGCGAGTCCCGGATCTGCCCTAAAGGCATGCGTGAATTCCGCCGAAATGCAAGAAAAACCTGTCTCAGAGCACCTTGACAAAGCCCTATCCATGCTTAACGTTTGCGTAGTATCGTAAAAGAGGATTGATGATTATTTCTGTGAAAGGGGCATGTCGTGGTACAGATAAATGTCTTTAATAAAAATGAAGATAAATCGGAAGAGGCGGGAAGCGTTTCCGATCAGGAAGTGAAGGATTCTGAAACAGCTGTCGAGGCGGATAAAGAAAAGGACATACCTCTCGAAAAAATGAGTAAAAAAGAGCTTATAAAAAAGATCGTTGATCTGCGGGAATCGGAGAAAAAGAATTACGGTCTTTATCTGCGCGGTCAGGCAGATATCGAGAACCTAAAAAAGAGATTTCAGAAGGAAAAAGGCGACCTGATAAAATTTTCAAATGATACTCTCATAAAACAACTTCTTACTGTAATCGACAACCTTGAAAAGGCGGTTGAGCATGGGGAAGATGAAAACAACCTTAAGGGTTTAATTGAGGGTGTGGAGCTTACCCATAAAGGCCTTAAGAATATATTGAAAAAGTCGGGCCTTGAGGTGATAACCTCACTCGGTGAGTCCTTTGACCCGAATTATCATGAAGCGATGTTTGAGCTGGAAGACGACTCGGCCGAACCGGGGACGGTTGTCAAAGAACTTCAAAAGGGTTACCTGCTCAATGAAAGATTGTTACGTCCGGCGATGGTAGCCGTAAGTAAGCGTTCAAAACAGGATTAACGGGGATTTTAATATACCTGAGAATATTTTAAATTTTTATATTTTAAGATTTGTTTCTATAAGGAGGCTAGGATATGGGGAAAATAATCGGAATAGACCTTGGAACTACTAATTCATGCGTTGCCGTAATGGAAGGCGGTGATCCGGTTGTAATTGTAAATCAGGAAGGAACAAGGACAACGCCTTCCATGGTGGCTTTTACAGACGGCGATGAAAGACTTGTCGGACAGACCGCCAAGAGACAGGCAGTAACCAATCCTGAGAACACGGTCTTCGGAGTAAAAAGACTGATCGGAAGAAAATTCGAATCGGCTGAAATAAAAAAGGATATAGAGGTCCTGCCGTACAAACTGACCAAGGGTGAGAACGGGGATGCAAAGGTATCGATAAAGGGCAAGGAATACAGCCCCGCTGAGGTGTCATCCATGATACTTCAGAAGATGAAGCAGACAGCTGAGGATTATCTGGGAGAAAAGATCACGGAAGCGGTTATTACCGTTCCTGCCTATTTTAACGACAGTCAGAGACAGGCGACAAAGGATGCCGGTAAAATAGCAGGGCTGAAGGTCGAAAGGATCATAAATGAGCCTACCGCTGCCTCACTTGCATATGGTCTTGATAAAAAGGGTGATAGAAAAATTGCCGTCTTTGATCTGGGAGGCGGCACATTCGACATATCAATCATGGAGATAGGCGACGGGGTTTTCGAGGTCAAATCCACAAACGGTGATACTCACCTGGGAGGTGAGGATTTTGATTTGGTCGTTGTCGACTACCTTGCCAATGAATTCAAGAAGGATCAGGGCATAGACCTGAGGAGTGATAAGATGGCGCTTCAGAGGCTAAAGGAAGCCGCTGAAAAGGCAAAAATGGAGCTGTCAGGGTCTATGGAAACGGATATCAATCTGCCGTTTATTACTGCCGATGCCAGCGGCCCGAAGCATCTGAACATAAAACTGACCAGATCGAAGCTGGAGGCGCTTGTAGACGGGCTCATAGAAAAAGTGGTGGCTCCCTGCAACATGGCAATGAAGGATGCTGGCCTTAAGGCCAGTGAAATAGATGAGGTAATACTGGTCGGCGGTATGACCAGGATGCCCAAGGTTCAGGAACGGGTAAAGGATATCTTCGGAAAGGAACCGAGTAAGGGAGTAAATCCTGATGAGGTCGTGGCCATAGGGGCTGCAATCCAGGGAGGGGTGCTAAAGGGCGATGTTAAGGATGTGCTTCTTCTGGATGTTACCCCGCTTTCACTCGGGATTGAAACACTGGGTGGGGTATTTACCAAGCTTATAGAAAAGAATACGACTATTCCTACCAAGAAAAGTCAGGTCTTTTCCACGGCAGCCGACAACCAGCCTGCTGTGGAAATTCACGTGCTGCAGGGTGAAAGGGAAATGGCGGGGTACAATAAGACCCTTGGCAGGTTTCAGCTTGTAGGGATCCCTCCCGCTCCCAGAGGATTGCCTCAGATTGAGGTAACCTTTGATATCGACGCCAACGGAATCGTCAACGTCTCCGCAAAGGATATGGGTACCGGTAAAGAACAGTCCATAAAGATAACCGCGTCGAGCGGGCTGAGTGAAGAGGAAATCGACAACCTTGTAAAAGATGCCGAGCTTCATGCGGAAGAAGACAAAAAGAGGCGTGAACTGGTGGATGCCAGAAACACGGCTGATTCCCTTATCTATACAACGGAAAAGTCCGTCAAAGAGATAGGTGACAAGCTTGATGAGACAACCAAAACCGGTATCGAACAGGCCATAGAGAACTTGAAAAAGGCGATGGAAGGTGATAACTCTGAAGAAATAAAGAAATATACGGAAGATTTAACCCAGGCATCCCACAAGCTGGCTGAGACTATGTATGCACATGCCTCACAGCAGTCTCAGTCCGACGGGGCAGCTGCAGGCGGTGCCCAGGAAACAGCTGAGGGACCAAAGGATGACGATGTGGTTGATGCCGATTTTGAGGAAGTCAACAAGTGATTATAAAATCATTTCGTTTTAAAAAGGCTATTCCCGCTTTACTGGTGGGAGTAGCCTTTTTTATGTCAGGATGCCAGGCAGGTCTGCCCAAAAAGACCGCTCATGAACCGGCACCTTTAGATCCTCTGGCTGACGCCAATTCATATCTGCGAAGTGGCGATCTGGAAATGGCGCTTATCGCCTATAATTCCTTTATCGAGGCTCATCCGGAAGCGCAAGGCGTCGAAGTGGCGATGCACAGGGTTGCCGATATATATTCGAACAGGGGAGATCTGCAAAAGGCCGTGCAGACTTATGGTGAGATAGAGAGGCTGTTTCCTCAATATGAAGGCATAATTGAGGTCAGGTATTCGAAGGCCAAGGCTCTATTTGATCTGAAAGATTACAGGTCTACTATTGATGAGGCTCGAAAATGGCTTTCCACCTACACGGGTAACCCTCTTGAAATCAATCTGCTGCTATATATGGGCGACAGTTACATGGCCCTGGGGCAACGGCCCAGCGCGCTTGTCTGGTGGTTGGAGGCGAAAAGGGGGTTACGCAATGATGAAGATCTGCGGAATCAGGTGGGTGAACGGATAGAGCTGCTTATCAGGAAGGCGGACTTAAGGGATCTTCAGACATTTTATGCTCAGGCCGGATCAGGTGAATACGAACAGGTTATCCTTCACAGAATCGCAGGTATGCTTCTGGACAGGGGAGAACTTGATTCCGCAAAAAAGACCGCAATGGCACTGGTCCGTTCCACTCCCCAGCAGTTCTGGGTCGATCTCGGGCGGCAGCTTCTCCAGAAGATAGCCGAATCCGAATCATTCAGAAAAGGCGTCGTAGGGTGTCTTGTCCCGCTTTCCGGCCCATTTTCCATTTATGGTGAAGAGCTGTTGAACGGGATTCAGATTGCAGTGCTGGATGGAGGCTCTGACCGGATTGATCTGGAAATCTTGATAAAGGATACCAAAGGTGATCCGGGCACTGCCGTGTCAGCCCTTGAAGAACTGGTTTATAAGGAAAAGGTGGTGGCGGTCATAGGGCCGTTATCGAGCAGGTCTGCCGAAGCGGTTGCAAAACGGGGCAGCCTGATGGGGGTTCCGATAATTACCCTGACCCAGAAAGAGGATGTCGCCAGGGAAGGGGAGATGATATTCAGGAATTTTCTCACGCCGTTACATGAGGTTTCCCGTCTCCTTGAAAGGTCGAGTGATGAACTTGATCTGGATAGATTTGCCATCCTGTACCCTGAGAATTCATATGGCCGTTTTTTCATGAATCTGTTTTGGGATGAACTGGAGAAAAAGGGAAAGAAGGTCACAGCTGCCGAATCATATGAACCGGGATTAACCGATTTTGCGGAAAATATAAAAAAACTCTCCGGCGCCTACTATCCAAGGCCTGCTTCAGTAATCGAAAGGTTTAAAGATGAGTGGAGCCCGCAACAGGAGGAAGCGGAGATTTATCCTCAAGGCTCTGATAAGATAATCGATTTTGATGCCATATTCATGCCTGATAATTATCAAACAATAGCCATGATCGTTCCCCAGCTGGTTTACCACGATATTACGGAACCGCTGGTCATGGGAACCAGCCTGTGGCATTCCCGGGAGTTGATGGAACTGGCCGGTGAATACGCCCAGGGCGCCATTTTCCCTTCAGGATTTTTCGAGGGGTCCAAAGATCCCCTGGTAGAGGATTTCGTCCATAAATACGAGGAAAATTTTGAATCCTATCCGGGAATACTGGCGGCAACCGGTTACGATACTTTAAGGTTTTTGGCGCATGCCTTGTCGAAAGACGATATCCTGAACAGCCATGATCTGAAAGAGGCCCTTTTAGCCACGCAGGGGTTCAGGGGGGTTACAGGCAGTATATCTTTCGACTGTATGGGAGAGGCCAAGAAGCGGCCTCTGCTTTTGACGATATCAGGGAAAAAGATGAAGATCCTCGATTAATAGCGCTGAACCCGCCCATTGAATCTATTTTTCCTCTTCATCGTCTGTCTTTTTCTTCTTTGCGGTCATCGAGACAATAATGCCGATTTCATAGAGAACAATCAGTGGACCCGCCATCATGCACTGAGTTATTACATCCGGCGGAGTCAGTATGGATGCAATAATGAAGGTCAGAAGAATCGCATATTTGCGGTTCTTCTTGAGCATATCAGTGGTAACCAGCCCCACCTTAGTAAGAAAGTAGATGACAACTGGAAGTTCAAAAACAAACCCGAAGGCGAAAAGGAGTTTCATTGAAAAGGCGAAATATTCCTTTACCGAGGGAAGGGCCTGTACAAAATCGTTTGAAAAACCCATGAAAAATTTAAAGCCGAATGGAAAAACTATAAAATAACCAAAAAGGGATCCCCCCACGAACAGAATCGTGGATATCAAAACAAAGGGGATTACGAGCCTTCTTTCGTTTCGGTAAAGCCCCGGGGCGACAAACATCCAGAGCTGGTAGAAGATAACCGGTGCAACGGCAAGAAGTCCTGAGATAAAAGATACCTTTAGGTAGGTGAAAAACATCTCGGGGAGATTTGTGAAAATCAGCCTGTCTCCTTCAGGCATCACGTCTTTCAGCGGTGCAACCAGGACCTGAAACAGGTTTTCGGCAAAAATATAGGACAATACGAACCCTATTCCCACCGCAACGGCACAGATAACCAGCCTCTTTCTCAACTCCTCCAGGTGCCCCCAGAAAGGCTGTTTTTCGCTGCTATTCATCCTCTTTCTTTTCCTCCGCTACCACTGCGTTTTCTTCAGGTTCGTGTCCGGTAGAAATATCCTCATGTTTTTCAGAAAGAGTTGTGTCCGGTTCGATTTCCTTTGGGTTGTCTTCATCTTCCTGTCCGGTATCTGATCTTTCCTCCGATTCCCTTTCATCCAGACCGCTGACGGAATCAATCAATTGATCCTTTGCCTCAGCCAGGTCTTCTTCAACATCGAGGGTTTCCTTTATATCCTGGGTGGCTTTTTTAAATTCAGCCATGCCTTTTCCCAGAGACCTTGCCAGATCAGGTAGTTTTTTAGGACCTATTACAATGAGAGCCACGACCATTATTATGATCAGTTCCGGCATACCTATCCCAAACATTTTTTCCTCCATGTATTGACCGGGCAGGTCAATTCCTCAAGTGAGGGGTTATCTAATCAACACCTTACAGTAAAAAAATAAGGATTTTCTCCCGATTAGTCGGTCGATTACTGTATCTTTTCTTACACGGTGCAACATATCAGGATTCCAGAGTTCAAGGGGCCCCGTCTTTAGCCAAGATATCAAAGAGTTGTGAAACAAAAGGCCTGAAAGTTGTCTCTCTGCACGAGAAAAATCAGAGGTCTATCATCAAGGCAGTCTCGTCACAGTCCGGAAATTTGGGACAATTCAGACAATCGGCCCATATCTTGTGAGGCAGTATCGATTTGTCAACCTCTTTAAATCCATGCTTTTCAAAAAAAGATGGTACATATGTAAGGGTGAAGACCCTTTTAAGACCCAGTTTTCGGGCCTCATCCAGGCACTCCTTAACAAGCATGGAGCCGAGGCCTTTGCCATTTGAAGATTTATCCACTGCCAGGGATTTTATCTCAGCCAGATCCTCCCATACGATTCCGAGCCCGCAGACTCCCAATACCTTGCCCCCTTCATCTTCATCTGAAATGATAAAGTAGTCCCTCACGTGACGATAGAGCTCATTCAGAGATCTGGGGAGCAGGAGATCCTGGTGAGCATAATAGTTAAGGATCTGTTGAATTTCCCCAACCTCGCCTATTATTGCCTTTCTTATGTTCATGAATTAATCCGCCTTTATTCCGAAGTAGTTACAAATCCTGACATGCCTTCCTTATCGGCCATTTTGATTTTAATCCTGTCCGCCTCTTCTCTGGTCTTAAAGGTGCCGCATCTTACCCTGTAAAAGGGCCTTCCCTTTAAAAAGATCTTGTAGAAATAGGCGGGATAACCTCTGTGTTTGAGCCTTTCAGTCATCTTGGCAGCCTTGGTCCTATTTTCAAGGGAGGCTATTTGAACCACATATGCAGATCCTTTATCTGAAACCGGTTCCGATCTGTCAGGCTTTTTTTCAATCGAGGCGATTTTGTCCTCCGGCACGCTTTTCAAAGGCCTTTCGCCCTCGGATTTTGAAGGCCCTTTCCGGGCAGGGGGAGCCTTCTTTTCAACTTCACTCCGGCCTTTTTCCAGCTCTTTGTAAAATTCAAAATCAGGATCTTTTTCAATTTTTTCAATAAAATCGAATTGAGAGGGATTTTCCCTGTTTACCATATCCTGAAGTTTTGTGATCTGGTCTTTCATCTCGGTCAGTGTCTTGACCCCGTTCGGAAAGAAACCCCTGCCTACGAGGATACCCAGTATGAAGATCCAGGCAAGAAGAAAAAAGAGACCTAACCCCCAGAAAAACATGGAAATTAAGGATAGTTCCACCCTGATTTGTTTTGCCCTTCTCCTGTTTGTTTCCTGAGAAGGAGGAGCCTTCTTAGCGACCAACTTACATCCTCTCCGGAGACTTGATTCCAAGCAGGTTAAGTCCGTTCGCTATCACGATCCTGACCGCCTGGGCCAGCACCAACCTGGCCTCCGATTTTTCCACATCCTCAGATATTATCCTGTGCTCGGGGTGTTTGGTACCAAGATTGAAATACCTGTGAAAGGATGCCGCAAGTTCTGTGAGGTAATATGTCAGGCGGTGGGGCTCAAGTTTCAGACATATCTCCTGCAAAAGCAAGGGAAAAGCCGCCATGGTTCTTAAAAGGGCCATTTCCTCTTCAAGCCTTATATGTTTGAGCACCTTGAAAGGGACCTCGGGGAGTCCGATTCCTTCTGCTTCAGCCTTCCTGAAGATGCTGCATATCCTTGCATGGGCATATTGAACGTAATAGACCGGATTTTCGCTGTCCCGTCTCTTGACCAGGTCTATGTCAAAATCCAGAGGCGAGTCACTGTTTTTGCTCAAAAAGACGAATCTCACCGCATCTACCCCGACTTCCTCGCACAGTTCCTTGAGGGTGACGTAAGTCCCCGCCCTCTTGGACATCTTGATCTCCTGCCCTCCTTTCCAGAGCTTAACGAGTTGAATGAGTATAACCGACAGCCAATCCTGATCAAGGCCGCAGGCCGAAAGGGCCGCCTTCATCCTGGGTATGTAGCCATGGTGGTCGGCACCCCATAAGTTTATGGCCCATTCATAGCCCCTGGCATTTTTATCGAGATGGTAGGCGATATCCGAGGCAAAATAGGTGAAAAAGCCGTCTTTTTTGCGGATGACCCTGTCTTTGTCGTCTCCAAATCGTGATGTATCTATCCAGAGGGCCTGATCCTTTTCGTAAAGATGGCCTTTTGTTTCTATTTCATCAAGGGTATTGCGGAGAAATCCCGATTCGTGAAGCTCGCTCTCACTGTACCATCTATCAAAAGAGACCCTGAAACCGGAAAGATCATCCTTGAGCCTGGACAGCAGAATCTCCTTGCCTTTTGAGGAGCAAAGTTCAACTGCCTCTTGCCTGGACATTTTCTTGAGATCGTACTGCCTGGAAATATCCTCTGCCAGTTCGGAAACATATTCGCCATGATAACCGTTTTCCGGAAACGGAAAATCAGGTTCATCAATCTGCATGTAACGGCTTAAAACGGATTCCCCAAGCAGGCGAATCTGAAGGCCCGCATCATTTATGTAAAATTCTCTGTCAACATCATATCCGCAAAAGGAGAGTATCCTTGAAAGGGTATCACCGAGGGCTGCACCTCTTCCATGGCCGAGATGAAGAGGGCCGGTAGGATTCGCGCTGACAAACTCCACCATAACCCTTTTCCCGTTGCCGATAAAGCTTCCCCCGAATGATTCGTCTCCGGTCACAATGTCGGAAAGCAGGCGGTGCCATTGTTCGTCCTTTATCCAGAAGTTTATAAAACCGGGGCCCGCCACCTCTGTCTTTTCCAAAATACCCTTTGCGTCACCCATGTTGGAGGTCATTATATCAGCGATTTGCCTGGGGGCGCTTTTCTGGCCGGCAGCCAGCAGGAGAGGAAGGTTTGTGGCGAAATGTCCATGATTTTGATTGTTGGGCACCTCCAGTACGAATTCAGGCAAAGGGATGTCTTTAAGCAGTCCCTTCCTGATGCATTCTTGGTAGGTCTCCTTGATAATATTGATAAGTCTGTCTTTCATTACAGATAAATCCTTTTGTTCGCCCGTCCCAGCGAGCAGAACAGTTCATATGAAATGGTTAATGCCCATCGGGCCATATCATCGGCTGATATCCTGTTGTCTCCCTGGGTTCCTAGAAATACCGCATCATCACCCTGCCGAACTCCCTGTATGCCTGTTATATCGCAACCGGTCAGATTCATGCATATCCTTCCTCTAATGGGAGCCGGTATCCCGCCTATCAGTATGCTGCCTCGATTTGACATGCCCCTGGGCAGACCGTCACCATAGCCAGCAGATACTACGGCAATGCGTCGGGGCCCTTGCGTGTAATAGGTCCGACCGTAGCTGATCGGCGTTTTTCCAGGCATTTCTCTGATCTGGATGATCCTGCTCCTAAAACGCATGGCCGGTCTCAAAGGTATGGGGCTGGAAAAATCGGGGCGGGGAAGACCTCCATAAAGGATTATTCCCGGTCGAACCATTTCCCACTGTGCACCCTTAAAGGAGATAAGACCGGCGCTGTTTGCAAGGCTGTTGAGAGGCAGGCCGGCGCCCATGGAACGTCCCGCCTTTACGACATTTTTGAAATATCCTATCTGTTTTTCCGTGAACAGGTCGGTGTCCTCATCCGCGGATGAAAGATGTGAAAAAAAACCTGAAACCTCGATATTCCGGAGCGGGATTATTTTTCCAAGAAGCGACAATGCCTCTTCATGATAGATCCCCAGCCGGCCCATGCCGGTGTCCAGCTTGATATAGGCGGATATCTTCTTGCCGCGTCTCAGGCCTTCAGACGATAAAATTTCAGCTGTCTCGAAATCAAAAATTACAGGCGTAAGTCCGTTTTCAACCGCAGCGCATGCCTCAGACCTTGATTGCAGACCGCATAGGATCACAACAGGCAGTCCTATCCCCTGTTTTCTGAGCTCAAGGGCCTCGTGGATATGGGCCACTGCAAGACAATCGATTCCGTTTTTTTCAAGGCTTTTTGATACCTCCAAAAGACCGTGACCATATGCATCTGATTTGACCACCCCCATTATCCTTGATCCATGCCCGACATGTCCTCTTATTTGAGACAGGTTGTGCTCTATTGAAGAGAGGTCTATTTCCAGTATGTTTTCCATCTTCTTGACCATATGCAGTATATTTAAAAACAAAGAGTTAACCTATCTCATCTTTTTTTATAGATCAAGCGCTATGTCTTTGTTGAAGGGCAGGTTATCAAGCCCAATTCCCTCAGATATTTAACCAAAGCAGGCGGACACCGGGAGGAAAAAAGGATAAAGCCGCCGTGATCCTTACTATTATACCGGAATTTACCACCTGATTCAGCCGGAATCAGCCATGACCCGGGGTTTTGAATCTCGGACACCGGCAAGATCTTAGATGCAAGGCGCCGGGGAGCGACGACTGACTCCCATGAGCTGATGCGAATCTCTTTTTGGTGGCGGATTTATTATACGTTTATTGACAGTGTAAATTATTAAGATTATAATAAAATTTTTAAGAATCTCTAGAGCAGCATCAAGCCGTTTCAGGGTGGTGTGCTCTATTTTTTTGTTGCACTAAAAAAATAGTAAGAGAAAGATTTTCCGTATGAAATATCTTTTTTGTCTGCTGGGGCTTGTGCTTATTCTTGAAGGTCTTCCCTATTTTGCATTTCCTTCAAAAATGAAAAAATGGATGATCGCCGTAAGCAGGGTGCCTGACAAGCAACTGAGGGCAATGGGATTCATCGCGATGTGCACGGGGTTGTTAGTGGCATATTTTTTTAATAGGCCATGATCCGACATCGGGAAACAATGCGAAGTGTATATAGTACATGCGCATCAATTCTTGTTCCTTAGTGCCCTGCACGTGATATCCTTCATTGTGCCGGGAGGTAAGCCAAAACCCTAAGTCATAGGCTGTTTATCAGTTTGGATTGCGGATTTTGAATCAATTAAATTATTTGACTTTATTGAGAATCACGACTAGCTTATACGATCTGAATTTTTATGTATGACCTTAAATCTTATGACTTTGATTTGCCCCGTGAACTGATCGCGCAGGTTCCTGCTGAAAGCCGCGACCATTCCAGGTTACTTGTTGTGGATCGCCTAAGACCAGAGTTTCGGGAGATGAATTTTTTTGATCTTCCCGATCTGCTTGAATCCGGAGATCTGCTTGTAGTCAACAATACCAGCGTTGTTCCCGCCAGAATCGGAGGCAGGAAAGATACTGGCGGAAGGGTCGAACTGCTGGTGCTGGAGCACCCCGAATCTGTCGAAGACGGCGACGGAAGCAGAATTTGCCTGCTTAAATCGTCAAAAGGTGCTAAAACGGGATCTGTTTTACATTTTGCCGGTGGCCTTACCGGTCAGGTCAAGGAGGTTCTGGGCGACGGCAAGGTAAGAATCGAGTTCAGCGGAAAAACGGACATCGATTCCCTGCTTGACAGAAGCGGGGTCATGCCGCTTCCTCCGTATATAAAGAGAGACGGAGTTTCCCTGAGGAAACTTGACAGGGAACGTTATCAGACCGTCTTTTCATCAAAAAGAGGTGCTGTTGCAGCCCCCACAGCCGGCCTTCATTTTACCAGGGAGTTGTCGGAAAGGCTTGGTAAAAAGGGCGTAGACATTGCTCAATTGACTCTTCATGTGGGATACGGCACATTCAGACCCGTGCGAACCGAGGACATACGGGGGCACAGGCTTGATGAGGAATTTTACAGGATCGAAGCAGATGCGGCCGAGGCGATTAATCGTACCAAGAAAAATGGTGGCAGGGTTATTGCCGTAGGCACCACCGTTGTGAGAACCCTGGAGACAGCAGGTATTCCAGGGGGACTTGTGAGACAGGGAGAGGGAATGACGGGATTATTGGTGACACCCGGATACTCGTTCAAGGTGGTTGATGCCCTGATAACCAATTTCCATCTTCCGAAAAGCTCTCTTCTCTTTCTGGTATCCGCCTTAGCCGGAACAGAACGGATAAGAAAGGCATACAGATTCGCGATTGAAAATGGGTACAGGTTTTACAGTTATGGCGATGCGATGCTTATTGCATAGGCGACCTGTAACAATATATTTCAAATGTCAGGGCCTTTGATCGGATCTTTTTCAGGCCAGAAGCAGAATAGATTCTTGGAATTTAATGTCAAACATATATGCGGAAGGGCGAGGACGGGGGAAATCCTTACGCCCCATGGAAGCATTGAGACGCCTGTTTTTATGCCCGTAGGTACTCAGGGGTCCGTCAAGGCCGTTTCGCCTGAGGATCTTGAGGATGCTCATATAAGAATCATTCTTGCCAACACCTATCATCTCTATCTCAGACCCGGGCATGAACTGATTTCAAAGATGGGCGGTCTTCACAATTTCATGAACTGGTCGGGACCGATTCTTACGGACAGCGGTGGATTTCAGGTATACAGCCTGGCGCGCCTGCGCAAGATTACGGAACAGGGAGTGGAATTTCAGTCACACCTGGATGGTTCGAGTCATTTTCTGGGACCTGAAAAGGCGATCGAGATCCAGAGGGCCATAGGGGCGGACATAATAATGGCCTTTGATGAGTGCGTTTCCTATCCCTCTGATTACAGATATGTTATGAATTCAGTCGATCTCACCACCAGGTGGGCCCGAAGGTGCCGCGAACAAAAGATTGACGACGGGCAGGCTCTTTTCGGGATCGTTCAGGGAGGCATGTACCCTGATCTGAGGGAAAAGAGCGCCAAAGACCTCGTTGAGATGGATTTTGACGGATATGCCCTTGGAGGGCTTTCCGTGGGCGAGGATAAGAAGACGAGAACGGCAGTAGTGGGAGAAACCAGGGGCTTTCTCCCGGATGAAAAACCGGTTTATCTGATGGGAGTCGGAACTCCTGAGGATCTTGTTGAGGGGGTCAATCTGGGTGTTGACATGTTTGATTGTGTCATGCCCACCCGTAATGCAAGGAACGGCACCCTTTTTACCGGCAGGGGGCGTTTGACAATAAAAAACGCCAGGTACAGGGATGATCAAAGGCCTATCGACGAGGATTGCGGCTGTTATACCTGTTCCAATTTTTCGAGGGCCTATTTGAGGCATCTATTCATGTCCAAAGAGATCCTGGCATATAGGTTGAATAGCATTCACAATATATATTACTATAGCCATCTCATGAGACAGATGAGACAGGCGATCACAAATGAAAGATTTGATCGGTTCAGGCAGGGCTTTTACGAAAATCATATTTCAGGTAAATAAGGAGGTTTAAGATGAATTCTTTGGCGTACGCTATGGGTGCCGGTGGTACCGGTGCCGGAGGGGGCGGCGGTTTTGGGGCCTTTGTCCCGCTGATACTTATGTTTGCCATTTTTTACTTTCTGCTTATCAGGCCTCAGCAGAAAAAGGCAAAACAGCACAAGGCGCTGATTTCCTCGATGAAAAAGGGAGACAGGGTAGTCAGCTCCGGAGGGCTTCATGGTACTGTTACAGGACTGACCGATGATACCGTGACCATGGAGGTCGCCCCTAAGGTGAGGGTGAAGGTTTCGAGGAGTTTTATAACCGCCGTGATGCAGAAGGGGCAGTAATAGGCATATGCGGGTAAAAGGGCGTCTTGGATATGCCCGATTTTAGTTAACAGACTGAAAAAAATATGCATGGAGTAACAAGTGTCAAAGAGCTTAACCTTGCGTGGTGTTTTGGCCTTATGCGTGGTAGTCCTTTCTTTCGTTTATTTAACCCCTACGCTTACTTCCAGCCTTCCCGGTTGGTGGACAGGTTTCCTTCCTGATGAGAAGATAAACCTCGGCCTGGACCTTCAGGGAGGAATGCACCTTGTGTTGGAGGTGGAAGCCGCCAAGGCGGTGGAAAGCCATCTGGAACTGGTTGTGGAGGAACTCAAACAGGATCTTCGCAAAAGCAAATTGAGATATATGAGCCTTGAGAGGTTTAAAAACGAGGGTATCCAAATATCCCTGATGCGGCAGGGGGACAGGGCGGTTTTCAGGGAGATGGCTGCGGCCAATTATCCCGATTTTGAGGTAAAGGAGATCTCTTCGGAAGGTGAAAGATCCGACTTTCATCTGATTCTGGAAACCAGGCCTAGAAACAGAATAACCAAGATGGCCGTTGACCAGGCCCTGGAGACCATAAGGAACAGAATCGACCAGTTTGGCGTAAGTGAGCCTGACATAAGGCCCCAGAAGGACAACCGGATACTGATTCAACTCCCGGGCGTCAAGGATCCGCAGAGGGCGATCGCCCTTATCGGTAGGACGGCGCTGCTTGAATTCAAGCTTGTGGATGAGGATCACGGTGTCCAGGAGGCACTTAAGGGCGATATACCGCCCGGTTCCGAGATCCTTTACAATGATAAAAAGCAGCCGTATCTCTTAAAGAAAAGGACCATGCTGACAGGGGAGTATATAACGGATGCAAGGGTTCAGATAGACAGCCAGTACAATGAGCCTTACGTTTCTCTTTCCTTTGACGCAGTGGGTTCAAGGCTTTTTGAGAGAGTTACCGGCGATAATATCAAAAAGAGACTGGCAATCATACTTGACAATACCGTCAATTCCGCCCCCGTTATCCAGGACCGTATATCAGGGGGAAGGGCACAGATCACCGGGCGTTTCGACATGGAAGAGGCAAGGGATCTGGCGATTGTACTTAGGGCCGGGGCTCTGCCGGCTCCGGTAAAGATCATAGAAGAGCGCACTGTAGGACCTTCCCTTGGAAAGGACTCTATTGAAAAAGGTTTTAAGTCGATGTTGATCGGCGGCGTCATAGTGATTTTGTTCATGGCGCTCTATTACGGGTTGTCCGGTGTTGTAGCCGATATGGCTCTTCTTCTTAACATGCTGTTCATTATGGCGGGGCTCGCCTTTTTCGGAGCCACTCTTACCCTGCCTGGAATCGCAGGTATCATTCTTACGATCGGTATGTCGGTGGATGCAAACGTGTTGATTTTTGAAAGGATTCGTGAAGAACTCCGTGTCGGCAAAACGCCCAGGACTTCTATCGAAGGCGGGTATTCAAAGGCGCTGGTGACGATCCTTGATGCAAACGTTACGACTCTGATTGCTGCTCTGGTGCTGTTTCAATTCGGTACAGGGCCTGTCAGGGGATTTGCCGTAACGTTGAGTATAGGAATACTTTCAAGTCTTTTTACCGCCATCTTTGTGACAAGGATAGTCTTTGATTATCTTTACGTAAATCGACGAATCAAGCGAATCAGTATCTGAGCGGAAAACCGGCTTTAAGCTTTTACAAGATATGCTTTTTGGAGACAATTGATGCAATTCATAAAACCGAACAGCAACATAAATTTTATCGGGAAAAAAAAGATGGCATTTGCGCTGTCTCTGACAATGATTATCGCGACCTTTATCCTCCTGATATACCGCGGTGGTCCGAATTACGGTGTTGATTTTTCCGGAGGCGTGCTGGCTCAGGTAAAACTTGCCCAGGAGCACAGTCCTAAGGAGATAAAAGAGGCGCTTGTTCCCGTCGACCTCGGCGACAGCATAATCCAGGAATTCGGTGAAAAGGGAAAGTTCGAATACCTTATCAGGATAAGAGACACAGGTGTAGAGCTGAGCGGACTTTCAACTAAGATCGAAAAGGCCCTGACCGATAAATTCGGGCATTCAGTCGATATGCGGCGGGTCGAAATGGTGGGCCCCAAGGTCGGAGAGGATCTGAGGCAGAAGGCCCTGTTTGCCATCTTTTACGCCATGCTCTTTATCGCGATATACATATCGGGTCGATTTGAACTCAAATGGCTCATGAGTATAGTAATGGCCTTATCCCTTGCATTTGTCGTCTATATTACCTCCAGCATCGGTATGAGTGTCACATGGCTTATATTTATCGCGCTGATAGTAACCGTGGGTCTCTGTTTTGTGCTTCGGCTGAAATTCGCCCTGGGGGCACTTATAGCCCTTATGCACGACGTGATCATAACAATAGGCGTATTTGCCTTAACAGACCGGGAGATATCCCTTTCCATTATTGCCGCCTTTCTCACGATAGTGGGATATTCACTTAATGACACGATCATAGTCTTTGACAGGATAAGGGAGAATTCGAAGAGGTTCCGCAAAAGGCCTTTCCCCGAGCTGATGAACACCAGCATCAATGAAACCCTTAGCAGAACCATACTTACATCGATTACCACGCTGGTTGTAATCATCTTTCTTTATGTCTTCGGAGGCGGCGTGATACATGATTTTGCCTTTGCCATGATGATAGGAGTTGTTGTGGGTACCTATTCATCAATTTTTGTGGCCAGTCCGATCCTTCTTCTGTGGGAGGGGCGGTTTGAAAAGAGCGGAAAGCAGGAAAAGGATTTGTTGAGCAGAATCCTGCCTGTCTAGACAGACGAAAAAAGATATAAAAGCCGGCTGAATCAATGCCGGGCCCGGCCGGGGGTAAAGGCCTTAATAAAAAGCAAGTTATAGTTTGTCGAAGTTTACTTTGTATTAATGGATATCACATGTTTGTCATGAGAGATGCCCCGATTGCTGAAAAAGAGAAAGAGGACAATATCAGCTAGTCTCCTTCGCCTGTTTCTTTATCTGATCATATTGGCTGCAATTGCATCAGGCTGGTGGGTATGGCGTGGCATCACCAACCCTTTTCAAAGGTGCAATTCCATAACTGTTTGCATTAACGGTGAGACGCGGAAGATCCTTCCCGGCGAAACCGTCAGCCTCCATCCCAGGGATAAGGTAAAGGTCCTTTCCATTTCCACAAGCGTTCCATTCAATTTCGGTGTTCGTCTGCTGTCGCAAGGCTTTGACGTAAATGCGCTCCGCTTTGATGAGATGTCCGTATCCGAACTTCTGCCCGGCGAGGAAACATTCGATCACTACCGCTTCGACATCTCCATAAGACAACGTAATAAAAATCTGGGCATGATAAGATGGATTGTCCGGCCTGATCCCGGGGACTGGCTTGATAAGGCCGACAGGAAGATAAACAGGGAACAGCGGCTGGCGCTGCTGGAAAAAGGAATAAGACTGCTGCCTGAATATGAGCCGTTGCGGCGCAGACTGATTGATGAATATAAGTCGCTCGGCATGTGGAAAGAGGCTGCAAAAATGCTGGAGCAGATGGAGCCTGACCAGGGAGTACTTACCGAACTTCTCGATGTCTACTCCGAAATGTCGCGTACCGACGGCAAGGAAGCTGTTCTCGAAAAACTTATATCAATGAATGCGGATGATCTTGATTCAAGAATAAGACTGGCGGAGCTCTATGAAAAGAAAGGGGAAAGAAGCGCGGCCATCAAGGAATATGAGGCTGTCCTTGAGAGAACGGACCAGGAGGACAGGCTCCCCTATCACAAACTGCTCGGCTATATGTACAGCGAACAGGGCAGTTACGGTAAGGCCGTATCCCATTATCTGAAGGCTGCAAAGCTGGAACAAAACGACGCGAATATATATTATAACCTTTCCTTTCTTTACGGGAAGATCGGTGAAAAGAAGAAGGCCGATTTTTACCTGGCCAATGCCGTAACCCTCAACAGGGAGGATGAAGAGGGACGAATCGCATTGGCTCAGCGCCTTATGGAAAAAGGCGACAATGAGGATGCAAAAAAGTATCTGTCAGAGGTGCTTGAAAAGGACAAAAACAGGATCGAGGCTCTTGTCCTTATGGCCCGGATACTGGAGCAAGAGGAAAAGGATGAAAAACTGAGTGAAATATATAAGAGAATTATTGATCAGGAGCCGGAAAATGAGACCGTGCTCTATAACCTCGGCGCCCTTGAATACGGCATGGGTGATTTGACCGAAAGCCGGGACTTTTTCGAAAGATATCTCAAGCTGCAGCCGGGGGATCGGAAGGTACACGAAATAGTCTTTGAGCTCTACAAAAGGCTCAAGATGCCGTCTGAGGCATTTAAGGAGGCCGCCACCCTGATCTCAATGAAATCAAAGGATATATCCCCTTATCAATATGCCTTCGACCGGCTGAGCGGGCAGGGCGAATTCAAGGGGGTCATTTCCCTGATGGAAAATAATCTGGATCTGTTTGAGGACGGCGGTGAGCTGAGAGAGTATATGGTGGTTGCCTATCTGAAGACAGGTCAGGAACAAAAAGCGGCCGAACAGATTCAGGAAATACTCAAGAAAAGACCCGGGGACGTGAATCTTTGGCTGAATCTGGCCAGGCTCAAAGAAAAGCAGGGTGAGCTTAAAGGGGCGCTTGATGCATATAAGAAGGTGGTGACCCTGTCACCCGGTCATGAGGAGGCTGAGGAGGCCTATCTCAAACTCAGACTGGAGGGGGTAACGGGTGGTAAATAGAAAAGGGCCCCAGAAACCCAGCCTTCATGTTACGGCGGCTCTGATCCGGGATAAAGGCAAACTTCTGATATCAAAACGGGCGAAAGGCAGTCATCTTGAAGATTACTGGGAGTTTCCCGGCGGCAAACTGGAAAATGGGGAAACCCTGGAGCAATGCCTTGAAAGAGAGGTGGAAGAGGAACTCGGATTCCGGATAAGGGCTGAAAAGGCCCTTCTTAGCGTATCACATGAATACAAAGACAGGGTCGTAATACTTCATTTTTTTTCCTGCGAGTACATTAGCGGAGAGCCTAGGCCGATTCAATGCCAAGAGATTAAATGGGTCGCACCCGGTGAACTTTCCGCATACAGGTTCCCGCCGGCCGACAAAAAGATGATTGCCCTCCTGATCGAAAAAAAGCTACCGGAGGCGGATTAAGACGTATCAGGCTTTGTTGTATCGTGGAAAACCTGGTCCCGGCAGAGACAGCTGACAACGTTTTCAGGTCAAATCAGATGTATGTCGATTCCATTGTAATACATAACAATCATTTTCCTGCAAGGGACAACTACCCCTTCAACATAAGTCTTTTGAAGAAGACAGGGCGTATGGATCTGAAAAGGAGGGTCGCCTTTTTTGTGGGGGACAACGGCAGTGGAAAATCATCTGTCCTGGAGGCGATAGCAAGGAATTACGGCCTCACGGTATGGGGAGGGGAGAAGACCCACATATTGCACGGGAACCCCTTTGAGACAAGATTGAGTGATTTTATCTCCCTTAAAGGTTCTTGGCCGAGGCAGGGTGTTACGAAAGGTTTTCTTTTCAGGTCGGAGAATTTTTTCAATTATGCCTCCTCCCTGGACGATATAGTTATGACGGATCCCGGGATTCTTGACTACTACGGTGGAGTTTCACTTCATGAGCAGTCTCACGGCCAGGCCTTTCTCTCTTTTTTTAAAAACAGGTGCGTCCTAAATGGATTATATCTTTTGGATGAACCTGAGGCGGCACTTTCCCCTGCAAATCAGCTGACTTTTCTCAAGGTCCTCCGGGGTATCGTGGAAACGGTTTCAAAGGTGCAGTTCGTCATATGCACTCACTCACCCATTATTTTGGGGTATCCGGGTGCGCAGACCCTCAGCTTCGACCATGTCCCGATCACGGAGATTTCATATGAAGAAACCAAAAGCTTCAAATTTTACAGAGACTTTTTGAATGACCCGGATTCATATCTGACGAATTTAAATGGCTTAACCGATGAAACAGGGGGCAATGGTACAGAATGAATCGACTGATAGTCACTTTTTTTTGTCAAGTTCCCTAATTTCCTTGGCTACTTTATCTGCCAGTTCAGGCATGCCTTCAGCCAGCGCTTCCGCCTTTTCGAAATGAAATCTCGCCTTTTCCGGGCTGTGAATCTTCATGAAATAGCGGCCGAAATTGTAATGAGCAAGCGGGAGCCTGCCGCTTTTTCCGTAGGAAAGCCCCAGGTGATAGTAGACCTCATTTTCGGCGCCCTTTTGAAGGGCAAGCCTTTCAAAAAGGGGTATGGCCTTTTCATAGTTTTCCATCTTCTCATAGGCAAATGCGAGATGAAAACGGGCTGAGTCGCTCTTGTTATCCAGTCTCAACGCCTTTTCCAGAAAGACGATGGCCGTCCGATTGTCACCGCTCATACGGTATGCCTCTCCCAGATGGGTCAGGACAGGGATATTGTCATGATCTTTTTCAAGCGCCTTTTTAAAATGATAGACGGCCTTTTCATACCTTGCGCCCTCTTTGTAAACCAGGCCGAGACCAAAATTGGGAAGAAGCGCCTCAGGGTCCTTTTCCAGATCCAGCCTGAACAACCTTTCAGCCTCAAAGGAATCAAGACAGGTCGCCCTTACCACCGCCTTGAAGATGGGAAACATCTCGGTAAAACGGGTAACCTCTTCATGCTTTTCCACCCCGGGTCTGAATGAACTGATCATCGCGTCAAGATTTGCCATCCTCTCAGGGCCTGTAGGGTGTGTCAGCAGGTAGGCAGGGACCTGTCCCGAGGCGTACCAGCTGCCTTTTTCCAGTTTATTCAGGGTGCTGATCATCCCTTGCGGCTCAAAGCCGGACGCCTTCATATATTTGAATCCCAGCTGGTCCGCCTGGCGTTCATCGGTACGACTGTATCGAAGCTGCGCCTGCAGATTCGCGGCCATGGACCCGGTAATAAGCGCTTCGGCCGCCTCACCGCCTATGAGCACACCGGCCAGCACACCGGCGAGCGTGGCATATCCGATCCTCTTACCCTGTTCGATACGCTGGGAAAGGTGTCTTGCCGCCACATGCCCTATCTCATGAGTTATTACTCCGGCCAGTTCGTCTATATCGTCAAAGGTTTCTATGAGGCCTGAGAAGATGAAGATATGTCCTCCCGGGGCTGCGAATGCATTCAGCGTATTGTGCTTGAGTATGTAAAATTTCAGGCGGAAGTGCTTTGGGTCGCGCGATTTTGAAAGATACCCACCCAGATCATTGATGAACCTGTTGGAAAAATCCTCTTCAACAAGGGAATACTGTCTTTTAATGCTTCTTAAAAACTCTTTCCCCAGGTCCTCCTCCTCTTTGATGGAGATCGCGTAAGCCTTCGAGTCAAAAAGACAGGAGACTCCGGAGGATATCAAGAGGGAAAAGATGGTTATTGCGGCTAAAAAAAATGGAATCCTTTTCATTTTGAAAGGTCTTTTGGTGTCCCGGGAGGTTCATCCATATCGATCCTGGCTGCGTCGATCCACAGACCTTCAAGGTCGTAGAACTCCCTGTATGGTTGATAGAATATATGTATGATAACATCTCCGTAGTCGAGCAGTACCCAGTGTCCTTCCTGTCCGCCTTCCACCCCGCCCGGTTTGAGTCCCTTTTCCCTCATCGTTTTTTCAAGATGTCCGGCTATGGCCTGGACCTGCCGGCTGGAGTTGCCGCTTGCGATAATAAAGTAGTCCGCTATGCTGGTAAGTCCCTCGACATGGAAAAGGATCGGATCAAGCGCTTTACGTTCATTGATTATGGAAAGACAGAGTTTCGCCTTATCGATGGTTTTCATATTTACCTGTACAGGCCTTTTTCGGTTATGTAGTCCAGGACATTTTGAGTGACCAGAAACCTGATCGACCCTCCCTGCCTGAAGATAGTCCTGATCCGTGTCGCAGATATATCAAGCGCAGTGGTGGAGAAACGTATAAGCTCTTTTTTAGAGGGCATCGTGTAAATGTCAGGGCCCTTGATCGTCGCTCCCATGCCTGAAATAATCTCTTCTATATCTCCTTTACGGGTCCCTGTTCGTCTGATTATCACAAAATGGGCATAATCGAAGAGAGACTTGTAATCCTTCCAGGTCCTGATTTCCAGAAACGCGTCTTCACCTATTATAAAAAAGAGCCGGGCCTTTTCACCCAGTTTTGAATCGATTTCCTTCAGCGTCTCGATACTGTAGGAAAAACCGGCCCTTTCCCCCTCCAGATCCAGGACTTCGAGAAGCGGAGAATCTCCCTTTGCTATCCGGGCCATTTCAAGCCTTAGATTGAAAGGGGTCACTTCTTCATTATCCTTGTGAGGAGGGTTGGCTGATGGAATAAGATAGACCCTGTCCAGATTCAGCCCTTCGCCGATTTCCTCCGCGGTTCGCAGATGCCCAAGGTGGATCGGATCAAATGTGCCTCCGAATATCCCTACTCTCACAATTAACCTCTCCGTTCAATGCGCGCGATACAGGGTTCATCCCCTCAGACGGCAGAGGTCTTCCCCCTCATCCAGATGAGAGGCAAGAACCAGGTTGTCTCTGTGAATAACCTCGTCGTCATGTTTGAAGCCCAGCAGGGTTTCAATATCCACGGTCTTGGCTCCTGCTATCTTTTTCAGATCACCTGAGTGATAATTTACCATGCCCACCGCAAGTTGTTCTCCCGCTTCATTCAGGATAATAACCGAATTGCCCTGGCTGAATCGGCCTCTTACCTCTGAAATCCCTGAGGGAAGGAGACTTTTCCCATTAGAGACGATCGCCTTTTCCGCTCCCCTGTCGATGACTATCTCCCCTTTGGGAGATTTTGTAAAGGCGATCCAGTGCTTTCTGCTGCAAAGTGATACCTCACCCGGCAGAAAGAGTGTGCCTTCTTCCTTTGCGTCAAATATATCCCATATGATACCGGGCTTGAGCCCGTTTGCGATTATAGTGGGCACCCCTCTGAGTGCCACCTTCTTGGCGGCCCTTATCTTGCTTTCCATACCGCCCGTGCCTAGAAACCCGGGGATTTTACCGGCAAATTTCAGGACCTTTCTGTCGACCTTTTCAACTTCCTTTATAAGCCTGGCGTCTTTATTGTCCCTTGGGTCCTTGTCAAAGAGTCCGTCGATATTCGTCAGATTAACCAGAAGCTGGGAATCTATCAGGTTGGTTATCATCGCGCTCAGGTTATCGTTATCGCCATACTTGATTTCATCCACCACGACCGTGTCGTTTTCGTTTATAACGGGGATAATCTTCCAGGAAAGCAGAGTGAGGATTGTGTTCCTGGCGTTCAGATACCGGCGCCTGTGAGTAAGGTCGTCCCTGGTAGTGAGTATCTGGGCAACCTTTCTGCCATGCCTGCCGAAGGCCTCCTCATAGGCCATCATCAGGCTGCTCTGCCCGATAGCGGCCACTGCCTGCTGCTGGGAGAGAGACTGCGGCCTTTTTGTGAACCCGACCTTTTTCAAGCCTGAGGCTATGGCACCGGATGTAACCAGAATGATGTCGATATTCCTGTTTGAAAGTCTGCAGATATCATCTGAAAAACTCTTTATTATATCCGTGTTAAGTCCGTCTTCTCTGGTGAGGACCCCGCTTCCCACTTTGATAACGGCCCTTTTTATCTTTCTCAGTATCTGTTTTCTTGAAGTCTTTTCCAATGCCGCACCTGCCTTTGGTTTTACTTAAAATCAATACACTGCAATGCTAACGGGCTATTTCAGAGATGATCGATTTGACCCTTTCAATCCCTTTCCCTGTAAGGGCTGAAATGAAAATGCTTTTGACCCCGATATCATCAAACGCCTTTTTGATCCGATCCATATCCCTGCCGCCTGTTTCTTTCAGGTCGACCTTGTTTATTAATACCAGAAAAGGCTTGTCCACCAATTCAGGGCTGTATTCTTCCAGTTCCCTTCTTATTGTATGAAAATCCCACAATATATCATCACCTCCGGTGGATGTAATGTCAAGAAGGTGCAGAAGAAGCCTTGTCCTTTCAATATGTTTGAGAAATCTCAGCCCCAGACCCCTGCCTCTGCTCGCTCCCTTTATCAATCCCGGGATATCGGCGATAACGATCGATCTTTCTTCGTCAATATCCATTACTCCCAGGTTTGGAGACAGGGTGGTGAACGGATAACTGTCTACTTTCGGCCGTGCCATGCTGAGGCGGGAAAGGAGAGTGGATTTACCTGCGTTGGGTAAGCCTATCAGGCCGATATCGGCAAGGACCTTGAGTGTAAGTCTGAGTTGCAGTTCATGGCCCGGAATTCCGGGCTGAGCGAAATGAGGGGATCTGTTGGTTGAGGTTGCGAAGCGCTGGTTCCCTTTGCCTCCCTTTCCTCCTGGAAGCAGGGTTATCTTCTGGTTGTCTCTGGTAAGATCTGCAAATATTTCATCGGTATTTAGATCACTTATTATCGTTCCCAACGGAACCATGAGTAAAAGGTCCTCACCGTTTCGGCCCGAACGGTTCCTTCCTTTTCCATGTTCTCCATTGGGTGCCCTGAAATATCTTCTGGAGTTAAAGCCCGACAGATTCTGGAGGTTTTTTGTGGCCAGCACTATTATGCTGCCCCCGTCACCCCCATCGCCTCCGTCAGGTCCTCCTTTTGGGATGAATTTTTCTCTTCTGAAACTGACGCATCCCTTTCCCCCGTCCCCGGATCTTGCCGTAATAACCGCTTCATCAAGAAAGCCCATAATTTAACTCGAGACAGGAGGAGATGTTCGCCATTTCAGGATGCGTAGACGCTGACCTTTTTGCGGTCTCTTCCGAGTCTTTCAAAGGTAACGGTGCCGTCTATCTTTGAAAAAAGCGTGTAGTCTTTTCCAAGACCGACATTGTTTCCGGGGTGTATCTTCGTCCCTTTTTGCCTGACCAGAATATTGCCGGCCTTGACCACCTGGCCGCTGTACCTCTTTATGCCGTATCTCTGGCCGGCGCTGTCCCTTCCGTTACGGGAACTTCCACCTGCTTTCTTATGTGCCATTGCATATACCCTATCTGTTTTCTTTAATGAAAATTAGAAGACTAAAAGAAGGTCAGGAGTCAATCCCGTCAATTTTTACCAGGGTAAAGTCTTGACGATGCCCTCTTTTCCTTCTATATCCTTTTCTTTTTTTGTATTTGAAAACGACAACCTTTCTGCTTTTGCCCTGCCGAATGATATGACCGGTCACCTTTGACTCCAGGTAAGGTTTTCCGATGCTTATTTCTTCACCGTCAGAGGTCAGAAGGACCTTGTCGAAACTGATGGCCTCCCCTATCTCTCCGGGGATCTTTTCACATCTGACACTTTCACCCGGGGAAACCCTCAACTGTTTACCGCCCGTGTTAATAACAGCGTACATAGTTTATTACTCCTCTAAATTTTGTAAATTATGGAGTATAGATATATCGGGCGTTTCAGTCAAGGTAAAAAACCGATTCCTGCTTTCAACTTGCCGGAATCTTCCGTCCGATCAAGACACAATCTGCCATTACCCGGGGCGCAGGCTTATTCCTTGCATATCCGGGCTTGACCCCTTCGGCTTGCATCCCTTATATTACTGAGTATTAAAACATCTTCACTTTTTCGTAATGAAAATGAAAGGGATTTTAATATGACGGAAGCGGTAACTTCAGCTCTCAAACCTTTTGGTACGACAATATTCACGGAAATGACGGCACTGGCCGATTCCTGCGGCGCCATCAACCTGTCCCAGGGCTTCCCCGATACGGACGGGCCTGAACAGATCAGGGCCAGGGCCGCCGAGGCTATTATGCGGGGCCCCAATCAGTATGCCCCCTCAATCGGAATCCCTGAACTCAGAAGGGCGGTGTCGAAAAATATGAGGCGTTTTTACGGGGTGGATGTGGACCCTGACCTTGAGGTGACCGTTACATCCGGCGGAACCGAAGGGTTGTGCTCAACCCTTTTGGGCATACTTGAGCCGGGCGATGAGGTCATTCTGCTTGAGCCCTGTTTTGACACGTACGCGCCCGTGGCCGCGCTTGCCGGCGCAGAGATAAGATATGTCTCGCTCCGGGGGCATGATTTCAGGCTGGATTACGGGGAACTTGAAAACGCCTTTTCAGACGCCACAAAGGCCGTGATTGTCAACAACCCGCAGAACCCGTGCGGAAAGGTCTTCAACAGGGATGATCTTTCCCTGATCGGCAGGCTATGCCGTAAATATGATGCGTTTGCCATCGGTGATGAAGTCTACGAGCATCTTGTCTATGACGGAAGGCGCCATGAAACACTGCTCAGCATACCTGAGTTGAGGGACCGGGCCTTTGTGATATCTTCGACAGGAAAGACATTTTCCATGACCGGATGGAAGATAGGATACGTTGTGGCTTCTCCCGGTCTTTCCAGGGCGGTTCGCATGAGCCACCAGTTCATAGTATTCTGCGGTCAGCCCGCGCTTCAGGAGGCAATGGCGGTTGCCCTTGATTTTCCGGACCGATATTTTACAGGGCTCAGGCAGGGTTACGAAACAAGGAGGAACAGGTTTTACGAGGCCTTGACCGGTATTGGGTTCAAGACATATCTGTCCGAGGGGACCTACTATATCCTGGTGGACATCAGGTCTGTCGGTTTTAAGGATGACCTGAAATTTTGCAGGATGCTGCCGGCGGAAGCGGGAGTTGCGGCCATCCCCTGTTCGTTTTTCTGGAAAGACAGGCGTATGGGGCGTGAACTTGTAAGGTTCTGTTTCTGCAAGAAGGAAAAAACCCTTGATGAGGCAATAGACAGGCTCAGGAGGTGGAGAGGATGAAAATCGCGGCACTTCAGATGGACATAGCCTGGCACGACCGGGACGAGAATTTCAGAAAGGTGCGTGAATATGCCCTGAGGGCCAGGGACCAACAGGCCGGCCTGTTGGTCCTGCCTGAGATGTTTGCAACCGGTTTTTCAATGGATACAAATGTAACGGCCGAGAAGATAGATGGGCGGACCCCGGCCTTTCTGAGGTCTCTTGCCTCTGAGACGGATATGGCCCTGGTGGGCGGTTTCGTGCTTGAATCAGGGGAGGCGGCAGGGCCCAGGAACGTATCTCTTGCAGTGGACGGAAAAGGAAGGGATCTGGCCCTTTACTCGAAAATACACCAGATAGGGCTCCTTGAAGAGGACATACACTATGCCCCGGGAACGGATCCCGTCACCTTCGGCATCGAGGGGATCGGCACTGCCTGCTTTATCTGCTATGACCTTCGATTTCCCGAACTGTTCCGTGCGGTCGTGGATGATTGTGAACTCATAATGGTGATAGCTTCATGGCCTGCCTTGCGCCAGAGCCACTGGGATATCCTTTTAAGGGCCAGGGCGGTTGAAAGTCAGTGTTATATGGTCGGGGTGAACAGGATCGGAGAGGGCGGAGGGAGCCAATTCAGGGGCGGGTCCGCAATAATCGATCCTTTGGGTGAACTGCTTGCCTTCGGCGGAGATGAAGAAGGTCTTCTTATCGCAGGAATAGAAAAAAACAGGGTGGAAGATATTCGCGCTTCAATGCCGTTTTTAAAGGATCGAAGGCCCGGGCTTTTATCCCTGCCTCAAAGATAATCAAGGTGGTTGTCCTCCCATACTTCGAACCCTTCCATGAATCCTTCATTTAGCTCAACTCTTTTGGAGATGATCCGTCGAGGTTCGGCATTTCCTTCTATGCCCCGGTGTGTAAGTCCTATCTCAAAAACAGATCGGGAAGCAGAAGCGATATCCATGGTACATAGGTCACTACCATGAGGCAGGAAAGCATTATCAGCAGGAATGGAAGTACACCCCTTGCCACAAATGTGAGGGGCCTGCCGGTTATTCCCATTGAGACGAACAGGTTCAATCCGAAGGGCGGGGTAAGCATTCCGAACTGGATATTGAGGACCATCACGATCCCGAAATGTACCAGATCTATGCCGTAGCGGTTGAGCGTCTCAAGAAAGATGGGCGCGAGCACGAGCATCGCGCTTACATCATCCATAAAACATCCCAGTATAAGGAACAGGATGTTTACGGTAAGAAGGAACATCCAGGGGCTGTGGATGTTGGTTATTATGATGTCGGCAAGCTTCAGCGGAATCTGCTCCGAAGTCAAAAGCCAGATAAACGTCATGGCGCAGGAAAGTATGAAAAGCAGACATGCCGACAAGATGGCCGATTCCTCGCAAACGGCTGCAATGTCCCTGATCCGGAATTCTTTGTAGATCAGAATCTCCACCCCCAGCGCGTATATTACACTTATAGCGGCCGCCTCCGTGGGGGTAAAGATGCCCGTGTATATGCCTCCCAGGACTATGACAGGCAGAAGGAGCGCCCAGATCCCCTCCCGGGCCGCCTTGCCCACTTGTCTCAGCGAGGGCTTTTCCCCGATCCGCCAGTTATTACGTTTGGCTATGATATAGGAATAAGCGATAAGACAGCCGCCTATGAGAAGGCCGGGTAAAATTCCTGCCATGAAAAGCTCGGCAACCGATACATTCATGACCAGGCAGTAGAGAATCATCGGAATGGATGGAGGAATCACGATTCCGAGAGACCCTGATACCGTAATGAGCCCCAGGGAAAATCTCGGTCCGTAACCTGCCTTTACAAGGGCGGGGATCATTATCGAGCCTATGGCCACAACCGTTGCCGGTGAAGAACCTGATATGGCTGCAAAGAATATGCAGGCCAGTACCCCGGCGATTGAAAGTCCTCCCGGAAACCATCCTACCAGCGCGTTCACGAAATTGATGAGCCGCTTGGCTATGCCTCCCTTGGTCATAATGGAGCCTGCAACAATAAAGAAGGGGACCGCGAGCAGGACGAAGTTGTCCAGCGCGTTAAAGAGCTGCTGCGTGATTATATGCAGGGGAGTCGTGGTGTGAAAGAAGAGGGCCATGGTGGTGCTGATAGCCAGGATCAGGGCTATGGGTGTGCCGGCCAGTAACAGAATAACGAAACAGAGGATCAGGGTGAGGGTCATGGCACAGCCCCCTCGGACCGGTTGTTTCCCCTCTTTAAAAGGGATGATATCGGCTCGATGTTGCACAAAAAGAAGCGGGCACTCATTACCATACAGAATACCGGGATCGGAAGATAGGCAAGATACATCGGAATCTGCATGGCTGCCGAGGTTGTCTCGAAGCCATGCATCTTTATCACTATTTTCCAGGAATAATAGGCTATAATGAGAAGAAAGGTCGCTGAAACCGAGTTTGTGGCGGTAGTAAGCAGCTCTTTCCACGGCCTTGGAAGATTCGCCACCAGCAGATCCATTGAAAAATGAGTGCCGTGCTTTACGCCCAGTCCTGCGCCCAGAAATGCGATAAATACACCCAGGTAGCGGCCAAGCTCCTCAAACCAGGTAAAGCTGTAATTGAATATGTAGCGTGAAAAGACCTGCACAAAGCCTATTACCGCCAGGCCCAGAATGATCCAGACAAGGGTGAGCCTTTCAATCCTGTCGATATATCCCAGTATGCGTTTCATTTTAGGGCCCCTTCACCTTTATCATGGTGAAGGGGCCTTTTCCTTTTAGTTGAAATGTTGATATTAGAAGATCCCTGGAGTCCTTAAATTCTCAAACTATCGGCTTTGGCGGATAGTAATCGGTTTTCCCGTCACTTCTGGTGTTCCTTTATCTTGGCCAGGAAGAAATCAAAGATCTCATCTCCTATCTTTTTGCGGTATTTATCCCATACCGGAGCCGTTGCGTTCCGGAAAACCGCCCTTTGCTCGGGAGAAAGACGAATCAGCTCGATGCCGTTTTTCCTGCAGTGTTCATCGATTGAGACATTGAGCTTGGGCAGTTTGTTGTGGATAGCCGCGTTTACATCCCTGTTGGTTTTTATGCATACCTTGGCCGCCTGCCTGAAGATATCTTTTTCATTGCCGGACAAGGAGGCCCAGTAGTCCGGGTTTACTATTATCGGGCATTCGGTCAGGCAGTGATTGGTGACGGTCGCATATTTCGTGACTTCGGTGAATTTCATCAGCACTGAGGTGAGAACAGGGTTTTCCTGTGCGTCTATGACTCCGGTCTGAAGCGCGTTATAGACCTCCGGAAAAGGGATTCCGACCGATGAGGCACCGAGCTGTTTGAATGTGTCCAGGTAAACTGGTGAATTCATGACCCTTATCTTGAGCCCTGCCACATCCTCGGGGGTGCGGATCGGGCGTTTGGAGTTGGTGATGTCACGAAACTCGTTTTCCGTAAAACCGATACCTACAAAACCCTTTTTTGCAAAGTAGGAAAAGAGTTTTTCCTGGACTTCAGGGTCATCAAGGGTTGCATAGGCGGTCTTCCTGTCAGGATATATAAAGGGCATATCCAGGATGGCCATTTGAGGCACGAAGTTCTGAAGAACCGCGGAGGTTATTGCAGCCATGTGAAGAGTGCCTGCCTGGACCTGCTCCGCCATGGATCTTTCGTTACCGAGCTGGCCCATCGGGAAAGTGGCTATTTCGATCTTTCCGCCGGTTTTGTCCTTTACATAGGCGGCAAAGGCATCAGCGCCTTTACTCTGTCCGTGAAAGGGGGGGGCGACATGTCCGAACTTTATCTTCTGCGTACCTGCCGTTGCGGAGCCGGCAGGAAGCAGAATGAAGAACGCGAACAGAACCATGACAGTGACAACCGAAATTCTAGCTTTCATTTTTTTACCTCCCTATGATTGTTTTTACGATAGGCGCGGATCGCCATAACCATGACAAAAAAACTACAGCTGCCTTTGAGGCATCAATGATATGCGAAATTCCTGGTAATGGCGTTTTCTGCACCGGTCCGTTTGAGAATTATTAGCGAAAGGTGAGCAGCGGGAAGCGAAGATTCCGTTTTTTTGCACAGAAACGCCAAGGTCGTCAATTTTGATAGCGGTTAATACCCAAGGAATATATTCCAAAAAAAATGCTATTGTAAACATAATTTCATGTCGAGCCGGAATTAAATTGATGATCATACGCTATGTTTTATTTGAATATGAAAACAACAGCGATAAGCTAATGAAAATGGAAAAGTTTAATTTAGGCAAGCCATGGTTATTATATGTTTCAGGCCATTTCCGCCGTGGCGAACAGATCGGGCGGACCCCCTTTCAGGGGAAGCGCAAGCCCGCCCACCGGAAAGATGTTGACCGTGGCGGCAGGTACCCGTCCTGCTTCATCCTCCAGGGCCTCTTCAAGGCTTTCGGCGTAGGTGAAACCCATTCTTTCGATTCCCTGCCTCTTGAGATCCCTGCTTACGACCGTGATCCTGTTCCTGGCGGCACAGACAAGGGCAAAATATATGGCGCAGTTGAAATCAATCGCCCCTTCAATAAAGAGCCGGTCCCGCCTGAAGGTCTCCCTTGCATACAATCCCGCGTGTGGAGGATTTTGCCTGTAGACCCTGTCAAAGGCGCTCAGCATGCCTTCAGGTATGTCCTCCCTGCATGTAGCGGTCATTATGACGGAGCCGCCCGGTTTTGTCGCAAGAAGCGCCGCAGGCACCAGGGGTTTTATTATCTGGGGGCCTTCATTGTAGGGAAAGGCTGATGTAATGGTTATATCGGCCTCCTGATCAAGGGTGAAGGCATAGTTTTTCATGCTCAATTCGACCCCTTTTCCGTGTGCCTCTTTGAGACTTCCGGCGACTACATGCTCGATCTGTTCGAGTGAGTCGTACACGCAGTTTATGATGAAATCGAGGCCAGCCGCCTCGGCCACCCTTACCACCTCCAGGTAGAAGGGGTTGGATTTGAGATTTCCTATATAACAATTCGGGTCAGGTGTGAAATTGAGGTGATGTTCCCTTATGGCTTCATAATTGCTTACCCCGGGCATTATAAGCTTTGCCCCTCCCCCGAAACCGTTCATTACATGGGGGAGAATCGAGCCTATGGCGATCTTGACATCGGCGTTTGCAACCAGGGGGTTTATCTTTGTCTGTCCTCCTGTCGAAAGCCTGCCCACGGATACCAGATCGTCCGCCCGGCAGTCGTGTTGATTTATCCTGCAGGTGTCATGGATATCCTTACCTATCCGCTGGACAGCGTCGTCTTTATCCATCATTCTGTGAGTGCCGAGGGCTATGAGGATATCTATGTTGTCTCTGTCTGCGCCGCCTTTTTCAAGCTCGCTCAGGACTATGGGCAAAATCCTTGAAACAGGCGTGGAGCGGGTGCCGTCATCCACAATTACGACGATCTTCGTTTCATTATTGACCATGTCTTTCAGCCTGGCCGATGAGGTGGGAGAAAGAAGAGCACTTTGTACAAGCTCCTCCACAGGAGGAAGATCCGCGTTCAATTTGTCGACCGTGCTGTTTTTTAATACCTTCCAGCCATACGGCAGGTTGAAATATTGCCTTTTGGGTCCGTAATATACGTAATATCCCTCGGGGTTTTTTTCACGCATGAAACGCCCCATGAAATTTTAGCGGGTTACAGTTTTTCGACAGCCCATTAGGTTTCAAAAATCTTTCCCGGGTTGAGAATCATAAGGGGATCGAAGAGTTTTTTTATCCCCTTCTGTATCCTTATGCTTTCGGAAGAAAGCTCAAGAGAAATAAGATCTCTTTTGACGATGCCTATGCCATGTTCACCCGACATGGTGCCGCCCATTAAAAGCACCTGTTTGATTATCTCCCTTATACCGCTTTCCACTTTTTTTCTCCTGGAGGTATCCCTGGCCGTTATGTTGAGATGGATGTTACCGTCGCCCGCATGGCCGAAAGAATAGATCTTGATCCCGTATTGCCTTTCAAAGCCTGGAAGGCATGCCACCAGATCGGCTATCTTTCCGATAGGCACCACTATATCTTCAGGGATCCAGATGGGCGAGTCATTCTCTATGCGGATAGACACCTCTCTTCTTATGTCCCACATCCTGGACCTTTTCTGTGAATCAGGGGCCATCAGGACATTCAGCGCGCCTGAGTCCATGAGGATTTCGCCTATCTCTTCCATCTGCCTGACAAGGGATTCCGGGTGACCGTCGATTTCAACCAGGAGAAAGGTGTCTGCCTGATCCAGGCCTTCAAAGGGAAGAAGGTCTCCTACAAGATCAAGGCACCTGCGGTCCATGAACTCCATTGCGCACGGCACATGACCGCCCGCAAGGGTTGCCTGTATCGCCTCCATCGCGGATGTGATCCTTGGAAACAGGGCGACCATGGTGTTTATCGACTTGGGATGAGGGATGAGGTTTAAGATGAGCTTGGTTATGACCCCCAGGGTCCCTTCCGAGCCTGCCAGCAGATGCACCAGATCATAGCCGACCACGCCTTTTCTGGTCTGAACGCCCGCCTCTATTATCTCACCCGATGCCAGCACCGCCTCAAGACCCAGGATGTAATCCTTCGTAGTGCCGTATTTTATGCATGAAGGCCCGCCCGCGTTGGTGGCCGCGTTTCCCCCCACCGATGATGTGTCAAGGCTCACAGGATCGGGCGGATAGAACAGGCCCTTTTCCCTTGTCCTGTTTTTGAGGTCAAGGTTTATTACCCCCGGCTCAACCACGGCAATGAGGTTGTCTTCCTGGATTGAAAGTATCCTGTTCATCCCGGCCAGAGAAAGGACCACTCCACCTGACACAGGGACCGATCCCCCTGCAAGCCCTGTTCCCGATCCCCTCGGGGTTACGGGGAACCTGTACTTGCAGGCAAGCCGCAAAAGGGCCTGTACCTGTTCAGTGGATGTGGCCTCTACTGCGAGTTCAGGCGGATGATCGATCTCACCCGAGTCCCTGCCCAGTTCCGCAAGCCTTTCCCTGCCCCTTATGACGCGTGCGGGTGCAACCGCCGCCTCTATCTCGCGGGCGATATCCGGGGTAACAGGAGAATAGGCATGCATCGGTTTTTTTGTCTGCATTTGTCCGAACCCTTAGATCCGCATGATCTAGTGATTAAAACCGGGCAGTCGAATTGAAGATTCCAGCCTGTTGAGAATCCAGGTGGCGACCGTGGTCAAAAGAAGATAGACTATCCCTACAATAAAGAATATCTCGGTGTATTTAAAGGTCTCAGAGGCTATGATCTTACCCTCTCCGGTTAGCTCGATGCAGGTGACCATATAGGCGAGGGAGGAATATTTTATGAGATAGATGATCTCGTTTCCGCAACCGGGAAGGGCCTTTCTGAATGCCTGCGGGAGCATTATGGAACCGATCATGCGAAGCTTTGAAAAGCCGAGCGCCTGGGCCGCCAGCATCTGCCCTCTTTTTATGGACAGAAACGCCCCCCGGACATATTCGGAGTGATAGGCGCTGCTGCAAAGGGAAAATCCCATGACCGAGGCCCAGAAAGGGCTCAGGTAGATCCCTATGTGGGGAAGGCCGAAATACCAGATAAAGAGCTGTACCACCAGCGGAAATCCCCTGAATATGGCGACATAGAAGTCGGCTGTCCTCTTGAGGGCGGGATTTCCGTATACCCTCGCGGCACCGATACACACGCCCACGGCAAGGCCCATGAAGGCCGAGGGGATTATCAGCCTTATGCTGACGACAAGCCCCCGCATGAGGGAGGGTATGACCTCCTGCTGTATGAAGATCAATTCCTGCATGTCAAAATGAATCTCCATAGAGGTCTGCAAGTTTACGGCAGAACTCTCTTGTCCTTTTTCGGTCGGCCTGAGAAAGTATCTTGGCGGGCGGCCCCGATTCCACGATTACCCCGTCTTCCATGAAGATGAGTTCGTCCGACATGTCGATTGCAAATCCAATCTGATGGGTGGCCAGTATCATGGTCATCCCGTTTTTCCCAAGATCCCTAATGACGGCAAGGACCTCTGTTATCAGTTCCGGGTCAAGGGCCGAAGTGGGCTCGTCAAGCAGCATGATGGCCGGGTCCATGGCAAGGGCCCTGGCAATGGAGACCCGCTGTTTCTGGCCGCCAGACAGCTGTGCCGGGTATTTGTGCACATGCTCCTTCAGCCCTACCCTTTCAAGCTCCATTACGGCCCGCTCCCTTGCCTCTTCCTTGCTCCACCCCTTTACCCTTATAAGGGCTATCATGACGTTTTTTAGAGCGGTGAGGTGATCAAAGAGATTGAAATCCTGGAATATCATTCCAACCTTCTGCCTGTATTCATAGAGCTCGCTTTTGCGGGTATGTATTATCTCCTCGCCGTCCAGCCATATGCGACCCTCATCAGGGGTCACGAGAAAGTTTATGCACTGAAGAAGAGTGCTCTTTCCTCCGCCTGAAGGCCCCACGAGCAGCTTGATCTCCCCTTCGTTTATTGAAAGGGACGCCCCTTTGAGGACCTCTTTTCGGCCGTATCGTTTTGAGATGTTTTCCACCCTTAAGAGGGTGTTGTTTTCTCCCATAAGAGACATCCTTATCTTGTGTATCCGGGAATCCTGACCTTTTCCTCGAATATCCTGAGCGCTTTTGTTCCGATAAAGGTAAGGCAGAGGAAGATCAGTCCAGCCGTAAAATACAGGGGCAGATGCTGATAGGTCCTGGTCGCCACAAAGTGCGCCCGGGCCATGATTTCGGCGACACCCACGACATAGACTACCGCCGAGTCCTTTAAGACGATTGAGTATTCATTGGACCAGCCCGGTATTGAAAGGCGCAGTGCCTGGGGAAGTATTATGTTCAGGATGGCCTTCCTGTCGCTCATCCCCAGAGCCCTTGCCGCCTTGAGCTGGCCTTCGGGCAGTGATTGAATGGATCCTCTGAATATCTGGGACTGGTATGCGGCGCTTATGAGCCCGAGCACGATTACCGCCACGGTGAAGGCGGACAGATTGATATTGAGAAATGAGAACAGCCCGAAGTAGAACAGAAACAGGAGTACCAGAAGCGGTATGCCGCGGAAAAACCAGATGTAGATTGCTACAATGAATCTTAAGACCCTGTTTCCATATACCTGTGCCACGGCAATGATTATACCCAGTATCAGACCGAGCAGCATGGCGCCCACAACCACTCCTATGGTCACGAGCGAGCCCTGGAGTATGCTGGGAAGGGCGTCTAAGATGGCTACAAATTGATCTGTCATGCCTTTTCAATAAAAAAAGTAAGATAACCCATTTCACAAAACGGGAAGGCATCAGAAGAATATCCTGATGCCTTCGATATGCAACTTAATTTAAGAGCGCAAACCTATTTGAGCTCATATTTCGTCTTGAGTTCTTCCCAGTAGGGTGATGCCTGAAGTCTTTTGAGACCTTCGTTGAGGGTGGCCAGGAATTCCTTGTCCTGTTTTCTCACGGCATATCCGAAGTTTTCCTCTTTCATGCCGAATGTACCCACTACTCTTACAGGTTTTTTCCTTGCCGCGTCATTGGCGGGGGCATCGTCCATGGCGGCTGCGACTATGCGGCCGTTTAAAATGTCTTCAACCGCGAGCGGGGCTGAATCGTAGTAGATCAGCTTGAAGTCTTTCTTGGCCTTCTTGATGAGATTTTCATTTATCCATTTGGCCTCTGTCGTGCCCCTCTGCACACCCACCTTGTTGCCGCTGCTGAGAAGTTCGTCCACGGTCTTGGTGTCTTTTACAGGCGCCACCAGGACCTGTTTGATCCTCCAGTAGGGATTGGTGAAATTTACCTGTTGTTTTCTCTTTTCGTTCATGCTCAAGCCTGCAGCTATGAGGTCGATCTTTTTTGCCATGAGGCTCGCAATGATGCCGTCCCAGTCAATAGGTTTGTGTTTTACCTTGAATCCCATCTCCTTGGCGATCCAGTCTACCGCTTTAACATCAAAGCCGTCCGCCACTCCGTTCTTGTTGACATAGGCAAAGGGTGGGAAGTTGGCGTCAATACCGTTTATGTAGACCTTTTCCCCTGCAAATGCGGCGGGAGTTACGGCAAAGACGGAAACCAACAACAATAAAGATGCAATCCCCCAGAAAATCCTTTTTCCCATAAGAAAACTCTCCTTTCATCCCATCTATTTTGAAAATCACGCAAATCCAGACTTAAGCCTCGTGAGTATAGGATAGGCCCGGTTGCCTGTCAATGAAGAAAGTGCCCCCCCTGTTTCACGGACTGCCGGCTATCGGCTTTCTGCTCGAGCCTTATCTGCAACATGGAAGAGCAGTCCGCCTATTATAAAAAGAAGGGAGATGGACGCTATGCCGAGTCTTGATGCAAGCCTTCCCGCTTCGGTCATCTCTAAAGGGGAGGGGGATTGAGGCATGAGCATGGTCCTTGCGGCAAGGGCCACCGCCGCCATAAGGGCGGGACCAAGGATGGCGGCAAATTTTCCCAGCATATTATAGAAACCGAAAAACTGGGCGGTTTGGCCCTTCGGTATGAGCCTTGAGTAGTAGGAGCGGCTGAGCGCCTGGATGCCCCCCTGAACAAGGCCTATGATGACGGCCAGTATGTAGAACTCATATCTTTGAGATATCATCGCGCCCCAGATGGTGGCCAATATGTAGACCCCTATGGCAAGGTAGATGCCCTTTTGTATGCCCCAGCTCTGGCCCAGTTTCCCGAACAGGATGGCAGAGGGAAAGCCCACGAACTGGACCAGCAGGAGCGCAAGGATAAGGTCGTTTGAGTCAAATCCGATCGACATGCCGTAATCGACCGCCATTTTTATTATGGTATCCACTCCGTCTATGTAGAACCAGTAGGCGATAAGGAACAAAAAGGCCTTTTTGAGCACCCTGATCTTTCGGAATGTTTCAACAAGTTCTGAAAGACCCTCTGAAAAGGTCTTTTTAAGGCTGCGTGCAGCAGGCTCCCTTTTCTCCTCCTTTACCCAGAAGAGGGTAAAGAGGGTAAATCCCCCCCACCAGAGGGCCACACTCAAAAAGGAAAACCTTACCGCCTGGGCCGCACCTGAAAGACCGAACAGGGCGGGCTTCATGGTCATAAAGACATTTACCGCAAAAAGGATTCCGCCTCCCAGATAACCCATGCCGAAACCGAGGCCTGATACGAAATCGATATCGCTTTCCGAGGCAACCTCAGGAAGCAGAGAATCGTAGAATATGTTTGCGCCTGAAAAACCGATATTTCCCATGGCATATATGAATATGGCCCATACCCACTGACCCTGTTGGATAAGAAACAGGCAGGATGTCATGAGTGCCCCGAGGTAGGCAAAGAAAAGGAGGAAGGCCTTCCTTGCCGATCTCCTGTCCGCGACGGCCCCGAGAAGGGGGGCAAGCAGGGCAACAAGGAGGCTTGAAACGGAGTTTCCGAACCCAAGCTGGGCCGTGCTGACGGTGACATCGGCCCCGAAGCTCAGGTATTTTTTGAAATAAAGCGGGAAAAACCCCGCCATCACGGTTGTGGCAAAGGCAGAGTTGGCCCAGTCGTACATGGCCCAACCCCACACCTCCTTTTTCACCTTTTTCATACGGTCATTCCTTCCGCTGTTTGACTCCTTATCGGTCTTTTGCAGGTGAAAAACAGGTTCAAGCATATAGTAATGAGGAGGCAGAGGCAAATTCGATTTTCATGGAAATGGATCAAAACAGCAGGTTGAGTCGGGATCATATTTTGCTTCGTGCAATGCAATTTGATAGCATCTAGAGGTTTATTAATAACTTATGTCATAAAAAATGCTATAATCATTATAATAATAATAGATTATTGAATAAACTTGACAAAAACAGGTTCCTGTGTTTTATTTCCAACCTGATATAACCTTATGAAATACTGGCCCAACTTATTGATTTGTGGTCTTTTTTTTGGATTATATTTGTATCAACTGGGACATAAGTCAGGCGCGCCATAAAAGGTTCGGCCTGATTTGGCCCTGTGTGTTTTTGGTCTCAAGATTTCAAAAATTAAAGGAGGATTAGGATATGAAACGGATCTTGATATTTGCGACTGCTGTTCTGTTATTTGCGGCTCCGTCACTTGCAGCCGATCTTATGGTATTCAGCGGTGCGGGCCTCATCAAACCGATGGAGGAGATGCGGAAGAATTTCGAGAAAAAACATTCCGTCGAGGTGGATGTGCATTACGGAAGCTCCGGGGAAATCTTCGGCATGGTGGCCGCCGGCCAGCCCTGCGATGTCCTTATTCCGGGTGCCGAGAAATACACCATGGATGCGCTCAAAAACGGCTGGATTGAAAAGGATACGATCCGCAAATTGGTCCTTCATCTTCCATCGATTGCGGTTCCCAAGGGAAATCCGGCCGAGATCAAGGGTCTTGATGATCTCACCAGGAAAGGCGTCAGGGTCTCCATAGGCGATCCCAAGGCCCCTGCCATAGGAAGGGTTTCAAAAAAGATGCTCACCAAGGCCGGTCTCTGGAAAGACGTGCAGCCCAATATCACGGTCCTTGCCCCAACGGTCAACCAGTTGCTTATCTATGTGGCGCTAAACCAGGTCGACGCGGCCATCATATGGGATGATCTTACCAGCTGGGCCGAGGCAAAAGGGAAAATCGAGGTCATCGACATAGACAAAAAGAGAAACATCATCAAGACCATACCGACGGCTGTCTGCACCCGCGCGAAAAACAAGGCCTTGGCCGTAAAGTTCAATGATTATATCGCATCCGCCGAAGGTCTTTCCGTCTGGGAAAAATGGGGTTTTAAACCTTGCGCAGAGTAGGGGCATTTTATATCTGCTGTGTCGGGCTGTCCCTGCTGGTTACCTTTCTGCTTGTCTTTTCCATTGCGGCTCTTTTCCTGGTGCCTGACTTGAGCGATGTATGGAAAAACCTGTGGAGCGAAGAGATGCGTTTTTCTCTCAAGCTTTCCATGGTTACAGGGATAATCTCGACCCTGCTTGTGATGATTTTTGCCTTGCCGATCGGGTACTCACTTTCCCGTTTCAGCTTTCCCTTGAAAGGTTTTGTGAAAACGATCCTTGATCTGCCGATGGCCTTCCCGGAACTTGTGCTGGGGCTTTGCCTCCTGCTTCTTTTCGGAAATACGTTTGTAGGCGAGTTTTTCAAGGCAATCGGGCTTAACTTTGTCTTTACAAAGCAGGGGGTTGTCGCGGCCCAGTTTTTCACGGCACTTCCCTATGCCAGCCGCATCATGAAATCGACATTTGACTATATCGACCCGAGGCTGGAATTTGTGTCACGCAGCCTGGGCTACTCTCAGGTGGAGACATTTTTTCACGTGTCCATGCCTCTTGCAAAAAACGGAATTCTCGCCTCCACGGTGATCTCGTTTGCCCGGTGCATAGGCACATTCGGAACGGTACTGATACTTGCAGGCGGGACCTATATGAAGACCGAAGTGCTGCCCATGACCTTGTATCTCAATATCTCCTACGGAAATATGGGCATGGCGCTTACAAGCGGTATCGTCCTGACGGCGGTGTCTTTTGTGGCCATTTATTTCTTTGAGAGGGCGGAGGTTCGTGCATGAGCTTCTTTAAAGTCGAAGATCTCAATATAAAACTGCCCGAATTCAATCTTGAAGATGTCTCGCTTTCACTCGACAGGGGGGATTATCTGACCATCATAGGTCCCACCGGCGCGGGTAAGACCATTTTTCTCGAGAGCATTGTGGGGTTCTGGCATCCGGACCGGGGGCGGATTTTCCTGAAAGACAGGGACATCACGGACGAACTGCCTGAAAAGCGGCATATCGGCATAGTATACCAGGATTACGCCCTGCTTCCACATATGACCGTGCGGGATAACATCGCGTACGGGCTCAAAAAACACAGGCCGGATGGAATGGAGGAGGCCATACGCGATATGGCCGAATCACTTAATATCGATCACCTCCTGCACAGAAAACCCGGGACCCTGTCGGGAGGCGAGCAGCAAAGGGCGGCACTTGCCCGCGTGCTCATAGTGGAGCCGCAGCTCCTTCTCATGGACGAGCCCTTTTCCGCGCTCGATCAGCAGACGCGGCGGCGCGCCCGTATAATGCTTAAGGAAGCCGTCCGGGAAAGGTCCACAACGGTTATCCACATAACCCACGACCTCGATGACGCGTGGGCACTGGCCGATAAGCTGGCTGTTTTCTCCAAGGGAAAGCTTCTTCAGTTCGGGCCCATGAAGTCGGTGTTCTGCCGTCCGCAATCCAAATTTGTCGCAGAATTCGTGGGGGCTGAATTTTTCAGCGGAACAGTCGTCTCCTGCGAAGGGGACGCAAGCAAGATAGACGTTGGAGGCATATATCTGACGAGTCTTGACCGGGCCGAAAAAGGTGAAAAGGTGGATGTGGCCATACGCTATGAAGACATCAGCGTTACGACAAGAAGGCCTTCCGATAATAACGGATTTAACGTGGTGGAAGGAACGCTTAGGCACGTGGTGCCTGAGGGGCCGGCATCGATTCTCGATATGAAGGCAAAAGGCATAGAGATAAGCGCGCTCATGAGCAACAGGGCAATCGAAAGCCTTGATCTGCGCAAGGGCGGGAATCTGTATGCGTTGATAAAAAAGGAGAATGTAAACATCGTTCACCCCTGCTGAGAAACGGATCGGGAACCGGTATCGGGGCTTTTGTCGTCAAATCATTTGCCGAACCGGGCACGAATCGTGCGACTTAATAGAGAAGAGAAAGATAAAAAATAATCGAATGATAAGAGGAAAACAGCAAATGAATGACAAGTACAAAGGATGCCTTAAGATAGCCGATCTGACCTATGAGCAGCTCAAGGAAAAACTCGCCCTTATTGCAAAGGAGCATTGCCTTGAGGGCCAGCACGTAAATGTCATATCCGCCCGCACTCTCAAACCTGAGGAATCGATCGGCAACCCGGAACGAAAAGATTTCCCCCTTGTAAAGGGACGAGAGGTTATGGTGGAAGCGGATTTCAACGGCCACAAGGGCCAGGCCTTCACCGATATGCCCGGGGATTTCGAGGGGACCATAGACGAAGTGCTGAAGATGGGCCTTGGTGATAATTTTGAGCGTGCCGTTTTTATCTCGACTCTAAATGCCGTTCTTCGATATATAGGGGCCCTGGACTGCACCATCCACTGCAAGGATGAGGAACCGGAGGAGTGCGCCCAGCACCTTGTGGAATATGTCTCGGAGCAGTTCGGAGTGCCCAAGATAGCCTTTATAGGTCTTCAGCCGGCCATGGTGGACAACCTTGCCAGGAGCTACAAAATCCGCGTGACCGACATGGACCCTGACACCCTGGGCAAGGAGAAGTATGGAGTAATGATCGAGCCTGTGGATCAGACCCAGGAGGTAATAGAGTGGGGGGATGTCGTGTTTGCCACCGGAAGCACGCTGGTAAACAATACCTACCGGTCCCTCATTCGCGACCGCCCGCTTGTTTTCTACGGGGTGACCGTATCGGGAATCGCCTATCTTACCGGGTGTCCGCAGTACTGCCATAAGGGACACTAGCACTACCTGCGGATGACTTTACCCTGATACGGACAGCCTCCCGGCCCGTGTCAGGGTGTCATGTTTTTCTCACTCCTTTACTCGTTTAATTCCCCCGCTTTTTTTCATCACCATGATCCATCCAAAGGCCCCGTCAGAGGGTTGACTTTCATAAAAACTTACAGTATAGATTTATGTGTAAGGAAGCAGGGATTGTTTCCGGAAGATCTGAAACAAATGAAGGGGTCAAGGGGCCGAGGAGTCAAGGATTCAAGTGAAATACTTAAAAATTATGGAGGGTTAAATGCTCGGCGGAAATCGTATTTTCTCGATTTTTGTGAAACCGGGAACCCGCCCCGAGCTTGTCGAGGGGTGGGACTGAGCGAAGCAAAGAACCCTCGAACCCTTGAATCCTTGAATCCTTGAACCCTTTCTTTTAACTAATCGGGCGAAGGACCAAAAACAGGAGTAATCACAATGAAGCTCACGGAAAAGCAGCAGGCCTTTCTTTCATATCTGTCAGGCTACATCAGGCAGTGGGGGCATTCTCCAAGCTTTGACGAGATACGGGAAAACTTCGGTTTTGCCTCCTATAACACGGTCACAAACTATCTCAGGATCCTTGAGCGAAAGGGCTATATCAGGCTTCCCGCCGAAAAGAACAAAAAGCGGGCAATTGAGGTCATAAGCCCTGTCGAGACAAACCGCTTTGAGGTCCCGCTTCTCGGAAAGGTGGCTGCGGGAAGGCCGATTGAGGCGATCGAGGATGAAAGACCGATCGAGATTCCCCCTTCCATGACGGCCGGGGGCGATCACTTCGTGCTCCAGGTGGCAGGCGATTCCATGGAGGATGACGGAATCCTCGACGGGGACTTTGTGGTGGTAAAAAGGCAGCCCACCGCCGAAAACGGCCAGACCGTGGTGGCCCTGATGGAAAATGAGGCGACCGTCAAAAAATATTACCGCAAAAAGGGCCAGGTGGAATTAAGGCCCGCCCACAAGGGCATGGAATCGATAATGGTTTCTGCGGGCGATCTTCGCATAAAAGGCAGGGTGGTCGGGGTCATAAGGTATTACAGGTAGATGCCGGAGAAGACCCTTGAAAAGAGATATCATCCACCTTCATATCCCGGCCTTTTTTATAGCCGTTTCAAGGAGCATCGATCCTGGCCTAAAGGGAAGACCGGTGGCTGCGGCCCAGCCGGGTTCTGCCCGCTCCCTTATCCTTTCAGCATCCCCTGAGGCGAAAAAAGAGGGGGTCTTAAAGGGTATGTCCGTTTCAAGGGCAGTCAGGCGATGTCCGGGCCTCAAGGTAATCGCACCTGACCCGGCACTCACCATAAAGGCCGCGTCCTCCGTTTCAAAGACCGTTTCAAGGTACACGCCCGTGTGGGAATCGGCAAGGCCCGGGCACATCTACATGGATCTTACAGGCACAGGCAGGCTCTGGGGGGCGGCAAGGGACGCGGCCGGCACCTTGAGAAAAGAGATCGGGGACATGTTCTCACTTACAGGCACCGCAGGGGTGGCGGGAAACAAGATGGTATCAAGCATTGCGTCAAGGATGGCCTCATGCGGGGTAACGGACATCGATCATGGACAGGAAAAATCCTTTATGGCGCCTTTAAGGGTGGGTGTGGTCCCGGGAATCGGGGCTTCAGGCAAAAACATCCTGCTTGAGCTGAATATAAGGCTTGTGCGCGACCTTGCCTGCCTTGATATGGGGGATATGAGAATGGTCTTCGGTAAAAGGGCGCGCCTCATACATGAAAGGGCGCTCGGGATCGATCCAAGGCCTGTCTATCCGGCCCCTTCAAGCCCCTCGGTAAGTGAAAAGGTCGTGCTAAGCGCGGATGAAAACGACGATCAAATACTCCTTTCAATCATTTTTGCCCTTGTTGAAAAATGCGCATTTAAGATCCGCAAAAGGGGACTTGTACCCAAAAAGGCGGGGCTTTTGATCAGGTATTCAGACGGCATGGAGGAGACAAAAAGGATAAGCCTTAAAGTAACCGACCCCTTTGCGGCCGATCTTTTCACCCCGCTTGAGGCGCTTTTTTTGAAGTCATGCACAAGGCGCGTGCGTATAAGGTACATGAGGGTGTGGTTCTTTGATCTTGCGCCCGGATCAGGTCAGCTCTCACTTTTTTCCTCCCAGGGCGGCACGGGTGAAAGGCACGCGCTTGTGCGCGCGCTTGACCGCGTGCGCGAACGCTACGGAGATGAGGCCATAGGTTATGGAAGGGCGCATGCCGGCTCCCCCCTTTGTGCATCTTAACACGCACTCGCATTTTTCAAGGGGGTGGGGCACGGCAGGGGTAAAGGATCTGTGCAGGACCGCCTGCGCTCTTGGCATGAAAAGGCTTGCCCTTACAGACACAAACTGCCTCTACGGGGCCGTCTTTTTCATAGAGGCCGCCCGTGATATGGGGATAGAGCCTGTTCTGGGCTCGGAACTCATATCAGGCAAAAACCGCGCAATAGCCCTTGTAAAGACAGTCGAGGGCTACGAAAACCTGTGCAGGATAATCTCCGAGATGAAATGCGGCACAGATTTTGACCTTGTCCGCGCGATCAGGGAGAAAAGGCGGGGGCTTGTCATATTTACGGATGATTTTACGCTCCTTAAGGCCCTTAAAAAAGACTCCGGCCGCGACCTGTTTGTGGAGATCTCACCCGGCTACCGGATGGCCGCATGCTACGCATTTTCAAGGAAGTTCAAGATCCCCCCCCTTGCAACAAACAGGGTCTATTTCTTAAAGAAAGAGGATTTCAGGCTGCACCTCATCCTAAGGGCTGTCAGCTCAAACAGCAAGATATCCCGCCTTACCCACGATGACACATGCAGGAAGACCTGCTTTATGAAACCGGCTTCTGCGATGTGCGATCAGTTCCCGCACGCGCCTGCCGCTCTTGAAAACACCGTAAAGGTGGCTGATGCCTGCCTTAGAACCTGGGATTTTTCACGGCTTATCTTTCCCCGCTTTAAAGAAGACACGGATAAAAAGGCATATGAAAGGCTCTACCGGATGACCCTTGAAGGGTGCGGGAAGAGATACGGCGAAATAACAGTACCTGTAAAAGAAAGGGTCGCCCGCGAGATGGCGATCATAAAGGAGAAGGGGTTTTCACACTACTTTCTTGTGGTGGCGGATATCACATCAAAGGCCGCCCGCTCATGCGGAAGGGGAAGCGCCGCAGCCTCCATCGTCTCCTACGCGCTCGGCATAACCCATGTGGACCCTATAAGGCACAATCTTTTCTTTGAAAGGTTTCTTAACCGGGGAAGAAAGGACCCGCCCGACATAGATATCGATTTTGCCTGGGATGAAAGGGAAAAGGTCCTGGATTACGTCTTTTCGAAATACGGCCACAGAAGGGCCGCCATGGTGGCGAATCATAACAGATATGCCGCAAGGGGTGCCTTAAGAGAGGCGGGAAAGGTGTTCGGCCTGACCGAAGGCGAGATCGGGAAGGTGACGGGCAGGATCGGGTTTAACATGCGCTTAAAAGAGATAAAAGATGAGATCTCCCGTCACCCGAGGCTCAAAGGGGTTGATCTAAAAGGGCCGTGGAAGGAGGTAATAGAGGCTGCAGCCCTGTTTGAGGGGCGCTTCAACCACCTTTCCACCCACTGCGGGGGCTTTGTGGTGGTGCCTGACGAGATAAGGAGATACTGCCCGGTTGAGATATCGGCCTCAGGGGTTCAGGTGCTTCAGTGGGAAAAGGAATCGGTTGAGGCGGCAGGCCTTGTAAAGATAGATATCCTGGGAAACCGCAGCCTTGCGGTCATTAGGGACGCGCTTTTTATGGTTGAGAAAAACTGCGGCAAAAGGATCGAGTATTCTGAGCTTGACCCAGTGGATGACCCGGAGACCGTGCGCATGTTTTATAACGGGGACACATTCGGTGTGTTCTACTTTGAAAGCCCTGCAACCAGGCAGCTGCTTTGTAAGGTGGGCTCTGCCTTTTCCTTTGGGAAATATCTCAATGCGGATCACTTTCAGATGAACGTGGTCGTGACCTCCATCATAAGGCCCGCATCAAGCGCCGGCATACGCGCGTGGATATCGAGGCTCAAGGGTGAGCCGTGGGACGCGCCACACCCCCTTTTAAGACCCGTGCTCAGGGAGACGCTCGGGGTAATGGTTTTTCAGGAGCAGTTGAGCCTTGCAGCCATACATCTCGCAGGCTTTGATCCGGCAGAGGCGGACACCTTGAGAAAGGTGGTAAGCAAAAAGGCGCGCGGAAAAAGGCTTGCAGATTTTTACAACCGCTTTTTAAAAGGGGCAAGGAGCAAGGGGGTGGCGGATGAGACAATAGAAAAGGTATGGCAGATGATGATGGGATTTGACGGCTACAGCTTCTGTAAGCCCCATTCGGCAAGCTATACAATGGTTGCGTACAAGTCCGCCTTTTTAAGGGCCCACTACCCGGCGGAATTCATGGCATCCGTCATATCAAACGGAGGCGGCTATTACTCCACCTACGGGTACATATCAGAGGCAAGGAGGATGGGGCTTGCTGTCCTTCCCCCCGATATAAACAGAAGCGGGATAAAGTACAAGGGAAGGGGAAGGAAGATCAGGGTCGGGCTCATGCAGATAAAAGATCTTTCCGTGGCGGCCTCTGAAGTCATTATCGATGAAAGGGAGAAAAGGGGGGATTTTTTATCTTTAGGAGACCTTGTTTCAAGGACAGGGCTGAGGGTGCACCTGAAGGATATAAGGCTTCTCATAAAGGCAGGCTGCCTTGATGCCGTTTCAGGGGGGGCTTCAAGGGCAGCTCTTCTGTGGGAGGCAATGGAGTTTTTTCATTCAAAAGAGCCTTCTCAGACAAGCCTTTTCTTTGATACGGTACCTGTAAAGGGAAGGGGGGTATCCAAGGCCAAAATGAAAAGATGCGATCCCGGACCCTATTCAAAGAAGCAGCTACTTCAGCATGAGGCTGAAACACTCGGATTCATCCTGTCCGTGCACCCGCTTGATCTTTACAGGGACGCCTGTAGGGGCATCAGGCACGTGCGCGCCGATCAGCTCGGGCGCTTCATAGGAAAGGATGTCACTACCCTGGGGCTTTACATAGCAGGCAAGACCATCCACACGGAAGGCGGGGATCTAATGAAATTCGTCTCATTTGAGGATCAGACAGGCCTTTATGAGACCCTGTTTTTCCCTGATACCTACAAGAGGTTCTGCCACATGCTTGAGCCTATGCGCTCCTATCTCATAAAGGGACGGGTGGAGGAGGACTCAGGCGCCGTTACCATGACGGTCAGATGGATAGGATCTCTTGACAGGATCGGGAAACAGAGACCTTTCAGCCGTGCTGTATAAGGGTTCCCAAGGATCTTATAGAGAATTAAACGTTTGGTGAAAGTCGCATACGCTTTGCCTGCATATCTAATCAAGCCAGCTTTAGGCTCACTCGCCTGCCTAGTACACTTGCGGCCCGCCTTAATGTCTGCAGTGTGACCGATTCATTTTCCGGGTCCAGTAATCGATTGAGCGCAGACCTGCTTGTTTTCATCCTGACAGCCATGGTTGTTTTTGTAAGCCCTTGCTCTTTCATCAATTGCTCTATTTGATAAGAAAGGACCCGCTTAATTGCAACTTCTTCTACTTCTTTTAAGATTCCTTCTTCTTCCAGAAAATCATCAAGGCTTTGGCCTATGTTTTTATGTTTCATATCCTTGGTATTCATTCATATATCCTGCCGGAATCAGATTGAATAAAGTAAACTTCCATTACTTTTTCGAATTTATCCATAGATTTAATGTACCTATTTTGACACGTTTGTCAAGTGGTTCTTGGTTGTCTTTTTCTTCAAATGAGGAAACTACTCAAGGGGGAAGGGGCTTGAGGCGGAGGAGGCAAGGGTTGTCAGGCATTTTGTGCGATAAGACCGGTATTTTTGGATCATCTCCAAAAGAGTTGATCTAAATGAATCCTTGACCCCTTGGGTCCTTGGACCCTTTCTCCCAACTAATTGGGAGAAGACTTTTGCTTATAAACTTCATCGTCGTTTCTTTTGCCGACAATAGCGATATAGACCGTATCATCATCAAAACGATAAACTATCCTGTATTCTCCGATATCAACACGATGGTATTCTGTATAGCCTGCCAGCAGCCTGGAATCATTAGGCGTTGGATCTTTCCTGAGTTCAAGTATGGTACTGACTACTTGTCGATATTGTTTGGCTGGTAATCTTTTGATAAATTTACCGGCAGCCTTTGTAATATCAATCTTATGCATTATCAATTCCCTGCCAGAAGCGCTTCAGAGGCCTTTTCACCTAAATACCCCTCTTGTTCGGCGGCCTTGGCCTTGGAGGCCCAATAGGCATCTTCATAGGCAAGGAATTTTTCATACATGGCATTTGATATTAATACGGATTTTATTCTCCCTGATTTCTCGACTATTACAGGAGATGTTTCGGCGGCATCCAAATACCGGCCGAGTCTGTTTTTAAGTTCTGTGGCGGTTATTTGCATAATAATCTCCCTGTTAAATTAAGCTATAATAGGCTTTTTAGCTAATTTAGTCAAGATGTGAACTTCATGAAACACCCGGTTTAACAAGGCCGGCCTGTTAGCCGTGCCGTATAAGGGGCTTCAGGCACCTTACGATAAGACTGATAACCTTCTGCCTCACTCTGTTTGTGCTTGCATAACCGCTATAAGAATCAACCGCCTTTCCTCTTTTAATCAATTATTGCGATAATATTTTTCAAAAATGTTGAAAATGCATTTTTCCGGTATAAATACGTTTTATTATTGCTTTTTTTGATTGAAGTTATAGTATATGTCCTTGTTGGCTCAATTGCATTTGTGGAGAACCGAAGGCCCTGCGAACCTGGGCGCTATTTTGACAGGTAATCCTCCAGGCAATACTGGTTGTTGAGGTAGGCGTTGCCGTGTGGGAGCATCAGTGGCTTGCAGCTGTGACCACCACCGGGATAATCATAGTAACGCTTGGCCCCTTTTTTTTCGGAAAGCTCTTTCACGTCTTTATTCCTCCCGTGTTTTTACTGCTTTCGATTGCATTTGTTTTTGCATCGCTGTTCCTGGGTGAAATCCGTGGATACTATACTCGTTTCTGGTGGTGGGATATAGCTCTTCACTCCGGCTCCGGATTTTTACTCGGGATTATCGGTTTTCTACTGGTGCATGTATTAAACGAAACGGAAGACATTGAAGTACACATGAAGCCGGGCTTTGTTGCATTTTTTGCCTTTTTGTTTGCTGTTGGAACAGGCGCCTTGTGGGAAATCTTTGAATTTAGTATGGATAGTTTCTTCAGCATGAACATGCAAAAAGAAATGCTCGGTGATCCTTCCGGGTTGACCGACACAATGTGGGACTTAATAGTCGATACTCTTGGAGCCTTGGCAATCAGTGTGCTGGGGTACGGCTACGTCAAAACCGCCAGAGACCGGTCATTCCTTGAACGGTGGATTCAAGCGTTCATTAAAGGCAATCCACGGCTTTTCAAACGTAAACAATAGTCGCAAAGAGTCAAGCCTGCTCTTGTTGCCTATTCCGATGAAACCGACATGTGATTCCGAAGGATTGCGCCACCCCTTATGACCCCTTGTCCTTTTCCGCCGGGGAGCGCCTAAAGTATTTTGCCAGGTTCCCTACTTCCCGCAGATAGGCCGCTTGTGTCGTCGGTTTGGCCCCGCTCAACTGTAAATCCATCAGCATCTGATCTCTTAACGTTCCCATCATACAACCTCCTTTGATTTTGATATCCGCCAGCACAGGCTGACGGTTTGACAAAGGATGATGTATATAGACTGGTATTATAATCCGATGAAACAGGCGATGGGATGGCTACCGCGCAGCGGTTTAGTTCTTCTTTCAATAATTAAGTAAGGTGTTTGAATTTCCACAATCGTGCCGCCCCAGGGCGGCGGCGATTACGGTATTGTCGGGGGATCAACCGGGGTTGTGACACTCCCCCTACTTGTCACCGACGAAAATCCCCACTGCGGCATTGTTGTCCGCTCCAACACCCATGGCCCAGGCTCCGCCGATTTGTTCTCCGGCCGATCCATACAGTGAGCCGCTCAGCGACTTGTATACGGCCGGCGCTTCGTTTAAATACCAGCTCCCGCCGGTGATCTCAAACTCGCCGCTGGAACCGACAAAACTGCCGGTGCCATCAATAATTTCAGCCGTCATGCCATCTGAACCGGAAACAGCCAGGTCAAATCCCGACACCGATCCGGCCGGAACATTGACGTCGCAGGTGAACCCGCCGGTCATGTCGATGCCGCCATCGGCGTTGAAATAGGTGCCCCAGGCAGAACCGGCATAGGTGCCGACAATGCCGGCTGCCGCCGCATCCGGGGTAACCACGCCGCAGACATAATAGGCCCTGTCTGTAATGGCATACGTGGGTGTCGTATCATCCCCGGGAACCCAGTCGGACATACGCCAGAAGCCCCATTCCATATAAGCGCTTTCGCCCGGAAGGTCTTCATTCGGCCAGCCGGGGAAATTATCCGGATTGTCCATCGGCCGGGTGGTACCCAGATCCCCGCTGTCGAAGGCGGCACCGGTTTTGATCTGCTTGATATAGGACTCATCCTGGGTCCCGATGCCGGTTAACACCGCGAAGCCGACCGGGTCCACAATGGAATTTCCGGAGATCTGATCGCTATTAAAATCCGCTCTTGTGGAATTGGTATAAATATCCGCTAGTGCGCTCCCCCCATCATATCGGGTCAGAAGTGCCGAAAAATAGCCGACCCGGGCACCGGAGACAACCGACTGCTGAATGGTCTGGGTGGTCAGATTCTGATTCAGGTCAGCAGCGCCGGCTTCGGCGCTTCCGGCAGTGGCATAGGCATTGATATCTCCCGTTGCGGCACCTCCCGCTTCACCGGTTCCCGCATCGCCACTTCCGTCACCTCCCGCTGCGGCACCGCCCGCTTCACCGGTTTCCAAGGCAAACTGCCGGGCCGTATCCGGCGGGGTGGGCGTCACTTCAACGGTTCCTGCCAGGCCCACCGTAACAGTCTCGCCTGCGCCCACTATCTGGGGCGTGCTGCCATCTGTCGGGGCCACTTGAACCTCTCCGTCAAAACCATACACCGTTGTACGAAATCCTTCCCCGAGATTATTTTTCGCCAGCGACCCCGGCGGCAGGCTTCCTGAAGCATTCGCCGTATAGGCAGGGCCGGCGGAGACCTGCTTTATTTCTGCATTACCCACCTCGACTCCGAATTTAGTTCCCCGGATTCCGGCAACCGCCGTAGGGGTACGCACCTCGGCCGTTACTTTTTTGTAGCGAAACAGGCGCAGGGCGTAAAACATCGCCTTGCCCTTGAACATGCTGAATACGGATCGCTTTTCCCAGGCGCTGCGGTCATCCGCCAGTTGATCGACGCGGATGCGGCTGTTTGCCCCCATGGTGATGATATCGTCGGTAATAAACTTTACACGGCAGCGGCTATCTTTCAGTGTAAAAAGGCTATCGTTTTCGTACAGCTGGTTTCCCGGTGCGGCATAATAGGCCCGCGCCGTGTCGCCATGGCGAACGACCAGCCGGCCTTTGAGCGACTGGATGGTTCCCACCGACTCGGCTAAAAGCGGGATGAAGACATCGCTGATTCTCATTCCCTGCAATTCTTCGGAAAGGCCGGCGGGTGCAACACCGTCGCCTTTTTCCTGGGCCGCAGTGCCGGCGGGGAAAAACAATACGGCCGCAGCGCAAAGCAGCAAACCAAACTTACAGGCGATGGACGGATAGGATCTTACCATGTGTTTACTCCCTTTTTTATTAAAACTGACAGCCCAAGCTGACGGTGTGAGTCGTCTTGCGCCAATCGTTCAATGCAAGATTGGAATCGTTGTCCGTATATGTAAAGGCATAGGACAGGTTTAAATATTTATAAATCCGCTGGCTCAGCACGCCGGTGAACAAATGACGGATGTCTTCCCGCTTCAAGCCGGCGTACGGAAACAGCTGGGGATCATCATAATCCCGCCGGGTCCACTGGTAGCTCAGGTACAGCTCCGTGCGGGTGGGGAACCAGGTAAAATAGCTGATCCCGGCTATCGGTGCGGAATAGGAGAAGATATCATTTTCCGCATCATGATAGTCATACCCCAAAGAGGCCGAAATGATATGCCGGCGGTTGCCGAGATATATTGTCGGGGCAAGCTCCACGATATGGCCGGTATTGTCGAAATTATCAGCGCGTAATTTCTGATAGAACCGTTCGTTCTTGTAAGTATACGATCCTCTCAGGCTGACGGTGCTGTTAAAAAAATACTCGTAGCTGGGGTCGATGTGAAGGATATAGGACAAGCGATCGCTGCCGTATTCCGTGTGCGTGTAGCCCAAAGGAAATTTAAAAATACCCTGCTGCGTTGTCCACCACGGCCCCGTATTGACATCCAGGGCCATGTAATCAAACTCGCTGTAATTCTTGTAAAACTTCAGGTAGGCCGAAGCGGTGGTGTTCCACATCAGCCCCTGCCTTTCACCGAGATCATAGAGCAGATTCCCGGCAAAACTAGTGACCGAGGCCTGGTCGGAAAGTTTTGCCGAAGTCGGCGCCGGACAAAACGAGGAGCCCCCCGGAAGGTTGTAAACACCGGGATCGGGACCGGAGGTTATGTTGTTATCCCACATGTACCCGGTGGACAATCGAAAATTCGAGGATACAGTTCGCGTTCTTTCATCAATAGCGGCCATTATTTTATCGATGTTCGACCGGACAGCTGCCGGAGGGTTCGCGTCAAGGACGAATTGCAGCTCTTTGCGCGCAGCCGCATCCCGCCCCAGTTTAAAGAAAGCCGCGGCCAGTTCCAGCCGGACCCGGTGCAGCCTCGGATTGATGGCGAGCATTTTCTGAAATTTTTCAATTGCCAGATGAGTCTCGCCCGCCTGGGCCGCACTGGTGCCGAGCCAGAACATGATGTCCATGGTCTCGACCTTATCGGCCAATTCCTTGAAAATGGGAAGCGCCAGTGCAAATTTGCGGTCATAATAAAGTGTCAGGGCCTGGGCCAGAAAGGCATCCAGGTTTGCAATTTCCTCGGGAGTCATCTTACGAAGCTTCTCAACTACAGCTTCATTCCCCTTCGCCGCACCGATTTCACCGACCGGCTGGGCAAAAGCGCTTGGCGCCGGGATCATAACGGACAGGTAAAAGCAGAAACAACTTACGGATAATAAAAAAAGAACCGGCAGCCGGTGAAATGTTACTGTATGCATCAAATCCTCCTGGATGCCCTCTTGCAGATTGCGCAGGGCCGACGCGTTACTGGCTGATGCAGTGTCTCGGTACGGCACTCTCATCGGGAAAATGAGCCACCATACACAGGTACAGCGCCGACTGCAACAGGAATTTACCTGCAGCGCCAAAGGCAACAATCAGAATGCCGCCTACCGCCGGTCCGACAACGCGGGTGGCATTGGTAGCCATGGCGTGCCACACGCGTAACCGAGAAAGGGGAGAAAGGGGTCACCCATTAAAGGGCTAGTCAAGAGAAAAAACACCTGTCCATGCAACAGATGAATCTTTTTCGATTACGTCTTGCTTTTAATTTTAATTTGGGGTCGGGCCGCGATAACTCCATGAAATAACATAGAAAGAAGTCTGAAAAAGGTTAAAAATAAAGCCTATATCGCCATTTTTGATGCCGAAAAGGGCATTATAGGTTGTTGCGGGGAACCACCGCTGTTGGCCACAAAAAAAGGTTTAAGTCTACGATTGAGAGGACGGAATTTGGGGCAGGGCCGCGATAAATCCATGAAATAAATAAGAAAGAAGTCTGAAAAGGGTCAAAAATATGGCCTATATCGCCATTTTTGATGCCGAAAAGGGGATTATAGGTTCGTTGCGGATTCAGTTTCTGAAACTTGAATTATCCCACAATTATTCAAAATATTATACACCTATGTTCCATTATTGATAGAATGTTCCGAAGCCGAAGTTGCGTTATGAGCACTCAGGTCTGTGGGTGGAATTTGGATTTCCAAAGGTTGTGGAGAAAAGAAAGGTAGAAACGCGGGTAGAAACAGTTGCACTCCTTAGCGGAAATTAAAGCCGATATCCTGGCACTGAAAGCCGGCTCTATGGAACCGGAAAAAAGGGTGCCGGAGGATTGATCATGGACAATGATAGACAAGATATTATCATCTATAACACCGCTGACGGCAAAGCGTCCGTGTCCCTCTATGCCAAAGACGGCATGGTATGGGTGAGCCAAAATCAGCTGGCGAGACTTTTTGACACCTCCAAGCAAAATATTGGGCAACATATAGCTAACATCCTGAAAGAAAAGGAATTGGAAGAAAATTCAGTTGTAAAGAATTTCTTTACAACTGCCTCTGACAGCAAGGAATACGATGTTGCCTTCTATGCTTTGGATATGATTCTGGCTATCGGCTTCCGGGTGCGAAGCAAACGGGGTACCCAATTCAGGATCTGGGCCAACCACCACCTGAAAGAGTATATGGTCAAAGGTTTTGTCATGGATGACGAACGCCTGAAAAATCCGGACGGCAGGCCCGATTATTTTGATGAACTGCTGGAGCGCATTCGGGAAATCCGGGCGTCTAAAAAACGCTTTTATCAGAAGGTTCGTGATCTATTCGCATTAAGCAGTGATTACGACAAAACCGATAAGGCGACACAGATGTTTTTTGCCGAAACCCAGAACAAATTACTTTATGCCGTCACCCAGCGAACCGCAGCGGAAATCATCATGGAACGGGCCGATGCGGATAATCCCAGCATGGCGCTGACATCATGGAAAGGCCATGTGGTTAGAAAACAGTCATGCGACAAAAAATTACCAAAATACTATCTATCCTCATAATTTATTTAGACATTCCCCGGTAACAACCTTTGTCGCATCTTTCACTCCCCCCTCAATTTTTTCCGAGCGCTGGTGGGTTTTTGTTGGCTTGCATATTGACAATATGGTGTCGATAATGGTATTGTAATACCGATCTAGTATCGATAGGGAGGCCGTCATGTATACAGTTACAGTTTCACCTAAATATCAAGTTGTCATACCCAAAAATATAAGAGATGCTTTACAGCTTCGCCCTGGCCAAAAAATGAAGGTCATAGAGTATGATGGACGAATAGAGCTGATACCTGATAGAGATATTTGTGAATTAAAGGGATTTCTTAAGGGGATCAACACAGATTTTATACGCGAGGGTGACAGATTATGAATGTAGTAGATTCTTCAGGATGGCTTGAATATTTTTCAGGAGGGCCAAATTCAGATAAATTCGAAGTTCCTCTAAAAGATCCGTCATCATTAATTGTGCCTGTAATTACAATATACGAAGTGTTTAAAGTAGTTTTACGTGAAACCGGTGAAAATGAAGCCTTACAAGTTGTAGCTTCGATGCAGAAAGGATCGGTAATAGACCTCAATACAAGTATTGCCATAAATGCCTCAAGGATAAGTCTAAAATATAGTCTCCCTATGGCTGACAGCATTATTTTATCCACAGCTCAATCCTATGGATGTGTCATCTGGACACAGGATTCGGATTTTGAAAATCTACCGAATGTGAACTTTTTCCCCAAAATTAAAAAAAGCCAACATCAATAATAAACCAGATCCGGCTAACGCGCTTGCCAGGGTGGTTATCATGTCGTTATGTAGCCTTCCATGATCATTATCCTGTTCACAAATTTTGATCAGCTTCTATCCTCCGTTTTAAAAATCCCACCAGATTTTTTATACCATTCAGCAAACTCCGGCGCCGGAGCAGGCCGGTTTATAAAATAGCCCTGTGCGATATCGCATCCTAAACCGCAAAGCAGCTTATATGAGGCGGCGTTTGCAATAGGTTTTTTGAAAGGAAAAAGTGCGGTACGAATCCATCGGGAAGTGTTGAAGGTAAAGAGAGTGAAAGGGCTCCACTTCTGGTCCCGAGGATATTGCGTAAGCACAGTTGGTTTGGATGAAGGAACCATACGAAAGTACATCCGTAAACAAGAGTTGCTTGAAAAAGACCAGCTGGATCTTGACGATTAACCTTGAATAAGCCCCAACGGGGCTTTCCAGACGTCATAGCCTGGAGCCTCCCGCTCTGCGGGAGGAGACTCCCGTAACTCTCATTATCCCATGTAATGACAGGGTACCACGCTTTGACATATCCTATGATATTGGTATAATATTTTTATTTGAGGTGGATTATTTCCGGATTCTCAATATGCCACATCTTTTTTAAATTCCGTTAAAAGTTAAACTGACACAGCATTGTTAAGCTTGTGTTGTCTCGATATGGTAAAATCGTTAATTACTCTCTATATTTCGAGCTCATATTTTGTCCAAAACAGTTAAGATTAAGAATCAAGTGCTGGGGAATACTTTCTTCGCCTTACTTTTAAGGGAGAAGCATGAATCTACGTGTTCTATCATATAATATCCACCGGGCCATCGGGCTTGACCGCTGTTTCCGTCCGCAACGCATTGCCACGATACTGGCACACCATGATGCCGATATCGTCCTGCTGCAGGAAGTGGATGTAGGGGTGCCCCGCTCCCGGGGGTTGAACCTGGCCCAGGAATTGGCAGACCGTCTCGGGTATCCACATCATGCGGTGGGGCTTAATGTGAAGCTGCGCGAGGGGATGTACGGGAACGCTACCTTGAGCCGCTATCCCATTGTTAACGAACGGAATATCGATTTAACCATTGAATCCGGTAAGGCCCGGGGTTGTTTGTATACCGACATCGTGCTGCCGGCAAAAAATATGGGGCATACGGAAATCGCGGTCTTTAATCTTCATCTTGGGTTGTCTTTTAAGGAAAGGCCTCGCCAAATCGGCATGCTGGTGCGTTCCGACGAGTTCCGTGCCCTTGGCTTGCAGGATTCCTGCCTGGTAGGTGGTGACCTGAATGACTGGCAGACGCGCCTGGCGCCCATCTTTACCGAGATATTGGAATTTGAATGCGCCACCAACCAAGGCTGGGGGTATCAGAAATCCTTTCTTACCTATCCTTCCTTTTCACCAAGCGGCGGCTTGGATAAAATATTCTGCCGGGGTGCGTTGGAAATCGTGGGCGGTCGGCGATGTCGTCTCCGGGTCTCCAAAGTTGCCAGCGATCATCTACCGGTTATTGCCGATATTAAGGTGAAAACGTAAGCCTTCCCGGCAAGATGCCCAGTTGCCAATCGGTTGGGTCTTTTATCAGGAAATACCGCGGTTAAAATGAGAAACAGGTTTTTTCGATTGTTCTCACCGTATCTCTAAAACTTCCTTCTCCCACCCCTGAGAGAGGATTTCCGGGACGCCCCTAAAATTAAGTTTCGTTTGAAACCTTATATGAATTTTATAACTTAAGGGGCGTCCACATTATGCCATCAATGATTCCAACAACAATAACAGCCGATTGTCGGAATCTTGCTTGAAATTTTCCTTTAAACTGCACTACTATTAAATATGGTAAGCATGGTTCAATTCTGAATCATCTTGATTTCTATAGACTAATCTTTGGTCTGCTTGAATCCTTCAATATTTCAGTATTATGAGTGTAGTGTTAATGATTAAGGGGAACCGTGCTGTGACTCGAATGATCCCAGACAATCAGATCGCCCTTTTGCAAAACGGTGAAGCATATTTTCCAGCAATGGAAGCGGCGCTGGACCGGGCGATGCACGAAATTTACCTGGAAAGCTATATTTTCGAAAATGACAATACCGGAAAGCGTATTGTAGAAGCGCTTAGACGGGCAGCTTTTCGCGGCGTAAAAACCCACATGCTGATCGATGGCTTCGGATCGAATCGTTTTCCGAAAACCATGATCGATTACCTTGAAGCGGCCGGCGTAATGGTGCTGAAGTTCCGGCCCAAGATATCGCCTTGGACTCTACGACGCCGGCGGTTGCGTCGCTTGCACCGGAAAATCGTGGTTGTGGACTTGAAGGTCGCATTTGTGGGCGGCATTAATGTTATCGATGACAGTGATATTTCCGGCCAACAATCGATTCGGTATGACTATGCGGTACAGGTTGAAGGGCCTCTGGTGGCGGAAATTAATCGTTCTGCCCGCAGGGTGTGGTCGCGGGTGGCGTGGACCCGATGGCGATCCGGCTTAGTTTTGGGAAAAGAGAGACACGTGCTTTCCATCAAACCCAAGGGCAATATGCGCGCCGCTTTTTTGCTGAGGGACAACATCTGCCATCGCCGCGATATCGAAAATGCCTATCTTCAGGCGATGGATCAGGCTCAATTCGAAATCATTCTTGCAAGCGCCTACTTTTTTCCCGGGTTGAATTTTCGTCATGCGCTTGTGAATGCAGCCGTACGCGGTGTCCGGGTGGTTTTACTGTTGCAGGGAAAGATAGATCACCCATTGCTGCATTATGCCTCGCATGCCCTGTACGGCAGTTTTCTCGATGCTGGGATTGAGATCCATGAATACCACAAGAGCATGCTGCATGCCAAAGTTGCAGTGATTGATGAACATTGGGCCACGGTGGGATCCTCAAACCTTGACCCTTTCAGCCTTCTGCTTTCTCTTGAGGCAAATGTCATCATTGACGATGCAAATTTTGCCAAAAAATTGAAATACAGCGTGGAGCAGGCCGTCAAGATGGGAGCTCGACAGGTATTTAAAAACAACTGGAGAGCGCAGACAAAAAGGCTGCGGCTGGCGAGTTGGCTTTGTTACGGTTTGGTGCGATTTTTGATAGGAATTGCGGGATATGCCCAGGGAAAAACCCGGGTCAAGCAAGGCCGATCAAGAACGAAGTTTGAAAGTCAGGCACGATAGCGGCTATACACCAACCCGCACATAGCACACTGCCCTTTACCGGTTTAGCGAAGCATTGACAGGGGAAAGTGCAGGCTAAGTATTGAGCCTCGTAATAGACATAAACTCAGGCGCCGATGTGCTTCAACGACACAGAAGGCAACATCTTACGTTCCGGCATGAAGCCTTTGAAATCAGTGGGTGACTTTTAAATGATGATGTCAAGGAAGCAACCAAGATCTTTAATTTCATGCAGGCCGATAACGGTTGGAGTCTAAATGCGACAATTTTTGATGCATCGCCGATTGACCTTTGTTCTCCAGGCAATACTGGTTGTTGAGGTAGGAGTTGCCGTGTGGGAGCATCAGTGGCTTGCAGCTGTGACCACCACCGGGATAATTATAGTAACGCTTGGCCCCTTCTTTCTCGGAAAGCTCTTTCACGTCTATATTCCTCCCGTGTTTTTACTGCTTTCGATTGCATTTGTTTTTGCATCGCTGTTCCTGGGTGAAATGCGTGGATACTATACACGTTTCTGGTGGTGGGACATTGCTCTTCACTCCAGCTCCGGATTTTTACTCGGGATTGTTGGTTTTCTATTGGTACATGTATTAAACGAAACTGAAGACATTGAACTGCACATGAAACCGGGCTTCGTTGCATTTTTTGCCTTCTTGTTTGCTGTTGGAATAGGCGCCCTGTGGGAAGTTCTTGAATTTAGTATGGATAGCTTTTTCAGCATGAACATGCAAAAAGAAATGCTCGGTGATCCTTCCGGGTTGACCGACACAATGTGGGACTTAATAGTCGATACTCTTGGAGCTTTGGCAATCAGCGTGCTTGGGTACGGCTACGTCAAAACTGCCAGAGACCAATCATTTCTTGAACGGTGGATTCAGGCATTCATTAAAGGCAATCCACGGCTATTCAAACGTAATCAATAGTTGCAAGGGGTCAAGCCTGCTGTTGACCATTGTTCGAAGTCAATATAAGTCGCTGCAGCCTTAAACCCACTAAAGTGCAGTAAGTGGCATCATTGAAAAGGTGAGGCGAAGAATAGTAACGGGCAGATATCTCAATATGAATAAGGAAGAATTGGCAAAGAATATTGGCAAAAGCCAAGGGCGGACCTTCCCGTCAAACTCACGGCCTGGTAGGTGCTCAAAATTCTTTCTTAGCCATTGGTGATCTATGACAGCACCGGAAGACAGACCCTCGACCAACTTCTTTGCTTTGTTGTGGCATGCGACCTTCCTGGCCCTGGCATCCAACTTCATGGATGTGGATACGATAATTCCGGCGATGCTTATCAACGCAGGCGGCGGAGAGATCCAACTTGGGTTCATGACTGCGATCATGTTGGGCGGCTCCACTTTTCTGCAACTGGTTTTCGCAGGCTTCATCTCCCATAGGCCTCGGAAAAAGAACTTCCTGCTCTTGGGCATCAATCTCCGCATCGTTGCGCTTTTCGCATTGTCCGTGTTGTTTTATTTCTCGGGCCTGCTCGTTGATGGGCTCCTGATCATACTCATCTTTGTTTTTATCACCCAGTTTTCTTTCAGCGGCGCGTTTGCCAATATTTCATATGTGGATATAGTCGGGAAATCCCTCCACGGAGCGGTCCGAAAGGCTTTTCTTTCCGCAAAACAGATCATATTCAGCATCGGAGTTTTCATTTCAGCGGTGGTGGTTCGGCAGTTGCTTGTTCTGCTGGAGTTTCCCGACAACTACTCACTTTTGTTTGTTTTAGCGGGCACGCTGCTTTTCACAGCTTCATTGGGGTTCTGGCGCCTGAATGAGAAGCCGACCAAAGCAGGACAAAAAAGCAGTTTTCTGAAGTTTTTGGCCTTGATACCGCTTGCTGTGAAATCCGACAGAAACCTGAAATACTATCTGCTCCTGATCAACAGCCTGGGTCTGGGCTTGAGCGTGCTTCCGTTTTTGATCTATCTGGCCAAAGAAAGCTTCGGACTGTCCGGTTCGCTCATTGGTAATTTCCTGCTGCTCAAAACCATCGGCATGCTTTCTGCCGGTTTTTTCCTGCTCAGGTTTTCCAGACGGTTTAAGTACCGCTATTTGCTGTTGATAAGCATTTCTCTGGCGGCTGCGATACCCGTGGGCGCGTTGTTGCTTCAAAGTTCCCAGAAGTTATACGGTTTCATTTTTATTTTTTCCGGGATCTTCATGGCAACTTACAAGACCGCGATCGAAGGCATTCTGCTGGAGATATCCACCGATGACAATCGTGCCACCTATGCAGGCATTTCAGGAGCCGGAAACATCCTCACAACCGTTTTCCCGATTTCGGCCGGCTTCCTGCTCAAGGCATTCGGCTACATACCGATCTTTGTCGGCGTAAGTGCTCTGGTTTTGGCAAGTGTCGTCTTCGTGATGAAGATCGATTGCCAAAACCAGGCCAGCTGAAATAAGAAGTGTAAAAGGGGTCACCCATTAAAAGGCTGAAGTCTTTGATTATTGCTTGGAATTAAAACGAGGTACTGCAGCCTTAAACCTATTCCATTGGAGTAAGTGGTATCATTGAAAAGGTGAGGCGAAGAATAGTAACGGGCAGATATCTCAATATGAATAAGGAAGAATTGGCAAAGAATATTGCCAAAAGCCAAAGGCGGGTTTGGCAGTCAAACTCAAAGAGCTGCAAATATATTTGATTACATTTTTCCACGTTTCAAGGTTGCCACAAGAAGCCAGAAGCCCATTATTCCGGCAATCAGAAAACCCACAATGCCTATGATCGGTATATCATTCCATTTGGGCGGAATGTCTGATAACACAATAAGAGATGAACCTATTACCAGGGATGCCAGGACAATGGCAAAGGCAAGCCTGTTACTGGCACGGTCAAGGGTGGACAGCACCGGCTCCAGACCTCGGTGCTGAAACTCCATTTTTATCTTACCCTTTCTGGCCTGCATCAAGATTTCACGCAGTTCTTCCGGAATATCCTTGATAAGATACAGTAAGTTCCTCGCTGAATCATAGATATCTGTTGCTAACCGTTTCGGATTCAGCCTTTCCGATTGTACGCGCCGTATAAACGGGGTTGCCTGTTTTACTGCATCAAATTCGGGATCCAATATCCTGCCAAGCCCTTCCGCTGTACTGAGGGCTTTGATCATCAAAAAAATATCCGGCTGAATCTTCAGCCGATACCGTGCTATTATCTCCATAAGATGGAACAGCAGCTTGCCAAGGTCCAGTTTGTTTAGAGGTCCATAAAGGTGCTGGTCTATGAAATTGGCGAGGTCCCTTTCCAATGCATTTTGGTCAGGTGTTTCATCAGCGATTGCGAATCTGAGTAGGGCCTCTGTGGCTTTCGCTTCATCGCGGCGGACAGCGCTCATGATAAGGTCGGTAAAATGCTCCCTGCTCTCACGGCCTATGCGGCCCATCATGCCAAAATCCAGATAGCAGATGATATTGTTGGGCATAATAAAAATATTTCCGGGATGCGGGTCGGCATGGAAAAATCCGTGGATAAATATCTGCTCCATGATCAGGTCAAAACCTCGACATGCAATTTTGTGTCTGTCAAGATTCGCCTTCTCAAGTAATCCGGTTTCTGAAGCTTTGATACCGTCAATATACTCCATAGTGAGAATGCGGCTGGTTGAGAACTCCCGGTAGGTTTTCGGCACATACACACTGGAATCCTTGAGAAATTGCATGGCAAATCGTTCCATATGGTTCGCCTCTATGGTATAGTCCAGTTCCTTTTCCAGTGTCTGGGCGAATTCCTGCACTATTTTAGTCGGCTGATGGATTTCCGCGCCCTTTATATGCTTTTCCATGAGTGTGGCCAGGTGCAGAATGATCTCCAGATCCACTTCAACTGTTTTTTTGATCTCCGGCCGTTGAATCTTCACCACCACATTATCGCCTTGAATAAGTCTGGCTTTATGGACCTGGCCGATGGAGGCCGAAGCCAAAGGGATCTCATTGAAGTCCCTAAATGCATCGTTAAGAGAAATTCCTAACTCTGTTTCAATTATCTTCTCTACCTGTGAATACTCAAAAGACGGAACATGATCCTGGAGTTTTTCCAGCTCCCGGATAAATTCTACAGGCAGAAGGTCAGGCCGGGAGGACAGGATCTGGCCCATCTTGATGAAGGTGGGACCAAGCTCTTCCAATGCCATCCTCACCCTCTGAGCCCTCGTAAATATTTCCAGCTTTTCCCTTCGTTTACGGGATATTAACTGAAGACCGACCTCCAGATACTGCTCGATCTGAAGGGTATCTACCAGATCTCCAAAGCCGTATTTGAACAGCACGGCAAGGATTTGTCGGTAGCGCTGTATATAACGATATGTTCGTCCAATCATGCCAATTTTTCGGATATGCATGTCCTGGCCTCCCTGTAACCTTCTTCAATGGCCTCACCGGCCTTATTGAATTCCATGAATCCGATGTGACCTAATCGTGGTCGAATTAGTATGTCCGGGCGGTCGGTTTTCAATCTTGAAGCGGTTATCTGGGTCTCCATAATATTAATCGAACTGATTATAACATCGAAGATGTTGAGTGCCGGTTCCTTTGACATCCATTGTCGTATTTTCATCAAAGCAGAGTTATCAAGTCTGTCCAGCCTTTTGTTCAAAGCATCAAGCGCTCTGTTTTTTTTTGCCGGTTCCTGCCGGATTCCTTTTCCTGGATCTAACGTGCCTGAATTTGCGCTAAGGTCCCCACTAATCCCTTTTTTCCCGACAATATAATGATTGAGATCAACTGCAATTACAAGATCAGCTCCCATCTGCCTTACCACACTAACAGGTACAGGATTGATCAATGCACCGTCTACCAGAATGGTGTTATCTTTTGTGACCGGAGTAAATATACCCGGTACGGAAATGCTGGCCCTGACCGCCTCAATAATATCTCCATTTCGAATAATTACTTCGTTTCCGGATGCAAGATCTGTTGATACGGCACAGAATGGGAGGCTAAGATCTTCTATGTTTTTCTCTTTTACGCTGGTTCGTATGAATTCAGCAACCTTTTTCCCCTCAATCAATCCTGACTTGGGGTACACAGCATCAAGGAAGAAGACGATCTTTCTCCAGTCGATCTGGAGCGCAGCATCTTCCAGCGCAGCAATCCTACCTGAAGCATAGAAAGCCCCCACCACTGCGCCGATACTGGTTCCAGCAACATAATCTATTTTGATGCCCGTTTCAGCCAGGGCTTTGATTACTCCGATATGAGCCCACCCGCGTGCAGAACCGCTGCCCAGTGCCAAACCTATTTTCTTATTGGTGGATCTATCTTCCCTGTCCAGGGTACAATTTTTCACGATTCCTCCATATCATTTTCAGAAGACATTCGCTGTTCAAACTTTCTTATCTTTTCTTCAAGCCTTGAAATATCGTCTCTGCCTGCCAGATTCATTTTTGACATGACCTTTGCAACCATTTTTTTCTAACCAGTTCTCCAGATCTTTTCTTGCTGTTTCAGACTTTTTCAGCAGTTCATCGACCGGCTTTTTCCCTTTCTTCCCGGTTATCTCGCCCTTTTCTATCAGTTCCGTTGTCAACTCATCAAGCTTTTCTCTGGTAATGACTGCCAGGCCCAAGCCTGTAAGCATGGTCTTTTTAAAAGGGGGGTCAAGTATGCCGTTGACCTTTGTTCGAAGTTAATTTAAGCCACCGCGGCCTTAAATTCATTAGAGTGTAGTGGCGAGGGGGTAAACCGCCCCTTTTGAGCGCCACGCGTAATCGAAGGGAAAGACCTTTCAATGACTCCTTATTTCATTTCCATCAGGATCTCGTAGGCAGCCTTTATTTCGACGAAATGCCCTGCGTCTCCTCCCCGGTCTGGGTGAGTTCTTTTTGCCAGTTTTCGATAACAGCGGGTCAGCATTGCACGGTCCATTTTCTGAAAATCATCAAGGGAGATCTCAAGGCATCGGCAGGCCTCTTCATGGGTAGGCGAGGGCCGCGGCCTGGGTCTTCGGTAAAACTGATGTTTCCACATGAAGTCTTCAACATACTGGGCCCAAAAGGTTCCGGGAACAAAGTCGTTGTCAAAATAGAGAATCAGATACTTAATAAGGTAGGGATGAAGCGATTCCGGGTCATGAGGTTCGGTACCCCTGAAAAATCGTCTATCCCGGTTGAGCGCGCAGATACTCTCCATAAAGAATTCATCCACCTTTTCCGGATCAAGGGCCGACGGGTGGTTTCTCGTGTATAGGCCCGGGAATCGGGTTTGAAGGTGAAAGGCGGTATACACATAGACACGTCTTTCATGAAGGGGCAGAGCCAGTTCCATTTTATCCATCACTGCTTCGATTTCATCCCGGCTTTTTTCATGAAGCAACTGAAAAAAACGCAACGGCCTGCGATCCAGGTCCCCCATCTGGACCCGTCCGAAACGAAGGTAGTGAATCCGGCGTTTGTCAAAGGAATGGAGGCCTCTTTGTTGTGCCAGTACCTGGTCTGATGAAAGATGCCGCCAGGCTTTGAAGGGTTCTTTGGGCCGTTCAAACTGTTCCACGGTTTGCCTGATACGAGGGTCCAAAAAGGGCATGAGAAGAGCTTCCAATTCATCTTCACTGAAACGGTCGGTCATTGACTGAACCGTTTCCAGGAACTCCTCCCTTACATGAAAACTGTTTCCCCCGGGGTATTCGAAATAGAGCCCTGGATCGGTTCCCAGGTCCGTCAGGACCCGGTGTTTCCAACATTTTTGTCCGGGATATGATTCGGAAAGAAGGTAATGATAACCGTCCCGCGCGTATACTCTTTTGAGGTACAAGAATTCCTCCTTTTTTCAGTTAGAGTAGGTTTGATCTTCTGTTTTGTCAAACGGGCAGGCTTGATAACCCAAACTTAAATAGGTAAAATCGGAATAATATGGTTTTCCGGAAAACATTCAACTTGCGGAGTTGTGCGGCCGGTCAAGTTGTGAAATACCCGGCCTTTATCTGCGCGGGATATTTTGCCGGGATTTAAACGAAACCGTATAATTGGTTGTAATGGCTGCAAAAAGGTAAGGAGAGATTAGTGGATGATTATCAACTTTTGACAGACCTTCATAAAAGTGCAAAACGGCAGGGTCCGGGCGGTGATGCAGAGACGGAAAAGGCTATTGACCTGTCTATGTTGGACCGGTCTGCGCCATTAAAGATTGCCGATATAGGATGCGGCACGGGGGCGTCAACCCTGTTGCTCGCCCGCCTGTTGAAAGCTCAAATTACGGCAGTGGATTTCCTTCAGGAATTTCTTGAAGTACTTGAAGCTGGAGCTGAAAAAATGGGGCTTTCTGAAAAAATATCGACTCTTGACTGCTCAATGGACAATCTGCCGTTTGGAGATGAGGAGTATGATGTTATCTGGTCTGAGGGCGCGATATACAATGTCGGATTTGAAAGGGGCGTAAAAGACTGGAACCGTTATCTGAAAGTTGGCGGGCTGCTGGTTGTTTCGGAGATTACCTGGATTACAGGCTCCCGACCGTCGGAGCTTCAAAAATATTGGGATGGCGAATACCCCGAAATAGATACGGCCTCTTCGAAGACAGGTATACTGGAGAAGAACGGCTATTCTCCGATTGGTTATTTTGTTTTACCGGAGCATTGTTGGCTGGATAATTATTATAGGCCCATGCAGGATAGATTTGAAGATTTTCTTGACCGTAATGGCAATAGTGAAGAAGCAGGCGCAATAGTGGAATGGGAAAAGCGGGAAATTGAACTTTATGAGAAATATAAAACTTACTACGGTTATGGTGTGTATATAGCAAGAAAGTTGGGGTAGAGGAAACCAGAGGGGCAGGTGTCTGCCTGTGACTTTTGCCTGACTGCTCAAACCTTAATCGTAAAGGGGAAATAGGGTGCAGCTCATCTGTTGTACGAAAAAATTACTGAAAGAACTGGATGCGGATCCGACTGATAATGTCGAGCCGATCAGCAGTCTGCTTGGGAGGTGGCACGCAAACCTGATAAATATTGAAAGAAGAAAATGCGTGCTGATCACCAATGATTCAACACTTTTCACCATGTTTATTCCCTTCCTGAGAAAGCCTGATTTCAGGAAATTCCACTATATTTTCACGGAGCACTTATTCAAGAACCTGCTGAATGAGGGCTTCTCACAAAGACAGATCGAGGCCGTACTGAACGAGCATGAGCAGATCCTGTTTTCAAAGACAAAGAGCAGAAGCGTCCTTGGGTCGATGAATGAGCAAAAGATTCAGCTTGAATGGGAAATTCGCTTCAATGGCGGGTTAAAGGCAGCCCCCCTGTATGAACTGAACAAGAAATTAAACAGAAACCTGCTGAGCGCGATCGGGCTCAAATACCCGGTTGAGGTTCTTCAGGAAAGACTTAAAACGATATAGGAAAGAGAGAAAGGAAATGACAATCCGGCCGATTTTGCTTCTGGGGAATCCCCAATTGTACAGGCGGTGCGAACCGGTGTCTTTTGAGGAGTTGGAGACCATAAAGAACGTGGTGAATGATCTGCATGACACGATGATGGATTTCCGCAGAGAGTACGGAGTGGGCAGAGCCATCGCCGCCCCTCAGATCGGAGTCATGAAACGGCTTATCTACATGTCCGTAGGTGATGTTTCGACCGCCTTTATCAATCCGCGGCTGGAGGAGATGAGTGAAGAAATGATGGAGGTGTGGGACGACTGCATGTGCTTTCCCGATCTTTTGGTAAAGGTGACGCGACACAGGTCATGCCGTATCAGATACCTGAATCAGGAGTGGGAAGAGGATTCAGTTGTTCTACATGGTGACATGTCGGAGTTGCTCCAGCACGAGTACGATCATCTTGACGGTGTGCTCGCCGTGTCCAGGGCGGTTGATGCAAGGGCCTTTGCCCTGAAGAGCCAGAAGCGGTTTGTGGAAACCGGATAATGGAGAGGATTCGGTCTGCCGGTCCATTGTTTGAGGTTAACATTAGTTACCGCAGCCTTGAACCCATCATAGTGCGGTAAGTAGTGCTATCGAAAGAGCGAACCCCAAAGATCGGCAAGGGATTCGAGAGGGTGCTCAAATACACACGGTCTGGAAGCAAGGGAGTGTAGGTTATGGATATGAAAATCCGGTCAGCCCGCGGCGATGATGCCGCCTTTCTTGCGTGGCTTATACTTACCGCAGGACGGGCGGAAGGAAAGAGAGGAATCTGGGAAGTCGTCCTCAATGAACCTGAGGATAAATGCCTTTCATTCCTGGAAGTTTTGTCCGTTACCCAAAGGCCTCATCTTTTTCATCATTCATGCTATCTTGTGGCGGAAGTGGAGGGACGCCCGGTGGCAGGGCTTGGCGGATACGATCCCGATGTTTTGGGATACCCTTCACTCCGCAAAGCCCTGCCTGAGGCCTTCGGAAAGGTGCAGATGCACCCGACAGATGAAATGAAGGGAAGGGGTTCTCCAGGGATCCTGGAATGCATCCCGGCTTCATTTAAGGGGGCGTGGGTTATCGATAGTGTGGCAACAGCGGGAGAATTCCGACGGAAGGGAATCGCAAACAGTCTGCTTGGGGCAATACTTGAAAAGGGCCGGCGACTCGGTTTTCGAATTGCTCAGATTAACATCTACATCGGAAACAGGGCGGCCCAGGAGGCCTATGAAAAGCAGGGATTCAAAATAGTCGATGAAAAGCGGGACCCCTATTTTGAAAGAGAAGTCGGCTTTCCGGGAATGGCCCGCATGCTTTGTGAGCTTTGAGTTAAATGCGGGAGCATGGTCCGGCCAGAGGAATTTTGTTCAGGCTTAAGTTGGTTATCCGGCACCCCGCGGCTTTAAAAGGAATTCGAAAATGAGGATATAGGCCTCGGTAGTCTCAGGAATTCGCCTTTTTTATGAGCAGCGCCCCGTTTTTTATTGTTCGGAGTAAAGCCGTTTTCGTCGTTCCTTCCGGTTCCTGGTCTTTGAGGATATCCTCCATTGTTTCATCCCCGCGCGGTGTCCGTGACGTCTTCCCCATCCATTGGTCTGCTTCCCTGTCTCCCGATTAGACGGCGGATACGGGATAAGGTTGCCATAGTCCTTAAAAAGGTATAAAAGCGCTCCATGTCTCTTATCAGCCTACAGAATATAACCCTGAGTTTCGGCGGCCCGCCCGTGCTGAATCAGGTCAACCTTCAGATTGAGCCGTGGGAACGGGTCTGTCTGATCGGCCGCAACGGCGAAGGCAAATCTTGTCTCATGAAATTGATCGCAGGAGACCTTAAGGCGGACAGCGGCGACATTATCAGGCAGAAGGTGCTCCGTGTCGCTCATATCGCTCAGGATGTTGCACTGGATCTTGACGGCTCCGTGTTTGAGGTAGTTGCCGGCGGGCTTGGAGAATTACAGGACCTTCTTACCCGCTACCATGATGTTTCAATGCGCCTGAGTTCAGGCGAAGGCGAAAATCTGCTGACTGAAATGGAAACCGTGCAGCACCAGCTGGAAACCGCAGGGGGCTGGCAGGCCCAGCAGCGAGTGGAAACGGTTATCTCCCGACTTGAGTTGAATCCCGACCTGAACTATTCGGAACTATCCGGCGGCATGAAAAGAAGAGTTCTACTGGCCTCGGCACTGGTGAGCGACCCGGATCTCCTGCTCCTTGATGAGCCTACCAACCATCTTGATATCAATGCCATAACCTGGGTGGAAGAGTTTTTGTTAAAAAGGAACATCACCCTTTTATTCGTAACCCATGACCGGATGCTTCTCAGAAGGCTTGCGACCCGTATAGTCAATCTCGACAGGGGTTGCCTTACAAGCTGGCCCGGCGATTATGATACGTTTCTCAGAAGGAAGGCCGAAACCCTGGCGGCCGAAGCATCCCGGCAGGCCCGTTTCGACAAAAAGCTTGCCCAGGAGGAAATATGGATACGCCAGGGGATCAAAGCCAGGCGGACCAGAAATGAGGGAAGGGTCCGAGACCTTGTGAAAATGCGTAAAGAACGCGGGGCCAGGCAGGAGCCTGCCGGCCTTGCCAGTATGCGTGTCCAGGATGCGGTGCCGTCGGGAAAACTGGTGGCGGAGTTAAAGGGAGTGACATTCGGCTATGGAGACGCGACCGTTATCAGGGAGTTTTCCACAACAATCCTGCGTGGCGACAGGGTAGGCATTATCGGGCCGAACGGTTCCGGCAAAACCACCCTGCTTCGATTGTTGCTCGGCGACCTTAACCCGCAGAAGGGATCTGTCAGGCTCGGCGCCAATCTTGAAGCAGCGTATTTTGATCAGCATCGGGTCCTGCCCGATGAAAATGACACGGTCGTCAACTATGTCGGGGAAGGCAGCGACATGCTGACTATTAACGGCAGACCGAAACATATCTTCGGCTATTTGCGGGATTTTCTTTTCACACCTGATCGGGCACGCTCCCCGGTCCGGGTGCTGTCAGGGGGCGAGCGGAACCGGTTGCTTCTGGCCAGGCTCTTTACAAAGCCCGCTAATATCCTGGTGCTGGATGAGCCGACAAACGACCTTGACGTCGAGACCCTGGAGCTTCTGGAGGAGTTGCTTTTTGATTACAGCGGAACGGTTCTTCTGGTGAGCCACGAGCGCGCATTCCTTAATAATGTGGTTACTTCCACACTTGTTTTTGAGAAACAGGGCAAAATAGGGGAATATGCCGGAGGATATGATGACTGGCTTTCGCAGCGACCGGCTGAGAAGTCAGAGACAAAACCCGCGTCTGAAAAGAAGATAAAAAAGAGGCCGAAGCCGGCCGGGCCGAGAAAGCTCACCTTCAAGGAAACACGCGAACTGGAGGCCCTGCCGCAGAAGATTGAGGCCATGGAAAAAGAGCAGCGCGAAATCTATGACTCCATGGCTGATCCCTCATTCTACAGGCAGGAAGGTTCCCTCATCAGGCAGGGCAGGGCAAGGATTGAAGAACTGGAAAAAGCTCTGTCTATAGCATATGAGAGGTGGGAGATGCTGGAAGCTATCGGTACGGACGGCAAATAACCGGTTGAATTTAAGCGGGATTGCATATTGAAACCCGCCCAGGTGATTGGTGATCAAAATTGCAGGCCGGGGCCGCGGGCCTCGTGCTTATCGCTTTCTTTATCCATACCGCTTTTTAACGGTGTTATCATTCAAAAGATACTTGTTAGATGCAACACGAAATTTATCGGCTGATGTGCCGCCCCACCTGTAAACCGGAGCATTAACCTTATATTTCAAGACCTGATACAAGGGCGGCTATTGCATTCTGAGCGGCGCTGAGATATTAATGGGAGCTTTAATGGCGTATGTGCCTTAAGGGAAACATTTGAGAGTTGAGATTTGAACATTTGATCCAGAGGATAGAAACGAAACATAAGATGACAAATAGTGTTGACACGGAATATATGCTGATCCAGGATGACACGGATCTGAAAAGGATAATACCTGAGCTTCAGGGGGAGCCTGCAATAGGTGTGGATCTGGAAGCGGACTCCATGTTCCATTATCAGGAAAAGGTCTGTCTTGTTCAGATCTCCACCAGCAGGCTGAACCTGTTGATCGATCCACTCTCGGTTGAGGATCTTTCTCCCCTTGCCCCTGTTTTTGCCGACAAACGGATGCGAAAGGTCTTTCACGGGGCGGACTATGATATCCGTTCCCTGGCAAGGGATTTCGGCATCGAGGTCCGGCCCCTGTTTGATACCCAGATCGCGGCAAGATTTCTCGGGCTGAAGGAAACCGGCCTTGCCAGCCTGCTGTATGAACGGTTTCATGTCACAAGCGATAAAAAATATCAGAAAAAAGACTGGTCTCAAAGGCCCCTTCCGGAACCCATGCTTCAATATGCGGTTCAGGATATCTGCCATCTTATGGCATTGGCGGATATGCTTGAAAGAGAGTTGAAGGAAAAGGACCGGCTTTTTTGTGTAAAAGAGGAGTGTGAACTGCTGAGCAGGGTTCAGCCAAATTCATCAAAAAAAAGGCCCTTTTTCCCCGGTTTTAAGGGCGCGGCAAGGCTTGATCCGAGAAGCCTCGCGGTCCTTGAGAACCTCCTGGGCTTCAGGGATCAGGAGGCCAGACGCAGGGACCGGCCTCATTTCAAGGTCCTCGGCAATAACCCGATCATGGAGATTTGCCGGATCAAACCGCTGAGCAAGTCCGATCTGGCAGGAATAAAGGACCTCAGTCCTAAACAGATAGATCACATGGGGCAGTCTCTTATCGAGGAAGTCGGAAAGGGACTGGATCTGCCGGAAGAGATTCTTCCCGTATACCCTAAAAAGGTGTGGCAGAGATTGAAGCCCAGGGAGAGAGCGCGCGTAAAGGAATTAAAGAAGTGGCGTGAGCGTATAGGGAGTCAGTGGAGGGTCGATCCCGCCGTAATCTGCACGAATGCCCAGCTAGAGGCGATTTCCGTCGCAAACCCGGCAAAACCAGAGGCCATGGAATCCATAGAAGGGATCAGAAAATGGCAGATAAGACTTTTCGGTCCTGATATCTGCAATATCCTTAAGGAAACCGGTTGATGAAAAAATAAGAGGGGCTGAAAAAGGGAATCAGCCTTGAAATCCGACCGCATAACTTGCCTGGGACTGCATCAAGGTCCCGAATTATGGTTTTTCTCCGATTCAGTTGTGTAAAAAAGGGTTCAAGGATCCTGATTTGTCGCACCGTGTAAATAAAGATATGCTAATCGAACAACTAATCGGGAGAAGATCCCGAATCATTCACCAGAGATCACAGTTGAAAACAGACGAATACCCGGAGGCTGCGCAGTCAGCCCTCAATCTTATTACATACAGAGGATCCTATGAATTCAGATCATATTTCCCTTATAAGCGGGGAGCTTGGTTGTAAGACCGCGCAGGTGGAAGCAACAGCCCGGCTGCTGGAGCAGGGCGCTACCATACCGTTTATCGCGCGCTACAGAAAAGAGGCCACAGGCAGCCTGGATGAGGTGGTCGTCACCTCGATACGCGACCGACTGGCCCAGGTGGCGGAACTTGACGCCCGAAGGCAGGCCGTACTTAAATCGCTTGAACTGAACGGTCATCTCACAGACGAACTAAAAGGGCAGGTAATGGCGGCCGGCACCATGTCGATCCTGGAAGATATCTACCTTCCCTTTAAGCCCAAAAGAAGAACAAAGGCAACCATCGCCCGTGAAAAGGGGCTTGAACCACTGGCGGAAATGATCCTGGAGCAGGGAGATGCCGACCCCTTTGAGGCCGCGGCCGGATTCATCGATCCTGAAAAAGGGATCGAGACGGTTGAAGACGCCCTGTCGGGAGCACGCGATATCATAGCTGAGACCATAAATGAAGACCCGGGGGCCCGGGCCTCCATGAGGCGGTTGTTTGAAAAAAAGGCCCTGTTTCAGAGCAGCGTTTCGAGCGGAAAAGAGGCGGACGGCGCCAAATACAAAGATTATTTCGACTGGCAGGAACCAGCGATAAGCGCCCCGTCGCACAGGGTCCTGGCCATGCGCAGGGGGGAAAAAGAAGAGATCCTGAGCCTTTCCGTCGCCCCTTCCGCCCAGGATGCCGTGGAACTCCTTGAGTCGATATTCGTCAAAGGCGATAATGAGAACGGGTCCCAGGTGCGGCTTGCGATAGCCGACTGCTACAAGCGGCTGCTTTCAAGATCCATGGAAACCGAGATGCGGCTCTTGACCAAGCAGAGGGCCGATGCCGAAGCCATTCGCATCTTTGCGGAAAACCTGCGCCAGCTTCTCCTTGAGCCGCCTCTGGGATCCAGAAGGGTGCTGGGAATTGATCCGGGCTTCAGGACCGGCTGTAAAGTCGTTTGCCTGGACAGGCAGGGAAAACTCCTGCATCATCAGACCATATATCCCCACATGTCCGAAAAAAAGGATATGGAGGCAAAAGAGCAGATAAAAAATCTTGTGGCCCGCTTCGACATAGAAGCCATTGCCATAGGAAACGGCACGGCCGGCCGGGAGACGGAGACTCTGGTAAGGGGCCTTGATCTGCCGGAACGGATCAAGGTGATTCTGGTGAATGAAAGCGGCGCGTCTGTTTATTCCGCATCGGAAACCGCCAGGGAAGAGTTCCCCGATCTGGACCTGACAATCCGGGGTGCGGTTTCAATAGGCCGGCGTCTGATGGACCCTTTGTCCGAACTGGTCAAGATCGATCCCAAATCGATCGGGGTGGGGCAGTACCAGCACGATGTGGATCAGTACGATCTGAAACAGGCACTGGATGACGTGGTCATAAGCTGCGTCAATATGGTCGGTGTGGATCTCAATCGTGCCAGCGTGCAGCTTCTGACCTATGTGTCGGGCCTCGGACCGAGGCTTGCCGGAAACATCGTCGCATTTCGTGATGAAAACGGGCCCTTTAAAGAGCGTGATCAACTCAAAGAGGTTCCCCGGCTGGGCCGCAAGGCCTTTGAGCAGTGCGCAGGTTTTCTCAGAATACCTGCCGGAGCCAATCCGCTTGACGCAAGCGCGGTGCACCCGGAAAGCTACCCGATCGTGTATGAGATGGCACGGGATCTTAAGTGCGATGTCAAAGCGCTTATGTCTGATGACGATTTGCGCGGGAAAATCGATATTACCCGCTATGTGTCCGATAAGATCGGTCTTCCGACCCTTAAGGACATCATGAACGAGCTTGCCAAACCCGGGCGGGATCCGAGACGCAAATTCGAGGCCTTCGCCTTTGAAAGCGGTATTGAAAAGATATCGGATCTCAGGGTAGGGATGCAGGTCCCGGGGATCGTGACAAACATCACCGCGTTTGGCGCCTTTGTGGATATAGGAGTGCATCAGGACGGTCTAGTGCATATAAGTAAAATGGCAAACCGTTTTGTCAAGGATCCCTCCAAGGTGGTAAAGGTGCATCAGAGGGTCAATGTCACGGTGCTGGATATCGATCTTGAACGCAGTCGGATCGCCCTTTCCATGCAGTCCGGTTCAGGCCGTGAAAAACAGGGGACCGGATCCGTTACCAAAAAAGCGCCGGAGAAAAAGGCCAAACCGGCAAGAGGCCGGGAAAACAGGCCGTTCCACAATCCTTTTGCTGAACTTTTGGGAAAAAAGGGGCCTTGACAATATATAAGCGGGCTCACTGACCGGAGTTAGATAAGTTGATGGATCAAAAACCTACGACAGGGCCTTCAAAAGGCTACCTTATCGCCCATGGCGGCGGCAGGATCAGCAGAGACGGCATGTTCAGAGATGTATTCACAGGGATCGCAGGCGGTTGCGATTGCGGTCTCATATATATCCCTACCGCGTTGAGCGATGAGCAGCTGGAGGGCAGGCAGAAAAGGCATCTTGACCCGGATTATGCCCGTGCGCTTTTTGGATTCGGAAATGTGACGGTGCTTCACACAAGGGACCGGAAGCAGGCCGATTCCGAGGAATTTATAATGCCTCTAACGGAAGCAGGTGCGGTGTTTATTTCCGGAGGAAGACAGTGGCGTCTAGCTGATTCATATCTGGGCACAAGGACACATGAAGAACTGATAAGACTTCTCGGGCGCGGCGGTGTTATTGCCGGTATTTCAGCCGGTGCCACCATCCAAGGATCCCTGCTTATACGGGCGAATTCACGGCCTGATGACAATAAAATCATGATCGGCGACCATCAGGAAGGTTTCGGCTTCATCAAGAATGTGGCCATAGATCAGCACCTGCTGAAGCTGGAGCGGCAATTCGACATGCCCAGGGTCTTTGACAGGTACCCGGATCTTCTGGGGATCGGGATAGACGAAGACACCTTTATAAGCGTAACGGGAAATGAGATGAGTGTCTTCGGGAGCGGTTATGTCACTGCTTTGGACGGCCCACTCATCAAAGGACAAAGCGGGCGCTTTACCGATCTGCACGCTCAGCTCGATGGATACCGCCTGTTACGACATGGCGATCGATACGACCTGAAAAAGAGAGAAAAAATTAACTGACTTCCCGCTGTTTCCTGCCTTTTTTCAAGCATAACCTTTTCAAACAGGGAGGTAGACTATGGACAGGAATGCCTTCGAACTCACGCCAAAAAAAAGGGGAACCACAAGCTATGAGATCTATCTCAATACCTTTGAACTCCTATCCTGCCAGAAGGCACTTGATGAACTTGCAAACGGAGATGAACTCCAGTTCCAGATAGTGCACCAGGTGCAGGAGCTCTGGATGAAACTGATTGTCTACACGCTGATGGAAATAGACGATCAGATCAGCTCGGCGAATACAAATCTCGTCCTGTCGCTTTTTGCGAGGGTTCACAGTATCCTGGGACTTATGATTTCAACCCTCTCAATACTTGAGACCATGAGCCCAAAGAGATACCAGGAAATAAGAGTCAACCTGGGAAACGGGAGCGGCAGGGAATCCCCCGGGTTCAGGCAGCTTGTTTCAATGGGAAGGCCTCTGTGGCAGTCCTTTGAAAGATTTTATCTTGAACGGCGGGGGCTCAGCCTTGAGATGGTTTATGACTCCAGCTTCGATTTTTCCGATTCTTATATGGTGGCGGAGGCATTTTGCGAGTTTGACGAACTATTTCAACGGTTCCGTTTTCACCATTACCAACTGGTTGGCCGAACCATAGGGCTTGGGTCCGTTTCACTTAAGGGCCGCTCCGTAAAGATCCTTGAACAGGGGCTCAAGCAGAGGTTTTTTCCGGAGCTGTGGGAGATCAGAGACAGGATGACCGACGGCTGGGGCGAAAGACACGGGAGGGAACGGAAGGGGTTGAACGGACCGAGAGAAAACGGATAAGGATATTGCGGAAATCTTATCCAGGGGCTCCCCGGCCATGTTTCGGACGGAGAGCCCCTTGTTGTTATTCGATATCCAGGTAGCGGTCCCTCGGCCACTCACTGATAAGCGCATCCACTTCGTCCTTCTTTACCCGGTAACCGGCGAAGTAGAAGATCGATCCTATGGCCATCCAGACGGCCGAATAGATAAGCGCCCTGGGTCCCTGGGCGATCAGCAGACTCAACGATATAACGATTCCCGCAACAGGGAATATCGCCTTCCACCCGTTCAGTTTCATGGGCGCGTTATCGTAAAGTTCCGGCTGGCTCCTGTGGGCCATAAGTACCCCCACATGAGTGATAATCCAGTTATATAGAAACATCGCCACCACGACTTCGGCAACGAGCTGGATGGTTCCTGAGATGATCAGAAAAATGGTAACCGCCGCAGTCAGGATCAGTGCGTTTCCAGGTACTCCGAACCTGTTGATCGAGCTCAGCGCCCTGGGAAGCAGTCTGTCACGGGCCGTGCCGAAAAGGATCCGTGTCCCGACTGTCTGCTCCGCGTTATGAGAGGAGAGAATAGCCGCCCATGCCACTATAATGATGAATGTCACCCCGACGGTGCCCATGAATTTTCCGGCTACTGCGGCATAGGGGGCGTCCGATGCGGCGAACTGGTCCCAGGGGATGACGCCGGTGCACACGAAGGCGGATACGATGTAGAGAAGGGCGGGAACGATGATGCCGAGCGTGATGCCCCAGGAGATGGTCCGGGCCGGATCCTTTGCCTCTTCACCCAGGTCGGCGGCAAGAGTAAGGCCCGCATAGGCGAAGATGAGAAGGGAGGCTCCCTTCCACACGCCGGCAAATCCTTTGGGTGAGCCCATGCTTATGTATTCGGCATTGAGATGGGGCAGGCCCAGGATGATGAAGACAATAAGGCCTGCGACCATGAACAGAAACATGACATTCTGTATGATCTTGACGGTCCTGATCCCTATCCAGTTGATAAAGAAAAACACGACCGTTACGAGCACGCCTCCTACCGCCACATTCAGTTTGGTCTCAAGCCCGGGCAGGGCGTTGACATACATGATAAAGGCCTTGGCCGTTATGGCCACCGGACCTATGAGGGCAAGCCACATCGCCCAGCCCGACAGGAACCCGGCGTACCGGTTGACGATACGTGTCGGATAGACATAACTTTCTCCCCCCTCAACCGGGTACATGAGGTTGAGCATAACAGTGCTCAGTCCCACAAGAATGACGGGAACCGCTCCGATGGCGTAGGAAACCCATGTAAGGGCACCGGCATACCTGGCCGCGATGCCCGTGACGACAAAAACCCCTGCGCCTATGACGATCCCGGCCGTTATTGCGGTAACGTCAAGGACCCCAAGTTCTTTTCTCAAATGTTTAGCGCCTTTGGTCATATGACAGGTCCTCCTTCCTGAAAAAGGGGCTTTCCCGCTTATGCGGTCATGAAATTTCTATTGCCATTCCTGTGCACAAAGGGGAAAAGCGCTTGTTAAAGGTATTGTACAGCTCGACTTGAGCCTGAAATCCGGTGCAGTGGCCCGCGTAAATCCGGTCCGGATCAATCTGTCTGAGGGCATCCACGGTCTTTTTAATCCGCTCATGGGCATCGCCTGTGGCCTCGATCAGATGAAGACCGCCTATGATTGCATGGATTTTCTTGTCCCCGGCGATATTGACGGCCTGTTTCGCGATGTTGATTATTCCCGCATGACTGCATCCCGTTATAATTACCAGGCCTTTATCTTTAACGGCTGCGATAAGAGAAATATCATCGCGCATCGGATCAGGCACCACAGCACCCTTATCAATGGTAAAGAGATTGATGCCGACCTCCTCGAATGCGGTCATTCTTTCGATTTCTCCTGATGTGGTAAGCCCGGGCATTATCTGAAGCGGGTCCCCGGAGAGACAGAGAAAACCCCCGGCCTTTTCTATGGCTTCTTTTCCGTCACCCTGCATAACTCCTACATGGCGAAGAGAAGGAGAGGTGATAAAGTTGGGTCGGAAGATCGAAGGATGAGCCACCACAGGGATGTCCGGGCGTCCGATTGCCCGGATTATATGGGCCAGACCCCGGGTGTGATCATAGTGGCAGTGTGTCAGCACAATGGAGTCGATGGCAGCGGGATCGATTCCCATCAATTTCATGTTCGTAAGCAGCGCATCATGGTTCTGGGCCACATCAACAAGAATGCGCCGGACAGTACCTGCAGCTTCCGCCTCAACCAAAAAGGAGACACCATGCTGGCCAAGATAGGGCGATTCGTACTGGACGCTGTCTTCGGCAAGAACGGTGACAATAAGCCTGTCTAATTCGTTTTGTTGTTCCATGTCTTATATCTCAGATGTTGTTTTAGAATGAATAATGAGTTTTCATAAAATCTGTGTTAGTGATAAATATTTTATAAATATTAGTATTTTGTATATTTTGTTTATTCAATATATAAAATTATGTCAATAATGAAATGAAAGCCATTACCTTCTGCACCAATAAGGTTTCTCGGTCTGCAGGAGTCGGCATATTATCAGTAAAGATAAAAGCCGTCCTTTTATTGCGGAATTCAAAAAATGATTTTATCTACTGAAACAGGGCTGGAAAAACCTGAGGGAAACAAAGATAATAGTGCGGTCATGTTGGGTCCGAGCATGGTTCTGCCTCTCCATACCGGGAAGGCGAATCAAGCTCCGGAAAAGGAAAGCGGGGGTCTGAGCGTAAAATGACTGAAAGGGTACTTGTGGCCTGGAGCGGCGGAAAGGACAGCGCGCTGGCACTGCACAAGATAAAGGAATCTGACGGATATGCCGTAGCCGGTCTTCTTACAACGGTTACCGAAGACTATGAGCGGATCAGCATGCATGGAGTACGTCTGGATTTACTCAAAAGGCAGGCGGCCCGGCTCGGTTATCCCCTGGAGATGGTCTTTATCCCAAAAGAGTGCTGCGATGAAGACTATGATACCAGGATGAGGGAGTCACTTGAAAGATGGTATGATGAGGGGGTGAGGAGCGTGGTCTTCGGTGATCTGTACCTGGCCGATATCAGGGACTACAGGGAGAAAAATCTCGAAAAGGCCTCGATGAAGGGTATCTTCCCTCTCTGGGGAAGTGATACTCATTCACTGGCATTGAGGTTTATAGAGCTGGGTTTCAAGGCGGTGCTTACCTGCGTGGACGGAACGGTGCTTGGAAAAGACTATGCAGGCAGAGAATATGACCGGAATTTCCTTGAAAAGCTGCCTGAGTCGGTCGATCCATGCGGGGAAAACGGAGAGTTTCACACCTTTGTCTATGACGGTCCGATATTTAAGAAAGGTATTGATATGTCAGTCGGCAGGGTAGTATTGAGGGACAATCGATTCTATTTTTGTGATTTTCTGGAAAAGGGGATGGTCGAGTCCGGTTAGCTCTTTGTTTATAAAACATATTTTTCTGTGAGGTGAATGATGAATCAGGGGAATGTGATCGTAACATGTCCCGGCTGCGGGGCAAAAAACAGGATACCTGAAAACAGAGTTTCTGAAGGCCCTGTTTGCGGTAGATGTAAGACGCCTCTGGCGGCCTCGACCCGGATCTCTTACCCGGTCAATATTTCCGATAACAATTTTTCAGACGAGGTCCTTTCTTTTCCGGGGCTTGTGCTTGTGGATTTCTGGGCACCCTGGTGCGGACCATGCAGGATGGTCTCTCCGGTTCTTGAGGATCTGGCGAAGGAATATTCCGGAAGGCTCAAGGTCGCAAAACTCAATGTTGATGAGAATCCCAAGACTGCTTCCAGATATCAGGTACAGGGCATTCCTACAATGCTTGTTTTTAACAAGGGGGTTCAGGTTGAAAGGCTGGTAGGCGCCATTCCTAAGGAGGATCTGAAACAACAACTGATGCGGTTTCTTTAGCCATGTCTTAAAGTTTAAGACTTGACCAGATTGGACGCATAGCTGAAACAGATCCTGTGGTCCTTCAGGTTTTCCAGAAAGGTCATGAGTGCATCCGCGGTTTTTTTATGCGGATGACCTATGGCGATGGCGCTTCCGTGTATAAGTGCATATTTCTTTAATTTTTCCAGCTGTGCCAGTATGTTTGAAACCGCCGGTTGATTGTCGATAAATATATTCCTTCGTGCCCTATCCAGTCCAAGATTTTCAGCGGTCTTTTCCGCAATTGATCTTGCCGTTGTAACGCTGTCGACAAAGAAAAGCCTGTTTCCCTTTATGATTTCGAGAACCTCCTTCATCTCAGCCGGGCATTCCGTAAATCTTGAGCCCATATGGTTGTTCATGCCTATGGCTTCAGGAAGTGAAGAGATGTTTTCCTCAAGTATCCCTCTTATCCTTTCCCTTTCATAGCCGACATAGAGAGCTCCGGGCCCGGGGTCCATGTGGCGGTTCCGAGGTTCCATCGGCTGATGAAGCATTATTTCGTGGCCTTGAGAAATCATTTCGGCTGCGAGTTCTTCGGAATATTGAAGCCTTGGCAGAATGGAGAAGGTTATCGGTATGCCAAGATCGAGAAAACGGAGTGCGGAGGCGCGATTGTAGCCTATGTCATCTATTATAACGGCTATACAGGGCTTTGAATAAGGTCTCTTTTTTGCGCGGTCATGGGCAAGTGCCTCGGCCAGGGAGTCAAATCCTAAAAGCCCGCCTGCCAAAGCGGCCATGGTAAGTTTCAGGAATCGTCTTCTTCCCGGATAATAAATGCCGTTACCCATTTTTCGGCCCTTATGTCGATATTTACTAATGTTCCATCCGGAAAGGCCTTTTTCAGGATACATGCTTTCGGCAAGAGATTGTCAAAAAAAGATGAAGAAACAAGTCCTTAGGACGACGGATTAACCCTGAGTGTTCCAGACCGAAATTCTTGATTTCCAGAAGGCATCAAATGGATAAATTTATACTATCAGTGGTGTTTTGTGTCAAATAAAAATACAATATATTGTATTTTAACCCGAATGGAGATATGTCGCGGCTTATTTGCGGAAGGATTAACGCGATTGTTCTGGTTGAATCGCGATGGCGGAAGCGGTAATGGTTGCAGTAAAGGCCCGGGCGCCCGATTCACCGCAGGCCCTGAAATTCTTTAAGACAGATCAACACCCGCCCGATCCTAATGTTGAGGTTTTCGTAAAAAGCCCAACTGTCCCGCCTTTGCGGGAGAGTTGTTTGCCGTGCCGTCTTTTTGACTCTTTACGAATTCGAATCGAATCAGCTACTCAAGATTATAAAACCCTAGATATAATATCTGAATTTTTCCCAGAAATCTTTGTCTTCATCCTGCCATTTGGGGCCGAATTTTTTATCACAGAACTGTGAGAGCCTGTCATACCATCGCCACCATGAGCTTTTTCCCTTTTGTTTTGCCTCCAGGATATCATGTAGAAAGGTCGTTATATTGACCATTTCATCTTTAGGCACGTAAGAGGCGGCCCCTTCTTTAAAGGATTTCACTATGTTGTCAGGGCTCAGGGCATGGGCGGTCAGCATTACGGCAGAGATTCCCTTCTCATTGGCTATCTCAAGGAGTTTATAGCCGTTTACCCCCATTATATCCAATATGGCCATATCAAAATGGCCTTTTTCCATAAGTCCCTTTGCCTCTTCAAAATTGGATGCCCTTTCCAGGTCACACATGGACAGGAGTTCCTCAAGTGTATCCAGCACGTCAGGTTCATCGTCTACCAGGAGAATCCGTTTTCCGTCCAAAAGATCTTTTTCCGCCATTAATTTATCCCCCATGAGTGAGATTTATTGATGCAAATATCGCGCACTAAGGTAATTTATTTTTCCCCGCTAATCAAGGGAGGGAGGCAATAAAATTAAGTTTTTGAGTAAAAAAAGGGGTATTAATCATAAATAGCGGTCTAATCTCATACTATGATGTTTCAGATGTTTATTTTTGGCGATTGATTTTACGGACTTGACCATATATGCCTGTGACGGCTATATTTCTATAATCTTATTTTTAAAAGGTCATAATTCTCAGAGGTTGATCATGGATAGAATATCAAAGATCTCAAGTTTTTTTAAAAAGGATTTGTGGAGGATCCGCAAGGGTGATCTTCCTCCCTTCCGATATCGCCTGCTTGGAACCGTTCGGATCTTTATGGCAGCGCTCAAGGGGTTCGGACAGGACAGACTGCAGCTCAGGGCATCCGCTTTGACCTTTTATTCGCTTCTTTCGATTGTGCCTGTGGCCGGAATGATATTCGGAATAGCAAAGGGATTCGGCTTCAAGGACACGCTTGAAGCCGAACTCATGAAGAAGCTTGAAGGCCATGAGGAGATTGTGGCCCGGGTGATAGAATTTTCTCAGGCACTTCTTGAAAATACCAAGGGAGGGATCATCGCGGGCGTGGGGATGGTTATCCTTTTCTGGACGGTAATAAAGGTCCTGTCCAACATTGAGAATTCATTTAATCATATCTGGGGTGTTACAAAGCCGCGCAGCATCGGAAGAAAGGTAAGCGATTATCTGTCCCTCATGCTCATCTGTCCCATACTCTTTGTGATGTCAAGTTCGGTCACTGTAATGATTACCAGCCAGGCCGAGTTGATCCTTAATAAGGTGGCGCTACTGGGAGTTGTGGCACCTGTTATCATGTTTGTTCTGAAGGCCCTTCCTTATTGTGTCATCTGGTTGCTGTTCAGTTTTATATATGTCTTCATGCCCAATACGAAAGTGCATTTCTCTTCCGGAATCCTGGCTGGTGTAATAGCGGGGACCATGTTTCAGCTATTTCAGTGGGTCTACATCAGTTTCCAGATCAATGTGGCCAAGTATAATGCGATCTACGGCAGTTTCGCCGCCATACCCTTGTTTCTCTTCTGGCTGCAGATCAGCTGGCTCATAGTCCTTTTCGGCGCTGAGGTCTGCTTTGCGCATCAAAATGTGGAGACCTATGAGTTCGAGGAGGAATGCGGCAGCATAAGCGAAAGATTTAAAAGGCTTATGGCGCTCGGTATAGTCAAGCTCCTGATCAAGAACTTTTCAGGCGGTAAAGAGCCGTGGACGGAGTCCCGCATATCAAAGGAGCTGGAGATCCCTATCCATTGTACAAGACAGGTCGTGTCAGAGCTTGTGGAGGCGGGAATAATATCGGAGGTGAGCACTAGGGATGACAGGGAGATGGGGCTTCAACCCGCCATGGACACCGATTCTTTAACGATAAAGTATGTCCTTGACAGACTTTCCAATCATGGAGTGGATGATATTCCGATTGCCAGGACCAGGGATTTTGAGAAAATTTCAGAATGTCTGGATGAATTCGGCGAAATCTTATCAAAGGCACCTTCAAACATGCGTCTGAAAGACGTCTAGGCCTTTTGAGAAACCTTTCTTTTGCTGATTAAACCGTTAAATCAATTTCCGGATTAGCTTTACAGTCGAGATAATTTTCATAAAAAAAGGACCTACAGCAAAGACTGTAAGCCCTTGAATTTACATGGTGCCCCCGGCATGACTCGAACATGCGGCACCCAGATTAGGAATCTGGTGCTCTATCCACCTGAGCTACGGGGGCACAAAAATATATTTCTATTAATGTTTTGGGAAAAAGTCAAATATTTTTGCCGGGGAAAGTCAAATATTGATTGATAAAAATGTGAGATTGTATATAATAACCGGTTAGTGCTATTTAAAAACAGAGGGAATCCAGCATTTTTTTCTGTTCTTATTGCTGTCGTGGGGGTGTAGCTCAGTTGGGAGAGCGGTACGTTCGCAACGTACAGGTCAGGGGTTCGAATCCCCTCATCTCCACCATTTTTTTTGCATAACTTCGCTTTACCTGTGCTGAAATCTCTCTGTTTGAGGTCCTGCATAAGCCCATTTCATAAACCTCTCCGGATTTAAGAGGTAAATGCCTTGTAAAATAAAATCCTTAAATCATTTCCGCATAAGTCTGTTAACGTTAGGGTAAGGCCATGCCTTAAGCTCAAAAGGGATAATTTGAAAGATGATACGTGAAGCAAAAATTGAGAGAAAGACCAAGGAAACAGATATATCCGTGCTTTTGAATCTGGATGGGAATGGAAACTCAGACATCGAAACGAGTATATCTTTTATGGATCACATGTTATGCCTGTTCGCCGCTCATGGCTTTTTCGATATGGAGGTAAAGGCGAGCGGTGACACTGATATCGATGACCACCATACCGTAGAGGATTTGGGAATCTGTATCGGCAGGGCTATCAGGGACGCTCTCAGACAGAAGACAGACATTAAAAGATATGCAGAGGTCACGCTGCCGATGGACGAGGTTCTCGTGAGGGTCGTGATTGATATCTCGAACCGTCCTGTGCTTGCCTATAGGGTTAAAATGGAAAAAACTACCACCGGATCCTTTGATGTCGGTCTGGTCAAGGAATTTTTTCGCGCCCTGGTCGTTAACGCAGGTATTACGATGCATGTGGATTTGATCGCCGGTGATGAGCCGCACCATATTTCAGAGGCGATCTTTAAGGCCTTTGCAAGGGCACTTGATCATGCGACATCCTTTGATAAACGCCTTGATGGAAGCGTTCCTTCCACAAAGGGACTTCTTTAGGATATGGAGGAGGTATGAAACCGAGATTTGAAAATAGAAGATACCTTATTTTTACCAACCTGGTGCTTGCCTTTCTAATGATTCTGGCGGCAGGCTGTTCTCACAAAAATAGAAGGGATTCTAAGTCGACGGCCTCAATCCCTGCCATAAACAAACTGGTTGTAGTCGGATTTCAGCCTCTTATTGCTCAGGGACAACAGCCCGATGTCGTCCACGACTCGCTTACCGGATCGGTATACGTTGCCGAGCCTGTATCCATGGAGAATTCAGAAGCGTTGACCAGGATGCTTTTTGAAAAGATCGTTAAAAAGAAGAACTTTGAGCTTATATCACCCGGACAGTCTGAGGGGGCATATAACAGCATCCTTCAGGCCGACAAGGGTGTTAATATGAGCAAGAGCCAGGTCCTTCAGAAGGTGGGAAGTTCTTTCGGCGGTGATGCGGTGCTTGCCGGGTATCTCTATAGATGGAGGCAGAGGGTGGGTACTGATTACGGTGTAAGATCCGCCGCCTCTGTGGCCTTTGATCTTTGGATACTGGACCCTCGGGACGGCAGTATCTTGTGGCGAAGCAAATTTGATAAGACTCAGCAGTCTCTTTCTGAAAATCTGCTTGAGGCACCTTCACTTTTAAAGGCCGGTTTCAGATGGTTGACCGTAGAGGAATATGCAGATCTAGGGCTTGAGGGGATTCTGGAAGGCATAGCTGCAAAGCAAAGGAATAAGGACTGAATTTTGATAGTAATACCGGCTGTTGATATAAAAGGCGGCAGATGCGTGAGGCTCTTTCAGGGAAGGATGTCTGAGGTGACGGTCTTTTCCGAGGCCCCGGAACAGATGGCCTTACAGTGGTGGAAAAAGGGGGCCGAGAGGCTCCATCTGGTTGATCTTGACGGTGCCGTGCAGGGTAAACCGGTCAATGGCAAGGTGATAAGAAAGATCGTTGAATCCGTTCCCATACCGGTGCAGCTTGGGGGCGGGATAAGAGACATGGTCAACCTGGAGTCGTATTTTGAGCTGGGTCTCAGCTACGTGATTTTAGGCACCGTGGCATACAAGGATCCCGAATTTGTGCTTAAGGCCTGCAAGAGGTATCCGGGAAAGATTATTCTCGGTATAGATTCAAGGAATGGAAAGGTTGCACTTGAGGGTTGGACAGAGGAGGTTTCCATCTCTCCCATAGAAATGGCAAGAAAATTTGAAGGAAGCGGTGTTTCGGCGATAATCCATACCGATATCAAGAGGGATGGGATGAGATCGGGTACTAACATAGATTCAACCGGAGAGCTTGCTCGGTCGACCACTATACCGATAATTGCATCAGGGGGCATTTCGGATATCTCCGATGTCAGGGATCTGCTGCCCTTATCCACGTTTGGAGTGATCGGTCTTATAACGGGAAGGGCTCTATATGAAGGATCGCTGGATCTGGAGGCGGCCATAAAGGTTTCAAAAGGTGAATCTCTTCCATGATTAAGGCCTTGACAATATAAAACCTCGATTTAAGTTTTAGAGTTACAGCGCAACATGAAAGGCGGAATTTCCCGCGGTCAGATTTTTTAAGGTAATTTTGGCCCTGTTGGATAAAACCCCGGTCAGGGAGGATTTATGTCTCTCCATGAAAAAATAAATCAGGATCTAAAAGAGGCAATGAAGGCCAAGGATACCATGAGGCTCTCATGCATTAGAATGCTTAAGGCCTCCGTAAAAAACAAGCAGGTTGAAAAGGGCCGTGAACTGGAAGATGAGGAGATAGGGGCTTTGATTTCCTCGTTGGTAAGAAAGGCCAAAGAGGCTGCCAAGGAATTCAGGGAAGGAAATCGAGAGGATCTGGCTCAGAAGGAGGAAGACGAGATCAGGATTTTTTATGATTATCTCCCCAAGCAATTGTCCCCCGAAGAGATTGAAAGGATACTCAAGGAAATATTCGCTGAGCTGTCTGCGACCGGCCCCAGGGACCTTGGAAAGGTAATGAAGGTTGCAATGGAAAGGATGGCCGGACAGGCACAGGGTAAGGAAGTAAACACCATAGCCCGCAACCTCCTTAGTTAATTATATGAATCAAGCTTCAGAGCCTGCATGACAAAGCATAGATACCAGGTTCAGGGATATCCTGCCCGCCCGGATGTATGGCGGCAGATCTCCTCGGTTAATGAGGGCCATTCCCAATACCTTTCACCTGTAAATTTGTCCGGTTTTTATTGTATTCATGGCAGATGCAGACATGCTCCCGAAGTTTCGTCAGGAATGGACCGTGAGGCGGCTTCATCGGCATTTCCTTGAAAAGTCTGACTAAAAAACAGGGTTTGATTCTTATATGGTTCAATGAGTGGTGCTTTTGACAAGGCAATCGGCAAAGGATGAGATCAAAAGGGCCGCTGACATACTTGAGGTTATCGGCCAGTATGTGCAGCTTAGAAAAGCGGGCAGAAATTATGTCGGACTGTGCCCTTTTCACGCAGAGAAAGATCCTTCCTTTACCGTAAGCCCTGAGAGACAGACATTTCACTGTTTCGGCTGCAAGAAGGGTGGAGATATCTTTACCTTTTGGATGGAGTATCACAGTGAGACCTTCCCCGAGGCGGTGAGAGATCTTGCAGAAAAATATAATGTCACAATCCAGGAAGGATTTTCAACCCCTGTTGAGCAAAAAGAGGCAAAAAAGAGGTCCGCCCTTGTTAACCTTAATGAAACTGCCGCGCTCTATTTCCAGAACTGCCTGTTTCATCCGGATGTCGGAAAGAGGGCAAGGAAATATATAAAGAACAGGGGCCTTTCAGATAAGACGATATCCGAATTTAGAATCGGCTACTCTCCCGACCGCTGGGACGGTTTGATAAATTATCTCAGAAGCAAGAATTCAGGCATGGGTATAGCTTTCGAGGCCGGACTTGTTGTCGAAAAAAAGAGCGGTGGTTACTATGACAGGTTCAGGGGAAGAATAATTTTCCCCATATTCAACGTGAAAGGACAGGTGGTAGGTTTTGGGGGAAGGGTACTTGACGATTCACTTCCCAAGTATCTCAACACGCCGGAAACCCCTCTTTTTGCGAAAGGGCGACTGTTATACGGGCTGCATGCCTCAGCCGGATCCATCAGGGAGAAGAAAAGGGCGGTAATCGTGGAAGGTTACATGGACTGCCTTGCGCTCATAAATAACGGTCTTTCAGAGGTCGTTGCCACCCTTGGAACCGCATTGACCGCCGATCACCTGCGCAGGTTAAAGGGCTACTGCAGGGAGGCTGTGCTGTTATTCGATTCGGATGAGGCTGGAAAAAAGGCGGCTGTAAACAGTCTTTCCCATTTTTCCAATGAGGGGCTTTCCGCAAAGGCCGTATTGCTGCCTGACGGTTATGATCCGGACGGATATGTAAACGCAAAAGGCCTTGAAAAACTTGAGGAGCATCTGGTATCTGCCCCGACTCTCTTTGATTTTTACCTGGAACAGAAGATCTCTGGTTCCGGTTCCGGTTTTGAAGGTAAGGTGGACCTCTTGAAAGAGGTCTTTCCGCCCTTGTTCGAACTAAGAAGCGAGGCTCAGCGTGCCCTTTATATCAAGCGCCTTGCAGATACCATAGGTATCAGGGAAGAGATAATATGGTCGGAATTCAAGAAATCCCTGAAGAAAAGATCGGTAAAGGATGTAAGGGGAGGGATTGAGGAAAAGGTGTCAACTTCTAAGACTCAAGGTAGTTTCGGTCGTGATCACCATCTGCTTAATCTCATAATCTACTATCCTGAAAAAGCCGCTGATTTAATTGATACCAATTGGCGGGGTTATTTTTCCGATCCTCTGGTAACCGAAATTACGGATGCCTTTTTTAGTCGATACAGCCGGCAAGGTGCCTTTCCTCCGGAGAGACTGCTTGAAGACCTTGGAAGTGAGGCGGCCAGTATCCTCTACCGAGAGGCGATTTCCGGAAAATCCTTTTTCGATGATCAGGCAGCAGATCAGGCGATTGCTGAAATAAAAATTGAAATAGAGCGTTCAGGCCTGGAGATCTCATTCCGGAAGGCTCGTGCAAGGGGCGACATAAAAGGAATGAACGAAATTTTGAAGATGAAGAGGTCCATGCTTTCAAAGGGCCCTGCACAGTAACATAAACCAGTGATAATTTAGGTTCACAATCTTTAAGCCGGTTTTTTATAATTTAAATCGGTTTGAATTTCTTGGTTGAGAATCGTTAATTGTGAAATGAAATAAATGAATCCAGGAGGGAATATAGATGGCCAAGAATCCCGACATGGTAAACCTTAAGCGTCTGATAGATATTGGCAAAGATAAGGGTTACGTAACTTACGAGGAGATCAACGATGATCTGTCCGAGGAGCTGGCATCCTCTGAAGAGGATATCGACGACCTGATGATGGTGTTCGAAGAGCTGGACATCATGGTTGTTGATGAGGCCTCAAAGGCGGATATGGAAAAGGCCGATAAGGCCAAAAAGAGCAAAAAGAAAGTTGAGGAAAAAGACAGCAACAGGATCGACCTTCCTGACAGCGCCTCCAGGGTGTCCGATCCGGTAAAGATGTACCTAAAGGAAATGGGTTGTATATCCCTGCTGACACGGGAAGGCGAGGTCAAGATCGCCAAAAAGATAGAGGCTGGTGAGAAAAAGGCCATGAGCATGCTGCTGGATTGCGGGATCGGCGTAGAGCATATCATTGAACTCGGGTTCAGACTCAAAATGAGTGAAGTTAAGCTGAAGGATGTAATAAACGACCTGGAGGATGAAGAAAATGCCTACACCCAGCTTGGTGAGAGGAAGGAATCTCTCATAAATCTCATAGATCAGATGGAGGTCTTCCAGGAAGATATACGGTTGAAAAGGCAGGAGATGGCCAAAGGAAAATGCGCGGAGGCCAAAAAGAAGAGACTTTCCGCCCAGATCAAGAAAAATAAAGAAAATATACTTTCTCTTGTAAATTCATTCAGCCTCGAAAAACGGCAGCTGGAGCTTATGGTAGAAAGATTCAGAGAAATTGTAGCCGAGATCGATGAAGCGGAGAAACAGATCGCAGAGTGCATGCTGATGGCGGGCGGGAAATCGATATGCTATTTGAACAAGTGTTTTGCAAAGATACCCAAGTCCACCAAAGACGATGAGATAGTCCCCTCTCTCAGGTTGACAAAAGGCGAACTGGTAAGGCTTAAAACAAAGGCCGAAGATGCACAGATGATCGTAAGCCGATATAAAGAGTGCACCAATATGACTCACAGGCAATTGAAGGGTACACTTAGAAAGATAGAGGCCAGCCTTGAAAGGGCCAATCTTGCCAAGTCGGATCTCATTAAAGCTAATTTGAGACTCGTAGTAAGTATAGCAAAGAAATATACAAACCGGGGGCTCCAGTTCCTTGACCTGATCCAAGAGGGAAATATAGGTCTAATGAAAGCCGTTGATAAGTTCGAATATCAGCGAGGCTACAAATTCAGCACCTATGCGACCTGGTGGATAAGACAGGCCATTACCAGGGCTATCGCAGACCAGGCAAGGACGATACGAATTCCTGTTCACATGATTGAGACTATAAATAAGCTTATCCGTACCTCACGCTATCTTGTTCAGGAACATGGGCGCGAACCCACGCCTGAAGAAATTGCCGAAAAAATGGAATTTCCCCTGGAAAAGGTACGTAAGGTCCTTAAGATTGCCAAGGAACCGATATCTCTTGAGACCCCTATCGGGGAAGAGGAAGACAGCCATCTGGGAGATTTCATAGAAGATAAAAAGGTGCTTTCGCCTGGTGACGCGGTCGTGAATTTCGGCCTGGCCGAACAGACCAGAAATGTGCTCAGGACCCTTACGCCCAGAGAGGAAAAAGTACTCAGAATGCGCTTCGGGATAGGTGAAAAGGCGGATCACACCTTGGAAGAGGTGGGCCGTGATTTCAGTGTTACAAGAGAGCGTATAAGACAGATAGAGGCCAAGGCACTGAGAAAATTAAGGCACCCCAGCAGAAGCAAGAAACTGAAGAGTTTTGTGGATGGCAGTGAATACTGATACTGACTGCGGATTTTTACTTGACAAAACGACTTTGAATGATAATTTTAGCAGATTGATTATTAACTTTTTGGAGGGGCCCATAGCTCAGCTGGAAGAGCCACCGGCTCATAACCGGTAGGTCCCTGGTTCGAACCCAGGTGGGCCCACCATATATCGATTGTTATTACCCACATCCTATGGTATTAAAGGCGAATTTCAAAAAAGAGAAGATTTTAACTGAAGAGGGCGCATCCCTGAGGGGTGCGCCCTTTAAAATTTTATGGTACGCCGATAGAAATATTTTATGATTCCCAAACTAAATGATTTTCTTGATTTATTTGAGAGCATAGCCCCTTCCGGATTAGCTGAGCCCTGGGACAATCCGGGCCTGCAGGTCGGTTCTCCTTTCTCAGAGGTGAACAAGGTCTTAATCGCCCTTGATCCGACACTTGAAGTGGTGTCGGCCGCCTCAAGATGCGGCGCACAACTCCTGCTTACCCACCATCCCCTTATTTTTGCCCCCCTTTCATCTTTAGATACCAGTAAATACCCAGGCAAGGTGATCAGCACAGCCCTTGAGCAGGGGATTTCCATTATATCCGCACATACCAATCTGGATTCGGCAAAGGATGGGATAAATGATATCCTGGCTGAACTTTTGGACCTGCAGGACATAAGGGCGCTCCAAGACAGTGCGGAAACGGATGGCTCAGGTTTGGGTAGGATCGGTGATCTTCCAGGGAGGTTGGATTTCCATGAATTTATTGCAAGGGTCAAAAAAATATTTGGTTTGGGTACCATTAGAGTCGCCGGCAAGCTGCCCGGAAGCGTCAACAGGGTCGCGGTGGTCGGGGGCGCCGGATCAAGTCTTCTGGAGACGGCATGCGGCAAGGGTGCTGATGTATTGCTGACAGGAGATGTAGGATATCACAGGGCATTGGAAGCGGGGTCCCTTGGAATCGCCGTATTGGATGGTGGTCATTTCTGCACTGAAAAAAGGGCCATGCAGGTTTTTGCCGAGCGCCTTAAAGATCTGGCGGGATCTAAAGACTGGGAGGTGGTTTTTGAGGTCGACGAAGGTGAAACCGATCCTTTTATGTGCCTCTGATGGTATGGAGTAATCGTAATTAAACGATGACCTTGTTTATGGGGATGTACCCCGGTTTGGACGAAAAAGGTCAATAAATTTACGCAAGGAGTAGAGATTGGAAGAGTCAATTAAAAAACTTATCGATCTTCAGGACTGTGATGCCAGGATCATGGAGATCAAAGATCAAAAGGTCGAGGGGCCAAATCGGATAAAGGCCCTGGAGGAAAAACTCCTTTTGCTTGAAAGTGAAATGGAAGAGGAAATGGAAAGGCTTGATGTCTGCAAAAAGGAGGGAAACGATATCGAGCTGGAAATAGAGGATATTGATTCCAAGGTTGAAAAGAGCAACTCAAAATTATCAAATATAAGGGACAATAAGGAATACCGTGCCGCTCTTAAAGAGATTGAGACGATGAGCAAGGAAAAAGGCAGGTTTGAGGATCGTACCCTGGAAATCATGGAGCAGTTGGAGGTTTTAAAAAAAAGTTGTACCTCAAGAAAGGAGTCTCTGAAGAAAGGAAAAGAGGCCTTTAAAAAGGACAAAAGTAAGATAATGAAGGAGATAAAGGCCCTTGATCTTGAGCTTGAAGAACTGGAGGCAAAGAGGAGCGGCTTGTCCGAAGACATTGACGCAAATCTATTAAAGAGTTACGATACTATCAGAAAACATAAAGACGGGGTAGCCATTACTTCTGTTATAAAAGGTGTGTGCCAGGCTTGCCATATGGGTATTCCGCCCCAGAAGTTTAACGAACTTATCAGAGGAGACAGCCTTATGAATTGCCCCAATTGCATGCGAATAATGTACTGGGGTGACAATGAAAAATTCAAAAAGACCGCCGATGTGGAAGGCGCGTCAGAGTAGGCTGAATGGCCGCTGCCCTGCCTTTGGCAGGGGAGAGGAAAGTCCGGGCTCCTGAGGACAAGGTGCTGGATAACGTCCAGTCCCGGTGACGGGAAGGAAAGTGCCACAGAAAGCAAACCGCCTTTTCAGTTACCACCGGTATCTGAAAGGGTAAGGGTGAAAAGGTGAGGTAAGAGCTCACCAGGTCTGCTGGTGACGGCAGGTGCTAGGTAAACCCCACCTGGAGCAAGACCAAATAGGGGAACGCTTGAGGGTGGTCCGCCCGAGTTCCCGGGTAGGTTGCTTGACCCTGACGGTAACGTCAGGGCTAGATGAATGGCCATTACCCCTTAAACGGGTAACCGCTAAGGGGGACAAAACCCGGCTTATATTCTGCTCTGGCGCGTCTCTATATTTTGGACCTGTTTTTTTCTGCCTGAGCCTGTTTCAAACACGATCCATTATGCTTATACCCATTTTATGCCTCTAGACACAAAAAAGGTTGTTTCAACGGCAGGCGACAGCCTGAGTTATCCTGCCGAGATCCGCGGACAGGATATAAAAAGTGATTCGATATTTGTAATAGGAGGTGGGCATTTCGGCAGGAGGGCCGTTAGTATCCTCTGCGAACTGGGCCATGAAAGTATCTTTATTGTGGACAGATGCGAGGAAGCACTAAGAGAATTTGAAAGGATGCCCGTAAAGAGGTTCCAGGAGGACGGCGTCAGGTTCCTTGAGAGAAATCTTCGGCAGATGAGAAACGAAAACATCATTGTTCCCGCCTTGCCTGTGCATCTTGCCTTTGAGTGGCTCAGATGCCGTTCAGCAAAAGGTTTTACCATAGAAAAAATGCTTTTTCCTGAAACCATAGCCTCTTTGATGCCTAAATTCTGGCATGGAAAAGAAGGTGATCTTCTTGTCAGTTATGCAGATTTTCTATGTCCGGATGACTGTCCTGAACCGGACCGATGTACGGTCACTGGCGAGAAAAGGGAAAAACCTCTTTTTCGATACCTTTCCGACATTGAAACCCGCGAGTTTGACATCTTTGTAATCAGAAGTCGTCAGATCGCCCCCGGGCTGGGTGGCTACAGGGTAGGGGACCTTTTGGAGGCGGAAAGGGCAGTCAGAGATGGTGATGGAGCAACCTGGCTGATCGGAACTGCCTGTAAATGTCATGGAGTTATAAGCGCATTTAAGGTGTCCTGAAGTGTCTGTTTTTTTCACTCGGACCCTTGCTCTCTTGAGCCCTGATATGTTGCACCGTGTGAAAAAAGATATGCCGATTGAGCAACTAATCGGGAGAAGATCCATCTTTATATTGTGCATATGATTTTTTTCGGAGGTTATTGTTTAGACATGTTTGTAATTTCAAATTTTCTGGCTGCAGTAGCAAAAATCATGGATATACTGCTTACCCTTTACATGTGGATAATTATAGGAAGGGCGATCATATCATGGGTAAGCCCTGATCCTTATAATCCGATAGTAAGGTTTTTAAACTCCGTCACCGAGCCTGTTCTTTATCCTATCAGGCGAAGGATCCCGGTTTATTTCGGTGGCATGGATTTTTCTCCTATCCTTGTAATACTGGTCATAATATTCATTCAGTCATTCCTGGTTCAGAGTCTGCTCCAACTGGCATTACGCCTGAGCTGACGGGGATGATCCCTTTGTCCCGGCCTGCTTTCCCAGTTAATTCATGAGATGTCTAAGATATGGAAGGTCCACGGGTCTCAATTAATGTGAAGGTTGTTCCACGGTCTTCGGTAAATAGGATTATCGGAAAGGACCAAGGATCCTACAGAATAAAACTTACCGCACCCCCTGTTGACGGAAAGGCCAACAAGGCCCTGATCGACTTTCTCGCCGGGCAGCTCAAGATAGCCAAAGGCAACATAAAAATAACAGGGGGTTCAAAGTCAAAATCAAAGAGGTTGATGATCCAAGGCCTTGATGAAAAAGAGGTGAAAAAGGTTCTGGACGGAAAATTGTGATCAGGGATTGAGAAGCCTCTAGCGTCAATGTATTTGAAACACTTATCTTTTTGTTGTTCAGATATGCCCCATGACCTTAAACCGCCTCAAAAAGTTCTTCAAGGGGAGGGCTGTAAACGGTCCCCAGGACTATTTTGTTTATACTGCCGAACATCGCGGTCAGAATTTTACCCGCTTCGAGGGCGGCATTTCTGGCAACTTCTGTCTCCCTTTTCAACATATGTTTCTACCTTGCTTTTTTATTTTTTCGCATTCAGGAGTTATAGAACCGGGGATGCCTTTTTTCAATACGATTAATCAATTTCGTTTAAAAAATCTTAAGAAAAATTCGAAAATGCGTTACTTAAATTTCTTGACAAGGTTTCGAAGCAGTGGTAATTATTTCCATTTCATCCAAAAATACTCCTTGTTCTTCTCTGCCGGTGATGGGAAGAGGAGAACCAAAAATTGGCCGAAAGGAGAAATCTATGGCTATTAACTTTTATGAGACGCTTTATCTTCTTAATCCTAATCTGAGTGAAGAGGACTGCGGAGAGGTCGTTGAGAAGTTCAACGGTTTTGTTTCAAATAACAAGGGAACCGCAATAAAATTAGATGAATGGGGTAAGAAGACTCTGGCATATCCGGTAAAAAAACATGACAAGGGCTTCTATGTCCTTTTCCAATTCTGCGGTAGTCCGGAAATCATAGAACCGATGAACAGAGAGTTTAAGCTTGATGAAAGGGTCCTTAAGCATCAGACAATAAAACTTGACGACAATGTAGACCCTGAGGCCCTTCAGGCCAGTTTCAAGGAAACTCCCCCGGAAGAAACCGAAGCTGAAGTGGAAACCGAAGCTGAAGTGGAAACTGTAGAAGAGACAGAAGAGCAGAAAGCTGACAATCAGGAAGAGATATAAAGGGGTTGACAATGGCCTATAATGACAACGGTAGAAATCCGGGCAGAGGCAGAAAGACCTATCACAGGAGAAAAATCTGCAGGTTTTGTGCTGACAGCAGCCTGGTAATTGATTACAAAGAACCCAGAACACTTAGATATTTTACAACCGAAAGGGGCAAGATCACTCCACGCAGAATTTCAGGCAACTGTGCCAAGCATCAAAGGATGCTTACTCTGGCCATTAAGAGGGCGAGAAATATGGCCCTGCTGCCTTATACGACATCTGTCGTAAGATAATCTGAAACCCCTAGCAGAGAGCCGTTTGCTTTGATGGGGCTTGCCTATCCCAAAAACCAATGAAACTTTCAGATGTGCTGGGTTGTGTGGGCGGGACCGCCTTGTTGCTCCTGGCCTCCATCTGGGTCCCTTTTATCGGTCCCCTGATTAGCCTGCTGACGCCCTTAATTTTCCTCTATTATTCAACTAAACTGGGCCTGTTTGACGGTATCAAACTCGCAGTCCTTACCACTTTGGTTCTGGGCCTGTTTGCAAGGTTTACGGGACAGACCCAGGTCATTATATTCTGCCTGGAATTCAGCTTCATGGGGCTGGTCCTTAGTGAGTTATTCAGGAAAGGGCTGACCCTTGGAAAGACTATGCTGGCCACTGTCATCATCATGTCGATGACAGGGCTGTTTTTTCTTTTTATTTTGAGCTGGTCAAAGGGTTCGGGTCCCTTTGAAATGTTGCTCAACTACATGGAAATACAATTGAAGTCCGAAGTGGCCATTTACGAAGGCATGGGGGCCCCATCGCAGGAAGCGGCTGCAATTGAGGCCTATATAAAGGCTTTTATGGATATCGTGGCCAGGATTTATCCCTCGCTCATGATTTTAGGTACCGCTTTTGCTGTGTGGTTGAACGTGATTCTGGCAAAGGCCCTTTTCGTGAGAACCGGTCTTGAATATCCTGATTTCGGTCCTGTTGATCACTGGCAGGCCCCTGATGAGATGGTGTGGGGTATTATCGTCTCAGGTTTTGCTTTATTTTTATCATCAGGCGGTATACAATTTTTCGCTATCAATGCGTTTATTGTAATGATAGCGGTATATTTTTTTCACGGGCTGTCCATCAGTCTTTTCTTCCTGAATAAATTTCATGTTCCGAGGCTTATAAGAGCTGGATTTTATGTCCTTATTATGGTGCAACAGCTCTGTATGATACTGCTTGTGCTTGCCGGAATTTTTGATCAATGGATAGATTTCAGGAAGATCCATAGAAGGATGGATCGCTGATCTAATTTTGGAGGATAAGGTATGGAAGTTATTTTACAGGAAGACATGAATGATCTCGGTCTTGAAGGGGATGTGATCAAGGTAGCAAAGGGTTATGCACGCAATTATCTGATCCCCAGAAATATTGCGGTTGAAGCCACAGCCCAGAACATAAAGGCCTTTGAACAGAAACGGAAAAAGATAGAGGTGCGAAGGCTTAAGGCCAGAGAAGATGCGGAAGGTCTGAAACGGCAGTTGGAGCAAATGGTGCTTACTTTTTCGCACAAGGCCGGGGAAGAAGGAAAACTTTACGGATCTGTTACTTCTATGGATATCGCCTCGGAACTGGAAAACAAAGGGATTTCGATCGACAGAAAAAGGATCAGCATGGAAGGCCCCATAAAGATTTTGGGTGAACATGAAGTGCCTGTGAAGATCTACCCTGAGGTTACGGCTTCTTTAAAAATAACAGTGGAAGCCGAAGGAAAATCTGAGGAATAAGTGATATCCGGGTCGTTTTACTGATGAGTTCAACCGGAAAGGTTGTTAAATGCCTCAGGCAAAAGAGAAGATAGAAGGCCGGTTTTTAAAGGTTCCTCCTCATAATCTCGAGGCGGAACAGGCTATTCTGGGTGGAGTTCTGCTAAACAACGATGCCATGAACATGGTCACCGATATACTGAAGCCGGATGATTTCTATCGAGAGGCACATGCATCTGTTTTTCAGGGCATGGTTGATCTCTACAACCAGACCGAACCTATCGATATTATAACCCTGTCTCAGCGTCTCATCAGCAAGGCCCTCCTTGAAAAGGTGGGCGGAACCGATTATCTGGCATCTCTGGTTGAATCGGTCTCCACCTCAGCAGGTATAGTCCATCACGCCCAAATCGTTAAATCCCTTGCCGTCAAGAGAAGGCTTATAAACAGCTGCTCAATGATATCGGAGTCCTGTTTCAAGGACACGGGCGATACGGAGGAAATCCTAGAAATAGCCGAGCAGGCGATTTACGATATAGCAGAGGAGCAGGTAAAAGAGGGATTTCAGAGCATAAAGGAAGTAATTAAGGGGAGCTTCAAAAGGCTGGAGCGCATGTCTGAGTTTGAAGGATATGTGACAGGCGTCCCAACTGATTTTACAGACTTCGACAGGCTGACCGCCGGGCTGCAGCCGTCTGATCTTGTAATCATCGCCGGAAGGCCGAGTATGGGGAAAACCGCCTTTGCACTTAATATCGGATATAATGCAGCCAAAAAGACACAGAAGGGAGTGGCCGTGTTCTCCCTTGAGATGTCCAAACAGCAGTTGGGCATAAGACTGCTCGGGCTGGATTCAGGCATAAACGCAACAAAGCTCAGGACCGGTTATTTAAGGGACAAGGACTGGGAAGGCTTGACCGATTCGGCCAACAGACTCTCGGAATTACCCATATTCATAGACGACAGTTCAGGAATAAGCGTCCTGGGGATGAAGGCAAAATGCAGGAGATTAAAAAAGAGATACGATCTGTGTCTCGTAATAGTTGATTATCTCCAGCTCATTCAGGGAAGAAGTTCCGCCGAGTCGCGCCAGCTTGAAATCTCCGAGATATCAAGAATGCTGAAGGCCCTTGCAAAAGACCTGAATGTGCCTGTGCTGGCCCTTTCACAGTTAAACAGAAAGGTTGAAGACAGGCCGAATAAGAAACCTCAACTGGCGGATCTGAGAGAAAGCGGAGCAATAGAGCAGGACGCGGATGTTATCGCCTTTATCTACCGGGACGAGGTGTACCATCCGGAAAATGCTGAAAACAGGAACATAGCTGAGATCATCATAGGAAAGCAGAGAAACGGGCCGACCGGCTTTTTTAAGTTGACTTTTTTAAAGGAGCGTACCCTGTTCAAGGATTTTGTGGAGGAAGAGGACTCCTTTTAGCTGCTGTGTCCGTCTTGAAGACTTCGGCAGGTAAGGAAGGGCATTGGTTTACCGCTGAAAGGGGGACAGAGATTATTATACCAGGACTTTAGAATATCTTGTAATGTCCACAATGCCTATGATTAAGAATAGTGCCGCTTTTTTTGAACCTGGCTCAGAGAGCAAGGTCTCTCCCAATGAACCAAATCGATGAGGATCTGAAACCATCGACAGGATATACGGCAAGACAGCCGGTCTCAAGGCAAGCCAGCAAAAGAGACTTCAGAATCTTTACCGGCGCCGTTTCTCACCCCATGAGATAGTCTCCAGGGAACTTACCCGTCAGATCTGTGCAATATCCAGCGAAATAAAGAGACAGGTCGCGATTTTGGTGTCCAGAAAGGGAGAAATCGCATATGTGATAGTAGGCAGCGACAAACGGATATGGATACCCGACCTGAGCAGGTTCAGACAGGGAGAGGGCCGTCTGAAGGGGCTGAGGTGCATCCACACGCACCTTAGAGGCGAGCCTCTATCACAGGAGGATATAACCGACATGCTTCTTCTCGGTCTGGACCTGATGGCCTGCGTCAGGGTCGGGGATCAAGGTATGCCGGGTGCCATCTGTTATGCCAATATCCTTCCACATGGAAGGGGCGTAAGGGGGTGGGAGGAGAACCGCGCCGCTGACATCGGCCAGCTGGAACTGGACTTCATCGAGAAGATTTATTCTATCGAAGATGAACTGGCAAGGGTCAGGACCGGGCGCTCTGTAAGGGGCAGGGAGAAGGCGGTGCTGATCGGAGTCACCACAGGTCCTAGGTGGAGCGGAGAGCAGCGCCTTGATGAATTGGAGGATCTTGCAAGATCAGACGGAATAGATGTGGCAGGCAGGCACCTTCAGCAGGTAAAAAATGGAGGTTCCTCCCTTTTGATAGGAAAGGGAAAACTGAGTGAACTTTCGCTTGAATGCATTCAGACCGGGTCGAATCTATTGATATTCGACAATGACCTTTCCCCGGCACAGGTAAGGAGCCTCACGGATATCACCGAACTCAAGATCATCGACCGTACCCAGCTCATTTTGGATATATTTGCCAGACGTGCGGTTACAAGGGAAGGTAAGATTCAGGTAGAACTGGCGCAGTTCAAATATCTGCTTCCCAGGCTTGCCACCAAAAATACCGCCATGTCGAGACTCACCGGTGGGATAGGTGGAAGAGGGCCGGGAGAGACAAAGCTAGAAATAAACAGAAGAAGGGTCTATTCCCGCATAGCAAAGCTCAACAGGGAACTCGCCTCAATCAGACGGCAGAGAAAGGACAGAAGAAGGCTCAGAAAAGACAGGGGCCTGCCTGTTATATCAATCGTCGGGTACACCAATGCCGGTAAATCGACGCTGCTGAATGCGATGACTCGCAGCAGGGTCAATGTGGGAAACAGGCTTTTTGAGACGCTTGATCCGAGCAGCAGGCGCCTGCGGTTCCCCAGAGAAAGGGAGGCGATCATAACCGATACGGTGGGATTTATAAGGGATATTCCTGAAAGCCTCATGGACGCCTTTGAGGCCACTCTTGAGGAGCTGAACGACGCAGACCTTCTGCTGCATGTGGTCGATTCCACAAGCCCTTTGCTTGAAGTTCATCTGGAAACGGTGGAAAAGATCCTTGCGCGACTCGGACTGGGAGATATCCCCAGATTGCTCGTTTTGAACAAGTCGGACCTTATTCCGGCAGAGCAGGCAAGAAATTTTTCCATAAAAATGGGAGGAATCGCAACCAGTGCGATCAGTCCTCCCAGTCTTTATGGACTGTTGAGTGAGATAGAGTCGTTTATATGGCCGCCCGGGCGCACCAACCGGCGGACCTGAAAGCCTTTCCCATCTTTTGAAGGACAAGGCTCTCGCAGCCGGGTCTTGAATCTATGAATCTGGTTCCCGCTTCATGTCCCATCACGAACACACTGGTGGAAAAGGCGTCGGCCTCCATGGCGGTTTTGGCCAGCACCGACACGCTGGTGCTCATCATGGGTGAAAGTCCGGTTTTGGGGTCTACAATGTGGTGTGACATCCGCTCACTGTCGAAATATACCTCATAGTTGCCCGAGGTTGCTATGGCGCCGTCGTTCAGGTGTATTATGTCCGGATATTCCCCCTTTTTTTGAGGATCCTGAACAGCGACCTTCCATGGCCTGTTGCCTTGTTGAGAACCCCTTGCCCTTATGTCCCCCCCTGCGTTTATCAGATGATTGCGGATGTTGTAGCGTGAAAGAAGGGCGGATGCCCTGTCCACGATATAACCCTTTGCAATTCCGTCAAGGGTAATGCCCATGCCTGGTTGCCTGAAACGGATGTCTCGGCCGTTAATCTCGATCTTGGAGGAGCCCACAAGTCCGAAGGCTTCTTCAATCTCCCTTTTATCAGGATACCTACTTTTACCTTGAGAGGCACAGCTGAACAGTTCTATCACTGGCTTTACGGTTATATCAAAATTACCCCCGGTGACGCCGTGATATCTCAGAGAACTCCTGATCACTTCAAGTACCTCGGAAGGAATACCGATGAGAGAGCCCTGTCTGTTAAGGCTGCCGACGGCTGTTGAATCGTCGAAACTATTCATAAGGCCTTCGAGCCGATATATTTCCTCAAAGGCCCTGCCGATTGCCTCTTGGGCCTCTGTCTTGGATGGATGTATCAGGATCATTGTTACCGTTGTCGACATGGCGGACCTTGTTTCGTCCACCTTGTATTCATCTGTGTTGAATTTTACCGCTTCTGCGGACACAGGCAAAATACCTCCGACGGCAAGGCCCGCCCCGAGAATGCCAGATAACCTCAGAAACTTTCTTCTGTTGATATATGTATGGGGATTATGTGGTCTTTCCATGTCTATACCCTCTTGATCGTTTCGCGTTTTTGCTTCAGGGAGAACAGCTTCCGAATTTTAAGGATGCATCAGCCTTTACTTATCCATAGGCCGTATTTTTACACATAATTCTTTTCAAATGCAACTATCTTTATCCCGCCGGATTACCAGGTTTATCTCATTATAGAAGGCGCTGTCCTGAAGGCCGGGCCAAAAAAAAGGCAAATAATATGGGAGATTTTGTCATTGCAGGGCGCAGGATTCAATCCTTAAAGCGGGGGGTGGGCCTTTTTCATCCGTCTTTATGTATAAAACAGCAGGTCCTCACATGACAAAAAGACATTTGCGGCCCTTATCGTTTCCTTATTATCAGACTGCCAGACAGGAATCAATCATAGCCATTATCTGATCGTTTCCGAATCCCCTGAGATTTATGGCCCCTGAGCGGCATGAAGAGACACACAACCCGCAACCCTTGCAGAGTGTGGCTTCTATCTCCGCTTTGCCCGTCTTTTCGTTGAATCTTGGAGCCGAATATGGACACACTGATACACATATGCCGCAACTGCTGCAGAAGGATGGATTCACATGCGCGACAGTGCCGCTTACCGAGATTGTCTTTGCGGAAAGAAGGGTTACCGCCCTGGCAGCCGCCGCCTGGGCCTGCGTTATCGATTCATCCAGAGGTTTGGGCGAGTGGGCGAGACCGCACAGAAATACCCCGTCTGTGGCAAAATCCACGGGTCTTAGCTTGACATGGGCCTCTGTAAAAAAGCCGTCATCGTTTTGAGTAATCTTGAAAAATTTTGACAGAGGATCATTTTTTACAGGCACCACTGCGGAAGCGAGCACAAGCAGATCCGGCCTTAGTTCCATCTGTCTTCTCAAGACAAAGTCGGTGAAACTTATCTTCAGGGAACCATTTTCAGAATCGACCTTCAGCTCTTTATCAAAATCGTACCTGATAAATGCGACGCCCTTTGATCTGGCTTCCCGGTACAGGTCCTCTCTCAGGCCGTAGGGCCGCATGTCTCTGTAGATTACGAACACTGCCATATCGGGATTGATCTGTTTAAGCCTGAGGGCGTTTTTTATAGACTGTGTGCAGCAAAGCTTGGAACAATAGGGTCTTTCAGGAATCCTGGATCCGACGCATTGAATGAAAACGGCCGAATTGATTTTGTTCAGAGATTCATCCGTTTCAACAAAACGCCTTTGAAGTTCAAGTCCCGTCAGCACTCTATCATCTTTTCCGTAAAGATACTGGTCAGGCTTCAGTTCCGATGCGCCGGAGGCAATAATGGTTACACCATGTTCAAGAGTATTTTCTTCGCCGTTGGTTTCTATGGTGGTCTTAAAATTACCTACAAAACCATCGACGCCCTTTATTTGTGAATTCAGATGGACGGCTATGTTTTTATCGGCCTCTATATCTTCGATAAGATGTGAGAGGAAAATTTGTGCATCCTCCCCTCTCCAGGTCTCGAGCAGAAACCTCGCCTGGCCTCCTAGGGTTCCCATCTTTTCCAGAAGGTCTACGCCGTACCCCTGTTCCGAAAGGTTTTTAGCGGCGCTCATTCCTGCCACACCGCCTCCCACCACCAGTGCCCTCTGGTTTATTTCCAGAGTAGGCTCCTGAAGCGGCGCCATCAAAGCTACTTTTGCAGCCGCCATCCTTACGAGGTCTTTGGCCTTTTCAGTTGCCTCCTCAGGCCCGTCTTTATGAACCCAGGAGCACTGGTTCCTGATGTTGGCCATTTCGAACAGATATTTGTTTATTCCGGCATTCTGGAGCGTTTCCTGGAAAAGCGGTTCGTGGGTCTTGGGTGTGCAGGCGGCCACGACAACCCTGTTGAGCTTTTCTTCCTTGATAACATGGGCCAATTTTTCCTGTGTATCCTGGGAGCAGCTGAACATATTTTCCTCTGCGTAAACTACTCCCGGCAGCCTTTTGGCATATTCAACCACCTCCGGCACATTGACGATGCCCGCTATGTTGGTACCGCAACAGCAGACGAATATCCCGATGCGGGTTGGTTCTCCGGTTACGTCCGTCTCTTTGGGAATTATCTTGGTTTTTGTCAGACTCCACCTTGAGGATGCCAGTTTAGATCCCACGACACCGGCAGCGGCACTTGAGTCAATGACCGATGAAGGGATATCCTTCGGCCCCTGGAATGCTCCGCACACGTAGATGCCGTGAACTGAGCTTTGAACCGGTTCGAAACTGCTGGTGCTTGCATAACTGTAGTGGTTAAGCTCTATCCCCAGCCTGTTAGCAAGTTCGACACCTTCCTTGGTGACTCCCAACCCTACTGAAAGAACCACCATGTCAAATTCTTCTTCGCACCTCTTCCCTGATTCATCAATATACCTGATCAGATGCCTTCCGGTTTCGTCCACAGGAGGTATGGCGGTGACTTTGCTTTTGATGAATCGAACTCCCAGTTCATCCTTGGCTCTGTTATAGTACCTTTCGAAGTCCTTTCCGTTTGTTCGTATATCAATGTAGAATATGGCCGTATCCAGTCCGGTTTTGCTGTGTTCCTTTGCGAGCATTGCCTCCTTGACCGCATAAGTACAGCAGACGGCTGAACAATATCCTCTAGCGCCCAGGTGTTCATCCCTTGAGCCGATGCACTGAAGCCATGCGATTTTTTCAGGTTCCTTTTTATCCGAAGGCCTTACGAGGTGCCCACCATAAGGACCTGAAGCGGATAATATCCTTTCGAATTCCAGGCTGGTGATTATGTTGGGGTATTTATTGTAGCCGAAGGTGTCGTGTACGGAAGGATCGAAAGTCTCTCCTCCCTGAGCAAGTACGATAGCACCTACCTGAAGAGTGATATCCTTTTTTTTGTCCTCATAGTTGATAGCGCCGGCAGGGCACACCTTTTCGCAGTTTCCGCATTTCCCCTTGGTAAGTTTAATACAGTATTCAGGATCTATGGCGTATTTGAGCGGTACTGCCTGGGCATATTTCACATATATGGCTTTACGCTTTACAAGGCCCCCGTCGTATTCATTCGGAACCTTTTTGGGGCATTTTTCCGCACAAAGACCGCACGCTATGCATTTATCAAGATCAACATAACGCGGATTCCGGGTTATTTTTACTTCAAAATTACCCTCTTCACCTGAAATACTGTTTACTTCCGAGAGGGTAAGGAGTTCTATGTTTATGTGCCGGCCGACCTCGACCAGTTTAGGCGAGATAATTCACATTGCGCAGTCATTGGTTGGAAAGGTCTTGTCCAACTGGGACATCATCCCGCCTATTGAGCTTGATTTTTCAACAAGGTAGACGTAGTAGCCTGAATCTGCAAGATCCAGAGAAGCCTGCATCCCGGTAATACCGCCTCCTATAACCAGCACGGCGCCTGTCTTTTCCTGTGGCATTATCTACTCCTCGTTTAAATACGATACTATCTCGGTAATATCCACTCTGTTCAATTTAAGGCCCAGTTCTTCCTGGTCGATATCCATCGAAAGACCCAGAAGTTGAGGAAAAAGAATGGAGGGTAAGTAGTCCTGGTTTCCATCGCCGGAAATAATCATATCTTGAACCGTATCGAACTGAATTTGACAGTATGGGCAGGAGGTGCATAAAAAGTGGGCTCCCGCCTTTTTACCTTCTCTAACCTTATTCATTGTAAGGGTCATGGAAAGTTCGTCATTAATTCCCATGAGTGGAGCTCCGCAGCACTCAAGTTTATTGGTCCAGTCAACGCTCTTGGCTCCTGTAACGGCAACGAGCTTGTCGAAGATGGACGGAGCGACCGGGTCATCAAACCGGGTCACCTCGCTTGGTCTGAGCGCGTGGCACCCATAGTGGGTGGCTATATTAAGGCCTTTATAGGTTTTTGATAGTTTGTCCTTTAAGGTATCAACTCCCACTTCATGAAATAGCACGGACAGGAGATGACATATCCTGGTTTCACCTTTGTAGGTCAGACCGGTTTTCTGAAGGCTTTTTCTGACCTCATCCTGCAAAGCGCCTTCTTCCTTCATCATATGTTCAGCCTTTTTGAGACTTCCGAAGCAGCATTTGCACAAAACCAGCATGTCGAGCCCCTTCTGTTCGGCGAGGGCCAGATTTCGTACAGATGAAAGAAGAAACGCCTTCTTGTCCACATTCCGCAAGGGATAACCACAGCAGTTAAACTGCCTTATATCCACCACATCGACGCCCAATTTCTTTAAAACCGCCCTGGAGGCAGTCTCATATTGGGGGACCCGGGAGGGGATTTGGCAGCCGATGAATAGTGCGTACCTCATCATGATCGTATTAAACCTCCGGCCTGGTATTTGACAGGCCCATATGAAGTTGTTTGGTCGATTTTGTGTCTCCCTCTCAATTTATATCACCCTCAGGCAGCTTTGCCTGCTTGATCGTCTTTCTCCATCTTTGCTTCAAATTTGTCAACGGCCATGTTTTTCAGCTCATAGAGAATGTCAGTAACCTTTACGTTTTGAGGGCAGTGTTCCTGGCACTGATAGCAGGTGAGACAATCCCATATCATTTTAGCGCCGGAGGCCATTTCGGTTAGTCCAAGCCCCAGACAGCACATGATTTGGTGGGGGAGGAGCCCCAGTTCCTCCTGCGGGTTCTCATAACTTTCAACCACGGGACAAACGGTCGAGCAGTTCTGACAGCCGAAACAGTAGGAAAAGGTGCTTTCAGCGAGCAGACGGCCGTTTCCATCAGGTTGATCAAGGTTGATGGAAACTTCCGCGTCAATGAGTGAATCGAATCTTCCTGAAAGCGCCTTGCCTGCCATCTCAAGGGGAAGGGGATATGCGTCCGGTGAGACACGCTCTCTTTTCAAGCCCCTTACGAGTGAAAGCGGAGAGAGCATGAACGGCTCGGCAGGTCCTTCCTGCACCAGTTGTTCTCTTACGTTTATCCATAACTCCTTCAGATTTATGCCTGACGGACAGACTACGGTGCATCTGTCACAGTTCGTGCAGAGATAAATACCTTCGAGGATTGCCCTTTCCTCGGTTTCGGTAAGCTTTTTCCCCGCTGCCATGGACTTTAGAACGACCATCTTTTCCGAAGGGAGGATATAGCTGTTCCCTCTTGCCTCGTAGGCCATCATGGCTGAGCAGTAAAGGCTGCATGTGCCGCAGTGAGTGCAGGCGTCAAGCTCCATGATCTGCCTTGTTGCAATATTTTCAGGACTTGATGTTTCCTCGTCCATTACTGAATTTGCCAGAAGGCTCATCGGTGTTGAAAAGATATGGAGCATCTTGCTGAAGGGAAGGTAGGCCAGTCCCGCAAAGCAGGAAAGAAAATGTATATACCATAGTATGCCCACAAATCCGGCCCGATCCAGTGCCGCTGCAAAGGGGCTTATAATCTTTGCAAAGGCATACCCTGTAAATGCCGATTTGTTGGAGGAATGGCAGTCGGCACAGTAATCGGAATGCAGTCCGCTTCCCTGCTCTAATGTCTCCTCTTCAAAGGGTCCTTTCACTATAGGGGACACCAGACCGAATTCCTTGACCCATAAACTTTCCAGTGCCTTTACTTCCTCCTCGTCATCGAGTCCTGCATAATCATCGACCATGACCATGAATTCGCTTCTGGAGGTGATTTTCATCCCGGTGAGAAAAATACCTGAAAACATGATCACAGCGAGTATGATTACGGCATATTTGTCCATCCCGTTTGATTTCAGCCTTGGCACCTTAAGAATAAAGCGTCTGAATACGGCTATCGCAACACCTATGATTACCATGAGCCCGAAAAGGTCTCGTAGGAAAAAGAAGGGATTCAGCGTAGAGTTGGAACCTGGAAAGAATATCGAATCGAGGGCATGCATGATGAGCAGGAGCATGAAGCCCCAGAATATGAGCATATGCATTACCCAGCGTAAAAAACTTTCCTGCAGGATTCTTTTTTGAAACAATATGTCGAGTAAAAAAGCCTTTAGTAGTTTAAAAATCTTTGCGCTGAAAATTACGGAAATTATCCCTTTTATGGCGGAAGAGGCCCTTTTTGAGGTGGTAAGGTCTCTGGGAGAGATCCCGGTTTTTCGAAAGAACCAAATGTATATCCTGTATATAAGACCTAAAAGGAATATTGTTAGAGAGGCATAGAGGGATACCGTAAAAGCCATACTAGGACCTCCGCATTGACTGGTTAATCAGGAGATTGCCTCAAGGGCTGAAATCGTAAAAACTGCCGTGCCTTTTTAAGCGGCAACTGCTTTTTATAAAGGGATATGATGTTTGTCAAGTCAAGATGTCTGAAATTTTGAAAATTAGTATTATAAATGGCAATCTTGGATGAAAATACTTTAAGTTCTTTTGGTTTCCAGCACTGACTTATAAATTACTTGATCCCAACTTTTTAAACACGGCAATTTATATGCCAGAAAGACCATCCCCCCAAAAAGATACGGATCTGTCAGGTTCGTCCTCTATGGTCTAATAAAAATCTTGAGAAAATGATCCGTTGGCTCTGGTTTGCGAACCTACCGGTCCTGTTTGAAAAACAATAATAATTTTGTCGGCTTTGAGTAAATGAATAACGGGCTTATAAAATGAAATGCGACGCATCTTTTTTTGATCAGTGAAACTAAGGTGTCAGTATCTTTTACAATGTGTAAAATAAGAATTTTAAGCCGATGCACTGCCATGTTGGAACAGCAGATAAGGGGTGTAAGGTGATTTGCTTACGAAAAAGAGTGGGAATAATTAGCGATGCGCTATTTGTCCGGCAGGGTGTTCATGTTTGAAGGCTCAGATGAACAGCAAGGACAGACAGGATTTCTTTCAATCTGAACGGTCCTGAATTCACCGGACCATAGATCTATTATCCTTAAGTTTTCTATTACATCATTGCTTTGTGTAAGAAGCTTGAATGCCTCAGTTGCCTGAAAAGAGGCTATAACAACGGGAACGGTATTGATAATGCCTCTTTGAGGATCGTCAGAAGGCCGATCCTCAGCAACGCGTGACGGAAAGAGGCATCTGAAGCAGGGACCCTTGACGGCTTTGATAACCATGGTCATCCCTATGGATGAGTCAACTCCGCCGTAGATCCAGGGTACTTTGTTTTTGAGGCACCAGTCGTTTATGATATACCTTGTTTCAAAATTATCGGTTCCATCCAGGACAAGATCATTTCCGGCAAGGAGCTTGTCGCAATTCTTTTTTGAAAGTCTTTCCGGTAAACCACAGATTTTTATTTCAGGGTTCACTCTGCGCAGCTTTTCAGTTGCGGCCAGGGCCTTGTTGGCACCCTTTTCCACATCAGATGTATCGAACAGGAATTGACGGTGCAGGTTTGAGATATCCGGGCTGTCACGGTCGATAATCGTAAGGTTTCCAACCCCGGCCCTTGCCATGCAGCTTGCCAAGGTGGACCCGAGGCCCCCGCAACCCACAATAGCGACTTTTGCCGCTCCAAGAAGCGCCTGTCCATTTTCCCCCAGACCTGGAAAGGCTGCCTGCCTTTTATATCTTATGGATAGACTCATGAATTCACCCCAAGAGGCTCGTCATCAAATGATCTGAAGGTATGACTACCCGCCCCCTGTCGGCGGGATGACAATTACCTTGTCCCCGTTTTGAAGCCTTTGATCGAGGAGGGCCTGCTTATCATTTATAAGCAGGATACCGACATCGGAAATAGGGATACCTAAGGACTCCAGCAGTTCAACGGCCATTGAATCTTCCTCAACGATGGCCTTGGAATTGCGATTTTCACGCAAATTAATGAATACCTTGACATCAATTTCCACTTGGAGTCCCTTTAAGATCAAATTTTCCATGAGGCTTAAATAAATAGTATAGTGCCCCATCGCTTTTCAGTCAATATATGCGAATACCTGTCCCGCCTGAGTAGTTGTGCGACGAATAGGTTATGCGCCTGGGTTGTGGCTCCCAGGCGCCTTGCATCCAGCATCTTGGGGTGTGTGCGGAAGTCAAAGCAATGGTTTTTTTGCCTCAACCAAGGGGTGGATCAGCCATGAGATTAAGCCGCGTGGTTTTACCACGCGAGCAAGTGGTTTTTGCGGATGCCCATTATTGGGCTTGATTTTAAAGCAAAATTAAATATTATATGAAATTTTCTTTGAGGAGGATTGTCTTTCCTTTTGGCAGCTGTCCAAAATACAAATGATTGCCTTTTGATTTCAGAACGGAAGAAGGGTCGAAAGGTAAAAGGAGGATACAATGCGCTGGAGCACTGAAGCGCGATACCAGATTCTGCTGAGTATAGACAATGCGGTAATGACTCGCACAACAAGAGAAGAACTTTTCAGGGCCCTTGCAAAGGAGCTTAGAAAGAATTTTCCTTATGACAGGCTCAGTATAAATCTTTATGATTCCGAAACCGAATCGATCAGCTATTTTGCAACGGCCCATGGGATTGACCCTGAGGGGATTTCATGCAAAGGCAGCAGGCCCCTGTCAAAGGGTCCTATTACGCGCATGGTTATCGGGTCGATGAAACCGGTCATAATCGAGGATCTCACATCCTATATCGATCTGCCGTCGATAGAGTCGATGCTTGAGGCGGGTCTCAGGTCGACCATGGCATTTCCCCTTGTCATGCGTAATCGAATCCTGGGAACCATCCATTTTTCCTTTACAAGACCTCCCTGTTATCTGAAAGAACTGACCGAAGTCCTGACCGATGTGACCAACCAGGTTTCAATTGCGGTCGACAATATGCTTGCCTATACCCACCTAAAGAAAATAAACGCAAATCTGATGAGACAGAGAGATTTCCTCATTGCCGATGCCGATGAGGGCTATAAGGAGGATTCCTTTTATTTTTCCTCGAGGCAGATGCAGGATATAATGGAACTGATGAATCAGGTGGCCGATACGGACGCATCCGTGCTTATAAGCGGGGAGACGGGAACGGGAAAAGACTATCTGGCTCGTTACATACACCGATACAGTTCCAGAAGGGATAACCTTTTTGTCAAAATAAACTGCCCCGCGCTTTCTGCATCCCTTTTTGAAAGTGAACTCTTCGGACATGCAAAAGGTGCCTTCACCGGCGCCGACGACAAGCGTATCGGCCGCTTTGAGATGGCTGACAAAGGGACTGTTTTTCTGGATGAGGTCTCGGAACTGCCGCTCAGCCTCCAGGCAAAGATGCTTAATGTACTTCAGGAGCGCCGCTTTGAAAGGGTGGGTGACAGCAGGCCGATCAAGGTTGATTTCAGGGTGGTTGCAGCCACCAACAGGGACCTTGATCTCATGATAAAGGAGGGAAAATTCAGAAAGGATCTCTTCTACCGGCTCAATATCGTGAATGTGCATGTTCCCCCTCTCAGGGAGAGGGTAGAAGACGTGCCGATTCTGATGAGAAAACTGACCGGCCTCCAGGCGAAATTAATCAACAGGCTTCCTCCTTCATATTCGGAAGGTGCCATCGATATGCTGTGCCGGTATCAGTGGCCGGGAAACGTTAGGGAACTGAAGAACCTGATAAAGAGGATGGTAATATTGAGACCCGGGGATCATATAGATGCAAATGATATCTCCGCCCTGCTGGGCCCTTTCCCTGATACGCCTGTAGCCGCTGGTGACCTCACCCTGGCTGAGATAGAGCGCAGGCATATTGAAGGGGTTCTTATAAAATGCAGCGGGGCCGTAGGCGGAAAAAACGGTGCGGCCAGGATCCTGGGTCTTCCTCGTTCAACCCTTCAATACCGATTGAGAAAATTCAATCTGAACCCAAGTGATTACAGGGCCTCCTCTTTTTGAGAAGGCCCGCCAATCATATCCGATCTTCTCTCCCCGTCATCCTATTCAAAAAATGATCCGACAGGAAGTGGGACCTGCAGCACGTGGTGGAAAATGATATAAAAGAAGGTGACCACAATCGCGCTCAATGCCATGGACTGGAGGATATTTCTGTTGCTCCAGCGGTTTTCCGCAAGATATGTGTTGAAGGCGAAATAAAAGATATAACTCGATATCAGAAAACCTATCCAAGGCATGATAATAAGGTAAAGAAACAGGATGATTATTCCGATCAGGATGTTGTTCCGTTCAATAACCGATTCGAAAAAGGCAAGCTTTTCCGGCTTTATCAGCCCTTTAACAAACATCACCGCAGCCAGCAGAAAAATTGCCACGAGCACATAGTTAACGAAAATTCCCCCCAGTTTGCTCAGGCCCCGTGACGAAAAGTAGAGGATTCCCCCTAAAACAAAAGAAGATATTCCAACAATAAGATCAGCGTTTAACATTAGTATCCTCCACATCACAGGCACAGGCTTTAGCCTTTTCCCGTCTTTTGGTCCGCCATGAGGCAAACAACGGCCAGCCGGCCGACATGACGCACAACCCGATCAGGACAGCAGATATAGGCCTTAAGGTCATATAACCGATAACGCTGCCCGAGGCCTTCCCCGCAAGCATGGACTGGACAAGTCCCTCTTCGACGAATGGACCTAAGATAAGCCCCAGTACGATCGGTGCGGGATGAAACTTAAGCTTATTGCTGGCGTAGCCTATGACTCCGAACAAAAACATGATCCATACGTCAAGGATGTTGTTCCTGATGGCATAGGACCCGAGAATAGTCATGAACACCACTGCCGGTGCGAGAAATCTGGCGGGGATATTGATTATCCTCGCATATACAAAGGAGCCGAAGCTGCCGATAATCGTTACCAGAAAAGCAGCAACGAGCAAACCCATAATAAAGGAGTAGGTTGTCACAACATGTACGCTGAAAAGCTCTACTCCGGGTCTCATGCCGTGGAGCATGAGTGCCCCCAATATGACCGCCGAAGGAGGAGAGCCGGGTATCCCCAAGGTAAGCAGAGGTATAAGAGAGCCCGGCGCCATCGCGCTGTTAGCGGCCTCGGATGCGGCTACTCCCTTGATAGTGCCTTTTCCGAATTCTTCCGGATTTTTATCCCAACGGCATGCCTCGTTATAGGAAACCATGCTGGCAATATTTCCCCCGGCACCGGGAGCAAATCCTATAATCGTTCCAATTATAGAGGACCGAAACATGAGAACCGGTTTTTTGAGCAAAGATGTGGTTACTTCCCATATAACGCTAAGTGTCGGCACGACCTTCTGGGAAGAATATGACTGCCTTCTCTGACCGATAATACTGCTCAGGATTTCAGGAAGACAGAAAAACCCTATGAGAGCGACAATGAGTTCTATGCCGGCCTGAAGTTCGGGATAGCCGAAGGTGAGTCTTACATCCCCTCCAAGGGGTGACATGCCGACCGTGCTGAGTATAAGTCCGAAGGTGCCGCCCAGAAGACCTTTAAAGATAAAACCGGATGAAAGGGTTGCGATAATAGTCAGTCCGAATATGCCCAGCCAGAAATACTCGGGCGGACCGAACTTGAGGGATGCCTCGGCAAGGGGTGGGGCGGCGGTGGCAAGAACGATATTTGCCACAAGGGATCCGAACGCGGAGGCGATGGCCGCTGCCACAAGACCGTGCTGGGCCATACCCTTCTGGGCAAGAGGAAATCCGTCAAAAGTGGTGGCAATAGCCGCGGGAGTGCCCGGTGTGTTGATAAGAATTGCCGGGATTGAATCTCCGTACATGGCACCCACATAGATGCCCGCCAGCATTATCAGGCCGGCGGCAGGGGTCATGGTAAAGGTAAAAGGGATAAGCAGGGCCAGGCCCATGGTAGCGGTGAGGCCCGGAAGGGCCCCGAAAACGATCCCCATTACTACCCCACCGAAGAGGCAGAGAAAATTCCAAAACTCAAAGACATTGAGTAAACCGGTAAGAGCCGCATCAAACATGATTTTTACACCTAGATTATAGGCAGGGGGACCAAGGCCCCCCTGCGGTTTAGTAACAAGGGCCTAAAACGCCACCTATTTTTTGGAGGCCTTCAGGATCGGAAGCAACTGTGCCTTCTTCTTTTCAATGTAGGCCTTTGTCTGTGCGGCATTCATTTTCCTTACCACGAATCCGTCACGTTCAAGGGCTGCAACCACCTCTGGCTTTGAGGCGATATCAAGGCATGCCTTTTCAAGGACTTTGACCGCTTCCTCGGGAAACCCCGGAGGTCCGGCCAAGCCGCGGTCAACACTGGCGGTCATGTCATAGCCCAGCTCCTGAAAAGTGGGTGTGTCGGGAAAGTGTTTGAAGCGTTCCTCCGTGCCCATTGCAAGTACACGAATCTTATCCTTATGAGATACAAGGTCATTGGAATTGGCAAGGGTAATCTCAATATGCTTGCCAAGGAATGCGGCTACCCCCGGGGCTGCCCCTTTATAAGGAATCCAGGTCATCTCGATGCCGGCAAGTGTGCAGAACTGCAGAAATGCCAGGTGGGGACCCGACCATGTGCCCGAACCACCCGCAACGACTTCACCGGGGTGCTTTTTAGCGAATTCCACCAGGTCCTTAATCGTCTTGAAACGGGAATCTTTCATTACGGCAAGACCCAGCGCGGTAGCCTGAAAGATGGCGATAGGGGTAAGCTGATCGGTTTCATATCCGGCGTTGCCGCGAGCAAGTGGCTGAAGGACAATGTGGGGAACGTTAAAACCGGCTACGAAATAACCGTCCGGTTTCTGTTTTACAAGATCAGCCCAGCAGATGGATCCCCCTCCGCCCGGTTTGTACTGAATAATGACCTTTTGTCCAAGAATTTTTTCCAGGTAGGGCTGCTGCCTTCGTGCTTCAAGGTCTGATTGGCCGCCGGGAGGAAATGCCACCTGGTAGGTTATAGGCCTTGAAGGATACTTGTCTGCCGCCATTGCCGGCATGGTGAAGGCACACACGCAAAGAAAAACAAAGATAGTAAATAATGCTTTTTTCATTGTAACTAGCCTCCTTACGTCAGTGGAAAAGCTGCGGAGTGCTCAGCCGTTCCTGTTAAATTGTAGATGCACCCCTTTACAAACCGAATCTTATCCGAAAAACCGGGTAAGGACCAAAGATTATTGTGCATTCCCGATAGGCCTGGTGAGCAGAAACTCATGCCTCTGGTATTCGCCTCATCGATTTAGAAGAATCGGCAGTTAAGAGCCGGTTCTTTCTCGATTGTTCATTCTTGAAAGCCTGCTCAAACTTCGATGAAACCTTTTGGCCTCCCGTCTTATTTTTGCCCCTTTATTTCAAGTCCTTCCTGGTAAAAATAGGTTGTATTTGCATTGGGGACGACCGCGACGCGCGGGCGCCCCTCGAAATCCCTGACCCATTTCTCAATGGTAGAGTCAGGGGCTACGGCCTTGAGCTGGCAGGTCCTCAGAACATCGGCATCGAGCTCGGAGGCCACCGCAACATCATAACTGGCAAGGGTCCTTCCGAACAGATATGCCTTGTGAGCGCCCATCTTGAATCCACTTTCGGCAAAGTCATCAAGAACCTCCCGGGGAGTTGCAAAGCGCGAGACATAGTCCAAATAAACGTCATCTCCCACTCCCTGAGAAGAGGCGGCCAGAAGCAGGATTTTCCCACCTTCCCTAACGGCATGTGAAGCAAGATTTAGCCCCTTCTGGGCCTGATACAGACAGATATCCTTTGGAAAACCCCCACATGACGCAATAACCATATCAAACTTTTTCTTTATCCCTACCCCGTACAGGGAGGCACATACGGCAGCTCCCTTTTTAAGCACCGCTTTCGGCTCTCCGCAAAAAAGTTCAACAGCCTTTTTATCCCCGTTAAGCACCACATTTATCGCATAATCTATCCCCACCCGGTCCCCCGCCTCATTCAGGTCCTCCCTTACGGGGTTGCCCTCCAGCCTGCCGACCTGGGCGTTGTCTTCATACATGAGCTTGTGATTATGTTCGATGGTTTCCGCGGCGGCACAGCCTATTACCACACCCTTTGCGCCCCCTGTAAAACCGACGAACTGATGGGGGTCTATGAGGCCGATGGAGATCTTGCAGTCACCAGTTGCCAATTCCCGATTTATGCGTACCGGGGTTCCGCGCGTAGTTACTCCGAAATCGCTGACTTTCGAGGAGATGGCATCATGTGCCGTCACTCTGCAACCCTGGGTCAGAGAAGAGGGGATGATCCTCTCTATACCCGCTTTATCGGGGGGCGGATGCAGGCCACCTCCTATCACAATCGTCACGTCAGAAGGCTTTAGGCCGGGAAGCGCTTTATAGAGATGCTTGAGGAGTGAAGGGATGATGGCTTTGACCGGTACCGGTCTGCTTTCGTCGGAAATGGCAATGGAAATGGTTTTGGGCCTTTTTTCCGAAAGATAGTCCACTAGAGCGGGCCGTTCTACCGGGGAGGACAAGGCCGAATCAAGTGACCCTGAAATATTTCCCAATGCAGGAAGGGTAGCAGGGTTCAGCATGGTCACCTTAGCCTTTGAAGGGATCTTGATCAATCTGGACCCCTTCCCATATTTTAGCTCGACATCCATCAAAAAGGCCTCTTTCAAAAAAAAATTTTTCTAAAATACATGCAGCAATTTACGTGCCAGATTCTACTTCTTTGCAAATGTGCGTGATTGTATATCTTTTGTTTTGATACCAGATAAACAACCGAAAAGAAAGCCCAATAATAGGCAATGACCCGTCCGGGTGCCTATTATTGGGCGTCAGTTTTTCACATGTAAAATCATGAGCTGGTGTCATTTTTCATGAATTATGTGGTTATTACGAGGGCCGTAATCAACGATTAATCGCTGTCAGTTGATTGTATTTACGCCCTAGGCATCGGTTTTGTCACCTATATCGAGCCTTGTGCGATAAATATCTATAAGGTCGCTTTCAACGTTGTTCTGTTCAAGATAGGTGAAGAGGGCACCAGCCATCTCCTGGGCAAGTTCTCTTTTTTCGGAAAAGATATTATTTGCCTGCCGCCCGTCACTTTCAAGGTCGTAAAGCTCGGGGAGGTCATCCCGCTTTCCTCCGATTACCAGTGCATGCTGCTTGCCTGTAACGGTAATCCAGTTTACTGTATCTTCTGCTTCAGGCAGCACAGGCATAGGCCCTGATGTCTGTCCTCCTACCCTTCCAACCTTCTGAGATGAAAAGGCGTATCTGCGGTCCCATGAAATCGCGTCATTTTCCATGAGAGGAACAAGAGATTTTCCGTCAAGGGGATTCAGGCCTTTCTCGCGGCCTAGGATTATCCCGGGATTTTCCATTATGATTTCGCGATCAGGCAGAAGCGCTTTTGCCGGCAGCTTCTGATCAGTCGATATGCCTGCAATATCGAGAATAGTCGGCAGCAGATCAACGGGCTGCACTATCTCAGTTATTCTTTTCCCCGCCAGTTTGTTACCCGGCATCTTTATGGCCAACGGGACGCGAATCAGCTCTTCATAGAGCGGCCAGGGCCCACGTTTGTCATCTTTGGAGATGTTAAGCTTACCGGTTCTATTATGCTCGCCCAGGTACAGGCCGTGATCACTAGCAAAAATGATAAGGCTTTCATCATATATGCCCACATCTTTTATCTTACGGATCACATTGCCTATCCACTTGCTGGTCATTTCAGCTTCCGCCTTGTAGTGGGCCGACATGTTGTCTATTTCAGCCTCGGTAAATATATCGGCCGGGCCGTAATTCGGATACATCATGGGTGTGCCTTTATATTCAGGGTCGGCATATTTTGCGACAAAGTATTCCGGTGGATCCCACGGCTCATGGGGATCAAACATGTCAAGGTGCAGAAAGAAGTTCTCCTCCTTGTAGTTTGATTCAAGCCATCGCCCCGCCACCTGACACGTGCGTGCCGCAAAGCGGTCTTCTTCCCACAGCCACTCATCATTGATCCATCTGGCTATATCCACCTGGGCGTGGTCGCGAAAGTAGGTTGTGTGGCGAGACTTGGCAAGAGGAATAACATACTCAATAGGGCGGTTCATTTTTGTGAGGTATATATCCCGTTCCTGGCCGCGTGTAAGATAATAGCCCAGATAGCCGCGATCATAGTTCATCCCGCGCCGCAGCAGGTTGGCCGTATCCGCAATAAGTTGCGTGATATAGCCGTGGTCCATAAGAATTTCGCCAAGGGTAATATCCTTAGGTCCGAGTATCTCCCATCCCCTGTAAGGAAATCCGCATGTCCCGGTGTACATGTCGAACCGGTGCGGAACAGTGGGGAAGCTTCCGGCGTAATGACGTTCGAAAAACACCGAATCCTCGATAAGTTGATCCAATTCCGGGGTGCTGGCGGCCATTTTCCCCTCTTTTGCCAATAAATCATACCTAAAGGTATCTGATATAATAAGAATAACACGCATTGTATCTATTCCCCCCGAAATAAAATAATGTTTTTGGTTGTAAAAGATCTCTTTATCTAAAATAAATATCTGGTGCTACCAAAATGGTATTACCAATGAATATTCTTTACAGACTGCAGGTATGCATGTCAAGTGAAAATGGTGCCAAACATAAAATTTTATATCGTATTATATTGAATAGTATTTTCAATTAGTTGTACTATTAAAGGAGCATGAAGACAATAAAATCAGCCTGTTGAAACAGAAGATTCCGTAAAACCGACTTGACAGTGAAGAAACTTGCTGCTAGCCCTATGCGGTATACCAAAATAGACAGAATGTGTAAGCTCAGTTGGTCTAGAAAATGCGGGGTGCACTATCTTCTGCTAACTATACGGCGTACCTTAGAGACGATAAAAATCGATTCAATATTTCATTTGCGAGAAAACCATGCCCACGGAAAAAACAAGGTCCCTCAAAGATCAGGCAGTAGGTAGAATAGAGAAATACATAATTCAGCACCGGTTAAAGGCTGGCGACAGGCTTCCCCCTGAGAGGAAGATGGCGACCGATTTCAATATAAGTCGCACTGTTATTCGTGATGCTGTAAACACTTTGAACGGGCTGGGAATTTTACAGGTAAAGCATCGATCAGGAATCTTTGTCGCTGATGTCAACGGGGAAACGGTTGCACGTCAGCTTTCAAGTCTCCTTACTCTGAATCGCCATCTGGCCAAGAATCTGTTTCAGGTTAGAGAAGTGCTGGAAACCTCCACTGCCGGATGGGCTGCAGCGAATTGCGAGGAATCGGATATCACTGAGTTGAACCTTCTTGCCGAAGAAACAAATAAGATATTGCTGGAGGAAAACAACCTTGTCAGGTTCGGTGAACTGGACCGGAAGTTTCATCTATGTGTCGCCAGGATATCAAAAAATACAATAATAGTAGATCTGATGCAGAGCCTCCTTACCTATCTTGCCGCATTCAGCAAGCATACGCACTCGATTCCGGGCAGGATACTTGAGTCTGCACGCCAGCATAAGGCAACCATTGATGCAATCCGCGAGCATGACGTACAGGGTGCCAAAAGAGCCATGGAACTTCATCTCGCAAGCGTCTACGATGACCTGAAAAATGCATGGGATATCGACAGTTTCTAGATCCTGGTCGGTTATCCCCTCCCTTACAATTACAGGTATATATTTTTCAATAACAGATCCCGCACCGGCCCATGATGCAAGGCATCTTGTAAACCGTGTAACTTAACCCTTACCATAACTCATATGCAGACAGGAGGTGACGAGAGGCGATGCTTCAGTTTCAATGCGGGAGAAATTCCCCCGCATTGTCTAAACAGATAGATCTTACGCGCTTCTGTACAGTTTGGTGAGCACGTATTCGAAATGTCCCAGTACCTCCTGAGAAGTTCTTCTGCCGTTACAGGTCCTCTCAAGCATGTTAAGCAGGTTATCCCCGGATTCATCCAGTGTCATCTCACCGCGAAGTATGCCTGAGCAGTCATAATCGATATGCTCGACCATGGTGGAAACCGTCAGCGGATTGGCTGAAAGCTTGATCACCGGCTCAATCGGGTTGCCGATGATATTACCCTGACCGGTGGGGAAGAAATGGCATACGAAGCCTGCCGCCATCCAGAGGGTGACCGCCTCGGCCGCCGCCGATGAGGTGTCCATAAACCAGAGGCCTGGGCCTGTTGGTGCCTCTGCCGGCCCAAGAACCCCTACGTAGTTGGACTTCTTGCCGATCTTCTGGAGGTTTCCGAAGGCTTTTTCTTCGATCGTGGTCAGCCCGCCCCTGATGTTTCCCTTGGTGGGCTGGGAGCCTGAGAGGTCGTCCGTCTTGTTTTCGTTTATGAAATCATTATAGTCGTTCCAAATCTTCATGAAGGCCTCACCAAGCTCCGGCGTGGCTGCCCTTGCCTGGCACACATCCTCTGCGCCGGTGATCTCGGAGGTCTCCCCGAAGGAGCAGGTTGCGCCCATTTCCACCAGCTTGTCGATCGCGTTTCCAACCGTAGGGTTGGATGCGAGGCCTGAAGTAGTGTCGGACTCTCCGCACTTTACCGATACCCAGATCTCGGACAGGTCTACTTCCTCTCTTCTCAGCTCGGAGGCCCAGTGGACGAATTCTTTGGCCTTCCAGGATGCCTTTGCAATGGTGCCGATATCGCCGGTACGCTCAATTGAAAAGCCTTCGGCAGGCTTTCCGGTCTTTCTTATTCCTTCCACTATCCTGTTCGTCCATTCAGGTTCTATGCCTATTACAACGACGGCAGCTACATTGGGGTTTGAGCCGGTGCCTATCATTGTGCGGAAAAACAGCTCAAGATCCTCACCGAACTGCAGCCTGCCGTATGGGTGGGGCAGTGCCCTGGTTCCCTTTATATTGTTTGCCACCGCCTCGCATGCCGCATTGGACAGATCGTCCAGGGGAAGAATTGCGACATGGTTGCGGATCCCGACGCGACCGTTTTCTCTTCGATACCCTAATACTTTACGATTACTCATTCTTACCACCTCCTGGTCTTCAGATTGTGAATGTGGACATGTTCTCCATCCTTGAAGTCGGCAACCACCCTGCCGATGTCATGACCGTATTTGATCACGCCTTCGTCCACCTTGTGGTCCCTCAGTGCGATCTTGTGGCCAAGAGGTATGTCCTGAAGCGCCTTTTTTGTGATTTTTTCCTGGGTGTCCATGTAAAGACCCTCAGCCGTTTCACCGGCCTTGATGTCAACAGTGGCCACACCTACGGTGTCAGCCTTTTCATGAATCAAAAAATCCGTCATTTTTTCTCCTCCATTAATTGTTAGTGTTTGCTTGGATTGATAAAAATAAAATCTTACACAATACTACCGGATACCTGCTATCTGTTTCGATATGGAAACTGCGGTATCTATCATAAGTAGTCGAAATTTGACTTTTTACGAACGCATCGACCTTGGATATAAACAATGTCTTAATTAAAAAGTCGCTGAACGCAAAACCAAGTAAAATTTATACCATTGCTCACCGGCAATATATGCTTACGGATAAATTGAAAGGCAACATTCATGCCAGTTGAGCCTGCTTTCCTTAACATCCTGTATTTTATGTCCTTATACAATATAGATGATAAAGAGGATTAAGTAAATGCCCAATATTAGGCTTGGGTTAAGTTTCAAAGCCTAATATCGGGCGGGTATGTCCGGATTCGAGATACAGGCCGACGATTCCGGGGAAGGCCTTTGCAAACTGTATGACTCTGACGCGTTTTTCCTGACGATCGAAAAACAGATTCGTGCAATAATACTATTTGATTATCTTATAGATCGCGTTACAGTCATCTTTTCCTAGGCCTTCGGAACTTGCCTTCTTGAAATAGTCGAGGGCCACCTTCATGGTAGTTGCATCGTTTCCCCAGGCGTCGGCCATTTCACAGCCAAGCCTGACATCCTTTAAGGCGAGATCGAGTCCGAAGCGATTCTGGAAGTCCCCATTAACTATCCAGGGGCCTCTTACATCCATCTGGAAGCTCTTGGCGCCTGTATCGTCCAGAAGTTCTATGAGCATCTTCTTGTCGATGCCGGCCTTTTCTCCGATCCTGATTCCTTCTGCGAGCACGGCTAGGTTGGTCATCCCTATCATGTTGCTTATGAGTTTGAAGGCGCTTGATGCCTCCACCTCTCCCATGTAGTAGGCATCAGATCCTAGTATGTCGAGCAGGTCCTTCATTTTTTCAAATACCTCTTTTTTTCCGCCTACAAAGATGGGTTCTTCCGCCTTTTCCGTTGCCGCAGGTGTCTTGCCCAGAGGACATTCCAGAAAATCTATCCCTTTTTCATCGCAGGCATCAGAAAGTTTTCTGGCTGACTTGGGATCGATAGTGCTTACCTCTATATAGGTGGATCCCTTCTTCATCTTGTTTAACAGTCCGTCATCCCCGAGCATTACACCTTCAATATGCTGGGGAAGGGGAAGGCTTGTGAAGACGACATCTGCTGCGGCCAATTCATCTACGCCTTTGGCAACCTTGCCTGTCGGTCCTGTTTCAGCCACCTTCGCCGCGGCCTCTTCATTTATGTCATAGATAAGTAGATCTTTCCCGGCCCTGATAAGGTTTCTGGCAATGCCGCCTCCCATATTTCCGACTCCAACAATTCCGAATAACATATCTGTTCCTCCCTTGTGTTTTATTCGTTTATCTTTACTGATTCAGACTCCGATCAATTATCTTCCATGAGCCATTCCAGGTTGAGCTCGATCAGTTTTGACCTTTTAGGCCTTCCATCCTCATCCCAGCCCGACATCTCATAGTACAGATCAATGGCCTTTCTAAAATCCTGTTTATCGATATACTGCCCCTTGATCGGACCAGCAGGCATCTGTTCGTGCCAGCGGTTCACCAGCCTGTCGTCCTCAGGGCCGAAGCCTTCCCTGTTATTAAAGATCCTGGCCATTACATTTGATCTTTCAGCCACCTTGAATATCTCAAGGAGGCTGGTATCCCATCCCGTTATTGCGGTTATAGCCTCTACAAGCTTTGGAAATGTATTCCCATGAAGCGGAACAGAGGCAAAATTACACAACCCGTAGCAGTTATTGAGTCCCCATGCCTTCTGTCCGAGCACAAAGAACCTTACCTTGGACTCATCAACGGCAAAGGGGTCGATCGGTTCAAGCATCCCCAGCGGCATCAGGTTCCCCGGGCTTGCTGCAAAGGCTGAGTCATGGGGCGTTTCCACATGATCCGCGCCCGTAGGGGAAAGCGCAAATCCCATGGCCATACCGGTCTTACCCCTTCCGTCATGACAGGCCATCTCCTGACCCTTTATGTGAAGGGCATACTTCTCGGCTCCCCTGCCGATCTCCTCTGCCGCCCTCTTTACCCCCTTAGAAAGAACCTTGCCTATCCCCCTCTGATTAACGATCTCCTCAAGCAACCAGATCATTGCATCCCCGTCTCCAAAGGGTATGGCCCTGCCTCCGGTGTCTTCTTCCGTAAGCACTCCGTTTTCAAAGCACTCCATTGCAAAGGCTATGGCACATCCCGCCGAGATCGTATCCATGCCCATAAGGTTGCAGATCTGGTTTCCGCGCGCTATCGCCAGCAGGTTGTCGTTTCCGATAAGGGAGCCAAGCGATGCAAGGGTCTCGTATTCAGGGCCGCCGAAACGTTTGTCAAGCGGGTATTTCTCGCTGTCCGATTCAACCCTTCTCTTGCACCTCACGGCACAGGCGTAGCAGGTGCCCGAAGAATGGAAAATCTCCTTCTGGTAGGCATCGGCATCGATCTTGTCCGCCCCCTCAAATACACCTTCCTTGAAATTCCTGGTGGGAAGTATGCCTGAATCATTAAGAGGCTTTACCAGTCCGGTCGTTCCGAATTTGCTCAGACCCACTGCGGGCGGATGCTTTTTAAGGAAGCTGACATGCCATTTGGCAAACTCCTTTACCTTGTCAGGATCCGCCATCTCCATCTTCTTCTTTCCCCTCACAGCTACTGCCTTGAGGTTCTTGGAGCCCATGACGGCCCCCATGCCGGTGCGGCCGTTAAAATGCTCCAGGTCGTTCTGGACATTGGCAAACGGGATCATTCTCTCACCTGCCGGACCTATGGAGGCAACCCTTATCCTCTTGTCTTCATTTTCCTCGCAGATCTTCTCAAGGGTAACCCAGTTGTCCTTTCCCCACAGACGAGATGCGTCCCGTATCTCCACCTCCCCGTCTTTTATCCATAGGTATACCGGGCCTTGAGCCTTACCGGTTATAACGATGGCGTCAAAGCCTGCAAATTTGAGCTCAGGGCCGAAGTAGCCTCCAGCCTCTGATTCACCAAAGCCCCCTGTCAGCGGTGACTTGGCCGCTACCGTGTACCTGCTGAATCCTGAAAGGGGGGCCCCTGTGACCGCACTGCATGCAAAGACAAGGACATTTTCATCTGACAGAGGATCTATGCCCGGTTTAATATGCTTTAACAGATAATAGCCCGCAAAATTTGATCCCCCTACATAGGCCCTGTAAAAGGTCTCATCAGGCTCCTCTATCTCCCATTTGCCTTTGCTTAAGTTTACATGCAGTATGCGTCCGTTATATCCGTATGGCATTTTTCTTTTCTCCTGTTATTAATTTTAGTTATCTGTTTATTTTTCAACCATCAGCGTATCAGCCACAGCGAAATCCACGGCACGGTCATGATGATAATTTCCACTATCAACATGGTGATTACAAAGTACACCGCATAACGGGAGATGGACAGAACCGGCGTACGGGTAACACCCGAAACCACGAACAGGTTGAGTCCCATCGGCGGTGTGATAAACCCTATTCCCAATGCAGTTACAAAGAAGATACAGAAATGAATCTCGTCCATGCCTATTTCCTGGGCCAGGGGCAAAAGAATAGGTGCAAGGATCACGATATTCGGCGTGGTCTCCATGATACATCCGGCGATAATCAAAACTCCCAGCATGATCAGCATGATCAGGTAGGGGTTCTCCGTGAGGGAAGTCATGGTATGCACGAAATACTGGGGCACCTGCAGGGAGGCCAGGGTCTGTGCAAGGGGAAGGGACATAGCAATGATGGGAACAATCACCCCGCTCACCTTGGCTGAGGTTTCCAGCATCTTGGGAATATCTTTCAGCCCGATGGTTTTCTGGATAAAACCGATGATCATGGTTATGGCTGCGGCTACCGCAGCGGACTCAGTGGGAGTGAAGACGCCTGAGTATATGCCCCCAAGTATGATAATCGGAATAGTCAGTGCGTATTTGCCGTCATATATGGTCTTGAGCCAGTACTTGAAATTGAAGCCTCTACTGGAATCTTCGTACCTTTTGAAGCGGTTGACTATTGCGTTGGTTACCATGATGGACAAAAGAATTAATACTCCAGGGATAGCTGCGGCCATAAACAGGGTGGAAGCTGAAATTCCTAAAACCAGCCCGATTATGATGTAGGAAATTGAAGGTGGAATAAGAATCCCTGTGCATGCACCTGCCGCAACAAGGGCGCAGGCATAAGGTTTGGGGTACCCTTTTTCCTCAAGGCGATGGATTGTAATCCGTCCGATCGCTGCGGCATCCGCCGCGTCGGAGCCGGAAATGCATGCAAAAAATCCGCACCCCAAGACCGTAGAAGTACCCAACCCTGAACGCTGGGCGCCCATGGTCGCCTCCGCCACATCAAGGAGCTTGTTCGACAGGCCCGTTCGAACCAGCACGTCTCCGGTTAGGATGAAGAGGGGAACCGCGATCAGCGCAAAGGAGTCTATTCCGTCGAACAGGGCTTCGCCCATCAGTGTGGGGGGCAATACGCCGGTTGCCAGGAGCATTGCCAGCGAGCCTACACCAACCACCACCCAGATCCTGGCGGCCAGTGCAATAAGAACAACCATCGCAATCAAAGGTAAATAAAAGTCCCATCCGAGGGTGAGATCCTGTTGATGCATCAAATATTGTTGCAGCACTGTGTCACCTCCTAATCAAATAGCTTTTGGCCCTTGAATACGGGTCTTTTCGCCCTCACATCGGATACGTCCCTTATGATGGATTGGATAAGGCGGATCGTCATCATCGCGAACCCCAAGGGTACAGCAGCGAGAAACCATGCCTGGCTGATTCTCAAGCCGTGCGTAACCGAATCAAAATGGAGTGAGGTGAAAACCGGGTGGAGGGACCAGTAAAATGCCGTCACCGCTAGGGCAAGGGTGACAATATCTCCGAAAATAAAGATAATTCCCTTGCCCCGCTCGGAGACAAATTGAAATATCACATCAATCCTGATGTGCGCCCGTTCCCGTATGGCTGCCGAGGCGCCGATCCACGATACGTATATGAAGGCATATCGGGCCACTTCTTCCGCCCATATGGAAGAATAGCTCAGGACAAATCTGCGCATCACCTCGCTAAAAATTACTATGACGATCAAGGCATAGAGGGGCAGGAGTAAATACCTTTCACCCTCCTTGTCGATTGTCCTCAAAACCTGTGACATGTTCATGTAACATTCTCCCCGTTTGTGTTTTGCGTCCAGCAGCAATAAAGGATCATACGCCGCTGGACGCATCATTTTAATCACACGTCGTGGACATAGAAATTACCGGGCGTATTGGCCGCTTCCAGCAGTCTATCAAAGAGGCTGAGCGATCCTGCCAGTTCCTTTTTGATGTCGTCCCAGGCGGGGAGTTGTGCCCCGGCCTTTTCAACCCATTGCTTTTTTTCTTCCGCAGTGGGGACATAAAATTCGACTCCGGACTTGGCAAGCTCTGCCATGGCAAAAGCCCGGGCCGCAGGCACTTTGGCCAGGTTCTGCCTCATTGTCACTTCGCCTGCAAATTCGACTCCCTCGCGCACTTTTGTGGGCAGGCTCTCAAGCCACTTCAGGTTGCAGGAATAAACCTGTGAGTCAGGCACCGCAGCGTTAAAGGTGACATAGGAAAGGATGTCCTTGAAACCAAAGACATAGAGAGCTTCCACCGATGGATCGAGGGCGTCTGCAACACCCTGCTTGATTGCGGAGGCTGTTTCACCCCATGCGACCGGAGTGGGGTTGGCGCCGACAAGCTTATAGAACAGCTGAAGAAGCTTGGAGCCGGGAACGCGGAACTTGATGCCTTTCATCTGGTCAGGGGTTTTAATGGGGCCTTTAATGCCTTTTCGGATGGCCACGGTGCGTGGGTCTATGCATACATACATGAGAACTTTGAACCCCCTGGCCGCCACTTTTGCTTCTATTTCTTTTTTCCATGTTTCAGAAGTAACCAGATTCATGAATTTCTGATTCTCACCACACCAGTAAGGGATGTTGATAAGATCAACGGCCGGAGCGAAGGGTGCGAAATTGGAAATGGAATGCTGTGCGGCCTGAATGGTCCCTGCCTGAACCTTTTGGGCCAGGGTGCTGCCGGCACCGAGCTGGCCGCCTGGGGCCAATTTTACATAAACATCGCCCCTGGTCATGTTCTGGACGTTCTCTTTCATGTCCAACTGCATGATAGGGTAGCTTCGCGATGCACCGATAATGTAGGCCGTGGCGATATTCATCGTGTGCTTAGCGGCTTTCTGCCTCTCTTTCTCTTCCTTCCCTATCGCCGCAGATGCCTCACGCGATCCCAGAACTCCCGTTGTCATTGCAAGGACTGCAGCCGTGAATCCGAACTTGGCTGTCAGCTCCATGAAACGGCGTCTTTCTTCCGATTTCAGTTCCCTAGCTTCTTTTTTGTCATCAGGCATGATTACACCTCCTCGTTGCTGTTACGTTGATTTTTGTCATTTGCCATTGCCTCGCGATAAAGAGCGACAACAACTAGAAAAATCGATGCAGCCACCAAAAGCAGAAATTCCCCTACATTACCAAGCTGGAAAATCTTCCATCCATAAACTGTCGCCGCCTTTCCAACAAAGACATTCACAAAGTACAGTGAAAAAAGAAAGATACAGATGATGGACGCCATTCGAACCGCCTTTTCATGTTTTTGGCTTCTGCTATTTTCTTCCATGTCGTTCCTCTTTTGGTTAGGGTTAAAAGCTATTTGTTCCTGCTTTTTCCATTCATGCCATAGGTTTTGATTTTTTGACGTTGCGTTTCCTTGACTGCTCTTTTGGGTCTTCTGCTACACCTTACTGCTTAAAGCTATTCGACTTCTTTGGCTTGCCCGGTTGAATCTCTAATGACCAGACTGGGTTCCAGCAAGTATTGCTGGGGCTCATTGATTTCCCCTTCAATAGTTTCAATAAGTACCTGGGCGGCTATTTTCCCCATACGGTATGCAGGAATTTTAAAAGTGGTAAGGGACGGATTAAGAGCTTCGGAAACCTCAAGATCGTCAAATCCGGTTATCGAAACGTCTACCCCGACCTTTAAGCCCATTTCTTTGGCCGCCGCCATGGCACCTATGGCTAGGATGTCGTTTGCGCAAACAATGGCTGTGGGTCGTTCGGGCGCACGAAGCAGCCTTCCGGCGGCTTCCTTGCCGTTTGTCACTGAGTAACCCTTTTGAATGACGATACTTTCGTCATAATTGATGCTATTCATGCTGAGGGCCTCTTTATACCCCAACCAGCGTTTGCTGGCCCTGGATGTCTCACTGAATTTTCCCGCGATCATGCCTATATGCCTGTGTCCCAGAGAAATCAGGTATTCGGTGACGTTGAAACCGCATTTTTTGTTATCAAATGCCACATAGGAAACACCCTGTTCATCAGATTTTTCCCAGGTGATGACATATGGAATTTCAAAGCGTGAGGTCATTTCTATCGATTCTTTGCTCAAGGGGGTTCCTGTGAACACTATTCCATCAATTCTTTTCTCATGAAATAACGTCAAGAGCTTGAATTCCGATTTTCCTGAGTAATTCGTGCTTCCCAGCAGTATCGAATAACCCCGTTTTTGTGCCTTGTCCTGAATACCTTTTGTGGAAAGCGCGAAGACCGGATTGGTAATTGTTGGAAGGATGACTGCGATCGTTGCTGTCTTTCTCTTTGTCAATCCCCCTGCCAGGGCATTGTAGACGTAATTGTTGTCCTTTAATGCCTTGAGGACACGATCGCGTGTTTCTTGTTTTACCAGGTGGGGCCTGTTCAAGACCCTGGAGATGGTCGAACGACTTACTCCGGTGATCTTGCTTAGCTCTGTTATGGTGATTGCCACGGCTAACACCTCTCTAGTCGTTAAGGTGTTTGATTAAAGGCAAAATATGAACAGTCCGATAACTTAATGAAACCGGTTTCATAATTATTTAAATATTTTTCAGTGTCAAGATCTTTTTGGGAAAAAATATTTCCATTGCATTTTTTTATGCTAAAAGATCTTTTATGTCTGATTTGACATAAAAAGCATAGTATTTATAAGGTGTTAATTTCTCTATGATTCATATGCCCCTGATTTTAAAATAAAGGCAAAATGTTTTTTTAAATTTGTTTGTGGTCTGTGTTTTTATGCTTTATGGAAAAGGACTTCTTTAAATGAAATGGGTTTCATTTATTTGTCATATCTGTCAGGCCCTGTCCAATTGGTCTCAAGCGGGCGTAAACGGGCTGGGGCTGAGGCCTGTTTTCAACCGGATATATGACGAAATTTTCTTTTGATGCGGCAAGAAAACCGGAGGCGGAGAACATCAGCGTAGAATTAATCCATTACAGCTCGGTAAAGCCTTTTGACGTTGGAAACCCTTGTGCTAAATCGGCTTCAAAGACAGGCGGGGTGGTTACGGTTGAAAACCGGAATACGGTAGGAGGCTTTGGCAGTGCGGCGTGCGAGGCCCTTAGTGCAGATCAACCACGCTGGCTCAAGCGGCTGGGGGGTCCCTGACCGCTTCGGCGAAGTGACAACGCAGAGATACTTGTTCGATAAACATGGCTTCGGCCGGGCATATCGCCGACGCCTTGAGACGGATGGCAGGAAAGTAGTCTGTGCGACAGGGCCTGCTGTTTCTTATGCTGAGGCCTGCCGGTGCCTTGGTTTTTGTTCCTGTCCGGCACCGGCAGGAAGTAATATAGATAAGTTCGGCTGAACCTTATATCCAATAGGCATGAATAAAGGTGAGAGCTTTCCCGTGTCTGCAAATCGTCGCTAGATCGCCTCTATCGTAGAGGGGGGCTTGGAGGCTATGTTGTAAGTGACGCTGACGATACCCGGGACGCTGTCTATAATATCGCCTGCCATATTCTCAAGCATGTCATAAGGCAGTCTTGTCGGCGTTGCCGTCCTGGCGTCCACACTGTCCCAGCAGCGAATCTCAATCTGCTGGCCGAAGTCCCGCTTGTGATCCCGCATCCCTGTCACGCGGTCTTCATGAAGGATCGCCATGTACTGGAACGCAGAGGTATCCTTCAGGTATGTTTCCACTATAACGGTCGCCTTGCGGACCGTGTCCAGGCGTTCAGGGGTAATTGCCCCTATGACACGCGCTGCCAGTGCAGGCCCGGGAAAGGGAATACGATCAAAGAGTTCGTCAGGCAGCCCCACGGCCTTTCCAACCTTTCTGACCCCGTCCTTTCTGAGCTGAATGAGCGGCTCGATTATCCGGTAGCCGAAGGTTGCCTGCGGGTCGATGCCGAGCTGCGCAAACACATTGTGCTGACGCTTGATTCCCGCGACGGTCTCGTCGATATCGGTAAGGATGGTTCCCTGCAAAAGACACTTTGCCCCGCTTTCCCTGACGATGCGGCCGAATATCTCTTTATAAAAGGTCTGAGTGACCGCCTCGCGTTTCTGTTCAGGGTCTGTGATTCCCTCAAGGGCGGAGAAGAACTCCTTGCGTGCGTCCACTATCTCAACTGCGACACCAAGATTTTGAAAAAGCTCCAAGACCCGCTCAGGCTCTCCCTGGCGCATCAGGCCATTTTCGATAATAACTGTCCTTAGCTTATTGCCAAGTGCGAGGTGCCCCAGCATTGTCACGACGGAAGAGTCAACCCCTCCTGAAAGGGCGTTTATCGCGGTTGTTTCCCCCGCGGCCTCCTTGACCGCCTTGACCTTTTCCTCTATGAATTGTTCGGTGTTAAGTTCCTGTGCTGTAATTTCTTGGACCATACTTGAACCTCCTCTTTTAATGTTGGGCATGAGGCCTGAACGGATAAACAGGCCTCATGCCTGATAACTTTCAGGAAATACAATTGCCTGATGTGGAAATTGTAGATCCCTTGCCGTCTGTTTCATATCCTCTTATATTAACAGGTTAGTATATTTATTAATCTCGGGATATTTTGGCCAAGGCAGCCCGTATCGCCTCACAAATGAGGTGGACCTTTTGAGGGTCATCTCTGAGGTCACGGGTTATTTCAAGCTGAACCCCTTTGTTTGTCGCGGAGCGATTGCAGATATTTTCAGGGCGCAATCCCTTATACCCGGTATGCCCTTTTGAGATATCTATTCCCCTGTCTTCCAATTCTTCAGCTATGATCGCCTCCAGCTCTTTGTCAAGGCCTCCCAGATAGACCAGAGACTCGTTGCCGGTACAGGCATGGATTGCAATAACCGAACTTGATCTGGATAACAATTCGAGGGCCTCAGGCTCATCAAAATTGTGGCTGGTTATATGAAGCGATCCATTATTCACGCCTTTTATACCTTCAAAGGAATAAAAATTATATCTGCCTTTTGCCGCTTCCCTTGCAATGTCCGATGTCCTTGGCTCGATTTTTCCTCCATGAGGAGCTATAATGGTTATGTCGGACCCCAGGTCGCTGGTGGAGATCCTATAGTCCTTATGAAGTGTCTCATATTTTCTTAATTCATCAAAATTACTGTATCTATCCTTTGCCATTATAATGTTCTTATTAATTTAGGTTGGTAGATCTTTAGTGCTCCGAATGTTCGGGCCTGGCTATAGCTGTTAATGCTGTCTGCTATAACCTGTTTTAATGAAAATCACCAATAAAAAGCCGGATCTTCGAAAGAAAAGTCGAGCAAAAGGCCGTTAAGTATATTGTGTTTGATATGATTTGGCCAAAAATAGAAAGTCGCGTTATACTTCCGGATCATATGCCTGGCGGTTGAAATGCATCGGGCAGAATAAGTGGGTCAAATAAACCCCTGAATCCCTGACCCCTCGGGTCCTTTAAGACTGTCCTGCAATTAAATCTGAGAAAAACAAGGCTTTTTCAGATAGGTTTTAAAATTGTCCCTGTCCATAAAAAACAGGCCCCTATTTTCAGCCTTTGCCTGAACCCTCCGCGCCTATTGCGTAAACGGAGTGTGTTTTGAAAAAGAACACCCAAAACGACAAGATACTGCCCGCCTTTTTGTTACTTGCAGGCACCGGGCTGTGCGTCTGCATGTGCACTTTTTCATTTATCTCAGGTGCATTTGCATATGATACGGAGGACCTTGAAAAGCCGATACTTGAGGCAATCGCCATAATGATCACGGCGGCAGGGATGTATCTTTTCTTCATTTTCCGCCACAAGGACTTACCAATAAGTTTTCGCGGTCATATTCTGATCCTTTTTTTAGGCCTGATAATGAGGCTTTCCCTTATAGGCTCCACTCCTGTTCTTGAGGATGATTATTCCAGGTACCTCTGGGACGGGGGCTCAAGGGACGGCACGCTCGGAAAGGCGGCCGGATACGATGTCAATATTATTGAAGGCCCGAAGGGAAGAGGGCTTCAGATTGCAGAAGGGACCAAAAGGGCAAAAGGGGGCGCAATCGTCATATTGCATGCCGAGTGTTCCCTGGACAGGGGCGCTGTCAGCCGGATTATCTCCGCCTTGAACGCAAACCGTTTCGCCGCAGGGGGGGCGCGATGGGCATGAAGTTCAAGACCGGTGGAACGGAAAATATACTGATAAGTCATTTAAACAACCTGAGGGCAAAAGCCTGCGGCATGGCATACTATAAAGACTATTACGGCAGAAGGGGCCCCGGATAGAAATCCTAGAACATCAGGCTTTCATATCCGGCAGGCGCCAGATCCCATTTCCTGCCGTAGACGTGCAGCTTTTTGACCTCTTTTCCGTTTTTGTGCAGCCTGCCGCCTGCATGTACCCAGGCAAGCAACCCCCCTCTCAGGTTTATGATGTGAATTCCCTTTTTCCCTAATTTTTCCACAAGTATGCCGCTCCTGTAGCTGATGGTGCAGTAGGCTATAACTGTCCGGTTTTTGTATGAATCCAGCTCGTCAAAAAATTGGGCCTCGGTAATAGCCCCCTTTATCATTGAAACGGCCTGCTCTTCAGATCCTCTAATATCCAAAAAGACAACCTCAAGCCTTTTCATTATCTTGAACACCTGTTCAGGGGAAAGATCATATACGGATGGAAAGGATCGATCCTTGTATTGCGAATACATCTTGAGAATCTTCCTGTGCCTTTTTTCATTATTCACAGGACCGCCGGGATAAGCGAGTGAACAAAAGAAAAACATGAAAAGGAGCGGAGAGGTCAAAGCGAAGAGGCAGCGTCCTTTTTTTTTGGATTTTATCCGGCACATGGTTATCTGAAAGGTTCCCTTCAATCCTTATGCACAACCATTTGAGGAAATGGTATCTCTATGCCGTTTTGATCAAGGGCCTCTTTTATCTTCCTGGTCAATTCGAACCTGCTGGGCCAGTAATTTGCGTTATTGACCCAGGGCCTGACAACGAGATTGATGCTTGAATCGGCCAGTTCCGATACGGCGATCTGGGGCGCGGGATCCGCCAATACCTGGTCGTTCTCATCAAAGACCTTTTTGATCACTTCGATAGCCTTACCTATGTCCGATCCATATCCGATACCTATAACCAGATCTATCCTTCTGGTGTCATAAGAGGAAAAGTTTTTGATGACATCACCGAACAGTTTTCCGTTCGGCACGATTACCTTTACATTATCCGGGGTATTAAAGATGGTGGTAAATATTCCTATCTCCTTTACCGCGCCTGTTACACCTCCCGCAGTCACAAAATCCCCCAGCCTGAAAGGCCTGAATATGAGGATCATGACTCCTGCTGCGAAATTTGAAAGGGAGCCCTGAAGCGCAAATCCGACGGCAAAACCTACCGCGCCCAGGACCGCCACGAATGATGCGGTCTGGATCCCGAACTTTGCAAGGGCCGCAATAACGGCAAACGTGAGGATAAGGATGTAGACAATGCTTCCGATAAAAGAGGTTAAGGCATCGTCCTGCTTGGATTTTCTGAGCATTTTTTCGATGATGTTTTTACCCATTCCCGCCGCGACTCTACCTAGAATCAGTATGATGATCGCACCTATCACCTTTAAACCATAAGTCGTCAAAAAATAACTTATTCCGGCACTCATATCTTTTCCTCCTGTCTGGGGTTATTCCTTTTCGCACAAGCCCTGATCCACCATCAAGGCATCGCCTGTCCCGCTTCAGCGGGATTGCTTTAATTATTGTAATATAAATAAAAAAAACACGTAATGTACAATGTAAAAGAGTTGTCAGCGGTTTATCTCGCCTCAATCGAATCTTACAACTATCTCGTCAAACCCCTTCCTCCATTTGGGAGGATGAAGCGACTTGGTATCGTCAAAGTATCCCACGGCCAGAAGAAGGGGTATCCAGTAGTTTTGAGGGATATCGAACTCATCTCTTACCGCATCGTGGTCGAATCCGTCCATGGGATGAGTGTCCAGTCCCAGGTGCTTGGCCGCGAACATGAGGGACATGGCGAAAAATGCGGTATTTTTACAGGCAAAGGCCTGCTGCTTTTCAGGGTTTTCACCGTATAGAGCCCTGCAGGCATTCAGGAACCAGTCCCTCTGCTCCTGTTTCATGCTGCCCGCCTTTACCATCTCGCCGAAATTTTTCTCCACAAAGGGATGCCCCTCCCGCCATCCGTTTCTGTCAGCAAGCAATATCAGGACCACAGGTGCTTCACTAACCTTGGGCTGGTCCCAGGCATGCTTTCTGAGTCTCATCTTTTCATCCTGTTTCCTCAGGACGATAATGCTCCAGGGTTGCAGATTGAAGCTCGATGGCGCCTTGGAGGCCAGATCCACCATCTTCCTCAAAAGCTCTTCAGGCACTTCCTTTTTCGTGTCGAAAAAATTGACCGCCCGCCTCCCGGTGACAACATCCTTGAAATCCATAATTACCTCCTATGGTTGATATAAGCGTTCATTATAATCATGAACCTGTAAGTTCAAGGGCCCTGCAGGCTGCTCCGTAAAGGGCGGCCCTGTTGTTTACGATTATCCGTACGGGTATTTTCTTCATCAGTCCACTGAAACGACCCTTATATTCAAAGGATTCCATGAAGGCGCCCTGTGAAAGCGCTGGGATGATCTTGGGCGGTATGCCCCCACCCAGATAGACACCTCCCAATGCCATTACCGTAAGGGCGAGATTCCCGGCTGCGGCACCCAGGATGGAGACAAATTCCCTCAAGGCTTCGGTGCATATGGCATATCTGTTGTCAATGGCGTTTTTTGAAATAATCTCTGCAGGGTCTCCATTTTCAAGAAGCTCTTTTAAGGCCTCAGGCTCTCTGAAACGTCCTGTTTCTTTCAGCCAGTCGTAGATGTTGATAATACCGTTGCCTGAAATGACTCTTTCCATGCTTACGCGGCCATATCGATTTCTCAGATATCTTATAAGATCATCCTGGTTTTGAGTAAGGGAGGCAAGGTCCGCGTGTCCTCCCTCGGAGGGTAATGCTTCGTATCGGCCGTTGTCATTAAAGAGAAAAGCCACTCCCGTGCCGGTGCCGGGGGCCAGGACAACGATATTGCCGTTTTTTGACGCCCTGACCCTGTTAAGATAAACCGTATCCTTATGTTTCAGAAGCGGGACGGACAGAGCGGTCGCGGTCAGGTCATTTATGAGTTTGGCCTTGCCGAAGCCGAACTTTTCCATGATCCTGGTCTCGGAGATCTCCCATGGAAGATTCGTTGTTTTTACCTTTCCGTCCATCACCGGCCCTGCAATACCAAGACAGGCCATGGCTAAAGATCGGGGGTTAACCGGAAGAAATTCCTCTATAATTTTTTCAAGGGATAAATATTTCCTGCTGGGATAGGTTTGAAAAAACTTAAGCACAGGTCTTGTTTTTCCCCTTGAAAACAGGGCCAGGTTTGTCTTTGTCCCTCCGATATCCCCGGAAAGGACAATATCGGTCGTCTTATATGCCGTTGCATTATTAATAGAGGGGCCTTTATGCATTTAAGGAACCTTTAGCGAAGAGAGGTGAAACTCGGAGATATAAATTTTCTCAATATTATAAAATAAACAGTTAAGAGTCTCATGCAATATAAAAAAGGGTTCTCTAACCGGAGTGCCTGTTCAGGGGCTTGAATTATTACAAAAAATACATAATGTTTCTGGGGAGGATAACAGGCTGTGACATAATAGTGATGATTATTTATTTTTGTAAGGTCTACCCCGGGTCCGTTTTGAAATATTTCGGCCGGTCCCTGGATACCCTGTTCACGGATCTATTATTTCCGAATGAATAACGTGTAAGGAGAAATGGAATTGCATCTACCGGAAAAGGCGAGACTTCTTGAGAGACTAAGGCAAGGGAAATTCAATGTCCCGGATTTTATATATGTCCCTGCCGAAGATTTCAGGGAAGAAAGATTTGACAGACTGGAAGGCTTTCTCAGCAAGTGTGCCGAGAGTTATAAGGTCATCGCAAGAAGCGGTCATCCCAGTGAGGAATATTTTAAGGGGGGTACCTTTGATTCCCTTGAAACATATGCGGACACCGGGGGGATAGTATACGCCCGTAAGAGGATAATAAGTTTTGCCGGGTCGACAAACAGGCTTTCCGTAATGCGCCAGCAGAGATTCAGCAATGCCCCTGAATTGGATCTTGAAGAGATGGGGGTCATTGTCATGCCCTTTATCGAGGGAAGAAGCGTCATGGCAAAGATGCTGGGTGACAGTTGGGAATTCGGGTACTGTCAGGACAGGAACCACAAGGTGAAAGGCCAGCCGTTCATCACCCGGACCCCTCATGACAGACGCCTTCTCCAGATGTCGGAGGATATACAGGATTTCCTCGGTTTCAGATGCGAGATCGAATTTATAGTCTCGGAAGACGGTGATATATACGTTGTGCAGGCAAAGGACATATCAAGCATCGAAACGCTGGAAATGAAGGAAAGCGAGCGTTCAATAAGGCTTGACGGGTTGAAGAGGATACGAAAGCGCAGGAACTACCGTGAAAGGCCTATCTACGTGATGGACAATCACGCCTTCTATATAAACGTTATAAGCAGGTGCGAGGATATGATCCTGGGAGCGGAAGGCGATGCGCCCACGGTTGAAGATGTTCTGAAGACCATAACCGATTATGAAAAGGAGCTTGAAAACTTCGCTTTGAGGTACGAGCGTTTCGGTGTGCTGGGCCTTTCAATAGAGGTGCCGGACGATCTCTACCAGGTGGCGAATCATTATCTCGACGATACCCCTGAGCAGCAGAAGACACTGTCAAGGGCACTCAGGGAGGCCGCATATAAGATCGATTACTTTCTCGCCGAATCAGACACCTTTATAGCAAGACAAAACATTACCTTTAACATGTGCAGCCACGATGCCTACGGAATAGATACTGTCCGCAACCCGCTCTGGGCGGTATACTGGTTCGAGCACAGAGATGAAGAGGTCATAAAGGATTTCAGATTGCACGGCTTCAGGACCGGTGATTTTATAGGCATCGACATAGATGTAGAGGGAAAACCGACCGTTTACCGGCTGTAGGATTTGTGTCCTGTTTCCTGGTTTTATCTGGGGTCCCCCCAGAAATACCTTTCACAGAATGATCTCGGCAGGCGCGCCGCCGTCCTCACCAGGATAGACACAAAAACAAGGGAGAAGATCAGCCTTGCCCATAGGATACCGGAGAGATCCCCGCCTATCATTACCATCAACAGTGTGTCTTCGATGAGACTGTGGGATATCCCCATGAGGGTCAAAGAAAAAAAGACGTCCTCCTTTTTCACATGTCCGTTTCTTGCCTCATGAATTATCAGCCCCCCTCCGTATGTGATGCCGAGCGAAAGACCGAAGATTGTAATGGTGGACGCCTTGGGTCCTATACCGATTATCCTGAGGATGGGCCTGAGGAGCCTGTTGACCATATCGATCACCTTTATTTTCTGAAGGATCCTCATGAATCCCAGAAGGGCGAAGATTACTATGGATATGTATATCAAGGTCCGGGCCTGTCCAAGTGCCCACTCAAGGGTCGATTCCTTTTCGGAAATTGAGGCGATTTCGCGTTTAAGCAGGTTGACTGAAGGATTCTGCAACAGGTCGAAATAAGAGTAAAATCTGTTTAAAAACCATCCGATAAAAAAGGCGCACCCCAGCCTGCATATGGCCTGAAAGGGCAGCTTGGGACCTGATTTCTGGGCAATCTTCAGCTCTACAGGGAGGCTGTGAGCCACCAGTACGACCGTGGCCAGTATGGTCACCTGAGCGGTTGTAAGCATTGTCCCGCCGTTAAGAGACAGCAATACTATGATGGAACCGTATATGGTGTCTACCATGGCAGTGGCCCAGACTATCCCCATCTCACCGGGAAGACCTATAAGTTCCATGACGGGATCGAGGAAGAATGTGAGATATCTTATTAGATTCAGTTCCTTAAGGGCCTTGACTATGATTATGACAGGTATCATTACCCTGAACAGGGTCAGGCATGTCCCTGCCCAATCCCTGGAAAGTTTTACCAGAAAATCCTTTGACGGTCGGATGAAATCCATTTTTCCTTTTGCCGGATAAATCCTGAAGGCGGAAATGCCTGAGAAGGTAAACGGCGTTTGTCAGCATAACCTGAAATTTATAAAGAATAAAAAATCCCCCCCAGGACTCAGATCCGCTGCTGTTCCTGGGGAGGCTATTAGATCGAAGATAAATGATGTCTAAATGTTTTGCCTTACAAGCTCTGAGCCGAGCTTAAAGGCCTTTTTGTTCAAATCTATAAAACCGGAAGGTATCTTTTCACTCAGTACCTTTATGACCGATTCTCCCCTTACTATACCGGTAATCTCAACAAATGCCCCCAGCATGCATATATTAAATACAATCGGTTTGCCGATTTTTTCCATCACTTTCGCATATATGGGCAGTTCCACCTGACGCGCATCCACCTTCTTAGCCGATTTGACCAGACCGCTGTCGGTGATCAGGATGCCCCCGGGTCTTACGATATGGGAAAATTTGTTATATGCCTCCTGGGTGAGACAGACCAGTTGATGAGGGTTTATGACCTTCGGATGCCTTACCGGGTGTTTGGAGATTATGATGTCCGCCCTTGTGGCGCCGCCTCGGGCCTCAGGCCCGTATGACTGGGTCTGAACAGCATTCAGCCCCTCGTGAATCACCGCCGCCTCGGCAAGTATTATGGCTGCCGTTATAACCCCCTGTCCTCCGGAGCCGCTGAAGACTATCCTGGTTCCAATGATATCCATTTTAATCTACCTCAATATCAGGTGTTAAACCGGTATTTGATTTTCCGTTGCGGGAATGAAAGAAGACGTTCGCCCGCTTTTGCCTTTGATATCCCGTTTCAGACCTCGCATTCCTTTACCAGTTCAAGATAGCTGTCTACATATTCGGGGCGCTCTTCTTCCACGAATATGCCCCTTTCGATAAGTTCAGGATGCTCCTTGCTCTTTTTCGACCCTATCGGAGCGGTTCCGTCCTTGTATGATTTCATCATGTCGGAGGCGCTTCCCTGCCGGTTCTTTCTTCCGAAATATGTGGGACATTGAGACATTACCTCGACCACGGAAAACCCTTTATGGGTAATGGCCTTTTTCAGAATCTTTGCAAGCTCCTTTACATGGTATGTCGATGTCCTTGCAACAAAGGAGGCCCCTGCGCCGCTGGCAAGTTTGACTATATCGAAGGCGTGATCAATGGTTCCTGTCACTGCGGTTGTGGCCTTTTTCCCAAATGGAGTAAGAGGGGAAAACTGCCCACCCGTCATGCCGTAAATGCTGTTGTTCATGATAACGGCGGTTAAATCCACGTTTCTCCTCGCCGCATGGATAAGGTGGTTTCCCCCGATTGCAAGTGCGTCCCCGTCTCCCATCGGGACTATCACTTTGAGCTCGGGTCTTCCCATCTTGACCCCCATCGCAAAGGCCAGTGCCCTCCCATGGAGCGTGTGCATAGTGTGAAAGTCCAGGTATCCCGGCATTCTTGATGAGCAGCCGATTCCGGAGACCACCACCACATCGTTTTTTTTCAACCCCAGTTCTTCGATAGCCCTGATCATGTTTGCCATGACGATACCGTGCCCGCACCCGGGGCACCAGAGGTGAGGAAAAAAACGTCTTCTGATATATTCGCTTACAGCCATCCTTAAACCCCTTTTCCCTGAATCAGATTCAGCACCCTCAGTATGTCCACAGGCGCGATTGTTACCCCGTCTATCCGATTGGCCAGAAAGACCTTCTCAGGCTCCGTGACCGCCTTTTTTACCTCCTGGCAGATCTGTCCCATATTCATTTCCACCACAAGTATATGGCTTCGACCCTCGCATTTCTGTCTTACGGTGTCCTTGGGAAAGGGCCAGAGGCTCTGAAGCTCAAGCAGCCCGACCTTTTCTCCTCGCTGGCGCCGGGCCTCCACCATGTGAAGGGCGCTCCTGGCGGCGCTTCCGTAAGAGATAAGAAGGATGTCCGCGTCATTAAGAAAGTATCCCTTGTAAAAGGCTATGTCATCGGCCCTGTGCTCCAGCTTGTCTACCAGGTGGTGAATGAGTTCGTAGGCAACAAGCGGGTCGGTGCTGGGAAAACCCCACATGTCATGAACCAGGCCCGTTACATTATACCGATGCACTCCTCCGAAGTCGCTCATGGGCAGTCTCCCGTCCTCCCTGGTCAGGTAGGGATGGTAGTCCGTTCCTTCAGGCACTGATGTCCTTAAGCGGTCGACTACCTCGATATCGCCGGGCTTGGGGATGGTCACCTTTTCACGCATATGTGCCAAGACTTCGTCGAACAGGAGTATGACAGGTGTCCTGAATGTCTCTGAAAGGTTAAAGGCCTCAACGGTTATGAAAAACGCATCCTGCAGGTTTGACGCTGTAAGGGTTATGATGGAATGTTCCCCGTGAGTACCCCACCTGGCCTGCATGACATCTCCCTGGGCAACGGAGGTCGGAAGCCCTGTGCTCGGGCCGCCCCTTTGAACATTGACGACAACGGTAGGCACCTCAGCCATAACCGCATAGCCTATGGCCTCCTGCATCAGAGAAAAACCAGGTCCGCTTGTCGCAGTCATCACCTTAAGGCCGGTAAGCGACGCGCCTATAATGGCACACATGGAGGAGATTTCATCCTCCATCTGGATGAATTTTCCGCCCAGGGCCGGAAGCCTTTCGGATAGGATCTCGGCGATCTCCGTCGAGGGCGTTATGGGGTATCCCCCGTAAAATTTGAGCCCCGCGTAAAGGGCTCCCTCCGTGATGGCCTCGTTTCCCTGGATGAATCGTATGTTGGGCTTCACCTTTGTCTCCTTTACCTAAGCTCGATTGCAAGATCAGGGCATCTCAGTTCGCAAAGACCGCATGAAATGCAGTTTTCCGGATGCGCCCATTTCGCCTTGTCTTCCTCGTCAAGCTCCAGCACCTCCTTGGGACAGAAGCTGACGCATATGCCGCACCCCTTGCACCATTCCCTGTTGATAATTACTTCCTTCCTTTTTTCCTCTGGTACCCCGGCCATATCAAGATCCTCAAATGGTTTTATTTTTTTCTCTCCTCGAAATCCTTTAGCGAGTCCTGCCTTTCTTTTGTCGACACACAGGCAAGGCATGCCTCAACCTCATAGTCCATGAGCGCTTCAAGACTCACCTCTCCGCGTGCCATTATGAGACCCCGCTTGATCATCTTGATGGAAAAGGCGGAATTTTCCGATATTTTGTCAGCCATGGCATAGGCTTCATTCATAAGTTTTTCAAGGGGGACCGCGCTGTTGACAAGGCCTATCCTCTCCGCCTCCCTGCCGTCTATGTATCGGGCGGTAAAGAGCAGTTCCCTGGCCTTGCCCGGTCCTATGAGATCCTGTACCAGTCTCATAGCTCCACCCGTAACCGAAGAGGTAACCCTGGCCTCAGGGGAGCCGATCTGTGCCTCCTCGGCCGCAATCCTGATATCGCAGGCAAGGGCCAGTTCGTAGCCTGAGCCGAGCGCGTAACCGTTTATGGCGGCAATGGTAGGCTTTTCAAAGCGGATGATCTTTCTTGAGGCCTCCTGAAGTTCCACCAGGTAGGCCCTGTAGTCCTCCATGCTCCTGTCCCTGGAATCCTTCAGATCCGCTCCCGTTGAAAATGCCCTGCCTTCACCTGTTATTATGACCACCCTTATCTGAGCGTCATTTCTTGCGTCTTCGAGTGCGGCCTGAAGGTCTATCCAGAGCTGCCTGTTCATCGCGTTCAGGACACTGGGCCTGTTCAGTTTGATTGTCGCGATGCCGTTATCCTTTTCGTAAATGATGCACTCAAAATCCATTTTTCCCTCCATAATAGGGTTCTTCTCCCAATTAGTTGGGAGAAAGGGTCCAAGGGTTCCAGGATTCAAGGATTCAAGGGTTTGGTTTCCAAGGATTTGATCATCGCTTTCAGCATTGTCTCGGCATCCCCGATTTCCCCTCCTAATTCCTGAGGCCTCTGTTTTTCCACATAACCCAAGTTAGCTGATATCATGGCCCGGGTTTCCAATTCACAGACTGAACCATCTGCAATATAGAGAAATCGCACATACCCTTAGGCGATATTCGATGGTATGGAAACAGCGGATCTTCTGATTCGGGAGGTCAAAGCGTATACGATTTTTGCCGAATGTTTAACTCTTTATAATTTTTAAGCATTTCAATCGAATCCTCGAACCCTTGACCCCTCGAATCCTTCATTTAGATCAACTCTTTTGGAGATGATCCTATAATAGTAATCGTTTTATCTGGAGAGAATCACCCTTGAGTCCACAATGGACGCCCCTTTTTCATGAACTATCACCGGATTCAGGTCTATTTCCATGATCTCCGGGTTGTTCGCCGATATCTCGGATATCTTTGAAATTATATCCTTCAAGGCATCCACATCCTTTGGTGTTTCACCCCTTACGCCTGTCAGGAGCCTGTAGCCCTTTATCTCCTTTATCATGTCATCGATATCAACTTCTGCAAGGGGGGCGACCCTGAATGAGACGTCCTTGAGTACCTCGACAAATATACCGCCGAGGCCGAACATGATTACGGGTCCGAACTGCCGGTCCCTTATCATGCCTATTATGCACTCCTGACCCTTTTCCGCCATGGGAGATATGAGCTCGCCCTCTATGCGGTCCCTTGCCGTTTGTCCGCATGCGGCATCCATTATTTCGTCAAAGGCCTCTTTAACCTCGGCCTGAGTCCTGAGGTTGAGCCTGATTCCGCCTGCGTCCGATTTGTGTATTATATCCGGGCAGACTATTTTCATGGCAACAGGGCGGTTCATGATTTCTGCCGCATCAATCGCCTCTTTTCTCGTGCGTGCCAGGACCGCCTCAGGAAGTTGAATTCCATACGCTTTCAACAGCCCCCTTGATTCGGTCTCCAGAAGATTAGTCCTTTTTTCATTCCTGACCTTGTCAAAAATGACCTTGACGCCCGGCCTCTTTTCAGGTTTCAAAGAAGAGGTATCAATATCTCTATATTTTTGACGATAAAGAGAAAATCTCATAAGTGCGCTGAGGCACTGTGTGGCGCGCTCCGATGACTCCATCACCGGTATGCCGGCTGATTTCAGAATCTCAAGGGATCTTATCGGTTCTCCCGCGTAACTTGTATGAAGGAAAAGGGGTTTTTGGTATTTCTTTACCAGCCCTGCAAGTTGCTCCGAGGTCTTCTCCTCAAGCTCTCCCACATGTGGCGCTATGATGTCCCTGAATCCGCCGAAAAAGCCGGTCAGGAATATTCCATCCACATTTTCGTCCGCCATGCAGACATTTACACATTCATTTATCATTTCGGGATTTTCTTCGGCCGTGCCCCCGTAATCAATAGGATTTGCCGCCGACATCCCTTCAAGCAGGAAGGGCTTGAGACTTTCCTGGGTCTCCTGTGACAGCACCGGGACTTCCATGCCGTGTGTCTCCGCGTTGTCGGCCGCTATGGAGTTATCGCCTCCGCCCTCTGAAAGTATGGCCACTCTGTTTCCGGTGGGAATAGGGCAGGTACTGAAAGACTCCGCCATATCAAAGAGCTGGTCGACGTTTGTGGCCCTTATAATACCGGCCTGTCTGAAGGCGGCCTCCACGATTGCGTCATCTCCCGCAAGGGAGCCTGTGTGAGATGCAGCCGCTCTTGCTCCTGCCTTTGATCGGCCGACCTTTAAGGCTATCACAGGTTTTCCTGTTCCCCTCACCGCCCGCACAAGCCTGTCTCCCTCTTTAATGCCCTCGAGATAGGCCATTATCACCTTCGTGTCCGGGTCTTCCTTTAGATAATCTATGTAGTCATGAAAGTTGACGCCTATGGCATTACCGACGCTTACTATCTTGCTGAACCCTGTTCCCCTCATCCTGGCGTAGTGCGTAAGGGAATCGATTACGTTTCCGCTCTGGGCGAGCACCGAGATAGGCCCCTTGTCGATACCCGGCACACCCAGCATGTTCATGCTTGCTGCAGCACTGAACATCCCGCTGCAGTTGGGGCCTATGACAAAGGTGCCTGTTCCGGATGCCTCTTCCATGATTTTCTTCTCAATGTCTTTTCCGGTATCTCCTGTCTCTCCAAGCCCCGCGGTTATGATAATTATGCCCTTTGCTCCCATCTTTACACTGTCTTGAACCGCAGAGACAAGAAATCTGGGCGACACGACTATCATTACCAGGTCAACCTCGGCGTCGATTTCCGTCAGCCTGGGATAGGCCTTTCTGCCGAAAAGCTCCGATCTTTTCGGATTTATGAGGTAGACCTCTCCCTTGTAGCCTCCTTCAAGAAGACTCCTGGTCCTTCTCTCGGAGGCCTTTCCCGCCACCTCTGAGGCGCCTATGACCGCGATCGAATTCGGATTGAAAACCTTTTCAAGTGAAATGTCCATAGAAATGGACCTCCTTTTAAGTAGAAATGCCGTTAAACAACGACAACCAAATCAGTCTAAACACCTGTAATTCAAAATGTAAAGTCAAAATGGCCGTTATTTGTAAAAATATCCTGTTTTTAATCAAAAAAACCTTTCAGCCAAGGGACCCGGTACTAGGCCCTTTGCTTTGCCGGGGAAGGTGAAATACTATTCGACAAATAAACCTGATTTCTATATACTTACCTCTTTAGTATTGAATTTCTTTTCATATTTGTTTAACGTAATACATTCCGTCTTCTATGTGAATAATGAATCTCAATCTACTTTTATCTGGGAATTGGGTTAACGCCTGGCAGGATTCAACTTCTTAAAAAGGTGTCTAACGACGTTAGTGCAGCTAATAACAATAACTTAATAAGAAGGAAAATCGAAAGGAGGCAACTTATGGAACTTAGAAAAGCATTTTTTGCAACCCTTATGGTGGCCATGATGGTATTTCTTGCTCTGGGCGCACCTCAGCAGGCACAGGCGAAGCAGGATATCCTGATCGGAGGTGGTTCTGTGACAGGGGTATATTATCAGGTAGCTCTCCAGACCGCCACTCTCATGAACAAGTATGCTGGCGATAAGTATAACGCCGTTGGCAGGCCTGCGCTTGGTTCGGTATTTAACATCAATGCAGTGGACCGCGGCCTTCTGGATTTCGGCGTTTGCCAGTCTGACCGTAATTCCCAGGCCTGGAAGGGCGAAGGTGAATGGGATGGCAAGAAAAAAGAGAATATCCGCAGCGTCTTTTCCATGCACCCGGAGTACCTCTATCTTATGACCCGAAAGGATGCCGGGATTAAATCCGTAATGGATCTTAAGGGAAAGACAGTCAATGTCGGCAACCCGGGATCAGGACAGAGGGGGCTGGCCCTGGCAGTACTGGATATCTACGGAATCGACAAGGACAAGGACATAAAGGCTGAAGGTATGCAGCAGAGCGAGGCCTCCCGTGCCCTGATCGACAGAAAGATAGATGCCTTCTTCTACAGCGTGGGACTGGGCTCATCGGCCATTGAGGAGCCGGCCACTTCAGTTGCCGCGGACTTGGTCAGCATCAATTCCGATGCAATCAGGAAATATGTTGCCAGCAAACCCTATTATGTTATGGCTAAGATCCCTGCAGGTTCCTACAAGGGTATCGATCATGAAACCGAGACATTTGCAGTAAAGGCGACCGTGGTAGCCAGTGCCAGCGCCTCAAAGCAGACGGTCTATGATTACTGTAAGGTTATGTTCGAGAACCTCGAGGAGCTCAAGGGCACTCACGCCGCGTTCAGGACCCTTGATCCAAAGGCTATGCTCGAGGGGTTGACAGCACCTCTCCATCCCGGAGCACTCAAGTATTACAAGGAAAAGGGTTGGAAGTAATTGCCTTTGCAAGGCGGAATCCTGCGGGATTCCGCCTTTTTTATTATTAAAACTGGCCCCTGGAGAGATATCGACTGCTATTCGGAGGTAGATGAACGCCATGAGCGAAAAGGATATGGCAGAGAGAAATCCGGAAACCGAAAAGGATTTGACTGAAGAGAAAAATGAAGGCTCTGGCGAGGAAAAAAATGGAGAGGATACTGCCAGCAAAATTTTGGCCATGGCCGAAACGGGACCACGCGAACCCCAGGGTCGCATAGCTTCGGGGGTGATAATCGCGCTCTGTTTCATCTGGTCCTGTTTTCAGCTTTTCTACGCGCAGAGCCCTTCAGGTTTTAAACTTGTCTTTGAAACTCCTTTTGCCTTTACCATTGATTTCCGGTTGGATTCTTTCATGGCCAGGTCCTGGCATCTGGGGTTTGCCATGGCCCTTGTCTTTCTGACATTCCCCGCATATAAGGAAAGCAAACCTTTCTTCTTGGTAAGTATATTCCAGGAGATTTTTCCACCCTCCGAATCAAAAAGATCTATCAGGGCTTATGTTCCGATTTACGACTGGATTTTTGCAGCAGTCGGAGCCTGTCTTGCCCTTTATATCTGGTTTAATTATGAAGACATAATAATGCGAGGAGGGATCCCCGAAAACTATGAGATGTGGCTGGGTGTTGCCATGATCCTGGTTCTCCTTGAGGCTGCAAGGAGATGCCTCGGGCCTGCACTTCCGATAATTGCAAGCGTCTTTCTGGCATACAATCTGCTTGGTAGTCACATGCCGGAATTCCTTCGGCACAGCGCGGATAGCGTAATTCTTGTAATGTCTTCACAATATATCGCAACAGACGGAGTATTCGGGGTACCGCTAAAGGTATCTGCGGAGTTCGTTTTTCTCTTTGTTCTTTTCGGGGCACTTCTTGAAAAGGCTGGTGCGGGAAAATATTTCATTGATGTTGCCTTTTCGTTGATGGGCAGATTCAGGGGAGGTCCTGCAAAGGCGGCGGTCCTTGCATCGGGAATGAACGGTCTTGTATCAGGTTCTTCCATTGCCAACACCGTCACAACGGGAACTTTTACTATCCCTCTCATGAAAAAGGTGGGACTCCCGGATTACAAAGCTGCTGCGGTTGAGGTAGCCGCTTCTACAAACGGCCAGTTAATGCCCCCAATCATGGGAGCAGCAGCCTTTATAATGGCGGAGACCATAGGAATTCCATATATAGATGTCGTCCGTGCGGCCTTCATCCCTGCAGTCGTTTCATATATCGCGTTGCTTTTCGTGGTTCATCTGGAATCGATGAAACTGGGATTGAAGAGGGTTCCCAAATCCGAGCTTCCGCCATTTTTCCTGACATTTCTGAGGGGTGCCCATTATCTGATACCCGTAGTAGTTCTAATCATGTATCTGGTGGTATTGAGACGTTCAGCCATTACCTCATGTATGCTGGCCCTTGAAACAATGGGAGTCGTGATGTTGCTCCAGAGACCGATAAAGGTATGGGTCAGCCTGGGGGTGGCCAAAAGTAAGGGCACCCTTACAGGCAGAGAGGATCTTTTTTCACTCCTTTTTGCAGAGACCTGGCTTGGGGTTAAGGAAATATGCTCAAGTCTTGTCACCGGCGCCCGTAACATGGTCTCTGTTGGTGTTGCGACTGCAACAGCCGGTATCATAGTTGGAGTTGTAACTTCTACGGGCTTGGCCGGACGTTTCATCATGGTGATAGATAAGATCTCCATGGGCAATATATATGTGGCCCTTGTGTTGACCGCCATTACAAGCATGTTCCTCGGTATGGGACTTCCAACTACGGCCAATTATATTATGATGGCATCTCTAACCGCGCCTGTAATTGTTAAACTGGGGGGCGATGCGGGCCTCGTGTTTCCGGTTCTTGCGGCACATCTTTTTGTCTTCTATTTCGGCATACTTGCGGATGATACCCCTCCTGTAGGCCTTGCCGCCTATGCGGCGGCGGCTATCGCGAAATCGGATCCCATCAAGACAGGCATACAGGGCTTCACCTATGACATGAGAACCGCCATCCTGCCTTTTGTATTCCTGTTAAATATTGAACTTTTGATGATGAGCGGTGTGGATGCCGAGGGTGCGCCGATATGGATAGATCACTGGTTCAGTATTATATGGATCTTTTTTGTTTCAGTACTTGCCATGTTCTCTTTTGCATCGGCCGTCCAAGGTTATTTTGCCGATTTATGCAATTGGGGAGAGCGAATCTTTTTGGGTTTTCTCTGCGTTATAATGTTTCGTCCCGGCGCATTCGACGACCTTGTTGTGCTTAACAGAAGGATGCTACAGGTAATAGGCGCCGCCGCATTTATAGGCCTTTATATATATCAGATGAAGCGTCGGAAAAAAAAGGAAGCTGGAGGCTAGATCTCATGGTGTAACTAAACCCAGTGTCTTAACTCTGGAAAGGTATCTTTTATTTTAGAGGCATAGCTCCGATGAAAAAGACAGAAAAAATTTTGGTCGCCCTCGGTCTGGGTGAATATTCCCAGGGTGTTTTTGATTTTGCTGCCTCCCTGGCCGAAGGCCTGGGTGCAGATATGATAGTTGCCAATATTATCAACAACAGGGACGTTGAAGCTGTCAGGGTTGTAAGCGATATGGGTTACAACGTTGATGGAGATCATTATATTTCGAGTGTAGAACTGGGAAGAAAGGGCTCGATCGAAAAAATTCTAAAGGCCTCCTCCTTTCCCTTTGAAAGGATGAAGACCCTGATTAAAATCGGAAATCCTATGGAACAGTTGCTTAAGATAATAAAGGAAGAGCAGGTCGATATGATAGTCATGGGACCTAAAGGCCGGACAGACCTTGAACAGGTGCTGCTGGGATCCGTGGCGGAAAAGATTTTCAGGCGTTCCCCGGTAACCGTTGTATCCTACAGGGATAAACAATTCGCGGATAAGCTTCGCATGAGGGAACACCCGGCTTAGCCCCGGGAAAATCCTTTTTGGAACCTCATATATCTTCAGCGGCCAGTTTTTCCCGTACCCTCAGAACATCCTTTGCTATCTGCGATGAAAGCTGTTCCAGTGTGTCAAAGCCCTTCTCGCTTCTAAGCCTTTCAATAAAATCAACCCGGATATCCTTTTCAAGAAGATCTTCCGAGAAATCAAGCAGGTGGGTTTCAACGGAAAACTGCCCGTTTCCGAAGGTGGGGTTATATCCGATGTTCGTAACCCCGTCATATACCCGGTTATCGAGATGGACCTTTACCGCGTATACCCCCGGTCTGGGTGTCAGTTCATCCGCCAGCCTGAGATTTGCCGTAGGAAATCCCAGCAGCCTGGCGCCCCTGTTTTTACCCTTCACTACAGTGCCGCTTATCTGGTATTTTCTTCCAAGGAGTTTTTCCGCTTTCCTGAGCTCGCCTTCCCTGATAAGATTTCTGATAGAGGTGCTTGAGACCAGGGTATGGTCGATCTGAACGGGTTTAACCTCATGCACCGTAAAACCGAGATGGTCCCCGGCCTTCCTCAGATATTCAATGTCGCCTTCTCTTCTGTTTCCGAAGGTATAATCATATCCTACGATGATTTCCTTGATCCCTATCCTGGCTATTAGGATATCCTCAATAAACTGCCGCGCCGTGATAGCTGCAAACTGTTTGGTGAAGGGGATGCAGAATATTATGTCTATTCCTGATTTTTCTATGAGGCTCAGCTTTTGTCTGGTCGGTGTAATAAGGGGCGGGCCGTTACCGGGTTTCATTACCTTGATTGGATGGGGCTGAAATGTCATTACCGCGGACTGGCCTTTCAGCTTGGCTGCCCTTTCCTTTACCTTTTCAAAGAGCGCCAGATGGCCAAGATGAACGCCGTCGAAATTGCCTATGGTGAGCACGGGGTTTTTGAGTGGTTTTTCTATTTCGTCCAGAGAAAAGATTGTTTTCATTATAATATGCACTCCAAAGGCTGAAAAATAGTCCCAAAATATGATTATTTAACTTCCAGGCCGTCAACTGTAATCGTCGGTCTTTTATAACATAATTAACCTGTTGACAAGCCTTGTGCACTAATATAATCTTCACCCCTAGTATTTCAACCCTTTTTCATGCCGAAGTGGCGGAACTGGTAGACGCGCTAGGTTCAGGGTCTAGTGGGCGTAGGTCCGTGCGAGTTCGAGTCTCGCCTTCGGCACCAGAAAAATAATAACCCACCGGAAACGGTGGGTTTTTTTATTGCCTACCCGATTGAATCCATCCCTTACACCCAATACTTACTCACTTTGGGTACAAGGAGGCGGGTTGATGCCCGGATCAATTTAATCTATTTCTTCACCGTCATATCAAATCAGAACACCATATGCATACTGCTTCAGGATAGAGGTTCCTCTTGATCTTCAGGATTCTGTCGGCGGAAAAGGGATCTGGTATTTTATTAAAGACAGGCTCCATCCTTTGATATAATTTTAATAACCATTCACAATATCTTCTCCCGAAATCTTCCCTATTTTTACCTTAGAGGCACATGGTAAGGACATGCCGAGAGGCCTGTTTTTTCCTTGACATATAGTTACTTTATAGCTAGATTGTAGTTAATTTGTAGTTGCTGAAATGGTACCTAAGTGGAAATTAAAAGCAACTATAACAATATATTAGGGCCTTTTATTCGGCCCAGGACAGAAAACAAATGTGAGAATGATGGCTGATAAAAAAAAATCAAAGCCCGGGCAGCCTCAGGACTCTGAAGGAGGGCAAAGAAAGGTGAAATTCGAGGTCTATGGTGAAGAAATGCTCGAGAAGGTTGTAAGGCTGAGCGGTAACAGCGGGCGGGTATATTTGCCGCCCGACTGGGTGGGTTGCCGTGTCAAAATAATAAGGATTGACTAATGGCTTTTTGGAAAGGCCGGTATGGGGCTTGAAAAGGGATCTTTAGTTGTAAGAAGAATCGATAGCAAAGATGCGGCGGCTGTTGCCGACATTCAGTCCACCATCACAAAGTCCACTGTTGATATAGATTTCGGTCATTTAATAGAAGATCAGGAGATAGACAGCCGGAATTTGAGTTTTGTGGCCGAGATAGACGGAAAGATCGCCGGATTTATGATTACCTACCTGCTGAACGGCGGATTCGGGCTTGAAAAAAGTGCGTGGATCGCCACCATGGGTGTGTCACCCGGATTCATGGGACAGGGTATAGGCGTGAAGCTTGCTGAAGAGATCTTCAGGGTATGCGGTGAGCAGGGCATAAGCAGGATCTTTACCTCTGTAAGGTGGGATTCGGCGGATCTCCTGTCCTTTTTCAAGACCCTTGGATTTGACAGGAGCAACTTCATAAACCTCAGCAGGGACCTGGACCACTGATTTTCCGGGATCCTC